>Ga0116142_10002677_pt1 | contig 18884 bp, 14 predicted proteins | sample AD_UKC033_MetaG_FD_89785 | JGI IMG/M metagenome (GOLD analysis project Ga0116142, IMG submission 89785) | Active sludge microbial communities of municipal wastewater-treating anaerobic digesters from USA - AD_UKC033_MetaG | ecosystem: Engineered > Bioreactor > Anaerobic > Digestate | place: USA... | reverse complement strand
GCTCTTTTTTTGGTTGATACCTGGCTGGGTTTGGCCGACGGAGTTTCCCGGATGTTTGCCGACTTTACTTTTGCCAACTTCAAAAAAGCAAGGGAAAAGTCTTTCCGCTTTTGGTATTATCTTTGGCTTGGCTGGTTGATTTTTGTTACCGGTTTGACAATGTTGGTGGCACAGCCGGCAACTTTGATCAATATTGCCGGGGTAATTTCTATTTTTGCTTTTGTTCTTTTTATTCCTTTGCTTTGGCGTTTGAATTATTGCCTGATTCCGCGTTCTTTCCCCGACTTTGCCCGGCCTAAAAAACTGACCGTAATCGGCTTGCTTATAAGCTGGTCATTTTATTTGGCGATTGCGGTTTGGTTTTTAAAAATATCCTTTTTCAAATAACCGATTGCCGATGAAGAGGATCTTTATTGCTTCTCTCTTTTTTCTTTTCTTAACGATTATTTATTTTTTTCCCCTGGTAAAAAACATCAACAATTTAATCGTTGACGATTATGACGGCTTGTTAATTACCTGGTCCTTGAATCGGGTAGCCAAAGAATTACCGGAAACAATAATTACCAGAGGGTTTTCCTGGCCGGAATTTTTTTTTAACGGCAATATTTTTTATCCCTATTTCCGGTCACATGCCTATTCGGATGCGTTTATTACCGACGGCCTGATGGCGGCTCCTTTTTTGAGATTGTTTTCCGAACCGATTGCGGCTTTCAATATCAATATTCTTCTTGGACAATGGTTATTTTTGTTTTTTACTTTTTTATTGCTTTCGGAAATTTCCGGCAATTATTTTTTAAGTGTTCTTTTGGCGGCAGCCTTTGGTTTTTCAAACATCAGGTTCCAATATCTGGGCCACTTGCAAACCTTTACCTTATATTGGATTCCTTTAGGTTTCTGGTCGCTTTTAAAATATTTTGCTTATCCGGAAAAATATCCGGCAAAAAAAATCACGGGGAAAGTTTATCTTATTTTCTTCTTTTTCGCTTTTTTGGCCCAAACCCTAAACAGTTTTCTGCCCGGTTTTTTTCTTATTTTTATTTTTGGTATTCTTTTGTCGGTTAAAAGAGAAGCTTGGAAAAAATTGAAAAATGATTGGCGGATTTTTCTAATTTGTTTTTTCCTAGTCTGTTTAATTCTTTTACCGGTGATCGGAATTTATCAGTCGGTTTCTCAGGAGTTTAATTACGTCCGGCCAATATCGGACGCGATTCATTTTTCCCTTAGTCCGGAAGAGATTTTCACCAGATTTTTTAATTGGCCCCTTGGATTATTATTTTTGGTTTCCGTTTTCTTTTTTTTCAAGACCGAACAAACGGAAAGGAAAAAAGACCTTCCGTTTATACTGATTTTGTTTTCCGGTTTAATAATGGCCCTGGGTCCTTTTCTCCATTGGTTTAAGAAAACCCTGTTAATACCGTTGCCGTATATTTTTTTCTATTATTTTATTCCCGGATTTAAAGGCTTTCGGACCCCGTCGCGCTGGATATTTTTATTCGGTTTGGGTATGGTTGTTTTTATTGCGTCTGTTTTAAAAGATCGGCCGAAAAATAACTTAAAAAAAGAAAAGTTGTTTTTTCGCTTCTTTTATTTTTTGGTAATTATTTTAGGGATGATTTCTTTTAAACCGCCGGAAAAATATTTTTCCATTCCCAAAAAGGAAAATTATCCGCCGGTTTATTCCCGTCTAAAAAATCTGCCGGAAGCGGTAATTTTGGAATTGCCGATTTACTATTGGGGTGATTTTCAATTTGGGGAAAGAGAGTCCTTGCGGATGATTTACGGACTTGAACACGGCAAGAAAACGGTTAACGGCTATTCCGGTTTTTCTCCGCCGGAATGGGAAAGCCTGGTTATTAAATTACGTCGGGATTTTCTTTCCAAGGACAATCTCGCTAATATTAAAGCGATTGGAGTAAATTATCTGGTGATTCACGAAAAAGAATTTAAAGATCTTTGGCCCGAGGATTATGAAAATAAAATCGCTTTTTTAAATAAAAACAAAGAGCTTAAGGAAATTTTCCGTAAAGACGGAGACGTGATTTATGAATTTGAAAAAAAATAGTAAAGCAAAAATCGTTCCGATAATTATATCGGTGTCTTTTATTTTTTTTGTCGCAATTTTATTTTTTGGCCTGAATCTTTATTTCAGCGCGGCAAAAACCCTTAAAAGCGGCGAGAATTTATTTAAATCAATTACTAAAAACGAACCGCCGGTTTTTTCGGCCAATTTCCGTCTTTGGGAAAACAATTGCCGTTCTTTGCTAAAAAAAGTCAATTTTATTGATCGGTTAAGCGGTAGATATTTAAGCCGCCGTTACCGGATCGATGAATTCGGCGAGTTGGCTGAAGAAATTAATCGGTTACTTCCCGAGTTGGTTGGCCAAGAAGGCCAAAGAACTTATTTTGTTTTATTACAAAACGATCGGGAGATAAGACCAAGCGGCGGTTTTATGGGTTCGTATGCCAAAGTTAAGTTTGCCAATGGCGGCCTTAAAGAAGTTTTTTTCCAGGATATTTATGTTCCCGACGGCCAGGCAGTCGGTCATGTTGATCCGCCCCTTCCGATTCAGGTCGCCTTTAAACAAGGTTGGTGGAAATTGCGCGACAGCAACTGGGATCCGGATTTTCCTTCAGCGGCCAAAACAATTGAATGGTTTTTCCAAAAAGGAGGAGAAGAAAAAGCCGACGGCCTGATTGCTCTTAATTTTTCCTTGGTTAAAGAAATTATCCGGGTTTTGGGACCGTTATATTTGGCCGATTATCGCCAATCGGTTGACGAAAACAATCTCTATCAGGTCGCCCAATCCCATTCCGAGATTGACTTTTTTCCCGGCTCGACTCAAAAAAAAGAGATTATTGCCGATTTGGGATTGGCTTTAACGGAAAAGATTAAAAATACCCAAGCCGATGGGTTAAAAAAAATTCTCGGAGTAATTTATAAAGGGTTGGCAGAAAAGCAAATTTTAATGACTTTTAAAAATCCTTCTTTAAATGATTTCGTTGATCGGCAGGGATGGAACGGCGCTTTAAAAAAAGTTAAGCCAAGCAAAAATAAAGATTTTGATGATTATTTGTATTGGGTGGAAACCAATTTGGGAGCGAACAAGGCCAATTGCTGTATCAAAAGAGAAATTCGGCACGAAATTGATTTCGGCCAGGGAAAAACTGTTAAAGAATCTCTAAGTCTTTTCTATAAAAATGAAGGCAAATTTTCAACCGGGATTCCGCCATTTTTTTGGGGCGGAACTTATGTTAACTATTTAAGAATTTATTTGCCTTTGTCCTATCGGGTAACCAGCATCGATGTTAACGGAAAAAATCTGCCGGCCGAAGAAATTACTTTGGAAATGAAAAAAGATTTTGGTCTTCAGGAATTGGGTTTTTTTGTTCGGATTCCGGCCCAAAAAGAAACCACGGTTGAGGTTAATTATGAAATTTCCTTAGCTGAAGTGCCGGAAAATTATTCCCTGAGCCTGCAAAAACAACCGGGAGTTGCCGGTTTCCTTTACGGTCTGAATGTTAAGTCAAAAACCGGTTCTTTTGTTTACGAAAGTGAGATTTTTAAAGACCAGGTTCTTAATTTTGTTTTGGGTTATGATAAAATTAGGCAAAGATGAGGCGGACCAGAAAAAAAGCGTTTGTCGTTACCAAATTTAAGCCTAAATTGGTGATTGTTCCGCCGAAGAAATTTTTAGGCAAACGAATTGTCGGTGTTTTGTTTTTGGTTTTGGGAAGCGCAATTTTAACCGGCTCATTTTTTTATTTTTTTCTGATCCCCAATTATTTTAAGACGGATTGTTCGGTTAAAGAGGTTAAAAAAGAAACCGATTTTCCCAGACGCTTGGTTATTCCGGTTTTAAGTTTGGATTTACCGGTGGCCGAAGCCAGAATTATTGATGGCCAATGGGGCTTGCCGGCCAACGCGGCGGTATTTTTGCCCGATAATAATTTTTTTGCTCAAAAATCGGGAACTCTTTTCGGCAGCAATCAGACGGGAGTTTTAAATAATCTGGGAAAAGTCAAAAAAGGGGATCGGATTTATCTTTTCGGTCGGGAAAATTTTCTTCTTTTTTCGGTTGAGGAAATTGTTTCCTCCCTCCCGGGAGAGCCAAATTCAAACGAAAAACTGCCGGTTCCCGAAGGAACATTGGTTTTATTTTCAACCGGGGATTACTTAAAAGGGAAAAGGATAATCGTTAAAGCCGGAATTATTCTTTAATTTTTAATTATTTAAGGAGACTAATGCTAAATTTATCAAGATTTAAAGAAAAAGTTATTTTGATTTCCGGTGCCGGACGAGGTATCGGCCGGGCGACTGCCGTTCGTTTCGGCGAAGAGGGAGGTTTTATTTTTGTCGGTTATCGGCAAAACAAAGAGAAAGCCGAGGAAACACTGGCTTTGATCAAAAAAGCCGGCGGTGACGGTGTCGTTTTGGCTTTGGATGTTTCTTCGCCCGAGTCGGTTGCGACTTGCGTTGAAGAGATTAAGAAGATTAAACAGAAAATTGATATTTTGGTTAACAACGCCGGAATTCTTCCCGGAAAGCTTTTGAGCGAATACGACGAGGATTTGTTGGAAAAAGTTTTGGCCGTTAACGAAAAAGGAGTTTATCGTTTGACCAAAGAAATTTTACCTTTGTTGCCACAAGGAGGAGCAATCGTCAATTTGGCCTCAAGCGCCGGCGAGTCCGGAAGCGAAAGCGATCCGATTTACGGCGCTACCAAAGCGGCCATAATCGGTTTTACCAAAAGTCTTGCCAAACAATTGGCTCCGAAAATAAGAGTAAATTGCGTCGCTCCCGGAGTGGTAGAAACTGATCTAATCAAAGATAATACGGAAAATTGGCGGAAGCTTAGACTGGAACAAATTTTATTGAAGGAATTCGGTCGTCCCGAAGACATTGCCGAGGCAATTGTTTTTCTGGCTTCCCCTTCGGCCAAACATATTACCGGAGCGACTTTGGACGTTAACGGCGGTTATTATTTAAGATAAAAAACCTTAAGTGAAAAAAGTAAAAAAAATTAAAAAGATTTTTTTTGCTTTACTTTCGTTTGTCGGGGTTTTATTGATATTTTGGTTTCTCGTCTTGGGAAAAATCCGGGCAGAGCAGTTGCTGAAACCTCTATTAAGCCGAATTCCGAGAAGTTCGTCCGATTTAAAAGAGGTCGGCAGCGATGTTCTGGGAACGGCGGAGGAAGCCGCTACTTCGGAAAACGCGCAAAAGGTTTTACAGGAAGGGGTAAAATTTTTTGAAACTTCGGTTTTTACCGAACCGTTAAGAATTTTGAGAGAAAATCTTAACCAGAGAATCGTTGAGACGGTGGAAACAATCCGTGAGCTTCCGGCAAAAGAAGTCCGGACGATAAAGAAGGAAGTATGTAAACAATGGCTGGAAGAAGACAACGAAAGCACACCAACGGCCACGCCGTGAATAACAAATTAACGGATTAAAATATTAACGGATTAATGGATTCGAAGATTAAAAGTTTGAAAGGAAGTTATTTAATATTTTTAATCTTTTAATTTTTAATATATTTATTTCTCCCGAAAGGGGATGTACTAATCTATGGAAGAATTACGACAAAAAATTAATTTATTAAAGGAAAGATCGGCCGTTTTAATTGCTAAGCTTGACCTTTCCCGTAAAAAGGAAGATCTTAAGAAAATTCAATCCGAGTCTCAGGCTCAGGATTTTTGGAACGATCCCGTTGCCGCCCAAACGAAGATGAGAAAAATGGCCGGCTTGGAGGAAGAAATCAATTTGGCGGAAAATTTACAGCGTCGGATGGTTGATATTTTGCAACTGACCGAAGGGAATGAGGGCGAAACCATTTTGGAAGATTTAAAAAAAGAGGCCGATTCTTTGGAACGGGAAATCGGCAAATTGGAAATAAAAACTTTTTTGTCGGGAAAGTATGACAATTCGGATGCTATTCTTTCCGTTCATGCCGGCCAAGGAGGGACCGAAGCCATGGATTGGACGCAAATGCTGGAAAGAATGTATCTGCGTTATGCCGAAAAGAAAAATTGGCAAGCGGACATTGTTGATTCAACTCCCGGAGACGAGGCCGGCATTAAAAGCGTGACCATGATTATTTCCGGATCTTACGCTTACGGTTATCTTAAAAGAGAAAAAGGAGCTCATCGCCTGGTCCGGCAGTCACCCTTTAATGCCGATAAGTTAAGACAGACTTCTTTTGCTTTGGTGGAAGTAATGCCCCGGGTGGACAATGAAGTGGAGGTGGAATTAAAGGAAGACGATATCGAGTTTGAGGCCTACCGCTCCGGCGGTCATGGCGGCCAGAATGTTAATAAAGTTTCTACGGCGGTCAGGTTAAAACATAAGCCGACCGGAATTATTGTTTCCTGCCAATCGCAAAGATTCCAGGAGCAAAACCGGAAGATTGCCATGGAGCTTTTGCGCGGAAAGCTTTGGCAGATTGAAGAAGAAAAAAGAGAGGCGGAAGAAGCAAGATTAAAAGGCGAACATAAAATTGCCAGTTGGGGTAACCAGATCCGGTCCTACGTCCTTCATCCCTATAAAATGGTTAAAGATTTGCGGACCGGTTGCGAAACTTCGGACGCCCAATCGGTTTTGGACGGTGATTTGGAAGAATTTATTCTTGCCGAACTTAAACAATTAAATTAAAGCCGTAAAATATGATATATTTATTATCAACGACTGTTAATATTGTTTCCGGCCGGTTTATTTAAACGGGCTGGACAAACGGAGGTTAAATATGGAAATTCAAGAAGAAAAAACTGCTCAAATTAATAATCTTTCCCCGGAAGTGTCTTCTGTGTCTTCCAGGAAATTCTTTTTGCCTTTGATAATCGGGGCAGTTGTTTTGGGAATTCTAAGCGGCTATTTACTTTCCCGCCGGGGAAAATCGGAAGGGGAACTTCCGGGCGGTTCCGGAATTATCAGTGAAGAGCAAATCAAAACAGGTCAGGAATACGGGGCTAAAAACCAATCCTTTAAAGATACGACCATTGGCGTAATTGAAAAAGGTGGAATTGACGGCGAGGGAACCCATAAATTGATTCGGGAGGGCGGCCCAAGCCAAACCGTTTATATGACTTCCTCGGTTTTGGATTTGGATCAGTTTACGGGCAAGAAGGTTCAGGTTTGGGGAGAAACTTTTCAAGGACAAAAGGCCGGCTGGTTGATGGACGTAGGCAGATTAAAGATATTGGAGTAAAAGGAATAAAGATAGAGTAAAAGAGGACAGAGTAAAAGAGTAAAAGTATATTTTTTTTGCTCTGTTCTCTCTAATTCTCTTGCTCTGTTCAATGATTAAATTTGAAAATGTCAGCAAAAAATTCGGGGAAATTACCGCTCTTGAGGAAATAAATTTTGAGATCAAAGAAGGCGAGTTTGTTTTTTTAATTGGTTCTTCCGGTTCCGGCAAAACCACAATCTTCCGCTTGATCCTCGGCGAATATCTGCCGACCGAAGGGAAAATTTTTTTTGAGGAAAAAGATACCGCCAGTTTCAAAGGGAAGGCTCTTTGTGAATTGAGAAGAAAGGTCGGCGTTGTTTTTCAGGACTTTAAACTATTGGCTAACCGAACGGTTTTTGAGAACGTCAGTTTGCCGTTGCAAATCAGAAAAACGGCTCCGGAGGAAGTCGCCGAGAAAACGGAAGCGGTCTTAAAAATGGTCGGGCTTTGGGAAAGAAAAGATTTATTTCCGGCCCAGTTGGCAACCGGAGAAATTCAGAGAGTGGCGATTGCCCGGGCTTTTATCGCCGACCCGGCGGTTTTATTGGCGGATGAGCCGACGGGAAACCTTGATCCGGAGACAACCAAAGAATTGATGAAAATTTTAAAAGAAATTAACGAAAAAGGAACGACTGTCATTATGGCTACTCATAATTCGGAGATTGTTAACGAATTGAAAGCCCGGGTGATATTATTAAAGGAAGGAAAGATTCTCAGCGACGAAAAAAAGTCCAAGTATCTTTTACCCAAAGATGTTTAAATCGGCAATAAAAAATTTAAAAAGATCTCCTTACCAATCCTTGGCGGTAGTTTTTAATATGACTTTGGCCTTTTTTATTATGATGGTTATTATCATGTTGGCTTCCGGGGCGGAGGCGACTTTAAAATTTTTGGAAAGCCGGCCGCAATTGACGGCCTTTTTAAGTGATGAGGCAAAGCCGCAACAGATTGAGTTATTGAAAGCGAAAATTGAAACAACCGGCAAGGTTAACTCTATTAAATTTATCTCAAAAGATGAAGCCTTGGAAATATACCGAAATGAAATTAAAGACAATCCTTTGCTTTTGGAGATGGTGACCGCCAAAATTTTACCGGCCTCTTTGGAAATTTCCGCCAAAAGTTTGAGCTATTTGCCGGAAATATCCCAAGTAATTAAAGAAGATCCTTTGGTTGAGGATGTTCTTTTTCAGGAAGATGTAGTTTCTACTCTTAACACGATTATTAACGGCTTAAGAAAATTCGGTTTGATTTTGGTCTCCTTTTTGTTCACGACCTCTTTAATTAATGTTGTCATTGTCATCAGCATGCAGGTTGCCCGTCACCGCCGGGAGATGGAAACAATGAGCTTGATGGGAGCAACCAAAGGGTATATCCGCGGTCCGTTTATTCTTCAGGGCGTAATTTACGGAGTTACGGCGGCAGTGATTGCCTGGCTGGCCGGTTGGCTGCTTTTACTTTATTCAACTCCATTTTTGGTCAAATTTTTGGCGGGGGTGCCGCTTTTCCCGGTGCCTTTGATTTACCTTCTGGCCGTTTTGGCCGGTCTTTTGCTTTTGGGATTGGTCATCGGCGGTTTGGGAAGTATTTTTTCCGTCCGACGTTTTTCAAAATCCAGTCGATGAAAAATAATTTATTCTTCAGAAGGCAATTGGCTGGTCTGTTTTTAGCCATAATTTTCTTTCTTTCTCCGGCATGGGGTTTTTCTTCTCTTTTAGCCTTGGAGTGTGAGCCGCTTCCCAAAGGACGCAGTGAAAAAGAATATTCCGACATGATTGCGGTTTGCGAGGCGGCCAGGGATAAGGCCCAAAAAGACCTCGGCGATTTACAAAAGGCGATTGAGACGATGACTCTTCAGGAGAAAACGACCCGGATTAAAATTAACCAGGCGGAAACCCAGATTGCGGTTCTTGAAGACGAAATTGCCGGTCTTTCGGCCAAAATTAACCGGCTGAACGAGTCGCTTGATTATGTTTCCAAGATTTTCATTGCCCGAATTAACTTAACCTACAAGATGGGCTTGGTTAATCCGATGACTATGCTTTTCGGATCAAAAAACTTAAGCGAGTTTTTGGCCAAGAGCAAATACCTCAGAATTATTCAGCTTAACGACCGCAAACTCTTGCTTTCCATGGAGGAGACCAAGGTCAATTATGACGAGCAAAAACAGACAAAAGAACAATTGCAGGCAAAATTGGTCGTTTTAAAAAAGCAGCTTGATCTTCAAAAAGCCAATTTGTCCAGCCAAATTGCCAGCCGAAAAAAATTATTGGAGGAAACCAAAGGCAAGCAGGCGATTTATGAGAAATTAATTGCCGAGGCTAGAGCGGAACTGGTTGCCATTACCGGAATCCTTTCCGGAGAAGGTAATGAAAAAAAGATCAGAAATGTTTCCGAAGGCGAGCGGATTGCTTCCGTCATTTCCGGAGCCTCCTGCAACTCCAGCGGAACTCACCTTCATTTTATGGTCGTTAAAGGAGACGGAACCGGCAATACCGAAAATCCGTTTTCTTTTCTCCGCGGCGGGATAGATTATTTGAATTGTTCCGGATCGGCTTGCGGCAGCGGCGATGGAGACGCTTTCAATCCCGGCGGCGGTTGGAATTGGCCGATGAACCCCAAAATTATTTTAAATCAGGGATACGGCAATACCTGGGCAACCCAACATACCTGGGTCGGTAAAATTTATAAATTTCACAACGGGATTGATGTTGAAGGCGCCAATACCGAAGTCAAAGCTGTTAAGGCCGGTGAGCTTTATTGGGGCAGTTTTGTCGGTGGTTGTACTTTGCAATACGTCCGGGTTAAACACAACGAAGATAATTTGAACACCTATTATTTACATGTCAACTATTAAGTTAAAAGTTACTTCCCGAAGGGATTTCCAAAAGGGAGCAAGGCAAAAGTCAAAAGTAAACTTGGGAATAAAAAAGGGGTTATTGGTTATTTTCCTTTTTTTTCTTTCCTTTCCTCTTTTCTCTGCCAATATTTTTGCCCAAGTGGTTATTAATGAAATTCTGCCGGATCCGGTCGGAGACGATGTGGCCAACGAATGGGTTGAGCTGTATAACAATGGCGAAACGGCGATTGACGTTTCCGGTTATAGGTTAAAAGATTTGGATAATCACGAGTTGATAATTACGACCGATTACGCTTCGTCGGGTACCGTTATCAATGGAAAAAGCTGGTTATTAATTAGAAGAAACAACCACTCTTCGTTTTCTTTGAATAATTCCGGGAGTGAGGAAATCAGTCTTTGGGACAACTCTTCAACACCGGTAAAAATTGATAGTTTGGCTTATTCCGGATCTTCGGAAAATAAAAGCTGGGGGAAGATTCCCGACGGCGGCAGTCTCTACGCAGAGAAACTGGATCCGACCCCTGGTGGCTCAAACCAAATTATTCCGACGGCTACGCCCTTACCGACAACTACACCGACACCAACTGTAGCCATAATTTTACCGACTTCAACCCCTGTTCCTACCAATACGCCTGTGCCAAATTCTTATTCCCATATTTACCTTTCCGAATTTTTGGCTTGGCCGGAGTCGGGCAACGAATGGGTTGAGCTTTACAACGATAATAGCTCCGAGGTTGATTTGTCCGGCTGGTATATAGATGATGTTGCCGAAAGCGGCCAGACACCCAAAATGATCTCGGAAAAAATCGGCGGCAAAAGTTATAAACGGATCTTTCTTTCCGATTTTTTTCTTAATAATGACGGCGACGACGTTCGGTTATTGGACGGCTCCCAGGCGGAAAAGGACAAAAAAGCGTATTCATCTTCAACTAAAGGTAAATCCTGGTCAAAAGATAGCGGCAATAATTGGTGTGAAACCAATCCCACGCCGGATAGTGCCAATCCAACCTGTTTTGTTTCGGTTGCAACTTTGACACCGACTTTAACACCGGTCTTAACCTTAATCCCAACCGAGACGGAAATTTCGCCGACCGACTTTCTCAAACTCAAAGACCAGGAAGCTTTGCTTGATTTACAGCGGAACAAAATAACTCCTGTAGTTTTGGGTGCCCAAATAACGCCGACTCCAAGTCCTTTGGCCAAAAACGGGAGTAAGGAAAAATTTAAGATTGCGGCCGGGAGTTTTGTTTTTGCCGGATTGCTTTTATTGGGCTTGTCCGGATTTTTCCTTGTTAAAGAAAACCGGGGCCAGAAGATAAAAATTGATACTTTCTAATCTTTGTTTTTAAAATAGCAAAGTTTGGTTTAAGATAGTGTTATTAATCGTTATTTTTGATTTTAATGTTGTCTTTATTGAACAGGAAAGCAATTAATCGTTTTTTTTACTATTGGCTGCCGGTTTTTTTCTGGATGGGGTTGATTTTTTGGCTTTCCAGCTTTCATAAATTGGAAGTTTCCCAAATCAGCTGGCAGGACTTTATTTTTAGAAAAGCAGCCCATTTTTCGGAATATACCTTATTGTTTTTGCTTTATTACCGGGCTTTTAAGAACTCTTTAATTAAAACCGATAAATATAAATTGGTTTATCTTTCCTTGTTTTTGGCCATTCTTTATTCAATGAGTGATGAATACCACCAAACCTTTGTTAGCGGGAGGAGCGGTCGGCTATTTGACGTGACGGTTGATTCTTTGGGAAGTCTTTTTGGCGCTTTTTTGGTTACGGAAATTTCTCCCTTATTGCCGGGAAGATGGAGAAAATTATTTGAAAAGTTAAAAATTATTTAAAGAATGAAAATTCTTGTCACCGGCGGCGCCGGTTATATCGGGTCCCACACGGTTGAGGCTCTTCAAAAAAAGAATTTTGAGGTTTTGGTTTTTGATAATTTGGTTTACGGTCATAAAGAAGCGGTTTCCTGTCCTTTAATTACCGGAGATTTATTGAAAAAAAAAGAGGTGGAGGCGGTTTTTAAAAAGAACCGGATAGACGGTGTTGTCCACTTTGCCGCTTATGCTCTTGCCGGAGAATCAATGACCAACCCGGCAAAATATTTTGAAAACAATCTCCAAGCCGGTCTTAATTTACTGGAGACAATGGTCAAATACGAGGTAAAACAGATTGTTTTTTCCTCTACCTGTGCAATTTACGGCTATCCGGAAAAGTTGCCGGTTACCGAAGAAGAAGAGAAAAAACCGGTTTCGGTTTACGGAGAGTCAAAATTGATGTTTGAAAAAATTTTAAACTGGTATGACCGGATTTTCGGTATAAAAAATGTTTGCTTGCGCTATTTTAACGCTTGCGGCGCCTCTCTTGAGGGAAAAATCGGGGAAGACCACGAGCCGGAAACACACATCATTCCTCTGGCAATGAAAGTTGCTTTAGGGCAAAGGGAAAAATTTACCCTTTTCGGCGAGGATTACCGCACTAAAGACGGAACCTGCGTTCGAGATTATATCCATGTGTCGGATTTGGCTTCGGCCCATATTAAAGCCCTCGAATATCTTTTCAAAAACGGAGAAAGCAACTTTTTTAATGTCGGAACCGGCAGCGGTTACTCTAATAAGGAAATTTTAGAAAGAATTAAAAAAATATCAGGGGTTGATTTTAAAGTTGAAATTGGCGCCAGAAGACCCGGAGATCCTGATGCCATTTATGCCGACAACCGCAAGATCAAAAAGATTTTAGGTTGGGAGCCGCAATTTTCCGATTTGGAAACAATTATTAAATCCGCCTGGAATTGGCACAGGGCAAATCCACAAGGATTTAACCAGTAGAAAACGCTGATGAAAAAAATCGGGAATATCGCCATTTTATTGGGAATTTTGTTATTACTGTTGATTTTTACCAAACCTTTAATTTTGGAAATAAACTACCAGATCAAAAATTTTTCCGGAGTTTCTTATCTGGTTTCCGATCCGAACACGGATACCGAGCAGACAAACAACGACCGGCTTTTTTTTGACGAAAAAGCAAAATATATTGAACCGGTCGATTTGAATTTTGGGATAGTAATTCCCAAGATTAAGGCCAACGCCAAGATTTTTGCCGAAGTCAGCCCCTTTGATTCAAAAGGTTATCTTCCGGTTTTAAAGGAGGGCGTTGCCCACGCTAAAGGAACCGGTTTTCCGGGAGGGGGAAGGAATATTTATTTGTTTGCCCATTCAACCGACTCGTTTTTGAACTTTCGGCAATATAATGCCGTTTTTTATCTGCTAGGCAAACTGGAAAACGGGGATGAAATTGACATTTTTTACAAGAACAGTCTTTTCCGTTATGAAGTAATTGAAAAAAAGGTCGTTTTTCCGGAAGCAATTCATTATTTGGACTCGGACGAAGAAGAAATTTTAACTTTACAAACCTGTTATCCTCCCGGGACTACTCTTAAAAGGCTTATTGTCAGAGCAAAGAAAAAAGAGATCAATAATTAAAATATAATTATTGGATATAAGCTAGGCAAAGACGATTTCTCCAGGTGATTTTTTCGAGGCAATTTAAATCGTTGAAAATTTGACATGGCTAGATATATAGGATATAATTCTGGAAACAAACCACTGTTATGTCAAAAAAAGCAAGTCGTTTTCAGAAAGTTGTTTCTCTCTTAACGGCGGTAAATCTTTTTATTAACACTATCGCTCCGGTAGTTCCTTTTTTGGTCAAGAAAGCTTTTGCCGCTTCTCCTACCGTCTCCGCCAATTACACTCCGGGCTCAAATACTTTTGATTTTTCACTCGATAAGCCTTGGGACTCCGAAGGCTACAATTTTTTCTGGAAAGCCTCAACAAAAACGGAGATTCAAAGCACTGCCGGTACTAACCCTGTTTCAATTTACGCCGGAACTTGTTCCGCGGGAGGAACTTGCGTTGCCGATACCGTTAAAAGAGCAATTGTTAAAATTTCGGCGAGCAAAAATAAAGAAGAAGCGACTAAGGTTGCCAAATGGTTTTGTTTATCTGAGGGTATCGTTACTGACTATTTTAATGGTGGAATAAGCGAGTTAAGTTTAACGACAGCAGAAGAGGACTGGTTAAATAATGGTTCTTGTACGACTGAGATTCCAACGATTATTCCTACAATTGTACTTACACCAACAACTTCTCTGCCAACGCCAACGACTATACCTCCCCAGTCGATTCTTCAACTATCAACTCTAGCTGCCTCTTTTTCTTGTACTCCCGTACCTGACGCAGATGGAGCAAACGATGAACCGGGCCAAAAAGATTTAACCTTGCTTTGTCGAGATTTAAGTTCAATAGATCCCCTGAATGTCTATTGGAATTGGGATATTACTTCTCTTTCTGGATCCAATACGGCAGACGCTTGCTCGTTATTTGATACAGACAACGACGGTTACGCCAATTATTCTCTATGCGTTACCTGGAAGGGCGATAGGATTCAAATTGAGGATAGTCCGCGACTTTATAGCTGTAGTGATAAAAGGGTCGATCGTTGCGCTGATAGCGCTTTAGTTACTGGAATTTCCAGCACATGCGAAATGTCTTTAGCCAACAATGATCCTTTCATTACGGGTCAGGACTATCCTTTAGATGCCAAAGTAACTTGTGCGATCCAATTGGAAGATGTCGGCGGCCCTTTGAGTGCCAGTTTATTAGATGTTTGTTCTTATCCTTCGGAGCAACCAAACTCCGATCCGTCTGATTGTATTATTATTCGCAACAACAAAGGCATCTTGGTAATTTATAAGGACGTAGATCCAAACAATTCATTAACAAATTGGAACTTTACAATTTCTGGTCCAACCAGTCTTAATCCATCAATAAGTGGAGATGGTAATACGGGCATTCTTGCCGTAGATCTTGGAACTTATAGCATTACGGAAACAGCCGGCTTGGGAACTAATATCAATGATTACTCTACTTTCTGGAATTGTGCGAAAAACGGTTCGTCATATCTTAGTGGCATTGGAACTAATATCTCAAATATTGTAATAGGGAGTGCGGGCAATACAGTTGACTCAGTAGTTTGTACTTTTACCAACTCGTATAAGCAAGGAAAAATTGTTGTTGACAAAGTAACTAATCCTTCCGGAGATTCTCAGAGCTTTAACTTTACGACTACCGGTTCGGGATATTCCGGATTTAGTCTTACTGACACGGCTACTCCAAATGAACAGGAATTAATGGCTGGCACATATTCGGTTGCGGAAACGGCAATCAGCGGATGGAATACGGTTTCTTCCTGTATTAGCTCGATTGGTGATACGGAAACTGCCGCAAGTTTGGAATTGGATCCCAGTGAGACAATCACGTGTACCTTTACTAATTCCAAATTAAGCGTGAATGTTTTAAAAACTGCTAACCCGACTTCGATTCCCGAAACCGGCGGTAATGTAGAATTTACGGTTAAAGTTGAAAATCCCAGCGCTGTGTCGATAAATTTAACCTCTCTTTCTGATAATAAATTTGGAGATCTAGATGGAGTGGGGACCTGCGACGTGCCACAAACAATTGTCTCTTTAGGATATTACGAATGCAAATTTACCAAATATATTTCCGGAGAAGCGGGACAAAACCATACCAATATTGTGACTGCAACCGCCAGTGGTATTACTGACGATGATGACGCTACGGTTGACTTTTCTGACGTTAAACCGTCTATTGAAGTGACCAAGACCGCCGATCCCACCAGTGTTCCGGAAACCGGCGGCAATGTGACCTTTACCTTTGAAGTTAAAAACACCTCCACCGAAGAACCGGTTACCATTACCAGTCTTGAAGATTCTGTTTACGGTACTTTGACCGGTGATGCCGACTGTGCCGTTGGCATTGTCCTGGCTGCCGGTGCTTCTTGTGAATTTGACATTACCACATGGGTTGAAGGAGATCATTCCGGAGCTGACCACAACAATGTCTTTACCGGCAAAGCGGTTGATAATGACAAGACCGAAGCGACTGACGATGATGACGCTACGGTTGACTTTTCTGACGTTAAACCGTCTATTGAAGTGACCAAGACCGCCGGCACAACTTTACTACCGGTTCCGGGTGGTGATGTCGAGTTTACCGTCGAGATAAAGAACAATAGTAAAGAGGATGTAACCTTAACCAGCCTCACAGATGATGTTTATGGCAACTTAAACAATAATGGAACCTGCAAGACAGGGGTTACCATTTTGGCCAACGGTGGTAAATATACTTGTAAGTTTACTGGTGCAGTTAGCGGTGCTCCTGGTTTTTATACGGACGTTGTAGAAGCGGTTGGTACTGATAACGAAGGTTCTCAAGATACAAAAACAGACGATGCCACGGTTGAGCTAGAAGGCGGCAAAATCATTATTGAAAAACAAACTTTGCCCGATGGATCAACTCAGTCTTTTGAATTTGATCCGAGTTGGAGTAGAACCAATCTTAATCTAAGTGACGGTGAGTCAACTGAAAGCGGGTGGATTGCTTCGGGTGAGTATTCGGTATCGGAAACCGTTTCGACCGGCTGGAATTTAACTAATATTACCTGTCTTGATCCGAATCAAAATAGCGGTCCAAGCGCCGCGGCCGGAAATTTAGCCAATATTAGTTTGGAAGCGGGCGAGACTGTCGTTTGTACTTTTACCAATACAAAAATCCCAACCTTGACCGTAACCAAATTGATTTCACCGTCTGATGATCCCGGATTGTTTAATTTATTTATTGATGGCAATCAGGTTGGTACCGATGTTGGCAATAACTTTACCTCAAATCTGCTGAGAGTAGATATTGGTTATAATCATGCGGTTACAGAGACAGCCGGGACAGGGACCGATTTAAATAATTACACCGCCGTCTTTGGCGGTGATTGCGATTCCACCGGCCATATTGTTTTGGCCGCCGGTGAAGACAAAAATTGCACCATAACCAATACTCGAAAATCATTGCCTTTATATGTTTTGAAATATGAAGACGATAACATGAATAATACTTGGGACACAGGGGAAAATACTCTTAATGGTTGGACAATGGAGCTCTATGATAACGAAACTTGCACCGGCACACCGTTGACGAGTGCCGTTACCGATGAGTCAACGGGATTACCCGGTCGGGCGAAGTTTGAAGGTCTTTATCAAGGAAAAACTTATTGGGTAAAAGAGATTGAGCAATCAGGCTGGCAGATTACTTCCGATAATTGCAAGAGTATCACTATTCACGACGATATACACTCCAATAATGAACTTGAATTTGGCAATGTCAATCGAGGAAAGATTACTGTCTATAAATTTAATGACCTAAACGGAAACGGGGTTAAAGATACAGACGAACCATATCTTTCCGATTGGGAGATGGTTATGACAAAAGTCGGTGGTAGCGCCACAACTCAGACGACCGACAACTCCGGCAGTACCTTATTTGATTTGGCTTCCGGTAACTATATTCTGACGGAAAATACTAAGATTGGTTGGGAGCATACCGTTACTTATTGTGAGAGCAATAATGACGTTAACAATTTCATGCTTGTGGAAGTTGCCGCTCCAGCGAATGGTGAATCAGTTATCGTTAATCCCGGCCAAAGACTGGTTTGCTATGTTGGCAATCATCAGAACGGATCTATCCATGGTTATAAATGGGACGACTTGGATAGCGATGGGATGGTTGATTATGATGAAGAAAAGCTTCCCGGCTGGGAGATCTTCATTGACCAAAACAATAACTCTTTATGGGATACTGGCGAACTAAAGACGACAACTTCTTCGGATTCGGACCCATTACATTTTGGCTGGTATTGGTTTGAAGATTTAGTTATGGGTACCTATCGAGTTTGCGAGATTCAAAAATCGGGTTGGCTTCAAACGTATCCGATCGAGCCGGCATGTCATTTAGTCACTTTACCGGATTCCAACCCGTTAGGATTTTCTGTTTCCCAAAATATGGTTGAAGGTCCGGAATATAATTTCGGTAATTTCAAACTTGGCCAAATTAATGCCTGCAAATATGACGACTTGGACGGAGACGGAGTAAAAGAGGAAGGCGAAATCGGAATCAGCGGCGTAACTTTAATCTTGGAAAAGAAAACTTGCCGCCAGCAGGACGGATTGACGGTTGCCGCTTTTGATGACCGATGTGAAGAAGTATGGGAAGAAGTTCTTGTTGCCGAAACCGGAGAAGCCGGATGTTACCTTTTCGGTAATCTTACCTCAGGAACTTATAGAGTAAAAGAGGATTTGAAAGATCCCCAGATTAACGGCTATTCGCCGACAGACGGATTTACTACCCAGGACGATTACCGGATAACCGACGAAATGAACTTAACTTCCGGCGCCGATTTTGAAAAAGATTTCCTTAATGTGGCTCCGGCTGAATTAGCTTTAACAAAAACCAACAATAAAACCAGCGGGGCTTCGGCCGGAGAGACGGTTACTTATACTTTAACCGTGACCAACGGCAAGAGAATGCTAACCAACGGAACAGTGATGGACGTGATGCCCTTTGGCTTTACCTACGTTTCCGGTTCGGGAAAAATTGACGGCGCCTCGGCAACTCCGGTAATTACCGGTTCAATTTTGATTTGGAGTTTGGGTGATTTAAGCTCTGGAGAAGTGAATGTTATTGAATACCAGGCGGTTATTCCTTCGGGAAACCAGGGGAGCACCTATACCAATATCGCTTATGCTTCCGGAAAACAAATCAGAACCGGCCTTGGCGTTAACAGCGGTTTGGCTTATTCAAAGGTTCCGGTTGGTCAGGTTTTATCTTTATCTGCCAATATTGTCGGTTCGGTTTTGGGCGCGAGCACAGGCGAAGTTTTACCGGCGGCCGGC
>Ga0116142_10002650_pt1 | contig 19020 bp, 24 predicted proteins | sample AD_UKC033_MetaG_FD_89785 | JGI IMG/M metagenome (GOLD analysis project Ga0116142, IMG submission 89785) | Active sludge microbial communities of municipal wastewater-treating anaerobic digesters from USA - AD_UKC033_MetaG | ecosystem: Engineered > Bioreactor > Anaerobic > Digestate | place: USA... | reverse complement strand
TTGTTCGTAATCTCGGAGGTACAGACCAGCGCGCTTTACATCGCCCGTCTGAATGAAAGGGAAAGGGCCACCGTAAAGGAATGCCGCGTCTCTCGGGCGATGGCGAGACCGCCCCCGAGAGACGCTTCCGAGCTGGTCGAGGGTCAATTCGTGAACGCTCATACCCCCAACCCCTCGAAGTTCTTCGCGATGCGGGCTGCGAGGTCGATGGCTTCCTCATTCAAGCCTTTGAGGTCGATATGGATGGAGCGCAGGGCTTCCTCGAAATCAAAATCATCATCCACTTCTTCCGGCGCGACTCCGACGTAGCGGCCCGGCGTCAGGCTCCAGTCGTGGGTCTCGATCTCCTTGCGGTCAACTAGCTTCACTAGCCCCTCGACATCGCGCAGCTTCGCGTCGGGGAAGCGCTCTTGCAGCCAGTCGGCTTGTTTCACGAAATAGCGCGGCACGCGCAGCGCCTCAACCGCCCCCGCACGCGCAGCTTCGAGCGCCTTGCGAGCTTTCGTAATGTCCGTGTTGTCCCAAACATCTGACTCGCGTGCGTTCAGTTCCTTGACCGCGATGTCAATCGCGCGGCTCGCGAGTTTGACTGCGAGGTCTACCTGCTTGGTCAGGTCGCGGCATTGCTCCGCGAGCGGTTGCAGCGCTTTACGAGACTTGTTCAGGCCCTTGTTGTCGCGGGCGGCGGACTTCCAGCCGTTCGCCTGCGTTCCGGCCTCTTTGTTGAAGCCTTTTATGTCGGCGGCGAGCGTGTCGCGCAGCGCCATGAGCTCTTTCCAGGTCTCCGCCAACGGGTCAGGGTCGCGGTCCTGCTTCGCAAACCCTTCTACAAGTCCGAGCAGTTTCTTGAGCGCTTCTTCGAACGCACTGAGCGGCGTTTCCGCCGCCTTGCCTTCAGCGACGGCCTGCGTGAGATAGGACTCCACCAGCTTGAGGAAGCGGTCATTTTGGCCCCGGTAGAGCCAGATGATCGAGGCGATGTTCTTCTGCTGCTCCGGCGAGAAGTCGTAGATCGCCCGAGAGACTTTCCGGTAAATGTTGCGGGCATCCAGCATCAGGACGTGATCCCGCCGCGCCTTGTCGTTCTCCTTCGCCCGGTCGAAGAACCAAAGCTGACAAGGGACGGTGCGCGTGTAGAAGAAGTTGCCGCGAATGTCGATCATCACATCGACCGCGCCTGTCTCCACCATCTTCTGCCGGACCAACGCCTCATCGCGCCCAGCGCTCGACGCTTGCGAGGACATGACGACGCCCGCGCGCCCCTTGTCGTTCAAATAGCTGTAGAAGTACGAAAGCCAAAGGTAGTTGGCGTTCGAAACTTTTTTCGCCTTGTTGACACCAGGCAGGCCGAAAGGAAGGCGCTTGTCGCCCTTCACCTTGTCGGCGTCCACGGCGTCCACGTTGAACGGAGGATTGGCCATCACGAAGTCGCACTTCCCGGCGAGCTCGTGCGGGTCTTTGTAGTAGGTGATCGCTTCGTCCCCGGCCCTGATCTTTCCCTCAAGGCCGTGAACGGCGAGATTAATCTGCGCCATGCGGGCCGTGGTTTCGTTCTTCTCGTGACCGTAGAAGGTCACGCGCTTCATCGTTTCCTGGCCCGCATCCTCGATGAAGTGGCTCGACTGCACGAACATACCGCCGGTGCCGCAGGCAGGGTCAAGGATCGTGCCGTGATCGGGTTCAATTACATTGACGATGGTTTGCACGATAGACGGCGGCGTGAAGAACTCGCCGTTATCGTGTGCGCCCTGCTTGGAGAACTCGGCGAGGAAATACTCGTAGATACGTCCGAACACGTCGCCTGAAGCGGTGCGTAGCGCCTCCGCGTCGAACATGCGGAGCATTCGTTCCAGCACTTCGTTGTCGAAGCGCGCGTAGTCCTTTGGGAGCTGCCCGGCCAACGGCGGGAAGTGCTTCTCGACGGCCTCCATAGCCGCGTTCAGCGCCGCACCAAGATCGGCTCCCTTCTCAAGATCCAGAAGGGTTTGATACCGAGCTTTGGCGGGAAGATTCAGCGCTCGGCGTTTGGCGAAGTCGGCGTCGGTCAGCGGGCGCCTTGGCATCTTTCCCGCCGCCTGATCCGCCTCGATGGCCTTCACAGCCTCGTAATAGCGGTTGCTCGCCTGGCGCAAGAACAGCAGCCCAAGGATGGGCATGAAGTATTCGTTCGAGGCGAGGTTGGAGTTCGCGCGCAAGTCGTCTGCGAGCGTCCACAGGTCCGCCTCGAACTTCTCGATTCCGGTCAGGTGGTCAGCGATCATTTCCTGGTCTTGTTTTCGTTGGTTCTTGCTTACGCCTGGGGCCAGGGCAAAACGCGAGCCCTGTATCGGCCACCCCAGCGCCCCAAAGCGGCCTCCCTCTTGGGCGGCAACCGAAATTGCCGCCGTAACCTATTGTCTCTTATGGCATGGGGGTTTGGTCCCCTCCAAGCATAGTTTTCGCATTTTCTGGTTTTGGGGCCTTCCTACGCGCGGGCGGGAGCTGGATTCAACCCCCCGCGATCCAACGGCGAAACGTTGGCGGCATCCAACCGGCGGACGGTTGGTCGAGGGTCCAGGGGCTATGAAATGCCCCTCGTCGTGGGGTCCGGGGTCGGCGCGAAAGCCCCCCGGTCGCAATCCAACCGCGATGAGGTTGGCGGCGCATCCAACCCGCCGCGAGGGTTGGTCATGGGGAAGCGAAGCGCGGGGAGCACGAAGGCTCCCCGACTGGCGCGCGAGGCTCGATGCCGAGATCGCGCCAGCCGCAGGGGGTATCCAACAGGGGGCGGCACGCCCACTTTGGCAAGATGGTGATGTAGTACATCACACATCTTGCGGGTCACGGCATACGCGGTTTCGCCGCTGAATTGGCGCACCACTCCGCCGATGACGACGGACGCCGTTCGCTATCGCTCCCGGCGAGCTTACGGATTTCCGCTAAGCGGCATTTCGAATTGGAAGGCCCGTTAGAGGCCTCCGCGCCTTCCGATGCACTCAGGACGGTAGCCGTTATGGAAACGCGCCCAGCGCGATCCTTGCGAAAATCAGCAAGAGCTAAATTAGGGTTTCGTGCGGCAACCGTTCCGCGCGTCGGGACAGCTACTCAAACCGCTTGCTTCGTCCCCTTCGATACCTCGGCGCTGGTAGTCAGGAACTGGTTCAACTGGTCAGCGATCAGTTGCCGACGTTGGGCTAGGAACTGCTTGTAGCTTTCGATTTCCAGGAGGTTTGCATCCGTCGGAATCGCCTGCGCCTCGAACGTCGCAAGGCCGTGCATTTCGATTAGCGGCGGAAGGTACTTTGAGGGAGGCTTGTCGCTAATGCCCCGGTTTGTCCGCCCTCCGATGAAGGCCAGATTGGCTATGTCGTCCGCTTCCCGCGCGGTATAGCCCGACTTCTTAAGCTGCGCCTTCGGAAAGACGTGGTGGAACTGTAGACGGTGGTGGGACCCGGAGTGATCGAGCTTGATCGCGAGATTCGACTGCCAGTCCTTCGCACCATTCTCCCGGAATGCCAGAAACATCGTCTTGAACAAGGCGCTGCGGCGGTTCCTGCCGACAAGCTCCTCGGGCGAAACATCCAGCCGCCCGACCTGCAACCGAAGACGGTCGAGCAGCGCCTGAACGTTTCCGCCGTCGCGAAGTGTCGCCAAGTCTTGATCCAAAAGAGTCTCGCTCGATCCGCGAGAGAAGCGGCCTTTCGCGTTGGCCACGAGTATCCAGTATCGAAGGTGCGCGGCCTCTTCTGGGGTTATCTTGTAGCCGCGCACATGCCCGAAGTACGCCACCGCCACTATTAAAAAGGGCGACGCAAGCAACGCGGGACTATCAATCCCCACATTGCTCTTCAAGAAGTTCATCGCGAATTCCATGCCCTCACAAGATTCCTTCAACGCCTTCTGCAACGCATCAACATCGAACCTGCCGACAGTAAGGAATCGAGACTGCCCGCTAGCGAACGCCATCAGGTTGCGCAGATAAAGGCCGAGGTCGAGTTCGAAGCCGCCTTTGGTGCAGCTATCCTGAAACTTCTGGAACGTCTGCAATGAATGCCGCCACTTCGCGGTGATCTGCGCGAGCGCCAAGTCTGAGCTGCGCAGCTTCGCACCGAGCGAATTGACGCGCACGAAAATCTCTGTGACTTCATCGTACGAAAGCGTCCGCTCCAGAACGTCCATCCTGTACATGTACTTGCGGATGCCGCGTAGACGGGCGAGACGTTGGCTGTATTTCTGGTAGCGCGGATCATCGAACCCGGTCACTCCGGCTTCCTTTAGAAAAGGAGCGTCGCTGTCGGTCTTGAAGACATCCGACACCTTGATCCATTCGGGTAGGCGTTCAAGCTTCTTCGTTGCGACGACGAATGTCATTTGATTAAAGCGTTTCTGCAGCTCGTCTTCGGTGGAGTCCTCAACGTCGCCGAGAGATTGCTTGTCATCATCATCCTCGTCGTCATCGTCGCCGTCTTCGTCCACCTCAGTAACGACGGTCAGATGATCCGGATGCTCAAGGTTAAAAAGCAATTCGATGGGCCGCCTGCGTCCGCGTACCGTCACAGGCTCCCCCCGTATCACTGCGGAAAGCGAAGTGAGGCGCTGCTGCCCGTCGAGAAGCAAACGGGTGCTTTGATAGGGGTTCGTGGCCTGAGAGATTGCAAACTTCTGCTGCGGGATGGCCTCGTCCGTTTCCCAGAGCAAGATGGCTCCAGACGGATATCCTCGGTAGAGGGAGTCCAGAAGGTCTCGAACCCGAGTGGAGCGCCAAACGTACTGCCTCTGCATCTCGGGCAGGCGCAACTCGCCGCGCTCGATCATCGAGACCAGTTCCTCGACTGAGGCTTCCGCCTTCGCCATAACCTGAGTCCTCCCTCCGGAATTGTCGTTTTTCGCAACCTTTGTAGCGCGTCTGCTACAGGCTTGGCCAGAGCGTAGTGATCGAACCGTGAGAAAAGTGCCGTTTCTCGGCATTCCGGCGTTTCGAGCCGTATGTGTACCAATCCGCCACTAACTTCGAAGCCAAAAAAAGGGAGGCCGGACCCATGAGGCCCGACCTCCCGGATCGGCAGCTCACGCTGCCTGCTGTCTGCTCTGCTGCAATCCGTGTAGATAGTCCACCGCCCGCTGAGCGTGCGCCGCCGCTGTGAACACGGCCCGCTTGTCCGACTTCAGGATTTTGAGCCAGTGAGCCAGATACTGCGCGTGATCCTCGCGAACCTCCGGCACGATTCCGAGCGTGCTGCACAGGAACGCTGCGCCAAGCTCCGCAATGAGCTCCTCGGCAGCGTAGGCGTCATCACCGAAACGCTTCCCGAGTGTCCGGGCAAGTCGACTCTCATGCGCCGTCCAGTGCGTCAGCTCGTGCGCCTTGGTGGCGGTGTAGCTTTCCGCATCCTTGAACGCTTCTGGCACGGGAAGCCGGATTACATCCGGACCCGGCGCGTAGAACGCCATGTTTCCGCTGTGCTGAATGTTGGCACCTGTGGCAGAGCAGAACGCCTCGGCAGCTTCGATGAGCTGCATCTTCGGGAGATTTGCCGCCGGACGGTCGTAGAAACGCTCCGGCAACCCGTCGATCTGCTCGACGTTGAACACCGTGTATCCCTTCATGAACGGGATTTCGCGCTCAACGTCCTGGCCGTTCTCATCCGCTTCCGTCTTCGTGAAGCGGTCGGCGTAGACGACGAGCGATCCGTGCTGGCCCTTGCGGACCTGACCGCCGAGCTCCTGCGCCTGGCGGTAGGTCATCCACTTGCTCGACGCATAGCCGTGCTCCAGCGCTTCGCTCCAGAGCAGCAGGACATTGATGCCGCTATACGGCGTCCCGCAGTGGCGTTGCGGCAGGCTGAAGCTGGCCTCACCGCCGCTCCAGGGCTTCATCCAGGTTCGGACGCCGCCTTCAAGATCGGCCACGATCTTCTGCGTGACGCGGGTGTAAACGTCCTGACGGATGCTGTTGGTTTCGGTAGATGCATTGGATTTCATGGGATTCTCCTTCGCAGGCGGGATTGCCTGTTCGGGAGTTCCCAATTCACGTCGCAGCGCAGCTCTCAAGACCTTCGCGCAGCGAAGCTCGGCGAGTAGAGGAACGGCGCAGCCGTGAGCAACGGAGCGTCTTGATAGCGAGAACGACGTGATACGGTAAAAGGAAACAGGCAAGCCCCCTCTTGGAATTTCGGGAGCGCCTGCGGCGCGGGCTATTTCTTCGCGAAAGGGATCGTTACCGAATGGCCGAGACAAGTTCATCTTGGCTCGGTGAGCACCGCATGGATGCGCGCGCGTAGAGCCCGGCGCGGCATCGCCGGGTTCGCTGGTACCGGACCCGAATCCGATCTGAAAGCTAGTTCAATGGTTTGCTGATTTTGCTGGCGTGCCTTGCGGCAACACATGTATCTCTACTGCCAGAAAGGCAGGCATGGATGCCAAAAGAGAAGGCGCTCGATCCGCTGGCAGCGGTGTTTGCAGAGGTACGTAATTCCGCTCATCAGTGGCGCACACTTGAATCAATACTCGGTGCGGAGGCTTTCGCCAACTTGCGTAAGCCGTCACCCAAGCGTGACTGGCGTGAAGACAGCGAAGCGGACCGTGCTTTGCAATGGCTCAGCGCCGATCTTCAGAGGTCATGGCGTACCACTGATCAATCCATGGAAACTTGTGACGCGGCAGCGGCGCGCGCAATGGATATTCCTTAAGTAAGGGCAGCATCGATCTCGCCGACAACTCCATAGCGGCTGGGAGCGTCGTGTCGGTGCCCATGTTTCTATCGATCATTAGAGCCTTCGTCATGTAGCCGTTCATGTGCCGCCTCGTGAATCCGTTGCAGCTCTTGAACATCAGACGAAGCAGTTCAATCGGTCGATCCGAGAACGGACTCCAGGTCACACCGAGTGCGCGGCGCGCCAGCGTCACTTCATGTGGCGTGCGCTCCTTCTTCAGAATTTCGTAGTAGAAATCCTGCTCTCGGACAATCTCGGCAATGGCGTCTTCGACGCTCAACTTCCTATCGCGGACCTTCGCGCGAATGAGCGTATCGCACGGACCCAATAGCCAGAGATGGTCTCCGATTTCGCCGTAGAGCCTGGATACGCTTTCGCGAGAAACCCGGCCCTCGCCCTCCGGTACCACCTTGCGGATGAGCTCCGCCGTCATCTTGGCGCTATACGCCTTCCACCAGCAGATCAGGATGTGGGCGAAGACGCCTTCTGACAGGTTGCAGTTGCGGACGTAGATATTCTTCGGAGGTCGCGGCACGGCCCAAAGTGTACCCCAGTCTTCACAAGGTGACGTTACCGTCACAAGAACTGCTCTCAATCTTCACAAGGTGTCCGTTTCCTTGTGGCGCGTTTTTAGGCGATCCATAGAGTAGGAAACCGTCAGCAGATGCCCGCTCAAGGGCAAAAGGACGGTTTCAGTGTTTAGCCAGCACTCATCACTCCCCTCCAGCAAGGGGAGCCCGATCTCCCAAGCCCTTTCGATGCTTGCGAGCGCAGGTGGCATCGCCGCCGCGATCCTCCTGACGCCGCTTGCCTACGGCCTGACGCAGGCCCCGCTGCACTCCTATTTGTCCCGCTATTGGGGACCTGATCTCGCCGCGTTTCTCAGCGGGACGATGGGCGTCATCGAGGCCATCGTCATTTTCGTTCTTACGAAACTCCTTATCAGCATTGCTGCGACGGCAGCGATCGTCGGGCTTGCCGCCCGGCGCGTTCCTTTCTCCTAAACCAATCGAGGTATGCCTATGAGCATCAAGCATCGCGGAAGCATCGACATCTTTGAAGTAGGCAAGAAGCCACTCGTCTGGCCCTGGGTGGTGATCGGCCTTCTCTTCGGAGCCTGGTACTTCTCCTGAAGGGCCGAGGGCGTGATCGCGGGCCTCGCGATCACGTCCTCTCTTCCACCAACAAAGGGGTTTCACATGAGAGATATCTACTGGGGCGTCGCCACGCTGTTCCTCTGGCTGATTTGCATCGGCTGCATGGTGAACAACTACTGGATGACGAGCCTCGTCTTCTTCGGTCTCGGTCTGATCACGCTGCACGGCGCGGAGCCGCGCCGATACCGCTAGGCGCATGGACGATTTCAGCTCGCATTACCGGTTTGGCTCCGCTGCATTCGCAGCGGAGCCGGATATTCAGCGCGCAGGACTTCTACGTCCTACCGGGCCGTTGATCGGCTATCACCGGGGCGCAGCTCTCCGGCTGAATAGTGATGCGCCGATCATTACCATCGGCGGCGCAGGCTCGGGGAAGCTGCGCGATATCCTTTCTTACAACGTATGCGGCATGCGTCTGCCGACTGGCGCGTGGATTGCACCGCCCCGGATGCTCGTGAACGATCCGCGCGGTGAACTCGCCGCGATCTCGATCCACAATCAGGTGCGCTTCGGCAAGCCCGCGTATTGCATCAATCCTTATGGCCTTCATGGCCTGCCGCAGCATCGCGTCAATCCGTGGGATGTACTGCACCCGCGCTCGGCGACATTTCATGCGGATGTAAAGCTCGTGGTCGCCGATCTGATTTCGCTTTCAGGGAGCGCGAACGGCCAGTATTTCGAGCTCCGCGCGCGTGAGTGGACGGAAGCACTCGCCAAACATATCGCCGTTACCAAGGACGGCATCACGCTTCCTGATCTCTACGAAACCATCAACGCCATCGAAGACCCTTCGGCGTGGGAGGAACTGGGCCTCGCGATGTTCGGCTCGCCCTTCAGCGATGTCCGCCGGGTCTCGCTGGAGATGAACAGCAAACGACTGGACGCGCCGAAGGAATACGGCGCGATCATGGGCGAGGTCTTCAAGAGCCTGACCTTCCTCTCCGATCCCGCGATCGGGGAGACCTTGAACGGATCGGATTTCTCGCTCGAAGTCCTGTGTCAACAGGACGCCATCGTCTACAACATGGTTCCCGCCGAGTACGCGGCCCAGCTCGCGCCGATGCAGCGGGCAATCATCGGCGCGGCGATGCTCTATAAGCAGCGCCATTCAGGCGCGCCGCGCATTCTCTTTATGATCGATGAGGCCGCGCAGCTCGGGCGCTTCGAAGCGCTGCTTCGCGGGTACTCCTACGGGCGCGGCATGGGAATACGCACCTGGAGCATCTGGCAGGACTGCGGCCAGATCACTCGCAACTACGGACGCGACGCGATCTCCGGGTTTCTTGGCTCATCGCAAACGCGCCAGTTCTTCGGAGTGCGTGATCTTGATACGGCGCGCATGGTCTCTGAAATGCTCGGCACACAAACCCTGGAGTACGACGCCGTTCTCGATCAGGCGGCTGCTCGCCGGAACAAGGCGCATATCGTTCGCGAGCTCATCAACGGTGCCGATCCCTTTGAAGCGGGCCTCAACCTCGCGCACCAGGCACGCGCGGCGATCACGCGCACAAAACAAGCCCGCGCATTAATGACGGCGGATGAAATTCTGAACATGCCGGAAGACGCGCAGCTTTTGCTCATCTCCGGCCTCGGGCTTCACCCGATCTATGCGAACAAGTATCCGTACTTCACGCGGCCCGAGATGGCGGGGGCGTATCTGCCAAACCCATACCACCCGCCCGGCGATGCCGTGCAGATCGCCACGCGGCGCGGGCCGCGCCAGGCGCGGGTTATTACCGAGCGCGTGCCGGAGCGCTATGCGCACCTGCCGCAATACGAGTCTGGTTTTTGGTCATTCATTGAGGGCTATCGCCCTGACTAACAGGAGAATCCCATGAGCGAAGGCAACGAACAGAAGAAAGAGCATCGCGGCCCCGTCGAGACGCTTCGAGATGGCGCGCTGAAGCTCGCGATCTTCCGCAATGAGGGCGAGAACGGTCCGTACTACTCGATGGCGACAGGCCGCGTCTTCACGGACGGCAAGACCGGGCAAGTCCGGGAGACCTCAACGTTTCAGGGCAGCGAAGCGCTGCGCATGGGGCAGCTTCTGGTCAAAGGCTACGAGCGCGTTCTTGCGCTGCGCGGACAGGATCGTCACGCGCGGATGAATCCCGCTCGCGGCATCGACGAGCGCGAACGCTAATTTAGGTTTCTCTTTATTAGCATGCTCGGATTTATTTCTTGTTAACACCGCAGGCGTAGGATGGAAGTTGAAGTATCCGTCTTGTGCGGGGCTGGAGACTTGAGCCAGCCCGCCGCCTGCAATCAAAGACGAACCTCTCGGTGGCTCCAGAAGACAATCGGATAGACCGGGGCCGCGAAGTGGTTCGTCGAAGGTAGGCGAAATGCACAGTGCTGCTGATAACCTGGATACTGATACTCACGAAGCATCCCCAGATCAACGAGGCGGCAACGCCGTTTCTGTCCCTCCCATCGACATCGACCGCTATCGCAGCGAACTCACCCATCTTGATCTCAGCGAAGCTCAGGAAGCTGAGCTCTTGCGCACGCTGTATTTCATCATGGCGGCTTTTGTGGATTTGGGCTTTGGCGTAGATTCCGTAACTCGGGTGCTTCCGGCGTTGGCGGATTTTTCTTCAAGTGCGGAATCGGATGCGCTAGAAGTAACGGGAAGCACCCAAGACAACGACACGAAGAAAGGTCCTGCCGATGGATAGCAAACCCGCCGTTATTTACTGCCGCGTCAGCAGTGCAGCCCAAACCAAGCGCGGTGATGGGTTGGCATCGCAGGAAACCCGCTGCCGCGAGTACGCGCGGATGCGTGGTTACACCGTGGTTCATGAACCCTTCGTGGATGACGCGTCCGGCAGTCTGGTGGACCGCAAAGGAATGAAGGCGATGCTCGCCTTCCTTCGCAAGAACCACGCGCTCAAAGTCCGCGTACTGATCGATGACATTTCTCGTCTGGCGCGCGGCATGAAAGCTCACATCGAATTGCGCGCAGCGATTTCGCTGGCGGGCGGCGAATTGGAATCCCCAACCGTCGAGTTCGGCGAAGACGCCGACAGCGAGTTGCAGGAATACATTCTAGCGACGGTCGCGCAGCACCAGCGGCGCAAGAATGCCGAGCAAACCAAGGCGCGGATGCGCGCACGCGTGATGAACGGTTATTGGCCGTTCGCGTGTCCCATCGGCTATCGCTACGAAAAGCAGGACGGGCGCGGCAAGATGCTGGTGCCGCACGAGCCGCTCGCCTCCATCATTCGCGAGGCGCTCGAAGGCTTTGCCTCGGGCCGGTTTGAAACGCAGTCGGAAGTGAAGCGGTTCTTAGAGTCCTTCCCCGAGTACCCGCGCGATTCCAGAGGCGAACTCCGCTTCCAGCACGTCACGAACCTGCTGACGCGTGTCGTCTATGCCGGATACGTTCAGGCTCCGGAATGGGATGTCCCATTGCGGAAAGGAAACCACAAAGCGCTCATCAGCTTCGAGACGTTCCAGAAAATTCAGGAGCGGATCGCGGGCAAGGCGCGCGTTCCTGCGCGTAAAGACTTGAATGCGGATTTCCCGCTGCGCGGCGCGGTTGTCTGTGGTTGCTGCGGCACGCCGCTGACGGCGTGCTGGTCGTCCGGGGTTGGCGGCAAGTATCCGTATTACCTCTGTCCGAAGCGGGGCTGCGAGAGCTACGGCAAGTCCATCCGCCGCTCGGTACTGGAGGGTGAATTCAAGGCGCTGTTGGCGCGGTTGCAGCCGACGGAGAACCTGATCCGGGTCGCCTCGGCAATGTTCGAGGAGCTTTGGAAACACCGTATCGGCAGCAGCGCTGTCAGAGTCAAAGCGCTCCAGGCGGAACTGTCCAAGGTCGAGCGGCAGGAAGCGCAGCTTCTGGACCGGATCGTCGAAGCCAGCGCCCCGGCAGTCGTCAAAGCCTACGAGAACCGCATCCACAAACTCGCGGCGGACAAGCTTGCGATTAGCGAAAAGATCGCCAATTGCGGTCGTCCGCTGAAGAGCTTCGATGAAACACTTAGAACTGCCCTCGACTTCCTCGGAAATCCGCAGAAACTCTGGGATTCCGAGCGGCTTGAGGACAAACGCACCGTCCTAAAACTCGCGTTTGTCGATCAGCTCGCGTATGTGCGAAACGAGGGATTTAGAACTGCAAATCTGGCGTTGCCCTTCAAGGTGTTAGGCGAGATTTCCAGTGGCAAAAGCAAAATGGCGCGCCCGGAGAGATTCGAACTCCCGACCACCTGGTTCGTAGCCAGGTACTCTATCCAGCTGAGCTACGGGCGCGCAGAAACTTGTAGATAAATCAAGCGCATGACGGCAACGGGACCGTCCACACAAGGCGCGCGAGGATACAGCAAGTCCGCCCTGCCGCCAAGCGGGTGGCGGGGAAGCGCCCGGATCTTCCCGCGGCCCGCCAGGCCGCATGCCGCACTAACCCAGGAATTGCGGATTGAGTTGCCAGACCGAGTAGTTGAGCGCTGATGCGAAGCTCACCCAGAGCAGGTAGGGGACCAGCAGCACGCCCGCCAGCGGGCTGATGCGCCAGAAGGACAGGATCGTCGCGGCAATCAGCACCCAGAGCACCGCGATGTCCGCGAGCGCCGCCGCGCCCAGGTGCCAGCCAAAGAACAGCCAGCTCCAGAGTGCATTGAGCGCAAGTTGCGCCAGGAACAGGGTGAGCGCTGTCCGCGCGGCCCGAAAGCCGCCGACACGCCAGACGAGCCAGGCCGCAATGCCCATGAGCGCGTACAGCGCTGTCCAGACAGGCCCGAAGAGCGCGGCGGGCGGGGCCCACTCCGGTCGAACGAGTTGCCCGTAAAACGGGGCTGCCTGGATCGATGCGGCGCCGCCAACGGCAGCTGTGATGAAGCTGACGACGAGCCATGCAACGAGCCCGATGAACTGCTTGTTCCGCGGCATACTCATGAGTTACTCCCTCTCACTCTTTTCGATGACCCGCCGATCGTGCGTGGACGGGAACCACTGCCCGCCTGAGCCCGGGCCCCTCGCCGATTGTCAGGCGCCACTGGCAGCCCGCTCCCATGACGCCACAGGTCCCGGCCGGCGACGGAACAGCGGATGGCACTCCGGCGTGGTCAGTCCTTGCCAGCGGCGAAGAAATGACGGGCTCCGGGCGGCGAGCTTTCGCCGCAGGTGCAGCCACTCGAATTCCAGTTGCCCGGAAGTCACCGGGATAGGTTGAACCAGGCGGAGTGGTCCGATCTTGGAGCGATCGAAGGTGTAACCGCGCCGGGTGGCCTCGTCGTGGACCGCAGCCAGGTACGAGTTGATCGCGAGTCGCGGTTGCCTGTGCGCCTTGAAACGCTGCAGTTGGGGATGCTGGGTGTATCCGCGCGTCTTGCCACGCAGCACCGCCTTGGCCAGCAGAGCCTCGCGCCACAGGGCGACGAGGCCTTGCGGATCGAGATACCTGGGGTGCAGTGACCAGAGACGCATGCGATGACACCTAACAGCGCAGTTCGGCGGCGACACCACCATTGACGGTCAGAGCCATCGACGCACTCGCTGCCTGTACGCGGCATAAGAGGCTCCGAACAATCTGTCCAGCGCGCGCTCCTCGGGAATGATCTGGAATCGCGTGATGTATAGCGCGAAGAGTACCGGACCGAGCAGTGACCAGACTGACGACAGGTACACGGCCCAGGCGAACAGGACCAAAGCCATGCCCAGGTACATCGGATTGCGCGTGACCGAGTAGATGCCGGTGACGACCAACGCTGCGGACGTCTCCGGCTTCAGCGGATTGATCGTGGTCTCCGCGCGACGAAAAGACCTCACGCCACCCATCGCGACCGCCACGCCGGCGGCGCCCAGTACCACTGCGACCGACAGTCGACCGAACCATGACCACTGCATGACCGGAGGCAGATGCGCGACAGCCCACATGCCGCCGGCAGACGCGAGGCCCACTACGGGCGGGGGAATTCGGAGCTCCAGGAATCGCACCCTGTGATCCATTGGCGGCATCAGCTGCGGTGCAGTATATCCCTGTGCGTTGGCGCATGATTTTCTTCCGATCGGCCCCTATAAAAATCCTGAAATCAGCCCCAGGGCAACCGCAAACAGCATGACAGCGACGAGGCGCTGAATGCCCGGCATGGTGATTTTCTTGAGGTAGTTGTTGCCAAGTGCCGCGCCGGCAAACGCCGCCAGCAAGGCGGCAGTCAACAACCCGTAGTTGAAATGCGCGCTCTCGTGGGCGAGCGAAGTGGAGTAGATGGCGAGGCGGGAGAAGTCGATGAGACACGCAATGACCACACCGGTCGCAACAAACGCCTCCTTGGTCAGTCCCGCGCGTGACAGGAATGCCGAGCGGAGCGCCCCCTGCATTCCGGAGAGGCCGCCAAAGAACCCGCTGAGCAAACCACCCAACGGCATGTACTGCGACCCAAACGACAGCCTGCGGAACCGCGGAAGGAACTCCAGCGAGACGAAGACCAGAAGGAGCACACCCACGATGAGCTTGACTGGTGTAACGGACACCAGCCGGCCGAACGCCGAGTAAGTGAACACCGCTGCGATATCGGCGATCCGGACCAGGACCCATGCGCCGAGGAATGACATGATTATGGCTGGCAGGCCAAATCGGACAACGACATGACGATCGGCGTGTCGCCCGGTCAACGCCAGCTTGAACAGACTATTGAGGAAATGAACGATTGCGGTGAGCGCGACGGCCTGTTCGATGGGGAAGAACAGGGCAAAGGCCGGCAACAGCAACGTGCCCAACCCGAAACCGGAGAAGAACGTCAGGGCTGACGCCAGCAATGCCACGGTGCAGATGACCACGTAGCTCATCTGAGTGGTCTACGGCTGAGCTGGGTGCCAGAACGAGATCTCAGGCGGACCTACCAGGAACGCGCTCGCCTCACGCATGAACGCCTGTATGTACGGCTGCTGCATGTGCGGCCCGAGAAACTCGTCCCGGCTTGCCCATCGCTCAATCAGCGTGACACGAGTCTGATCGAAGTTTTCCTGAAGTATCTCGATGCCCTTGCAGGCCGACTCGCTTCTCAAGACAGCCGAGACCAGTGTCGCAATAGCCCTCAATGCTGCTTGCACCTGATCCGGCTGCAGCCGATACGAGACCATTACAGTGACGTCATTCATGCAGAGTGAATACTTCTATCAGCCGCGCCGTGAAGCGGCTTCGGCGTAACTGAACTGCCAAGGTTCATGAGCCATTGTGCTGGCACTCTATCGCTCACGGCTGCAGGCCACTTCTCCTCTGGCCCCCGGCGTGTCTCGCTTCCCATTCCTTCCGGGTCTGTCCCCATATCTCGACGACGGAGTCCTGATACGGCGGCGGGAGTTGTCCTCGACCTCGATTTCGCGAACCCAGTCTTCTCGCGACTGCCACAGAAGCCTGGTTCTCGGGCTTTATGACGTGAATGACCTCATCCCAGCCAAGACTCTCAAAAGCCCAGTTGATCGAGGCGATCGCTGCCTCGGTCGCATAGCCCTTGTTACAGTAGGCGCGCGCGATACCCCATCCGACCTCAGTTCCAGGCCAGCCTTCAGGCTTCCAGGGTCCCACTCTTCCGATCCATCGGCCGTCCGCCTTGGAGATGACCGAAAACATTGAGAATCCCTGCAGGTACCAGGCCCCCGCTAACTGGCAGAAACCTCGCCATGCTGCGGAACGAGCCTGTACGCCTCCTATATGGCGCATTGATTCTTCGTCGGCCATGTATTCCGCAAAGGCGTCGAAGTCCTCTGGTTCTGGAGGCCGGAGCAAGAGCCGGCCAGTCTCCAGGATTGGCGTCTTCTGGTGCATCACTTCCCATTTCGGTGAGGCTGCTGAGCGGGAGTGGACCGAGGTCCTTCGCGCCTGCAGCGAAGGCTTGGCCACTAACGGAACCGGCTCACAATGAACTCTGCAATCTCGGCGGCTTTCAGCATGTGCACATTGTGGCCGCATTCACACTTGATGAAGTGTCTATTTGCTTTGGCACGGACGACACGTTTCAGGTCTTCCTCCCGGTTCCCATATAACCCGCGAGATGCCATAAGAAACCCGGCAGGAACCGTGATCCGATCATAGAGATCGACTGCCGGATAGATCTGCCTTTCCGGATCTGGCAACGACACCAGCGCGATTTCGCCCATGGTCGGCCTGCGAATGAACCCGGAACCCTGCGGCATGAACGACCGGCGAGTGAATGCGGCTACCAGGGATTTGTCGATGCCTGCATTGAGCCAGTCTTCCGGCGCACTGCGGCAAATGTTCTCGATGTACTGCTCCACCTCATCTGCACTGGCTTCCCACCCATAGCGAAAAAGACCCCAGAGCTCCTCCCGAGGCAGATACCAGGCTTTCAACTCCTCCGGTGTCTTCCTCCCGTCCAGCGTGAATCCGTCGAGAACGACGATCCCCGAGCATTCGCCTCCGGAAGCCGCGTGCGCCGATACCGCATAGCCGCCGGTTGAATGCCCCACAAGCAATGGCCTGTTCAGGCCTAACGCAGGGATCAATGCATCGCAGCAGCGCCCCTGTCTGCCGGCTTCTCCCTTGCGTGGGAAATCGTGCATCCAACCCAGAAGATGAATACCAGTGAGCCGTATGCGACGTATTTGCGCCAAGTCGTCATCGGGCTGTCCTTTCTGTCGCCCAACGCCTGAATTAAGCCGCGCCGCGAAGCGGCTTCGGCTTGAATGAATTGTTAGGCCGCACCCGCGCAAACTTGAGGACTAGAAGGACGGCAAGTATGGCGCTCCCAATGCGCAGGGAATTGCCGACCCATCCGGTTGCGGCGGAATCTGAGACAGAAAAGATGGTCCAGGCTGCGTTGAGCGAGGCGTGAAAGACCCAGCCGCTCCAGATTGAGTAACCGTCGGTCGCGTCCAGGAGGGCAAACAAGGCACCGCCAAAAAACGTGATGAGAAAGATTTGAAGTGCGATGCCAGTCCCGCCGCCAGCACCTTGCCAATGCACCAAGCCGAAAGTAACCGCTTGCACGAGCACGGCTGGTACAAGCCTCCATCCCAAGGCCTTGCGAAAGAATACGAAGCCGAAGCCGCGATAGAGAATTTCCTCAGCGAGTGGGAACACAGCCGCAAGCATGAACAGATCAAGGAGTTTGACGTCCCCGGAAAAACTACCCTGAAAGGATAGGCCAATCCAGCAAGGAATTGTCGATGCCAGTACGAGCAATGGTGCTTTAATGCCGTTCCAGCCAAGACCCACTAAGGCACGTAGAGAAGCGCGTCTTGTGTCCGAAAGAAGAAGGGCTGTAACGATGGCAAGTAGAACGGCGAGCGCATTGTCGAGGTAGATCCGCCATAGGGGAACGGAAAGGCGCTGATCTTGTAACCAAGCGCGCTAGCAATATCCCTGACAGAGAGAGCAGTTGCGAGAACGAGTAAGGCTAGAAGGTTCGTGCCAAGCACAGCTTCTCCGGTCTCTTTGCCCATCACAACCCTATGTGTTGTTGATGTGGGGCCTAACGTTTGAGCTGAGGCGCGAGCGCCGGTGTGGCGCTTGGCCCGCGAGGCCGATGATAAGAACCACGGCTTCGCGGGCCAAGTGCCATGCCGGTGCGAGTCGGCTCCAGCGAAGGGTTAGGCGTCACCTTTCTCGCCTTGCGGTGGTGTGTAGTCAGGAGGAAACGCCTCGTACTGAGGCAGTTCATCGGTGATCTCGTACCACGGAGCCTTTGAACCCACGAAGATGTGGAACACGGGCCGATTGCCCGGGTCGTCGTCAAGTATCCCGAGTGCTAGCCCAACTTCATGTGGCTGCGCCTTGAACGTCGTAATGATGTTCGAGCCGCACACAGAGCAAAAGCCTCGGTGTTCTCCCGGTGAGGATTCAAAGTAGTGCACCAGGTCTTCACCTCGCACCCAACGAAGGTCGGCGGTTTTGACCCGAGCGCGCGCTCGGAAGGCTGAGCCGTGAGCCTTCCGGCACATGGAACAGTGACAAAAGAGCATGTCCCAAACCGGACCGTCAATCTCGAGAGCGACGCCCTGGCACAGACAACTTGCACGAAGAGTCACGGTGCCCCCTGTGACGCCTAATTCTGCGGCTTGAGCGGCTTGCTGTAGAATACAGCGCGCTCGGTCTCAGCGAAACCCAGTCTCTGATGCACTGATTGACTCACGAGGTTCTCGGGCTGCGTGTCCGACGCCAACTCGACGCACCCGTGCGCCGCAGCCCATTCCGACACTGCGCCGACCAGCAGCTTGGCCACGCCCTGCCCTCTGGCTTCCGCCTTGACGAAGAGCCCTTCGAGGTAGCCCACAGGTGAGGACTCTGTCCCGTTCACGTAGTCGGTTCGAATAGAGGCCTCAGCGAACCCCAGTCCCCTACCGTTTTGCGCCCGCACAATGAACTGAGCGTAGCGGCCCGGCTCCCTCAGGAAGCTCGCCATCTCCTCCAAGTGCTGCTCTCGCGGACAGTCGGGCCACAGCTCGAGCCGCATTGGCAGCCAGTCCGCGTCAGCGATGGAACAGAGCGGTTCGAGCTTCATGCCGCCTAACGGTTGAGCTGAGCGGCGCGTACGCTGACGTTTGAGCTTGTCACTTTATCTTTCACGCGCCCGCTCCAGCGATTTGTTAGGCGACATGGTTTACGGCACCCTTCCCGGGAACATCCAATAGTCATGGACCTTCTCCGCCAATTCCACAGCAGTGATCGTCTGGCCAAGGTTAGCCAGAGCCGGCCCAGATAAGGTAATGGACAACTGAGGCTCAGCCCAGAACCCCTTTCCCCATACACCAGGCGCCCAGAAGCCCTTAGCCCACACTCCTGCCTTACGCGCCGTGCGTTGTACCGATTCATGATGGGAACTGAGGTGGTCGAAGTGTTTCGCGCCAGATGCCAGATGTGAAACGGTGGCGAGAAGTGGCTCGACCTTTCTTAGTTGTCTACGGTGCGATTTGCCAGCATCACCAGGATACAACCAGTCCAACATGTGCTCGGCCGTGGTAAAGAAATTGAACGCGTGATCGACGTTGTCTGGCTCCGCTCGCAGGCGGTCGAGCTCCCTCGTGAGTTTGGCGAGCAGGTCTCTGGGGGTGGTGAGATTAAAGACGCCAGCCATTCACGCAGTCCCGATGTCGCCTAACTACCAATTGGGGAGGAATAGTGCCGCGAAGAAACGCGACGAATACGCGAGATAGTCTGGTGGCGTAAAGGGGAAGTAGCTGTTTTCATTGGGCGCGGAGGAAACGGCGGC
>Ga0116142_10002642_pt1 | contig 19077 bp, 13 predicted proteins | sample AD_UKC033_MetaG_FD_89785 | JGI IMG/M metagenome (GOLD analysis project Ga0116142, IMG submission 89785) | Active sludge microbial communities of municipal wastewater-treating anaerobic digesters from USA - AD_UKC033_MetaG | ecosystem: Engineered > Bioreactor > Anaerobic > Digestate | place: USA... | reverse complement strand
TATAAACACACCTTTTTTGCATTTAGAGGTGATGGGATATTTTTCATTTTTATTTATTTCTCAGGTTTTAACATTTCTTAAAAATCATTCGAAATTACAAGTATTTAAAAAAACAGATTTTTCCACCGGCAAACAGTGTTTGAATAACTTCTATCAATGAATTTCTCATATTTTCTCAAATAATACAATCTGGAACTATAATCCCAGGATATCTGCTCCCTGTTTAAAAACAATATCTTTTGGGATACCGGCTCCGGCAATTTTATCCAAATCTTTTTGTAATTCTTCGCCTACAACACTTTTGGTATCAACCCAATTTTTTGCTGCATTTTTATCTTTGTTTCCTTGAATTACAATAATATCATTAACCATTTGAGATACTGCTGATTTCATTTTGTCGAAGTCAACCGAATATTTGCCGGTTTCGTCGTTGCGTGCAAATGCTCCTTTATCGAGTAAATAATAAAACTCCATCATATTTGCCTTTCCATGCGAACTGGCAACACCAAAACGTACAGAACGGAATATCCCTGCAAGGAAAGTAACATAATTATCCATAAGATCTTTTTCAGGATATTCTCCCATCTCATATAATTTTGTAATGAGAAATAATCCTGTAATATCTGCTTTTGCTTCTTCTAGCGGACTATAATATTCCTCCAAAGCTTCGCGAACAGATTTTTTACTGTTTATCACATATTTAATACCCAAGCCGTGTGCAACTTCATGGAACATAACATTCTGGAAAAATCCATCCTCGAACTTAATATGCTTCATCTGAGATTTGTCAATAAGCAATTCTGCAATCGGGACAAGTATTTTATCAAATTTTGCCTGCATTGCATTTTTTAATTGCAGTTTGCGTGAACCTTTTGCTGCGTGTACTCTCGGGTCATTAGGCAAATTAATTGCAATGTTTTTACTTCCGGAGTTGCAATCTCCACCATAATATACAACATAGTAAACATTCATATCACCCGAAGTTGACGCAGACTCTTTTTTATACTTATCTGCAACGGGTAAACTAGCTTGTAATTCGGGTAATATTGCATTAAAATGTTCGATATTTTTACTCCATTCAAGGTCTTTAACCAAAATCTGTCCGGAATGAGCTGCTTTAATTCCTTTGAAACCATCTTCATAACTTTCGATTGGTCCTACAACAAAATCAATGTTATTATCTTTCATTTCCATCCATGCAAGATCACTGGCAAGATAATCATCAGTACGTAAAGCTTCTGCTCTCAAATTCAAATAATTCTTAAACCCTTCGTCTTCAGCTAATTCTGCTGCTTCTTCAAGTAAAGTTGCCGCTTTTTCTATTTCAGCAGCATATTCCTCATGATACCAAACACATTTAAGATTGCCTTCTTCATCGCGACGAATCAAGGTGTACCAACTCATTTTATCCGGATTGTCAAAAGCATCAAATTCCTCAGCAGTAATATCCTGAGGGTAATAATTTGCTCCCAAAGGTTTTTCACCAAAGCTTGCTATAAATGACTCGTTTCCGTTAAGTCTATCCCATGGACCATAGTTTATCATAGCATATTTTTTTGCGTCCTCGTCTTCGATAGAGGCTAAAAATGATTCTTTGTTTCCAATTGCATCTCTCCAAAACAACTCGTCCATAATATCTGCAACCTGCATCAATTTTTTAATCATTTCTTTTTCGTTTTGCGAAAGATGGCTTAAATCGGCTTTAAGTTCCACCTCAGCATAATCTTTGACAAGTTTTTGCATTTCAGTCAATTCTTCAGCTTTTACTTCTTCCTTTTTTACGGGTTTACTATTACAAGCTGCAAATAATACTAATAAAGACATAAGAATCAAAATGTTAAAATTATTTGTTTTCATCATAAAAATTATTTAATTATTAAAGTTTTCAATAAATATTATCCACTATTTCAGCGATATAAAAATCGTAAAGAAGAGCATAAGCTATTCCTGGTTCAGCCGATTTTGGTGAATAAAACTCTACAATTATTCTCCTCCAAAATACACAAGGGCAGCAATAGCACCAGCAATTACTAAGACAAGCAGAGCAATTTTCCACCAGCACCAAGGTCTTTCGCCCTGAACTTTACCGGTACGGCCGTTCACAATAAATCTGTAAACTTTGTTTTTAAATCTATACGCACTAATCCAAATTGGCAAAAGAACATGTTTAAATGTTATATTTGAAAAAGTCGTCTGCATCCATGTAATTCTTTGATGGTCACCACCTATTTGTCTATTAATAGCCTGGCGAATTTTCGGATCCATTTTTAGTTTAGCAACATCAAAACCTTCTTTCAAACCCAATCCATAGCTTTCAGACCTAAAGCCGGAAAGAAACTTTTCATCAAAAGGTACAAGATTCTCGAGATCCCAGGGTTCGAGCTTATCAGTTTTCTTTTGAGGTAATGATTTACTGGCAATAACAAGAACATCATCAAAAAACAATCTTACACTACCCGACACATTAGTCCATCTTGTTTTGGTAACAGTACGGGTTTGGGATTTACCACTACCATCTGTATAAGATTCGGTTGTTGTATAATCGTCCCCACGCTGTCCTCTATAATTAGTAAAAGTATCTGAATCATAGGTCCAGTAAGGCAAATACATTCCGGCAACTTTTTCAGCCTGAGAGGCATACTTTTTTAATCCGGGAGGTGCAAACCATAACTTTTTTAACCACTTTTTAAATGATTCCAAAGCTTCCTTACTACTTATTTTGAAAGGCAACAAAGACTTTGGCTTTATCAATTTACTCGTACTTTCATTTTTAACAATCAGCTTATTCCCACAGAAAGGACACTCGCTTGATACAACATTAGGGTCCAGACTTGTAACGGCACCACATGCTTCACAAGCTATGGTAGAGACTTCCTGAATATCATTACCCTTTTCGGCATCCTTTAAATACTGATCAAAATCCAACTCATCAATAGATTCCTCTCTAATTTCGATTTCATTTACCGTCCCGCAATAAGGACATGCAAGAGATGTTGTTCCAGGTTCAAATACCAATTTGGCTGCACAGTTTTTACAAACAATATCACTTTGATTGGTATCCGCTAATTTTGGGTCAAAAACTTGTTCTTCCATACGAAATATTTTAAGTTTGCTTAAAAAAATAACCATGTAAAATTATAAATTTAATTCAAGAAATTTAATTTACCACAGAAATTTTTAGCAATTTTTCACTTTCAGATATTGTATTTTTAGTAATATTATCAACATATTAATGCAAATTTGTTATTATTATCAATGCTTCTGACACTGTTCATAAAATGAAAATTAAATTTTATTAAAAAATATCTAAAAAAGTTTTGCTATTTAAATAAAAATAACGATTTTTGCAGTCCTTAAAAATAAAGATGAATTGTTATGGCAAGAGCTTGTCAAATTACGGGAAAAACTGCAATGGTGGGCAACAATGTTTCTCACTCAAAACGCAGAACAAAAAGAACTTTTGACGTTAACTTAACTGATAAACGTTTTTTTGATGAAGAAACAAAAAAATGGATAACATTAAAAGTTTCTACATCGGGGATAAGAACTATCTCTAAAAAGGGGTTAAACGTTGCTTTAAAAGAAGCAAAAGAAAAAGGATATATTAAATAAATAGTCAGGAGGACAACAAATGGCAAAAAAAGCAAAAGGAAATCGCATTCAGGTTATACTGGAATGTACCGAGCACAAAGAATCAGGATTACCCGGGACATCCAGATATATTACTGTTAAGAACAGAAAAAACACACCTGACAGAATGGAATTAAAGAAATACAATCCTATTCTTAAAAAAGTAACTGTACATAAAGAAATCAAATAAATCATTAAATTATGGCAAAGAAAGTAGTTGCAACCCTGAAAAAATCAGGAGGACAAAATGTAGCAAAATGCATTAAAATGATAAAAAACCCTGAAACAGGTAACTATCAATTTAAAGAGGTAATCATAGATAAAGATTTTGCTTCAGAATTTTTCAGTAAGAAATAAATTTACCTAGAATATATTTTAGCACCTTTCCTATTGGTAAGGTGCTTTTTTATTTATTTGAAATCCGCTATAAATTAGTATATTTGCAAAAAATTCAGATATGGCTTTTTTTGGACTTTTCGGAAAAGAAAAAAAAGAAAAACTTGATCAAGGTCTTGAGAAAACACGAACAACAGTTTTTGACAAACTAAATCGTGTAATCTTCAGTAAATCTAAAGTTGATAGTGAAGTCCTTGACGAACTTGAAGAGGTGCTTCTTACATCTGATGTTGGGGTAGAAACAACAATGCGGATTATAGAGCGCATCGAAAAAAGAGTTAAACAGGAAAAATATATTGGTACAGAAGAACTTAACGAACTTCTTCGTGATACTATCGCATCATTATTAGAAGAAAATAATGCCGCTTCCTTTAATGACGACAATATCATAGAAAACTGCAAACCATACGTTATAATGGTTGTTGGTGTAAATGGTGTAGGTAAAACTACAACCATAGGAAAACTTGCCAACAAATTTAAACAGGCAGGAAAAACAGTTTATATTGGAGCAGCAGACACTTTTAGAGCAGCAGCAATAGATCAGCTTCAAATATGGGCTGACCGGGTAGGAGTTCCAATGATTCGACAAAATATGGGTTCCGATCCTGCATCAGTTGCTTATGACGCAGTAAACTCGGCAAAATCTGCCGGTACAGACGTAGTTATTATTGATACTGCAGGACGTTTGCACAACAAAATTAACCTGATGAACGAACTCTCAAAGATTAAGAGAGTTATGCAAAAGATAAGCCCGGACGCTCCACACGAAGTTTTATTGGTACTCGACGGTTCTACAGGTCAAAATGCTTACGAACAGGCAAAACAATTTACGCTGGCTACTGAAGTAACAGCTTTGGCAGTGACTAAACTTGATGGGACTGCTAAAGGAGGTGTTGTAATTGGTGTATCGGATCAATTTAAAATCCCTGTTAAATATATAGGAATTGGTGAAGGCCTCGAAGACTTACAAGTATTTAACAAAAGAGAATTTGTAGATTCTTTGTTTAAAAAGTAAGCGTTTTGTTGTTGGATTGAAGTTGAAGCTATAACCTCTCAATTCAGAACTACTATTAAAAAATCGGATCTAAACCATTAACACAGCCTCTGAAAATATGAGCGGCTTCTCTACATCCTCCATCGCAAGCATAATTCAGTTTACAGTCTTCACAATCCTCCGGAAGAAAATCTTTTTGAGTAAATTTTTGCCAATAATTATTTATTTTTAGCTTTTCTATTTCACTATAATGGACTAGTTTTAATGGAGAATGGTTACATGTCCTAGCCTTGCCTTCAGGTCCTAGTACTACGAATCCTGTAGCTGCAGCACAACGGGTTCCTACACTTAAGTTTTTAAATTCCATTCCTGTCAAAATACACATTGGCATTTCTGTACCAACATTTCCATAGCGATTAGCTTTTACCAGTACTTTCTCTGCTATTCCCAACATTTTTATTGTTTCTTCTTTACTTAAAAGCAAATCATCTATATAAAACATCCCTCTTCCTCCGGGTAAAAAGCGATTTAGCAATAGATTTCCGGCTCCTGCAATTAGAGCATTTGAAATTGTCTCTTCTAATTCAAACAAATTCTTTTTTGTGACAGTAATATTTACTGTTGTTCGCAAACCAATCTGCACAGCTTTATCGAAATTGCTAAGTATTTTGTCGCATATCCCTGATTGTGTATGATAGTTATAGGTTCTTAATCCTGGCAAGCTCATGCTAAGATTGACATTGTATTCTTTTAAAAAATAAAGCCAATCCTCATTAATAAGCTGTCCATTTGAAATTAAAAACATATCCGGTGTTATCTCACTAGTTTGGAGTTCTTTATCCAAAGCCAATACTTTTTTGCTGCCAATATGTCTAATAATATCTTTTAATCCCTCTTTTAGCAAAGGTTCTCCACCGGTAAATGAAAAACTTCTAACACCGTATTTAATTAATTTGTCAATACATTCCTTCCATTGAGTGATGTTAAGTTCGGATTCCTTTGGATAAACTGAATTGGGTGCCTCCCATGGACACGAACAAAACAAACATTTATGATTACAATTATATGTTAACTCTAAAACTGCAGTTGGTGGTAAAAACTCTGAAGTGCGTATATAGTCTGTCATAAGTTTGGTGTAAAATATTACAAAAAAACAAACTTATTTATCAATTCTTATTCCTAATAACTCTTCCAAACGATCTAGCCTTTCAACCAGCGGATATTCATAGTCATAATCATCTGTATATTTAAGCTTATCGTCAAAAAACTCTGTAAGTAATTTTAAATCCCTATACGTAATCCCATAAATTTTATTAGTATCTCTTTCTCCTGCAATATTGATCCATACTCCCAATTGTGGTTGATCTATATCTACTATGCGACAATGACTACAAAACTGTGTTTCGTCAAGTTTGATATTAACTCCTCTGATTTTACTAACCTCACGACGAGCAGCGGAAATACCATATTCTAAATCATCGTTAAATGAATAACTATAAACGCCAAATTTATAAATAGTTTTTTCGCCACAAATTGGACAAATATAACTAACACTCGACGTATCAATCATAGATGGAGAATAACACATTGCTCCCATTGCCAGATCTGTAGGTGGAGGAGTATTCGCTAATTTCTTAAGTTTTAATTCAATTTGCTTTTTCGAATATAAAGGCTTAATAGTATCGTTAATAAAATCAGAAATTAGCGAATCCATTTTAATGACTTTGTCTTGGACTGAAGTATCAACTGCTTTTGATTTCCCGCAACACGACAGCAGAAATATTGCAGCAATTAAACTTAAAATTATAGCTATATAAATCATAATTACATGTTTTAATATTATAGTTTATGATGATGCTAAGTTAGTTAATTTTTCATTTATAATAAAATCCTATTTAAACAATAATTATATTAAGATATTTCTCTTACACCCTGCTTAATTTAATCATGTTTGTTCTATCCTTCGCAGCTATTGGTGTACTTGCAATGTGGATGACCAAATCGCCTTTTTGTACCAGACCTTTTTCCAATAGGTATTTAACAGAATATTCGATAGCTTTATCAATAGAATCAAAAATCGGAAAATAAAAGGTTGATATTCCCCAAAGTAATGGCAAGCGTCTCAACAAGTGTTTGTTGGCAGTAAAAGTAAAAATTTCAGCTTTGGGCCTATGACTCGACAATCTTATTGCTGTATTACCCGAAAAGGTAAACGGAATAATTGCTTTTGCATTTGTTTGTTGAGCCATTAAGCAAGCATTGTAGCAAATCGAGTCAGGTAAAAAGGTATTACTGCTGATGTCAGGCTGATGATTTTTATAATAAATATTTCTGTTCGATTCAGTATAATCTATAATACTCTGCATTGCTCTGATTGTTTCAACAGGGAACTGCCCCACCGAGGTTTCGCCACTGAGCATCAACGCATCAGCCCCATCAAGTACTGCATTGGCAACATCTGTAGCTTCTGCCCTTGTCGGACGAAAATTTGTCACCATGCTTTCTAACATTTGAGTCGCAATAATAACCGGCTTAGACGCTTCAATACATTTATCTACTATCAATTTTTGTATTATCGGCACCTTGTCAAAATTAACTTCTACGCCCAAATCACCTCTTGCAACCATAATTCCATCTGTAAGAGCAATAATCTCATCAATATTTTTTAATGCTTCCGGCTTTTCAATTTTCGCAATAATATTAATTTTCTTGCGGAATGTCAAAATGTACTCTCTCAAATTTTCTATATCCGAAGGCTCGCGTACAAAGGATAGGGCAATCCAATCTACATCATTGTTAAGAGCAAAAAGCAAATCTTCCTTATCTTTTTCGGTTAAACATGGTAAACTGGTTTTTGTGTCAGGTAAATTAACTCCTTTTTTAGAATAAAGAGGACCACCGTAAATTACACGTGCAGAAACGATTGATTTGTTATCCGACTTTAAGACTTCCAGTTTTATTTTGCCATCATCAATCAAAATCATGTCACCTGATTTTACGTCTTTTGCAAAATCTGCATAAGTCATATAAAACGTATCACTATTTGAAAGACTTTTATCTGTACAAAAATTAATTATATCGCCTTTTTCAAGAAGCTTAGGCTCATTTTCCACAACTCCAATTCTCAATTTCGGTCCTTGCAAATCGACTAAAATCGCAATACTGACTGTCAACTCGGATTCTAAGTCACGAATAATTTTAATTATTTCTGCTTTTTCTTCATGAGAGCCATGCGAAAAATTAAGTCTGAATACATCCAGACCTGCATTAATCATTTCTCTTAAAACTTCTTTATTATTAGTTGCAGGACCTAGTGTTGCAACAATTTTTGTCTTTGATCCTATATTCATGGTCATTAGTTTTTTACAAACTTACAAATTTTCTATTTAGGATTTTCAATGTCAATGAATTTAGTTAATATTTTAATTGTAGTTCTCAATTTATCTAAGTATAAGCTATTCACACAATACAAATAAATTCGAGCATTTTTGTATAATATTTTGTGAATAATTTTACCTTTGTCATTAAAATATAGTCTATTTCTTATATTTACGAAAATTTATTATAATATGAAGTATTTATTATTTACGGTAGTTTTTAGTTTCTCTTTTATCTTTTTAACAGCTCAACATGTATCGCGTGATTATGCACTGCAAACCGGGATAAATTTTTATAAAAGCCATGCTATGGCTTTCGATTTAAACAAGTCGGACATTCAAATTGAAAAAGAAAGCACTATTACTTCAAAATCTGGAAAAGACTGTATTTATGAATTTAGTTTTAAAGACGGAGGTTACATATTAGTAAGTGCGGACAACAGAGCATATCCTGTTCTAGCATACTCATACGGAGACGAATTCGACATTGAGGACATTGCTCCTGCAACCAGATTATGGATTGACAAATATTTAGAGCAATTTGATCTTATTGAATCAAATTCAATAAAGTCAACTGATATTATTAAATCAGCCTGGCAAAAATATTATAATAATGAAACACCAGCTCCTAGAAGCATCAGAGGAGTTCCCACTATGTTAACAACAAAATGGAATCAGAACTATCCCTATAATTATTACTGTCCAATGCATCCTTTAGGTCCCGGGCAAAGGGTTTATGCAGGATGTGTTGCAACTGCAATGGCTCAGGTTATGAAATTTTGGAATTATCCTGAAACAGGAAGAGGAACACATGACTATTTTTGGGGTGATTATTTTACGGTTGATTTTGGGGAGACGACATATCATTGGGATTCTATGACAAATTCAATAAATACTTTAAGCAGAAATTCTATCGCTGAACTTATTTTTCATTGTGCTGTATCTGTTGATATGGATTTTGGCCCAGATGGCTCCGGTTCTTCTATATCAAATTCTTTCTTTGCTTTAAAACAAAATTTTAGATATCGTGCCGGAGTGTACGAATTAGAAAAATATGATGTTGAAGACTCTGAGTGGAAATTTATCTTAAGAGAAGACCTAGACAAAGGTCACCCAATATTATATCGTGGTACAAACGATAACGGCGAAGGTCATGCTTTTGTTTGTGACGGATATCAAGACACCTCTTATTTCCATTTTAACTGGGGCTGGGGTGGTTCGGCTAACGGATATTTCTATCTTGACAATATTAATCCTCGAATGTCTTTTTACTGGGGACAGGGCGCTCTGATAAATTTAACACCTAATTATGCTGATTATTGCAGCAGTATGGTTTATGATCAACCGGAATGGTCATTTGATGACGGTAGTGGTCCCAATTATTATTTTAACAATACTGATTGTGATTGGCTAATTTCATTAGGTAATCGTGAATTTGATTTTCTAAGAATTTACTTCACTAAATATGATCTTCTCGAAAATGATATACTTAAAATATATGAGGGAAATAGTTCTGAAGGAGCACTAGTAGGAACCTTTACTGCCGGAGTTGCACCTTCCGAATTAATTAGTTATTCAAACGAAATTTACATCACATTTAAAACAGATTCACAAGGTCAGGCAGAAGGATGGAAATTAAACTATGAAACAATAGTTTTAGGAGTAAACAGTAATAGTATTAATTCTGATATCAGTATTTATCCAAATCCTGCAAAAGAAGAAATATATGTTTATGGACTGGATTCTGAATCAAATTTGACTATTCTTGATATGTGTGGAAGAATAATTTATTGTGATAATAATTTTATTGACAGTGAAATTAATATTTCTGAATTTGAATCCGGAATCTACATCCTAAAAATTGAAAATCAAGACTTTAGTAAGATACTGAAATTTATTAAAGAGTAATAAATTAGTCAAGAACCATAAAAACAAACTAAATCAACTCACACAGCATAGATAATTATTTCATTAGAAATTTTTCTCCTGTTTTGTCAATAAGGTTTCTTTTCCATTCTTCAGAGTAACCGGGAAACATAGGCGATTTGGGATAACCCCATGGATTACGTAAAAATTCTCCATTTTCTTCCTGCTTTACGTTGCCATCGAGATATTTGACAAGTAAGAAATTTCCAAACTCTTTCCAATAATCCACTACATAATTTGCCATATTACACGAATAATCAGTTAAAAACTCTGCAGCAAGTTCAGGATTTTCGTTATAAATATCTAGTGCAGCCTTTTCTATTTCAGGCTGATACTCGGCAAATTTATTTTCAAGATACGCTTGATGCTTTAGTATATCAGGCATTACTCGATTATAGAACAGGTATTTAAAATGAGCGACTCTGTTAAAAACCCAAAAAGCAGCGTCATCTTTATAAGTTAAAATATCTCCGTAACCTTCAGCCCACTTTTCTGCTGGTTTTGTAATTCCACAATAAAATGGAACATATACGCACGATCCTGCATCATCAACCCCAAACCAATAAATTCCACCAATTGCATCGGGCAACCATGAACGCATTTGAGAAATAAATGAAAAACCTGTCTGCTGTGTAACTGTAACTCTTTCGTTAAAATATTCTTTATCGTCAACCTCGAATGTTAATGGTCTCCAACGATAAGGCAAGCCAAAAGAACCGGCACCCTCATCTTTACTCATATCCAATTCTGTTCCCTGCAAATAATTTCGTTTAAAAGAGAACAAATCCTGGGGTGTTAGTTTTCTATTTGGTTTAATATATAAAGGCATACGCATATTCAAATCCTTTCCGCATACAAAATCCCAGTATTTATCCATATCATTTGATATTTCGTTAAAAAATGCCCATACCCTTAACTCACAAAATCTCGCTCCGTCAAAAGTCATAGGATTGTATGTATCGGCAAATGAAAAATTCGCATCATCACCCGAATAATATCCTTTTGCTTTTGCAAAAGAGATAACATCTTCGGCATAAATAACTTCTAAATCTGGTGAAAATATTTTATCCATTTCCTTACTGCTTATAGAGGTTTTACCATCACTAAGTTTGAAGTTTAATATTCTTGATTGGTTGGCATGAGCCGAAACATATCCGTCAGGAATTTTGATTGCTACCCAAACCGCTCCCTTGTTTTTGTTGGTGTATTTTTTAAGTTTTTTATCAAAGACTAGCTCTGTTCCTTTTCCTACCATCTCAAGTATCCAAACCTCATTTGGGTCAGCAATCGAAAAAGACTCCCCACTGCTACAATATCCAAATTCATTTATCAGCTCAATCATCACCTTTATTGCTTCACGAGCATTTTTCGAACGCTGTAAAACGAGAAACATTAAGCTTCCATAATCAATTATTCCAGTTGTATCTACTAATTCATTTCTACCACCGAAAGTAGTTTCCCCGATAGAAACCTGAAACTCGTTCATAAAACCTACCACTTTATAGGTTTTTCTTGCCTGTGGAATTTGCCCCAAAGGTTTTGCCGTTCCTCTGTCATACAAAGTGACCATCGTACCTTCAGGATATTCGCCGGCGGGACGCCAGTACAGTTCACCATAACGAATATGTGAATCTGCTGCATAACTTATCATTGTCGAACCATCTGCCGAAGCTCCTTTCGTAACTAAGTAATTCGTACAAGCCAGCAAATTAAAATTTACCGTCACTACAACAAAAACTATAAGAGTTAAAACAATTTTTTTCATAACTAAATCCTTTTTTTGAACTGCTAAAATAACATAATTAAACAAAAAAAGCTGCTATCTATGAAAGCAGCTTTAATAATTATCATAGACTGATATTTACATTTTATTTAACTTAATGCTTACACATTTATCAGTACCTAAAAGTTGTACGAAATATATTCCCTCTGCAAAATCAGAAATATCAATTGTCATTCTTTTAGAGGTGATTATTTGATTACTGATAATTTTCCCGTCTATCCCTACAATTCTCAAATCAGAATAATCTTCAACATCTCCAATTACTAAATCAAAATAATCATTTGCAGGATTAGGGAATAATGTAACACCATTAACTAAATCTGTATTAATATCATTGAAGAAATCAAATTCAACTGTAATTGTATGATCTGAAACAATATTACTGAAATAATACGCAGCAACAGCGCCTTGATTAACTTCATCAACATACACAGCTGAAATAATATAATTATCATCCGGAGTTATCACAAAAACCTGATTAGCATGACAAGCAAAACTAGAATTCCCTGACGGAGTAATTGTACCACCACTTCCTGCCGTTGCAGTTATTGTGTATATTTCAATTCCAAATGTTGCTTCAATCAAAACATCAGCAATAACATCATTTACTGAATAATTTCCACTTGTTAATGCTAATGGATTACCATTTACAGTAACCGACAGAACTTCATAACATTCGTTCGGTGTAACGGTAAAAGTTAAATCATCTCCACAACCTATGCTTGTTCCTACACCCGCAATACTACCTCCTGTTCCTGCATTTGCAGTTACACTCAATGTTAGCTGACTATATGTGGCTACAATACTTATATTTTCGTCCACATCATTAATTGTATAACTGTTTCCGATAAGACTTACAGGTGTTCCATTAACAGTTACAGATGCTATTTCATGGCAATCATCATGATTTACTGTAAACGTAATATCGCCACCACATGCAACACTTGTTCCGGCACCTGTAATTGTTCCTCCTGTTCCGGCATTTGTACTAATTGAGTAAGATATAACATTAAATGTAGCAACAATATTCAGATTTGAGGAAACATTATTAATTGTATATCCGTTTCCAACCAAAGTTACAGGAGTTCCGTTAACAGTAACAGAGGTAACTTCATAACATTCCTCAGTATTTACAGTAAAACTTACAGATGAACCGCAAACGGCAGAACTGCCAATTCCTGATATTGAGCCACCAACACCTGCACTAGTAGATATACTGTAAGTTATCTGACTAAATGTAGCAGAAATTGTATGGTCATCCATAACATTAGTAAATGTATAAGTAGAAACGGCACCAACACTGGAACCATCAACCAAGACATCTGCAATTTCGTAGCAAGTTGCAGGTGTAATATTGTAGGTTTTATTTGAGCCCTCGTTAACTGTTGATGTCCCAGAAGGACTTATTGAACCATTACTACCAGCAGATGCAGTTATTGTATATGTTGTTCCTACTGTTCCAATTGTTTCGCAAACCTGAGGAGAAATACAAGCATTGTCGTAAACTGCTTCGACACAATATTCGTGATAACCTTCAGAGGCATCATTATTCGTAAATGCAGTATTAGAAGTGTTACCAAGATAAATGCCATCACAATATACATTATAACCAGTTAAATTAGCTCCCGGCATACTGCCGTCTCCGATATAAATATCATCAACACAGAAGTAATACATATCGTTCGAATTACAATTTATTGCAACATATTTTGCATTTGCAGGAACAGTATATGAATATTCAGTCCATGCAAAAGGAGCAGAAGTTATTGTTGCTAAAGTATTTGTAAATGCAGTCTGTTGATTGGTTGTTGTAGAATAAGCAACCTTAAATGCTTCAGGATATGCTGATTTGTGTCCACTACGAGCAAAAAAACTAAATTCGAATGGCTCTGCAAAACTTAGCAAAGGACTTATTATCCAGTCATTGGTCTGACCTGTAGAGGCATTAAAGCTTGCAAAGAATTGATCACCTGAATGAGCAGTAAATGGTGTTCCATCGGTAGTCTGAGTTAGTGGAGTGCTATTAGTGCTATGTAATACTAAATTCGGGTCAAAAACAATTGTTGCCATGGCTGAACCCTGATTAGTAAAAGTATAATTTGCAATAGAATATGTGGTTTGTCCATCCCCATCAATAAATGTCCATGGAACTGTACCAACAGAATTAATAGTAAATGCTGTATGGGATTCAATATCATCAAATATAACATTGGATCCTGCCGGAGCTGTCCATGATAAATCATGTACAGTTGAACTTGTTTCAGAAATTTGAAGATCTGTTGGTGATTCACAATCGTCATTGCTTCCGTCATTAATCACAACCTCACGACACTCCTGAGCATAACATTCTTCGCCATCAAAAACAGCAGCCACACAATACGTATAAGTTCCATTTGCTAATGAAGATTGAGAATAGGTTAAGCCGGTAACAGTTGTTTGATAATTACCATCCCGATATATTTTATACCCGGTAACATTTCCTTCACTTGGTACAGACCAACTCAAATTTGCAGTTGTTCCATCAGCGATAACAGTCAAATCATTGACAGGCAAACAAGGATCTGAATCAATAAGAGTAACCGTCTCATAAATTGTTGTTGAATTAAAAGCTGTTGCAACAAGCAACGCATCACCGGCGCCAAAATCATGTGAAATAGAATATGCTCCGTTTGAATCGGTCATATCACTATAATACACACCATTTTTTGACAAACAAATAAGAACATCTGCAGCCGGAGTGCCACTAATATAAGCTATACCAGAAAATGCAGAGCCTACCATAGGTTCCATATTAGATAAAGTCAGGGCTGCCGGAATTTTTGTACGCAACTGTAATGATGCATCTCCAAATGTTGTCCAGGTTTTAATTGTTTCAATATCATCACTTGCAGATGATTCTCTTAACATCAAAACCGCAGCGTTAACTGCTATTGAACCCCAGCGAGTACGTTGTTGTGTAGTATTATAACCTGTAGTTGCAGTAATACCATCATTGTCATAATTAAATCCACCTATCAAAACATCATAAAAATAATCCTGACCTCTTTGTGGTGGTTGCCAAGGCTGATTAATTGTGGACATCCAAGTTACAACAGCACCACCATTTGATTTTCTTAACCATGTCTCAGCAAAACAAGAAGTTTCGGTATGAAATGAGCCATTGACACAAGCAACTGAGACTATAAAAGGCAGCTTATCTCCATTTGTTAAAGCATTTACATTTGTATTATTAAACCCGGTAGTAACAAACATATCTACATCACCATGTCCGCAATATGCAATTGTAGATGCACCGGAATTTATATGACCTGCAAGAGTTGTGGCAGATGCACTTGGAGCATAATTTTGTTGATGAGTATTATATGTAAAAGGATCTAATCTGCTCGAATAAATTCTTTGTATATGTGTATAATCAATTTCGCTGTCATCCCCTATTCCACTACCTTCATTTGAACCAATACCAATAAATGTTTCTCTCCAACCGGTAGTCATATTAGGGCTTTTCTCATAATTAATAGCTTTATTGATCTGAACAGTAAGGTCGGTTGTTGAAGCACATGAAAAACGTCCTACAGAAATATCAATATAATTATCAGAACCTGAAACTGCACCCATAAATGCATCACATGGATCTGCACTTGTGGTAACAGAAATTGTAGGTGATTTAATATTTGCCCAATCTCCTGCAAGCTGAATATATAACAAATTAGGATTAGAAGAGTATGCTGATGAAATTGTAGTTGCAACATTTGTTCCGTTGGCAACAATAGTTTTAGTCACATTATAACCCATTTCTTTTTTCCATGTAATATATGGTTCCATAGTTGATTCATAAGCAGAAGTTGTTATTACCAAAATATCACCATATTCATTCATTGTTAAAGTTGTTGATGGCTTATATGAATTATAATTTAAAAACAAATCCTGATAAATACCCTCAATTTCGCGAATGTATGAAACTTTTTCGCGTAACAATGGATTAGTTGGAGGATTATTATTTTCAACCAATTGCACCCTTATGCTACGGTAAAACCTCAAAGTATTTGTTACAGAATTATATTGAAATGGAAAAACACGAACAGCTGTACCTCTAACCTCCCTAAAAATAAAAGGATCTTCAAGAACAACCATTTGTTGAGGATAAAACTCATCAATTAACGATTCAGGAGCAACTTCGTATGGAATCTGAGATGGATCCTGATTTCTGTAAATTGTTCCACGCGATGGCAACAAAGGATAATCCAAAGGAATATCAATATAATCTGAATAAACAATATTCAAATCAACATCTTTTTGAGGAGGCAATTCTATAGCTGCACTGATAAAAGGCAATTCTGCCCAGCCTTTATCATTTGTAGTAGTAGAAACTCCCATATCAATAGCCTGATATGTTATGCCATCAATTGTTAACTGGTTCAGATTAAAATCTTTAACATTGTATGTAATCTCATACACATCTGATTGAGGCTGGTTAAACAACGTTTCATAGGATTTTTGTGAAAAAACTCCGGAAACCAAAATAACAAGAATAAAACTTAGTAAAAATTTTCTCATAACATTACTCCCTTAAATTAATACTTCGACAATTAATATTTAAAACAAAACATTTAAGTATTTGGTTGCATCAAATTTATAAAAAATCATCACAACTTTTTAACACATTTTAAAAATTATACAAGCACCATATCTATGACATATCAAAACCAGAATTTTCAATATACTTTTACAATAATGGATTATATAAAGTTATATCTTTGAAACAAAAAAATTTATGATAAATTTTGACAGATTTATTCTTGATAATGGATTAAAAGTAATAGTTTATCAGGACAAAACCACACCTTTGGTCACCTTCAATATTCTTTACAATGTAGGTGCAAGAGACGAAAACGAAAACCGTACCGGATTTGCTCACCTTTTTGAACACCTTATGTTTGGGGGTTCAAAAAACATCCCGTCTTTTGATACTGTCTTACAAAAAGCTGGAGGAGAAAATAATGCTTTTACAAACAATGATTTTACAAATTATTACATAACTTTACCGAAACAAAACATTGAAACTGCATTTTATCTCGAATCGGATAGAATGCTTGAACTGGGCTTTTCGAAAAAAAGCTTGGATGTCCAAAGGAATGTTGTATCAGAAGAATTCAGGCAAAGATACTTCAATCAACCTTATGGTGATGTATCATTGTATTTAAGACCTTTAGCGTACAAAGTTCACCCTTATAAATGGTCAACTATTGGCAAAGAAATTAAACATATTACAGAAGCTAGTTTGGATGATGTGAAAGACTTTTTTTATAAATATTATGCACCAAATAATGCTATACTTGTCATTGGAGGAGACGTAAAAACACAAGAAATGCAAAAGCTTTGTGAAAAATGGTTTGGAGAAATACCTCGTAGAAATGTACCGGTAAAAAACATATCACAGGAGCCACCTCAAAAAGAAAAAAGAACACTTACACTTGAACGCAATGTTAAAGCAAATGCAATTTACATGGCTTATCACATGTGTGATAGAAATCATAAAGATTATTATGCCAGTGATTTAATTTCGGATTTGTTATCTAATGGAAAGTCATCTTTGTTTAATATTAACCTAATTAAGAAAAAACGTCTGTTTTCTGAAATTGATGGATATATTCAAGGTAGCTTAGATCCAGGATTATTAATGATAAATGGAAAGCTTAATCCCGATATAGATTTTGAAACTGCTGAAAAAGCAATCAAAGATGAACTTGCGAAAATTATTAATGCGGATTTTTCTGAAAGAGAACTGACCAAGGTCAAAAACAAGTCGCTTTCTACACAATTATTTTCAAAAATAGGCGTATTGAATATTTGCATGGAATTGGCATTTTATGAGCTTTTAGGCGATGCAAATAATATAAATTTTACAGAAGATATAATAATGAATGTTTCTAAAAGTGACATTATTAGAGTTGCATCAGAAATTTTCAGAGAAGAAAATTTATCATGCATTTATTACAAATCAAAAAACTAAGAAATGATTAATAGAAAAATAGCACCTAAGACTAAGCAAATAAAAAATTTAAATTTTATACAACCTCAAAAAGTTAAAATAGATAATGGGGCAAAGCTTTTTATACTTAAATCAGACAGCACTCCTATTGTAAAAATTACAGTCGTTTTTAAAGCAGGGATAGAATTTGAAAATATAAAACTACAGTCTGTTTTTGCAAATTCCTTAATTAAAGAGGCACCCAAAGGAATGAGTCCTGACGAAACTGCAGAGTTTTTCGACTTTTACGGCTGTCATGTTGAAAGTTTTACCGCTAATGATAATGCAGGATTTCGGTTATATGTACCCCAAAAATTCATAAACGAAGTTTTACCTGTTTTTGCAGAGATTTTAAAGAACCCATTATTGCCTGAAAAGGAATTCGAAATATCAAAAAATAAATATCAAGAAACCCTTAAAAACAACTTAACCAAGACAAAATATGTTGCTATGAGGGGACTTAATACAGAATTATTCGGCAATAACCATCCCAGGGGTTACGAAATAGTACCGGAAGATATACACTCATTATTCCTTAAAGACATAAGCGATTTTGTTGAACAAAACTACTTGATTAGTGAAAGCATGATTCAAATTTCAGGTATGGTAAATGAAGAAACACTTGAACTTTGCAAAAACATTTTTAATACAGAAAAGGGGGAAAGAACTAATTCTAAAAAAGATTTAGAAAGTATTGAGTCAAAAAACGAATTTAGATTATTTGAGATGAATGATTCTGTTCAGTCAAGCATTTACATTGGAAAAAATCTTGACAAACTTTCTGAAGAAGAGTTGATTGATATTGATATACTTAACACAGTATTAGGGGGCTATTTCGGATCAAGATTGATGAAAAATATTAGAGAAGACAAAGGTTACACTTATGGAATTGGTTCATTTATAGCAGAATATAACGATTGTGCTGTTTTAAAAATTACTTCTG
>Ga0116142_10002639_pt1 | contig 19094 bp, 18 predicted proteins | sample AD_UKC033_MetaG_FD_89785 | JGI IMG/M metagenome (GOLD analysis project Ga0116142, IMG submission 89785) | Active sludge microbial communities of municipal wastewater-treating anaerobic digesters from USA - AD_UKC033_MetaG | ecosystem: Engineered > Bioreactor > Anaerobic > Digestate | place: USA... | reverse complement strand
TCCAAAAGTATTCAGCCAGAGTTCTTCGTTAAAACTGGCGGCCGGCCAGCAGTTGCTTGCTGGTCCAAGCAGACCGGAAAAAACGGCATAGGCGAGCATGGCAGCAGCAGCCAGCCGCAAGCCGTATCTGGCGCTGATCTGAAATTCCCTGGTCTCTCGCCAGAAAATCCAGGTGGTCAGTAATGCTGAAGAAAAGCCGAGGCAAAGTCTGACTGATGTCTGCGGGCAGTAGATTTCTGTAGCTGCTGCAACAGCAGTTATGCCGACAAAGAGAGCACGCAACAGCAAAGCCTTCGGGTTCGAAAAAGCAGGATAAAAATAGCGCAGCGCAAATTCGAGAAGCATCAGAAAAGACAGGCTGAGCGAGGAGAGAATGGCTGGATTACAGATGATAACGCCGGCCTGAAAATTCTCGATCATCTTATGCCATTCGTTGAAACCCTGCAAAATGGCGAAGGCAGCCAGCCATTTCCAGTGAAAGCGGCTTGTCTTATCCAGCCATGAGATTCTCAGAATGGCAACTGCAAGAAAAACAAACGTGAAGCCGTGCCAGAGCAATGCGTAATCTGTTTGCCCAGCCCACCAGCCAAGATTCATACAATCCTCAAAACATCCACTTGCCGCCTTATACTTCGGATGTATTCCATTTTGACGGCATAGCCTATCAGGTAAGATTATACACTCAATATCTCAGCAGTTCAACCAGCACTGTCAGTAAGACAAATGTGGTTGAACTGCCGTTCAGTCGTTAATAAAACCGGTTCAGAGACCGGCGGCGCTCATGGCCGACATGGCTTCGAGACCAATCTGGAGCATGCGCTTTTTGCCAAGAGTGACTTTTTCGCCATGCGGGTCGTAGTTGCCTTCATCCCATTTCAGCGGGTTGCCGTCGATGGTGGCAATTGCGCCAGCACGTATCTTGCGCAGAGAAGCAATCACGAAAAGAGCCGAGCATTCCATTTCGACCCCTGGAACGCCAGCTTTACTGTAAAGTTCGAGTGAAGAAGGCAGAACCCCGGGATAAAACAAATCGCTGGTCAGCATAATACCGCGCTGATACGGCGCTTTGAGATCCTTGCAGGCCTTCTCGATGGCCAGGCAGACTTCGGCATCTGAGATTGCCGGGTAACCAACCGGCACCAGCAGCGGAGTGACACCATCTTCGCGCACCGCGCCGGTAGCAATGATATGGTCTCCCTGGCCAAGGCCATCCTGCAGGCTGCCGCAGGTCCCGACTCTGACGATAACTTTTGCACCAATCTTGATCAGCTCTTCAAAACAGATCGAAGCGCCGGCCGAGCCGACTCCATGCGAAGTGATGGTTATCTTCTGGCCCTTATAGGTGCCGAGAAACGTGCGATATTCACGGTTGTAAGCAAGTTCTTCGTATTTTTCGCAGAGCTTTGCGATACTTTCGGCACGCGCCGGATCGCCACAAACGAGAACATAAGGTGAAATACTGCCTTCACCGAGTTTGAGATGAGGAGTCATGTTAATCTTTCCTTCCCTTTTTTCAACTTTAATGCCTCAAAATATACCTACAGGAGAGCGCAGCGTCAATTCAAATTAGTCTGCGCAAAAATTGCACAGGATGTCGCCCTGTACACCGCCGCAAAATAACTTGATCCAGATAAGCCGCGCTGTAAGCCGATTCTAAAACATGGCACGTTTAATGCGTTATGTTGGTCGTTCGAATTCTTATGAAAGGAGGAGTGTTATGATGGACCTCAGCATACTCGTATTCTTTCAGCGCTGGCTTATCGACAGTGTGAAGGAAAACAACAATCATGGCATGTCTGATCGAAGAAACGAGGGCTCCCTGAACGGGCACCCTCCTGATAACCGGGGCCGCTGATACCATAGTTTCAGCCTGAAGCCTGCAGTCCTGAACAATACGGGAGCCGAAGAGAACAAAATCTCATCGGCTTCCGCTTTTCATCTCTGTTTTTCCACAGATTTGCGCTGATTGCGCCGATTTTGAAGACGAAAAAAGATGGGGGGAGAGCTCGCACAAAGCCACAGAGGCGCGAAGGAGAAAAAAGAATGGATTCTGCGACTTCGCTTCGCGCACCGAGTATCATCCACATCCTGTGGGCAACTGCGGTTAACTCTTCTGGCTTCTTCTTCTTCTTCTTCTTCTTCTTCTTCTTCTTCTTCTTCTTCTTCTTCTTCTTCTTCTTCTTCTTCTTCTTCTTCTTCGTGGCTTCGCGTCTTCGTGCGAAAATTTCTTTTCTTTCTTCTTGTGTTTTTGGCCGTTAATTACTGGCTGGATCGATCGGGTTGTTTTTAAAAAGCGGGGTTTTGTGATAAGGTGACAAAAAACAAACGAGGTTGAGAAGGTATGTTTGCAAAAGTTATTCAACTGGCTCTGATTATCACAATATGTTCACTTGCCGCAGCCGGGCTGAATTTTGCGATACCCAGAACGGTAAGTGGCGGTATAAACATCTTCTGGGTAGAACTTGCTTTTTTTGCAGTCGCATTTCTGACTTCGCGGCTGGTCAGGGTTGCTTCTGGCAAAAGCCAGGCAATGGTTCGTTCGCTTTACGTCGAATACGTTTTTTCAATAACCTATCTCGTTTTCAGCTTTTTCACCTTGTCTGTGTGGGCCCATCTGAATTTTGTCGTAATGTTCGTCATGCTCTTTTTCTGGCATTCGAAGGTACTCAGTGGCAACAACATTCTGGTATTCATTCTTCTGGCCTCTTTCAACGCGATGGCGCGCTGGGAAAGGCCGTTGTATCTTGTGCTGGTAACGCCGGCCGCCTACATGCTCTCGCTGCTTCTTGGAGTCATCCTGAGTAACGGGCTTGCCAGTGCTCTGGCATTCATTTTTCCTGATGACGACAAGCTCATGGATGCAAAAGAACGCGAAAGTCATCTCAAATGGTGGTATTTCCTGCTGAATATCAAGTTTTTCGTTGATGCTAACTACGATATGAACCTTGAAGAGGTTGAAGTGCGCAAAATCGAAAGGGCAGACCGCAACAGCATCCATGATACCGCCTTTTTGCAGCTGCAGTCGCCGGCCATGCTTTCTGAATCGCTGTCTAGGATCAAACGACGAGACGGCATGTTTTCTTACGACAAATTTCTAAAGCGTGCAAACACTGTATTCAGCAAGATTTACAACGCTCTGTACACTGGCAATGTCGGCGAGATCGAGCATCTCGTCTCGGATGCCCTCTATGAGCAATTTAAATACAGGGTGAGCGAAGCCGGCAAAAAGAAGACCAGATTGATTTCGGTTGAGCTGTTGATCAATGATCTGCAGATTGCCCAGGTTAACCTCGATAACAATTTCGATGTTCTGCACCTGTTCGCGCGTGCCGTTTCACGTGACTACGAAGCTGGCCCGGCAGAAAAGAACCTGACCGCCGACGACATCAAAGCCGACAAAAAGAAAGTGCTCAAAGAAAACGTCATCTGCGAGTATTGGAGCTTCATTCGCAAGCCCTCGGCAAAAACTCGCGACTGCCCGGGTCTGCTGGAAGGCCAGTGCCCGAACTGCGGTACCCCAATCACAATTGGCCAGGCAACCGTCTGCCCGAACTGCTCTTCTTTCATCAGGTCGGGCGAATATGACTGGGTTCTGACCAAAATCACGCCAGCCAGTGCCTGGGTTTACTCTGAACCGGCTTCTTTGCCGGGCTGGCAGGAGATGATCCAGGCCGATCCGAACTTTTCGGTTCAGCAGATTGAAGATCGCAGTACCAGCATTTTCTGGCTGCTGCGTAGTGCTGAAACATCGAAGAACATCGATGGCTTACGACGCTTTGCCGCTGATGAATACTGCAAAACTCTGGCTTACGAAATCGAGAACGACAGTTTCGGCAGATTTTCTTCGCTCGAAGCGGCGGCCTTCGATTCTGCTTCGCTGAAGGGAATCAGCCTCGGCAGGGACCTCGACTTCTGCTACGTGTTGATCATCTGGAGCGCGGTTTTTGCCAACAAAAAATCGACTGCCGCCAACCGGCCGCTGCGTGATGTTCTGGTGCTGTCTCGACCACACAGCGCATCGACGAGAATCAACAACAGCCTCAGCAGCATTCACTGTGCCAACTGCGGCGGCCCGCTGGCCTCTTCCTTCGAATCGACCTGTTCCTTCTGCGGCTCTCTGGTCAACGACGGCAGCGAATGGCTGCTATGCCGGGTCATCAAAGAAAAAGAGCCTGAATACAGCGATCTGATCAAAAAGGCGGTTACCAGGGTTTCTGACAGAGAAAAAGGAGACGACATGCAATCAGCTGGCGAAGTATCTTCAGCCAATGACGTAATCACCACAGCGGCACAGATACTGATGGCAGACGGAAAAGTAGATGCAAAAGAAATGGCGATGATCAAAACCATCGCCGCCAGATATTCAATGTCTGATGAATCTCTGCAGGGCATACTCGATGCTGTGCGCAACGGGCAGGTCTTTGTTCCGGTGCCGGAAGCGCAGTCACCCGCCGCGAAAAGGCTGATTCGCGAAGCCGCGAAGATGGCGTTTGCAGACGAAGAGCTCAGCACCGACGAGAAAGATGCCATCATGAACCTTGGCATGCAGCTCGGCTACTCGAAGCTGGACGTTCAGCAGGTTATCAATTCTGAGCTGACAGCCTTGAAAAACAGGTCTTCGCGCAATAATCAGGTTCAGGGTTGACAGTTTTGATGGGGGTTGCTAGCATGCAGACAACTCAGATATCACCGCACAAGGAGAAGGAATATGGCAATAGTTCGACCATTCAAGGGGCTCAGGCCACCCAGAGAACTCGCAGCAAAAGTCGCGTCGTTTCCCTATGACGTGCTCAACTCTGAAGAGGCACGCGAACTGGCGAAGGACAATCCGCAGTCGTTTCTTCACATCAACAAGCCCGAAATCGACCTCGACCCCGGCATAAACCTTTATGACCAGCAGGTTTACGACAAGGCCGTCGCCAATTTTAAAATGTTTCAGGAAAAGGGCTGGCTGGTGCGCGATGCCGGCGAGTATTTTTATATTTACAAACAGGTGATGGATGGGCGAGCGCAGATCGGCCTGATGTGCTGCTGCAGCGCACAGGAATACTGGGATGGCAAGATCAAGCGCCACGAATTCACCCGCAAGGACAAAGAAGAAGACCGGCTCAAACACGTTGACATGACAAACTGCAATGCCGGCCCGGTTTTTCTGACCTACCCGGCCCGCGACAGCATCAACGCCCTGATCGATGAAATCGTCAAGACCAAGCCCGAAGTCGATTTCACCTCTGAAGACGGCATTGGCCATGTCCTCTGGGTAGTCAAAGATGCCACCTGGGCCAAGAAAATCACGGCTGAATTCGCCAAGATTCCGGCGCTTTATGTTGCCGACGGCCATCATCGCACCCAGGCCGCTGCGCGCATTGCCAAAGTGCGCAGCGAGAAGAATCCAAAACATACCGGAAACGAAGAATACAACTTTTTCATGTCGGTAGTTTTTCCGCACAATCATCTGATGATCATGGATTACAACCGCGCTGTGCATGACCTGAACGGTCTTGGCGAAGCTGAATTCATCAAGAAGGTCGAAGAGAAGTTCACCGTCGAAAAACAGAATTACAAAAAGCCGACTGCGGCAAACACTTTCGGCATGTATCTCAAAGGCACCTGGTACAAGCTCACCGCCAAACCCGGCAGCTTTGACAGCAAAGATCCGGTTGCCAGCCTCGACGTTTCGATCATGCAGAACAACCTGCTCGCCCCGATTCTTGGCATTGGCGACCCGCGTACCGACAAGCGCATCGACTTCATCGGCGGGATCAGAGGCATCAAGGAACTCGAAAGAATCGTCGACAACGGCAAGTTCGTGGTCTCATTTTCGATGTTCCCGACTTCGATCGAACAGCTCATGAAAATCGCCGACAGCGGCGAAGTCATGCCACCCAAATCGACCTGGTTCGAGCCCAAACTGCGCTCAGGCATGGTCATTCACACTCTCGACTGATCATATTTCTGGCATAAAGAGCCGTTGCCGTCAGGCAGCGGCTTTTATTTTGCCGGACTGGCAAATTCGTTATTAATATTCTGGCGCTTTTGCGGTAGAATAGTCAGGTAAAGTTAATGAACGGAGAAGCGAAATGAAAGCATTTGTTGACCAGGATATCTGCATCGGCTGCGGGCAGTGCGAAATGATCTGCCCCGAAGTCTTCAAACTCAACGATGGCAAGGCAACTGTCATTCAAAAGCCGGTTGCGCCCGAAAACGAAGCCAAAGCCGACGAAGCGGCGAAGAACTGCCCGGTTGCCGCTATCTCACTGAGCTGATGTTCACGCCAGTCAAACGTATTGCCGCCATTCATGACCTTTCAGGTTATGGAAAAGTGTCTTTGACGGCAATCATACCCGTTCTTTCGGCAATGGGTTTTCAGGTCTGTCCGCTGCCAACGGCAGTCTTGTCTTCGAACACCGAATTCGCCGGGTTCAAACTGGTCGATCTGACCGATCACATGCGCGATTTCATCGAACACTGGAAGTCGTTGAATCTTGAGTTCAACGCCATTTACAGTGGCTTTCTCGGCTCACATCGCCAGATCGAAATCGTCGAAGAATTTATCGAGCACTTCTGGCGCCCCGAACAACTGGTCGTTATCGACCCGGTTCTCGGCGATGACGGCCGTCTCTACGATTCGATGACACCCGACATGGTCAGCCAGATGAAAAGGCTGATTGCTCGTGCCGACATCATAACCCCGAACCTGACCGAAGCCTGCGCCCTGCTCGATCTCGATTACAATGAAAAAATGGGTGAACCGGCGCTGAAGAACCTGCTCAAAGCTCTCAGCAGCGTCGGTCCCAAAATTGTCATCATCACCAACGTCCACAAATCCGACAAAAAAAAGCAGACATTCGTCTACGCCTACAACCAGCACGACCGCCGCACCTGGAAGGTTCAGTGCGACTATGTTCCGGCCAATTACCCGGGCACCGGTGACACCTTTACCAGCGTGCTCACCGGTTGCCTGATGCAGGGCGACAGCCTGCCCATGGCACTCGACCGCGCCGTACAGTTTATTTCGACCGCAGTCAGAGCGACTTATGGGCACGCACACGACCCACGAGGCGGTATCTTTCTTGAGAGAGTACTGCCAAATCTAAGTGCACCATTCAGACCAAGCAGCTTTGAGCTGCTCGAACAGGAGTAAACTGATGCGTCCCGCCATGGTTCTTACCGACCTCGACGGAACTTTTCTCAGTTCTGACCGCAGTATCGGGGCCGAAAACCTCGCAACTCTGCATGCACTGGGCGAGATGGGCATAGTCAGAGTAGCTGCCACCGGCCGCAGCCTGCATTCAGCCCGCATGGTAATCGGCAGCGACCTGCCCTTTGACTACCTGATCTTTTCGACCGGTGCCGGCATCTGCCACTATTCTGACAGCCGCATAATTCACAAGCGGACACTGGCGAAAAGCGATATTCACGCGGTCGCCGATTTTTTTGTCGATTGCCAGCTCGATTTTTCGATTCATCAACCGATTCCAGAGACACACCGTTTTCACTGGTATGCCTCGCCCAGACCAACTTCAGATCTTCAGGCACGGCTTGAATTCTGGGCCGAGTTCGCCACTCAGGGCGATTATCTCGAAATCGAAGAAGCATCACAGCTGCTGGCAATCAGCCTCGACGCCCGAGAAATCATCGAACAGCTGCAGCAGCGATTCGCACATCTGAGCATAATCAGAACCACCTCGCCGATCGATGACCGCCACACCTGGATCGAAGTTTTTCCGCCGGGCGCCTCGAAGGGAACGGCGGCCAAGCTGCTCTGCAATAGTTTGAATATCGAACGCGATCGTACCATGAGTATCGGCAACGATTTCAACGACCTTGCCATGCTTGAATGGACAGGAACTTCTTACGTCGTTGCCAATGCTGCCCCGGAACTGGTTAAACAGTTTCTGCCGGCGCCCGGCAATGATGCGCAGGGCTTTGCCGCCGCCACGCGGGCCTGGCTCAAGCAGCTGCAGCCATGATTTATATAGTTCGCGGCGAGATCAATGCCGGCAAAACCAGCTGGATGGCAGAAGACTTCAAGCGTCACAGCGGCGCCGACGGCTTCGTCTGCCGCAAGGTATTCGAGGCCGGCGAGCACACCGGTTACGACCTCGAACATCTGACCAGTGCTTCGCGCTGCCGGTTTATCAGAAAACCAGGGCACATTCCGGCAGACTGGCATGAAGTCGCTTTTCTCGCCGAAAAGTTCAGTTTCTGCGCCGAAGGTTTCGAGTTCGCGCAAAAAATTGCGGAGTCTGCCCGCAGCAGAGGCTGTCAGCGCTTCTATCTCGACGAAATCGGGCCGCTCGAACTGATGCAGCAGGGATTCTACGACATGCTCTGCCGCCTGCTGCAGAACCAGCCGCCAGAGCTGGTTATCGCCGTGAGGTCATACCTGGTCGAACCGGTAGTCGAACTTTTTAAAATCAGCGAATTCGAAGCGATAAACATTGTTTAATCACCTCTGCAAGCTGTGCCGATAATTAAGGCATGGGCTGGCTCTGGAACCAAATTCACCACATATTTGACGGCGATGATGGCAGTTTTCCTGAAATCTGCATCTGCGGGCTTTCTGCCGATCAGGTCAGCGAAGCTTACCGGTTCATTCGCGAGATTGCCGGCTTCGTCGCAGGTTCTCCGCGCTTTTTCAATCGCGAAACCGGCTGCGAGATGGGCATCGATGAAGTAGAGAACGCCGCGCGACTGGTCTGCGAGCAGAAGGCGAGTCCATTTCACTTCATGCTGCGCAGCCTTAAGTATGAGCCCGGCATAGTTCACGAGCTCGGGGTCTTCGTGCTCGACAACGCAATTGCGCTCGACTACGAAAAAGGACCGGTATGGGGCGAGCGCGAAATCGAAAGTCTGCTGAAGATCATACTCAGAATCAAAGGCACCAGCCCCGGGCCCTTCATTAAACTCGAAGAAGCAGTCAGCAGCAAAGATCGCCAGCTGCTCAACGACAGCCTCGACCGCCTTGCTTCAGGTGCCGACGACTAATTCCGGCCGGGTCCTGCATTCATTCAGAGCCTGCTGAAACAGGTCGAAAAAACGTGCGACCTGCAGACCATCAACGAGAGCATGGTGAACCTGTAAAGCGACCGGCATCAGCTTTTTGTCAGCCTGATCTGATGACCGGCCAAAAATGATTTTGGGCGTGCTGTCGTTTTTAAGATTGCCGGCGAAGGTCAGTGCCGAAAACTTAAGCCAGGGCAGACTTGAATAATAAATCTGGTCGTTGCGCATGTCATTTTCGAGGCACATGCCGCTGCGCGACTTGACCAGTTCGATCTGGTGCTGCGCATTCGCGGCAAATTCCTTAAAATCTGGCTGATACTCGATAAAGCAGCAGCCGAAAGTCTCGTCTTCGCGCATTATTGTCGCTGAGGCGTGCAGGGGGCCGTAACAGCGCACTTCATCGCCGACAAGTCGCCAGCCAAACTCGGGGACAGCATTAGCGGCCTTGAGAGATGCGTGCAGATAAAGCAGAAAAAATGAGCAACCGCAGCTTTTTGCGGCTGCTGCCGCAGCAGTGCAGTCGACATCGACTACCAGGCTCCAGAATGGGTTAGCAAGGCTGCGAAAATGCTCAAAGTGCTCACGCCTTTTCCAGCCAGACAACTCAATTTTACCCTGCAGACCAATATCACTCATATTTATCTCCTGCAATTTTAGCCAAGATACCAGAAAACCCGGCAGGTAACAAATGCCGATAATGAAATCAGAGCGAAGACAACAGTCTGCGTCTTACCCGATAATTGTTGCCTGCCTCAAAAAGGCGTAAAAGCGTGTCGTGAGTCCGACTTGAAAAAAGTCTGTGTACTGATATACTTAGCCTGTGGATCAATTTAAAACAGGCAGAGAAAAATATGAACAACAATGGGAGAAGAAGCAGTTTCGGCTTTAATGTTCAACCCGACCTGAGCGAATACAAAAAGAAAGAGCCCGAACCGGTCGAAGCCGAAGAACCTGCCGAGGGGGCAGAACCGGCACAGCAAGGCGAGAAAGTCGGCGAACTGCTGAAGGATGCGACGGTCGGACTGGTTCATTCTACGCGCGACCTGCTTATCTACATTTTTATATGGTATGTGGCTTACCCTTTTCTGATGTTCATCTCCTTCCACATGTCACAGAAATTCCTGCAGATGGATTTCGAGACTTTTACGTCGATAGAAATGCTAAATGCGTTTATCACCATGTGCGCCGGCATCTATTACGCCTATTATCTTCTGACCACCTTTATCAACGAACACACAGCACCACAGGTTTATCAGGATGAAAAACGGTTCTTTCTGCCGCGTCTGGGATTTTATGCCCTCTACATGGCTTTCGTCCTTTATACTTCCAACCTGCTGAACCTCGAAACCTTTCAGAATGAAGAAAAGATCAGACTGTTTCTGATTTTTTACGTTCTCTACATCGCAGCGGTGAGCGCCTGCAGGCATTTCAACGCTCGCGTCACCAAACCACGCTGATTTTATCAGAAACGAATCGAAAGTTTTCGACAGCGCTTACGATTACGAGCACGAGCGCGATTACGAGCGCGTAATAGAAGTGAGGGGCATCGAACATCCTCCCCCTCCTCTTAAGAAATCTGCGTCATCTGCGCAATCTGCGGATTGTTCGTGCTGAAGAGAGTGATCTTCGGAAAAGACTTAAAACTGCCGATATATATAGTAGCTCAGCATATGCTTTAGTTTCTGGCTGAGACACTCATAACAGGTGGTTTTAACATGTCTGCTACACTTGAATCAGTCCTGGAAAGCAATGGGAACGAAGAACAGTTCGGCCTGAATCTCCAGCTCGAGACCGATGTGGCAACCCACCCTGGCTATACCACAGTATTCGGCCGCCCCGAACCGCGAACGAAGCCGGCGCGAAAAGAAGAAAAAATATCAGATCTTACCCTGATATGGCTTGCTGTCGGCGGCTTCTGCGAAGGGCTCTGGAAAGCGTTTCTCTACCTGAACCTCTGGTATGTGGTTTATCCGTTTCTTCTCTTCGTTTCGTTCTATATGAGTCAGAGCCTGCTCAAGCCTGACCTGGCCACCCTGACCCCGCTTCGCATATTCAACGCCATTCTTGCCGGTGGTGCCGGAATGTATTATGCTTATCAGCTTCTGATCACTTTCGTCTGTGAGCAGAGCAATCCGGCCATGTATTTCGAAGAGCGTCAGAACTTTCTGCTGCACATCACCGTATACAGCATGATCACGTTGTTCGTGCTGCAGACTTCCGGCCTGCTCAATGCGCGCACCTTTCTCGATGCTGGCAATCAGTGGTTGTTCATCAGCTTTTACATAATGTATTTCGTATCGACAATCTACATGAAATACTTCAACTACCGCATCAATCCAAAGTAATCAGACCTTAACAGGCCGGGCCCGCAAAATTTGCAGGCCCGGTTTCGTTTTTTAGAACGACGATCAAAGCGAAAAGCGGCGGAAGCGGGCACGGCGCCCATCGTTGGCGGCTGCCCCGAGTTTTTTCAGATACATGCTTTCGTAGTCTTCGAAATTGCCTTCGAACCAGCTTACTTTGGCGTCACCTTCGAAAACCAGCAGATGCGTGCAGATGCGGTTGAGGAAAAAGCGGTCATGGCTGATCACCAGCGCGCAGCCGGCAAAGTCGCTGATAGCGTCTTCGAGCAGGCGCAGAGTACCGACATCGAGGTCGTTGGTCGGTTCGTCGAGCATCAGCAGGTTTCCGCCTGATTTGACGATTTTGGCGAGGTGCAGGCGGTTTCGTTCACCACCCGAGAGTTCACCTACCTTCTTCTGCTGGTCAGAACCCTTAAAGCCAAAGCGGCCACAGTAAGCGCGCGAAGGAATCTTACCCTTGCCGAACTGTACTTCGTCGCGACCTTCGCTGATCTCGTCGAACACGGTATTGTCAGAATTAAGACTGTCGCGATGCTGGTCAACCCAGGCCAGTTTAACTGTCGGGCCGACGACTACTTCGCCACTGTCGGGCTTTTCATTGCCGGCGATCATACGAAACATCGTAGTTTTGCCGGCGCCGTTCGGCCCGATAATGCCGACAACCGCGCCACGCGGCAGCGAAAAGCTGGTGTTTTCGAGCAGTTTGCTACCGTCGTAGCCTTTGCTGACGCCCTTGAAATCAACGACCAGATCGCCAAGGTGCTCGGCCGGTGCAATCTGAATGACAGTTTCGTCTCCGCGCTCACTGCTGCTCTCGCGTGAAACCAGATTCTCGAAATGCGCGATACGGTCGCGGTGAAGTTCGCGGCGGTCACCGGTGTTCATGCGAATCCACTTGAGCTCGCGCTCGAGTGAGCGGCGGCGCGCTGATTCTTTCTTTTCGGTAGCGGCCAGCATTTCGAGTTTCTGGGCCAGCCATGAGCTGTAATTGCCTTCGAAGGGTATGCCATAGCCGTCTTCGAGCTCAAGTATCCATTTGGTGATGTTATCGAGGAAATAGCGGTCATGCGTCGAAATGATGACGGTGCCGGGGTAATCTTTGAGATAGTTTTCGAGCCAGGCCACAGTCTGAGCGTCGAGATGGTTGGTCGGTTCATCGAGCAGCAGGAGGTCTGGCTGTTCGAGCAGAGCACGGCAGAGCGCGACGCGGCGCTTTTCCCCACCCGACAGGTTGTCGACGATCATATCGTCGGGGGGCAACACCAGTGCATTGGCCGCCACATTGAGGCGGGTGTCGAGCTCCCAGCCACCGCAGGCATCGATTTTGTCCTGCAGCTCAGCCATCTTTTCCATGGCTTTGTCCATGGCATCGGGATCCATCTCGCCCATTGCCGCCGAAATGTCTTCGTATTCTTTGATCAGAGCCAGAGTGTCGGCAAAGGCCGCCTCGATATTGGCGCGCACCGTCTTACCTTTTTCGAGCTGCGGCTCCTGTGGCACGAAACCGACGCGGTAGCCGCGGCAAAGTTCGGCCTGACCGCGAAATTCCTTGTCGATACCGGCCATGATGCGCAGTACCGTGCTCTTACCGGCGCCGTTGGCACCGACGATGCCAATTTTGGCGCCGGGGTAGAAGCACAGATTGATATCCTTGAGAACCTGGCGGGTGCCATAGAACTTGTTGAGCCCGAGCATGGTAAAGATATATTTTTCAGCCATAAGCCCTCTTTCGCGAGTTGATTTTACCGGCTGATTCTACCTTAAAACCATGTCAGCGACAAGCTCAAAACTCAATGTCGGCAACCGTGAAGGTCTCCTTGTTTTCGGTCAGGCGAAGGGTTACCGAGCGCCGCTTTTCATTCTCGCGGCCGAAGTTGGTGAACAGGTCGACCTGCAGAGTAACCGCTCCGGCCACTTTCTGCGAGCGGCTGCCGTAGAAGTTGGTTTTGACCTCGTACATGCCGTGCCGGGCCTTTTTGATCATGTACTCTTCGGGGCCGTAGCCCTGGGTGAAGTCGCGCGAAACGAGACCGCCGATCTGGGTGCGCGGATAGCTGTAGAAGGCCTTCTCGCCGCTCGGCTCCATTACCCAGAGATCCATGTCGGTCATATCGGCGTCCCAGGTCATGACGATACGCAGATCGACGTCGATCGGTTTGACCAGCCGTTCATCGACCTTGAAGTCCTTGATGCCCTTACGTTTGCCCTGCACAATCAGGTTGTTCATTTCTTCAAGCGCGATGACTTCGATTTCTGGAAAGCGGCCGTCCCAGCTCTTGAGCACTACTTCGTAGAGCAGTTCGACTGCACGCACGTATTCGCCCATACGACCGAGAACCAGCGCAAGATCGCGATATGATTGCGGCTCTTCGCGCCGCATTTCAAGCACTTCTTCGAAGATGGCGGCGCTGATCGCAAGTTCGTCGATCTGAGCCAGACGATGCGCCAGAATTCTCATCAAAGCCGGATTCTCGAGTTCGAGTTCGGCGATATTCGAAAGCACCTGCAGCGCGGTATCGTTCTGCTTCAGGCTGATAAACACATCGGCACAGTCGAGATAGTAGGCGGGCGACATAAGGTATTCGGCTTTTTCGTCGAGATAGGCTGAATATGGATCTTTCGCCGCCTTGATCTTCTTAACATACGGCGTATCTGGCTGCCAGGGCTTGATGGCAACGCCGGGATTAACCGGGCGAGAAACCCCGGATTCTTCTTTGTCCATGGCTTTCGATGACTCGCGCGCAAGCGACGGGGCCGGCGAAGAATCCATGGCAGACTGCACGCTCATCATCTCATCAGCGCCGCCAGCATCACTTTCAAAACGTTCCACCGACTCCTCCATTGGCGCGGGAGACTGCGGAATCATGCTGTCGCTGTCGCCATTGCGTGAGCGTGGCGCGCCCAATGCCCCACCTTGCAAACTGCTTTTTTTCTTTTCCGGACTCGATACTTCGGCTTTGCTGAAATCGGTTTCCCACCAGCGCAGGCGTTCTTCCCACATGGCGATTACTGTCACCAGTTTATCGTCACGCGTCTTTGCCATGGCGGCATCTTCCTTTTCGAGCACATCAAAATATTGTTTGCGCCATTCTGGCTTCGAAGCCGGTGGCACCACGCGATGTTCGAGATACTGGTCGATTGTTTCGAGCACCAGCAGAGAAGTAAATTCATTCACTATCGAGTGTTTCTTACTCAGGGCAACGATTTCACTGCGATTTTTGTCTTTCTGCGCCATGAGCTCGTCAATTTTGCGACCGGCCCAGAAACGTCTCAAGAATTCGCCGGTCACGGCATCGCTTTTTTTGATCGTGAATTTGCGATCGACATTATCGGCATCGTGGCCACCAAACTGCAGCAACAGGTCAGACTCGTCCTTATCGAGGGTGCCCGCTAGCATAAAATGCGGGTGCACAGGCACCACCCCGGCCGGATAAATCTCATCAAGACCAGCGCCGGCCTTGCGGCCAACCAGCCCGAAAAATGCGGCGCCAACCAGCTTTACCGCGCGGTCGATATCGACATTTTTCAGATTCAGCAGAGCGCCGCCGGTTTTGCGGCAGAGGGTCTGAAGAAAGCCGTAATCAGCGCCATCGTTGCTGACGAGCGCATAAACCGGGGCATCGAGCGCCGGCACAACAGCGCGACCAAAGGTATTGAGGCCGTCTGAGATAAGCAGATAGAAATCAGGTTTTTTCACGCCTTCGCCAAGTCCGGCAAAAGATGTGCCGCCATCAAACCGTATTGAATCGATATGGTCAAGCAATGCTTTTGCATCGCCGCGCGTAAGCGCAAAGGATACTGGTTTGCCGGGCTTGTTGCGGAATTCGATGAATTCTACTTCGACCTTGCCGGCAACGCGCTCTGACGACAGCAGCGAAGTAATAAATTTCTTTTCGTTGGCGAGATCGCGTTTTGCCGCTGAGCCGGAAGCGTCATACAGCACGACGATACGTTCGGCTGGTCTGGCAGGACTGGCGCCACGGCGCGCAATAACTCCCTGCACGCTGAAATAATACTGGCCGTCGGCCGACTTCTCGACAAACACCGAACCGGTCTCAGGCAGCGGCACATCGACGAGCAGCTCCGATTTAATTTCCTGACCGTTGGCTGCAACCTCGCTGAACCAGCCTGACTGCATGCGACTGAAATCTGACGGCTGCAGACCTTCGATCTTGATCTTCGGCTGCTGGTCAGCACTGAGAACTTCGACACGCAGATTAAAGCGCTCTGTGGCCTTGCTCAGCTGCAGCGGCACACGATAGCGGGCGCTCGCGTCATCGATGGCAAGTTCGGTAAGATAAGTGACCTGCACAGTGCGGTAACCTCTCGGATTAAGCGGGTAAACCCTTGTCTTGAAATTATTGCCCTTCACCTTCTCGACCAGCCCTGGGTCAACGCCTTTACGAACTTCAGTTTCGAATATTTCGCGGGCTTTCTGCTTTTCGACGGCGACACCTTCGACGAGGTCGCCGTTAACGTCGAGCGCATAGCCTGAAACGACTGCGCCCTCAGGCATTGGAAACTCAAGTTCGCCTTCCAGCACACGTGAATTCGGGTTATAGAATTTCATGGTCATGGTAGATTCAGCCAGATGCCCGAAAATGCGCACGCGCATGGCGAGATCTGCCAGCCTGACCGGTTCTTCACCGGCATTTTTGACCTGCATTACGGGAATCTGCGCCGACAAGGTCGCAGACAGACAAATAAACAGAATGATGACCAGAATTCGTTTCATAAAACCCCTCCCGCGAATGTAAATAGTTCGTTCAATATCTATACCAACGCAATTCTTCGTAACCGGATTCGAAAATAAAGTATCAGCGGTCTGCCAGGGCTGCCAGAGCGATTACATCATGTCTTCCGCCAATCGACTGCTCGAAAAGGCCGATTCGATAAAAAGCTGCCAGCGACAGTTTTTCGCCCGACTCGCCCAGCATGTAGACCTGCTTCTCGCGGAAATGATAAAAGAGAAAAAGCCGGCGGGCCCGTTCATCTTTGAACCTGGCAAGCAGGCCACTGTAACCGGCAAGAAGCCGGTCGACATTCTCGATTTTAACCAGCACTTTTTTTTCGGCGACAAAACGGTCGACAGCCGGGTTCAGCGTAAAATTGCGTAACAGCTGCCCGCGAAAACTTTCGCCGTAATGTCTGAAAAGAATCAGCGCCGCGAGCCCGCGCAGCGCCGGGTTCTCACTCTTCATCGCAGTCTCGATCGACCGCAATGCAGCTCCTTCCGGCTTGTTGTCAAGAAATGAACAGAGGCCATTGATCATGCGCACTTCATGTTCGCTCAGGGCAAGTGCCATTATCGGTGCTGATTCTGCAAGCAGCAGACTCAGCATGATCACAAACAAGATTATTGGTTCAATCGATTTCTTCATATGGGTAACATACCGTTATCACCTTGGGGATTTCTGTGTCTTTAACAACAACCTTGATAAAGTCTCCATTGAACCGTTCGCCGATTATAGCCAGTTTTTCGCCGTCACGTTCGGCCCATTTTCCGGCAACACGTCCGTTTAGAATGGCATCTTCCACCTGTCTGATGAAAATGTCACGCGCTATCATCTGATCGTAGGCATGTCTGGTCATCTGATATTCGCCAGCTTTTACGAAGCGGGCAATACGGCGCCTTCCCATCTCTATCTTCCCTGATCGAGGTCCTTGAACAGGCGGCCACGCTGCGTATTGCCATCACAGTTCAACCAGGCTTCTGAAGCTGATTCTGGCGCCTGCACAGCATCCAGTTCTGAAAACAGTCGTTGTTTTATCCTGTCTTCACGAGAAACAGCTGGCGGTTCTTCAGGCACAGGAGTCGCCGGCTTTTCTGTGAAAAAATCGTTGAACAGATCTGCCATGACCTCGGCGACGCCTTCTGTCTTGCGCTTCTGTTCCTCTTCGTCGTCATACCAGATCATATCAGCCTCCTTGTTTTTTGCTGCCGGCGCCGGCAATGGGTCTGGTTCAGACTCTGGCTTTGCCTCTTCCGAAGCTTCCGGTGTGTCTGCCACAGCAGAATATTCTTCAACTGCCACGGGTTGATCTTCTTCAGCGGCTTCTTCAGCGGCTTCTTCAGGGATTTCGGCAGGACTGTCCTCGTGATATTCGTCGGCACCAGCCTCAGTCAGCCCACCATTGTATTCGACTTCCAGGCCGGGCTGCGAATCTTCGTCGGCCTCATCCACAGGAACATCGGCAGAATCGCTTTCATTACCGGTTGCAACAACCGACTTCTTTTCAATTTCCGGAGCTTTGCCGGCGGCGGTCGTTCTGTTTTTGACTTTGCCCTTGATTTCGAGAGCGGCAGCACTGCCGGGAACCAGTTCGAGCAGATTCTCGGCATAAAGCGTGGCCTTGTCATACTGGCCAACCCGGTAGCAGCTCTTCATCAACAGCGTGAACAGAGTGATACGCTCACTGCGCTCGGTCACCGCGCCGAAACAGCTCTCCAGCGAACCGATGGCAAGAGAAGGAAACACTTTCGAGAGCAGGGAAATGCGCCACCAGTAGGTCGATTCAAACCATGCAAAAAAAGGCACGATCAGTTTGATCAGCAATAAAAAGATGACGATCAGCACGATAACGGCAACCGGTCGGCCATCACCATGCGCCCAGAGCAGAATGCCGGGCCAGCGCAGGCTGACATCGCCGGGTTTGAGTTCGGCGGCAATCTGATAGTGCCCACGCGCATCGGCAAACTTGTTTTCTGCAATATCGAGACGCATGAGCACATAACTTGCGTAAAAGCTGCGGCCGGCACGCCGGTTGATCTCGATGGCTGCCTCGCGTAGACGGGCAGAGTCGAGATTGCCGGTCGCAAAATTTGCCATCAGCCTCATTTCCCATATCTGCAGCATTTTTTCGAGCGAATTCATCAGGCCGGGATTGCGATTTAAGAACAGCCTGAGTTTTGCATAATCACCCTTTCTGAACATGATCTCGGCCTCAGCGAAACGTTCTTCAGACTTGAGCCGGGAAAAGGCGATTTCTTCATCGACAGCGGCCAGCTTCAGAGCTGAAGCCGGATCGTTTTTGAGCATGAGTATCTCGCGCAGACAGGCACTTATTTTCAGCAGATCCTCGTCCTTTTCGGCGGCACGCAACTCATTCTCGAGCCGACGAATCTTGAGCTGCACCCGGTCCGCTTCGCTCATTGCCGCTCCAGCCGGGCGCTGACGGGCTTCTTCAACCTGTTCGATTATTCGCCGCGCAAAAAAGTTATTCGGGTCGAGTGCGAAAACTTCGTCGGCACGCCGCTTTGCCTCTTCGAAATTCCGGCTGAGCACGGCATCATTGGCCTGAACCAGTATTCGATCGATGTGTTCGCTTCTCTCAAGAAGCCGGTACATATCGGCAAGGCCTGAATAGCCGGGATCATAGCTGCGCACCTGATCAAGGCAGGCGCGGGCAGCGGCCAGATTGCCGAGAGCCATCTCGACTTCGGCAAATCTGAGAATTTTCACAGCTTTGGCATCGGCTACCAGCCTGATATCGGCCAGTTTCTGCTGCAATTCGCGTGATTCCGGCTCAAGGCCGGCAAATATTCTGGCGATCTGCAGCCGATAAAGCACCTGTTCGTCGCGAACCAGCTCCTGATCGAGCTTTTCCAGAATAGAGCGCCAGTCATGGGTGATCACTACCGGCAGACCACGCTCTACAGCGTCTAAAAATGCCTGACCTGATACGATCAGATTTTGAGAACCAGGCACCGCCAGACTGGCT
>Ga0116142_10002630_pt1 | contig 19122 bp, 18 predicted proteins | sample AD_UKC033_MetaG_FD_89785 | JGI IMG/M metagenome (GOLD analysis project Ga0116142, IMG submission 89785) | Active sludge microbial communities of municipal wastewater-treating anaerobic digesters from USA - AD_UKC033_MetaG | ecosystem: Engineered > Bioreactor > Anaerobic > Digestate | place: USA... | reverse complement strand
GAAACGGTTGCAGAGTAGCTGTTTATTTTGGCTTATACTTTGCCTCGTCCAGTATTTTTTTAGCTTCTGCCCTCATAATATCCTGGGGCAGCATATCAGGGTTTTTTGCAACAAATTTTTTTATGATTTGCCAGCCAATCCATTGGCCGATATTCCCCGGAGAAGATTCCTGTGAAAAACCTTGTGTAAATGGTGCTTCCCCTATATAGGTTTGAAGCACAGCAGGGCTAAGTGAATTCAGATCTTCATTTTTTACCAGGTAACTCCATATTAACCCTTCATTTTCGCTGCACCAGCTCAGTTGTTTATTCGTGTATCCTGTTTTGATGGAATCAGGAGTTGCCGGAAGAAATTTATCTAGCAAATACCACCGCTTTCCTTTTTCTATCATTTGTTCGATTAAAGGCTTATCACCACTTTTATCCGGGAAAAGCTCATCTACCACTGCTTTCATACAATTTGCCGTAATATACTCGGGAGCAAACCGTTTTGAAATGTAGATGGGAAAAAGTTCCTGGCCCATCGGGGACTGGTAGACAGAAAAATCTTTACCGGCAAATTGCTGAAGTCCAATAGCAATTCCTGCATTAACCGAGGCAACCCCGGGAGCATCAAAAGGACCGGTAAATAAAATTGCTTTCCCTGTTTTGTAGTGGGGGAAATAGTATTTCACATACTGAAATGCTTTTTCAAGTTCCTTTTGCAGCCAATCAGTTTTTTTATACTTCAGTTGCAGAGAATCATAAACAGGCAGATATCCACGAAGAAATTCTTTGGTTACCAGGATCGTATTCTGGTTTGTATCAACTCCACTCACTCCCAGTATATTTTGCATGAAATCAGTATAGAAATCAGGGTGCTGTAGCTGAACTTTCCTCAACCCATTACTGATATCATTAGAGTCAATACTGAAGAAGCTATTGTCAAATCTTTCTACCGGTATATCAACTTTAATTGATGATACATCCGGAACACCTTCTTTGTTGTTACAGGCAAAAAGGGCGAAGGCTGCTATTAATAAAAGTCCGGGTTTTTTCATAGCTGGTGAAAACGTATTCAGTTTAAAATTGTTGTGCTGCGAATGTAGCTACAAAAACATTAGCATAAATTTGCCAAATGAGAATAGCATTAGCCCAGCAAAATTATCATATCGGCAATTTTGAAAGCAATACCCGAAAGATCATTGAAGGGATCAATTGGGCCAAAGGGCAAGGGGCTGACCTGGTAGTATTCTCTGAATTATGTGTTTGCGGTTATCCTCCCCGTGATTTTCTCGAATTTGAAGACTTTATTAGTAAATGTTACCAGGCAATCGATGAAATAAAGCAACATGCTGACACTATAGGTGTTTTAGTAGGTGCCCCTGACAGAAACCCTGTCCGTGAAGGAAAGGATTTGTTTAATGCTGCCTACCTGTTACACAACAAAGAGATAAAAGGAATTGCACATAAAACCTGTCTTCCTAACTACGATGTATTTGATGAATACCGCTATTTTGAACCAGCATATGACTGGAATATTATTGAATTTTTTGGAAAAAGACTGGCAGTTACCATTTGTGAAGATATCTGGAATCTTGGAGACAATCCGTTATACCGGAATTGTCCGATGGATGAGCTCATGAAGCAAAAACCGGATGTGATGTTAAACCTGTCAGCTTCACCATTTGATTATACCCATGTAGAAGACCGCAAAGCTATTGTGAAATTGAATACTTCTAAGTATCAGCTGCCTATGCTGTATTGTAATTGTGTGGGTAGTCAAACCGAAATTGTTTTTGACGGTGGCTCTTTGGTCTTTGACAAAAATTCAAACCTGATCAGGCAATTACCACTGTTTGAGGAAGCCATGCAGCTATTTGAACTGAATGATGACGGAACTTTTACCCTGCCGGTTTCTGTTCTTTCGAAAGACCTGCCGGATTCAGAATTCAATCCCTCAGAGTTGGATTATAATTTATGTACTGCTGAAATATACAGTGCAATCATTATTGGCATCAGAGATTATTTTACAAAAATGGGATTTACCAAAGCAATTCTTGGCAGCAGTGGTGGTATTGATAGTGCTGTTACACTGGCATTAGCCTGTAAAGCCCTGGGTAAAGAGAATGTGAGAGCTATATTGATGCCTTCTCAGTACTCAACAGGGCATAGTGTAAGTGATGCTGAGCAACTGAGTAAGAACCTCAGAAACCCTTATGATATTGTACCTATCAGAAACATTTATGATTCGTTTCTGAATGAACTGAAACCGGTCTTCAATGATTTGCCATTCAGTATTGCTGAAGAGAATATTCAAAGCCGCACCAGGGGTAACCTGTTAATGGCAATTGCTAATAAGTTCGGCTATATCTTGCTTAATACATCCAATAAGAGTGAACTGGCTACCGGTTATGGCACTTTGTATGGAGACATGGCGGGAGGACTCGGCGTATTAGGAGATTGTTACAAAATGCAGGTATATGCTTTAGCTAAATACATAAACAAGGATAAGGAGATCATTCCTGAAAATATTATATCCAAACCTCCTTCTGCAGAGTTGCGTCCCGGTCAAAAGGATTCGGACTCTTTACCTGACTATGCCATCCTGGACAGGATATTGTACCAGTATATTGAAAGGAGGCAAGGACCAAAAGAAATAAAATCACAGGGTTTTGAACCTGCGCTTGTAGACAGAGTGTTACGGTTGGTAAACATCAATGAATACAAGAGAAACCAGTTTTGCCCTATTATCCGTATTTCACCTAAAGCTTTTGGTGTAGGCAGACGGGTGCCAATTGTAGGAAAATATCTTTCCTGATGTTTTAATGAACATAAGTTGCCACAACAGGAACCGCAACCGGGGAAGGAGGAATAGTAACATCTTGCGATAAAGTGAGCGTAGTCTCATTTAGTGTTACTATGTTAAAAGTGCCTGATCCAGCCGGAAACAGCCCCGAAGACATTACCAGCTTGGTTTCACTGTCCTGAAAAACCCAGGTAAAACTGTTAGCTGTGGTTGGGCTGCAGACAATGGCTCCTTCTGTAATAGTGCCACCACCCGCAGATGTAAAAGTTACTACATCATCTTTGATGCAGGCAATAGCCGGGTTACTGCTTATATCAGTACCGGAAGCAGTGGCGCTTTGAAACTTCCAGCCGGCTTGTACCAGCAATTCAGTTTTTGTTTTTGCAGGGGGATCATCGTTCTTATCGCAGCCGGATATAAAAGCTGTAGAAATTAATACTGAAATGGCCAATAAAAGCTGTTGTTTTTGCATAAATCGTTGGATTATTTGACTAAAATACTCAATCTTTTTTGGTTTTTATACGGTAAAGTACTCCAAAATAGTGCCGGAATTACGGCCGCTTAAATAACGGCAAATTATTTGCTTACAGCAAGTTCGTATTTTGTGACTCAATTAAATATCCATCATGTTCAAAACCGCCGAAGATATCCGCCAACTGAATGAGAAGATCAGCCACGCCGGACAGTTTACAGACAAATTAAGGGAAGAAATAAGTCATGTCATTATTGGGCAAAGCCATATGCTTGACAGGCTATTGATCGGGTTGCTAAGTAATGGCCATGTGTTGCTGGAAGGAGTACCGGGTCTCGCTAAGACCCTTACCATTAAATCACTGGCACAGGCTATTCATGCCAAATTCAGCCGGATTCAGTTTACTCCTGATCTGCTGCCGGCTGATGTAATTGGTACCATGATATATAACCAGCAGCGAAATGAATTTATAGTACGAAAAGGTCCCATTTTCGCCAATTTTATCCTCGCAGATGAAATAAACAGGGCCCCGGCAAAAGTTCAGAGTGCCTTGTTAGAAGCGATGCAGGAAAGGCAGGTGACCATTGGAGATTCAACCTACAAACTGGATGAGCCATTTTTGGTGCTTGCCACACAAAACCCATTAGAGCAGGAAGGTACTTATCCGCTTCCGGAAGCACAGGTAGACCGGTTTATCATGAAAGTAATAGTGGATTATCCCAAAATGCATGAAGAGCAGCTTGTATTAAGACAGGGTGTACAGGGCAACTTTCCTTCAGTAAAACAAGTTGTATCTGTTCAGGAAGTAATGAATGCAAGGGACCTGACCAAACAAATATATATGGATGAAAAAATAGAGCAATACATCCTTGATATTGTGTTTTCCACAAGGAGGCCCGAAGAATATAAACTGGAAAAGTTGAAACCATTGATATCTTATGGAGCTTCGCCAAGAGGAAGTATAAATCTTGGCCTGGCTTCCAAAGCCCAGGCATTTTTGAATAAAAGGGGATTTGTTATACCTGAGGATGTAAAGAGTATTTGTAAAGATGTACTTCGTCATCGTATTGGCCTCACATATGAAGCAGAGGCGGAGAATGTAAAAGTGGAGGATGTGATTGAAGATATACTCAGACAAATTAATGTCCCATAATGCTTACCACTACAGAAATAATAAAGAAGGTCCGGGAGCTGGAGATCAAAAGCAAGAAAATCACCACCGATCTGTTTACCGGTGAGTACCACAGTGCTTTTAAAGGCAAGGGTATGTCGTTCAAAGAAGTGAGAGAATATGCTGCTGGTGACGATATTCGTTTTATCGACTGGAATGTGTCAGCACGGTTCGGTCATCCCTTCAGTAAGGTATTCGAGGAAGAAAGAGAGTTAACAGTAATGTTGCTGGTTGATATCAGTAACAGTTCATTATTTGGAACAACGTATGCAAGAAAAAGAGACATTATAACAGAGATAGGGTCGGTGCTTAGCTTTTCAGCTGTAAATAATGCCGATAAGATTGGTGTTGTTTTTTATAGTGATGTTGTGGAAGCCTATATTCCACCAAAGAAAGGAAGACAACATGCATTATATATTGTAAGAGAGTTATTGAGTAAAGAACCGAAAGGAAAGGGGACAGCTGTTAGTAAGGCGCTTCGTTATTTTAATAACTCCACCAAACAAAAAAGTATTGCTTTTATATTGAGTGATTTCCTGGATGCCGGTTATGAAGATGCATTACGCATAGCCGGAAAGAAGCATGATGTGATAGGTATAAAGCTCTATGATAAAATGGATATGCAGTTGCCCGATGCGGGCCTGTTACAGGTGGAGGATGCAGAGACAGGCAAAACAAAGTGGGTGGACAGCAGTAATTCTTTTGTTCGTTATAGTTATGAGCAGGAATTCTTCAGGGTGACTGAGTATGCCACACAAGTTTTAAAAAGGCAGGTTGTGATCTGCTGCATGTAATGACAGGTGATGATTATGTAAAAGTGCTGCAACGGTTTTTCCTGAGTCGTAACCGCTGATTCAATGATTAGAATGAGTTGTCAAAGAATAATATTTTCCTTTTTTTTTCTGATTGCAGCAAATACCCTGATTGCTCAATCTGGTACTACTATCAGGGCCTCTGTTGATAAATCCAGGATTTTGATCGGTGAACCCTTGCAGCTTATTGTGGAAGTGCAGGTACCTGATAATGAAGCTATCCGTTTTATTACCATTGATTCTATTGAGCATTTTGAATTGATGGATAAACCGGTAATCGATACAGCCAATACCAGTTCGGGAACTTCTATAAAAGGAATTTATAAGATCACCAGTTTTGATTCAGGGCATTGGGTTATTCCTGCTTTTGTCCTTTCCGGAGCGATCAAAACGGATACTATTCCTGTGGATGTAGTATTTTCTGATTTCAATCCTGAACAAGATTATCATGATATAAAGGATATTATTGAAGTCACTCCTGCAAAGAAAAAAGAATGGTGGTGGTATGCAGTTGCGGGAGGATTATTGCTTTTACTACTCCTGATCTGGCTGCTTCGCAAAAAGAAACCTCCGGTAGTTACTGCAACCCCGGCTTCAGTAGTCAATCCTTATGAGGAAGCGATGAAAAGCCTGCAGCTGTTAAAAAGTAATACGGCAGATGCCAAACAGTATCATACCAGCCTGGCAGATATTTTCAGGTTATACATATTCAGGAAGAAGGGCATATTGTCATTACAGAAAACAACTGATGACCTGGTAATACAATTAAAAGCACTGGCAATGGAAAAGAAAGAGTATGATCAATTAGTACAGTCGCTCCGGCTGGGGGATTTTGTGAAATTTGCCAAATATATTCCTGCTGAAGAGGATAACAGGTTAGCTTTTGAAGCTGTAAAAAAATCAATTGAAGAAGTAGAAAGGATAAGCTGATGCTATACGAATGGATAAAACATATGGACTTTGCTTACCCTCAACTGTTTTGGTTGTTTATAATATTGCCATTTCTTGTATGGTGGTATGTAAGAAAATACAGCAGCAATCAGCCAACATTTAGAGTTTCCACCATTCATTCTTTTAGTGCTTCATCGTGGAAAAACAGGTTCAGGTACCTGCCTTTTATTTTGCGATTACTGGCATTGAGCTGCCTTATTGTTGCACTGGCAAGGCCGCAAAAAAGAAATGATCAGCAGCGAACAGAAGGGGAGGGTATTGATATAGTACTTTGTATGGATGTGAGCGGTAGTATGGGATCAAGAGATATTTTACCAACCAGAATGGAAGTGGCTAAAGAAGTGGCTGAAGAATTTGTAAGAAGCAGACCCGTAGACAGGATTGGGTTGGTGATTTTTTCCGGGGAGAGTTTTACGCAATGTCCAATTACTACCGACAGAAATACATTGATCACCCAGATACAGACACTGGAAAGCAGGCGACACCTGATTGATGGTACCGTTATTGGAGAAGGCCTGGCCACAGCAGTTGCAAGGCTTTCTAAAAGTGAAGGTAAAAGTAAAGTGATCATCCTGCTTACAGATGGGAAAGAAGATCCGCCCGGAACGAGACTGATCGATCCATTGACGGCACTTGAAATAGCCAAATCGAAGCAGGTAAAAGTATATACCATTGGTATGAGTGCCGCAGCTTCTACGATTGTCGAAAATACAGGAGTTGCGAGGCCAAAGAAAAATCCCCTTACAGATTTTCTCGATGAAGAATTGCTGAATAAAATTGCCAGTGAAACAGGCGGTAAATATTTCAGGGCAAGAGATAAAGACGGGTTGAAAAATGTTTACACCCAGATCGATAAAATGGAAAAGTCAAAAGTTGAGATACAATCTTTCAAACGGTATGAAGAAAAATTCATTCCCTTTGTATTGGCTGCTTTGGCCTTTCTTTTCCTCGAAGTAATATTAAAGTTTACTGTATTCAGAAAATTTCCCTGATTTTTTTATCCAGTATCTTGCAGTTCATGAAAGCGTTAGTGTATAAGTCTACCGGTAGCTGGTATACCCTGAAGGATGAGTCCGGCAGGGTCTGGAATGGCCGGATGAAAGGAGTAATGAAACTCGATGATATTACCAGTACGAATCCGGTAGCTGTTGGTGACTGGATAGAGGCTGAAATAGAAAACGAGGGGAGCAGTACGGTAACTATCAATGAGATACTTGACCGGCATAATTATATCAACCGGCAATCGCCCCGGCATAAACACCAGCATCATATTGTAGCGGCAAATCTTGATCAGTCGTTGCTTGTTGCTACATTAAAAGAACCCAAAACATCGCAGGGTTTTATTGACCGTTTCCTGGTGGCATCAGAAATGTACCATGTACCGGCGATCATTGCTTTTAATAAATCTGATCTATACAGGAATAAGGAGATGGATAAGTATGAGCAATGGAGGGCTATGTATGAAGCGGTTGGTTATAAAGTATTGCTTGTAAGTGCGGAGAAAGAGGAAGGGCTTGAAGAGCTGAAAAAATTACTCAAAGACAAGACCACTCTTATCAGCGGGCATAGCGGGGTGGGGAAATCCTCGTTATTGAATGTACTTTTTCCCGGGATGAACCGGAAAACCCAGGACGTAAGTGGCTGGAGTGGTAAAGGTCAGCATACGACTACATTTGCCGAAATGTTTGACATGCCGTTTGGCGGTAAGATCATTGATACACCCGGTATGAGGGAATTTGGGCTGGTGGATATTTCAAAAGCTGAATTGTCTCATTATTTCCCTGAAATGCGGGACAGGTTAAATGGCTGCCAGTTTAATAATTGCCTGCATATAAATGAACCGGGTTGTGCCATCAAGGAAGCAGTAATAAATGGAGAGATACACGAAGACAGGTATGTGAGTTATGTTGGCATACTTGACTCCATCGAAGAAAAGAGTTATTAAGGTTTAAGCGATATTTCGCTGTTCTTCCTTAAACAATCTTCCTTCCAGTACACCGGCTAATTCTACTACTGCTTTATTGTCTTTATTTACTGCATCACGGGTCTTGGTGGGGAAAAGAGAAATCCCGTTGTAAATATTATAGTGCAAAGTCATATCATGACCCTTAAACCGGAACTCCCAGTTTATGGTATCAAAATCGTCTTCTTTGTTGGAAAATTTTATTTTGAAATCCTGGCTCAAAACATTTGCAATATGATAGAATTGTTTCAAACCGCCGTCATCCGCAATGATGGCTTCTGTACAGCCGAGTGTGGTTCGTAGGGTAAGGCTCATAGTATTAATGTTTAAAGGTTTATATACTACAAGACCGAAAGAGGTGGATTTTAGCTGCACATAACAGTAAATTAACTTCGGAATTTTTTGGCCTTTTTTGCGTTTTTTGTCGCATCAGGATCCCCGCTTAAAATCTTCTCCGCACCTACATTTTTTCCATTGGTGGGACAGCCTGTTTTACGCTTAAACAGGTTGCTGAACATACCGCAGGAAGAAAGCAACATCACAAGGCTCAGTGCTACAGCAAAAAATCGAAGGTTTTTCATTTTTTTCGGTTACTTGAATAGCGAAATTAGATAGAAATAATTGCTCCTGCCATAGTAAATCTACCCTCCCGGATAATTACTATTGGCCGTTATTACTACCGGGTTGATTTCTAAACCAATCGGCATAGCGGATATAGTTATTGGCTATGCGATTGATCTCTCCATGTATCAGTTCCTGCGAAATATCTTTTACTTTTTTGGCGGGTACTCCTGCATAAATACTTCCTGCCTCACATATAGTATTCTCTAATACGACCGCCCCGGCTGCGATGATCGTATTACTATGCACCACACAGTTGTCCATTACGATGGCTCCCATACCCACCAGTACATTATCATGCAGGGTGCAACCGTGTACGATGGCATTATGTCCAATCGAAACATTATTACCGATGGTTGTCCCATATTTCTGAAATGTGCAATGGATACAGGCGCCATCCTGTACATTCACCTTATTACCCATTTTTATAAAATTCACATCTCCCCGGATCACTGTATTGAACCAGGCACTGCAATCATCTCCCATAACTACATTACCAACGATAGTGGCATTAGGAGCGATAAAACAGTTGTTGCCAAATTGCGGGTATTTGTCTTCTACGGGGAGTATTACAGGCATAATATTATTTTTTGTTACCGGCTACATTAATATGGATGATCTTTTCTTGCAACCTCTGTTCATCGTTCAGTTTGCAGTTCGCAAATATCCTTTTTTCTTTCCGACATTTGCCGAATGAACCAGCGGGAACTTTTTTTACGGCATGTGGGCCAGACTTCACCAGCTCCGCTTGCCCTGGAAATAGTAAAAGCAGATTGTGCCACCTTGTATGATGCAGACGGTAAGGAATACATTGATCTCATTGGGGGCATCAGTGTGGCGAATATCGGCCACCGGCATCCAAAAGTGATCGCAGCGATACAGCAGCAACTGGATGCCTATCTCCACATCATGGTATATGGTGAATTTGTGGAAGCCCCGCAGGTGCAGTATGCCAAACTGCTGATAGAGCACCTGCCTTCATCTCTTAACGCTGTATATTTTACCAATTCAGGAGCCGAAGCAGTAGAAGGGGCGATGAAATTAGCCAAGCGGATCACCAACCGAACACAGATCGTTGCGTTCAATCATTCTTACCATGGCAGCACCCAGGGTGCGTTGAGTATTATCGGTGATGAATACTGGCGGAATGCCTTTAGGCCTTTGTTGCCGGATGTATTGCATCTTGCCTACAATAATTTTGATTCACTTAATGAGATATCCGTACAAACTGCCTGTGTGATCGCAGAAACGGTGCAGGCGGAAGCCGGCATCAAAGCCCCGGACACAGCATGGATACAGGCATTGCGGAAAAAATGCACCGATACCGGAACCCTTTTAATACTGGATGAGATACAGTCTGGTTTTGGAAGAACCGGTAAACTTTGGGGCTTTGAGCACTTTGATATCGTACCAGATGTATTGTTATTGGGAAAAGCCTTAGGTGCAGGTATGCCTCTCGGTGCTTTTGTTGCGGATAAAAAACTGATGGATGCTTTTACGGATAACCCGGTGTTGGGGCATATCACTACGTTCGGCGGCCATCCTGTTTCTTGTGCAGCAGGTATGGCAGGTATGAAAGCATTGCTCGAAGAAGGGTGGATTGGCATGGTGAAAAAGAATGAAGAATTGTTTGCCTCACTCTTAGTTCATCCAAAAATTAAGGCCATTCGTTCTTTTGGTTTATGGATGGCAGTAGAGTTTGATTCCTTCGAAACAAATAAAAAAGTGATAGATGCCTGTATTGCTAATGGTGTAGTGACAGACTGGTTTTTGTTTGCTTCCAACTGTCTGCGCATTTCTCCACCATTGATCATTTCGGAACAGCAGACCGAAAAAGCCTGTGCGGTGATTGTGAAGGCTTGTGATTAGCATTTGCCAAAGGCAAAATAATAAGGCTGCGAAACAGGATGTTTGGCTGACCTGAAGCTTGTGAAAGCCTATAATTTTTTCACAGAAAGCCTTTTAATGATTGTTTTTTTTTATCTTGTTAATGTTAACCAAAACTTTAAGTATGAAAAAGCTTTTAACACTACTCACTGCTATTGCATTCGTTTCTTCTTCCTTTGCCATCAGTAATGTGACTGAAGAAAAACCTCAACCGAGGGCTGATAAAATATTTGTCCCGATAGCTAACACGGGATACAAAATTTCATTGATGGAACTTTCAAGAATCAGCATGAAAGACCTTCAGCAACTTACAGGCAGAAAAATGAATCTGGTGGAGAAGATTGCCTTTAAAGATGCACAAAAAACACTTAAGCGTAATATAAACCCTGATGGTACCTTTGATAAACGCTTTGCAAAGAAATTACAAAGGAGAGGGGATGGAGAAGGTTTTCAGGCGGGCGGTTTCTTCCTTGGTCTTTTGCTTGGGTTAATCGGTGTATTGATTGCCTATCTGATAAAAGATGAACAGAAAAGGAATAGAGTAAAGTGGGCTTGGATAGGATGGGGAGTGTGGATAGCAATCTTGCTGATCATTATTGCTTCCGGGGGGAGTTTGGTTTGATCAATAGGATAAATAATTGTAAAAAAAGGCTATTAGAAATAATAGCCTTTTTTTTATTTCACTAGTGTTGTTAATCTGTTATTTCAACAATCAATTCAATCTCCACTGCCATATTCCTTGGCAAGGAACACATGCCTACGGCAGATCTTGCATGTCTCCCTTTTTCTCCAAATATTTCTACCATCAAATCAGAAAAACCATTGATAACTTTTGGGTGATCTTTAAAGTCTGGTTCACAATTCACCATGCCTAGTACTTTTACAATACGTTTTACTTTGTTCACATTACCTAATTCAGCTTTAAGTATAGCAAGCTGATTTATGGCAGTAAGTCTCGCAGCCTGTTGTCCCTGTTCTATTGTCAGATCTTTGCCAACTTTACCTGTAATGAAAATACCTTGTGCATCGGATGGTCCCTTACCAGCAAGAAACAACAAGTTGCCACTCCTTACTACATGCACATAGTTGGCAATGGGTTTGCCAACGGCTGGTAATTCTATTTTCAGTTCCTTAAGTTTTGCTTCCGCATCCTGTGCAAACCCGTTTGCAGATAAACTCAGCAGTAATAGAAAGAAAGCTATCCTCATATGTGTCTACTTGATAAGTGAAAATGTCCAGGCGGCAAGCAAAGCACCTGCTATCGGTCCAACTATTGGTACCAAGCTATATCCCCAGTCGCTGTCTCTCTTTCCGGGTATGGGTAAAAGAAAATGTGCAATCCTTGGTCCCAGGTCTCTTGCGGGGTTGATGGCATATCCTGTTGGCCCTCCCAGCGATAAACCAATGCCTAATACTAACAAAGCAACAGGAAGTGCATTCAATGTTCCTAATGAGGAGGCTGGATCAGTAAATGCCAATGCGCCAAACATCAATACAAAAGTGCCGATACATTCTGTAGCAAGATTATGGAAAGAGCTGCGGATAGCTGGTGCCGTACAGAAGATCGCCTTTTTTGCATCAGCATCGTCGGACACAGCAAAATGTTTTTGATAGGTAAGCCATGCAAGTACCGAACCAGTAAAAGCTCCGGCCAGCTGTGCTAATATATAAGGAAGAACAAGTAATGTTTTTAATTTTCCGGTAGCTGCCAGTGCAATAGTAACTGCCGGGTTCAGGTGCCCGCTGCCTCCAAACTTCAACGAAGTGTAAACACCCAGGAAAACAGCCATAGCCCACCCAAAGGTGATGACGATCCAGCCGCTGTTCTGGCCATAGGTTTTATTCAATACCACATTGGCTACTACTCCGCCTCCCATGAGGATAAGTAATGCCGTGCCGATGAATTCACCGGTGAAATGGTACCAGAAAGAAAATTCAGGTGTCAATAATTCCATGTTAGTTTATTTAAGTGGCAGGTAATTTTTTGCAATCGCATTAAAGTTATTGATTTGTTCTTTTATCCAGTTCTCATCTTTATTCATTTCTTCGGCTAACATAGTAGCAACTACCGGAGCAATCGTAATAGCAAACCTGGCATCGAGTAACAATTGTCTCGTTCTCCTTGAAAGAAAATCCTCTGTTGTCATGCACATTTCTTCGGTTACAGATTGTTGAACGATAGCTTTAAGTTCATCGTTGCTCAAAGAATTTATATCGGCAGGAATTACCGTTGCACTATAGTCCGCCAGCTTCATGTCTTCAGTAATGCAGTCTTTTTTCTCCAGCCCCGCTTTTTCCATTGCTATGTCTACCACATCTTCTGCCATTTTCCGGTAAGTGGTCCACTTGCCGCCGGTAATAGTTATCATTCCCGAATCAGCAATCGTTATTAAATGGTCTCTTGCCAGCGCTGCTGTTTTTTTAGTTTTCCCTTTTACCAATGGCCTCAACCCGGCAAACATACTTTTTACATCACTACGTTGCGGGTCCTTGGTCAGGTAGCGGCCAATATGTGTAAGTATGAAATCAATTTCTTCTTCAAAAGGAACCGGTTCTGCTGAGATACTATTGACGGGAGTATCTGTGGTGCCTAATACAATCTTATTATGCCAAGGCACTGCAAACAATACCCTGCCATCATCTGTCCTGGGGACCATGATGGCCGTATCACCTGGTAGAAATTCTTTGTCAACCACTAAATGTATTCCCTGGCTGGGACTGATGATACTTTCATGTTTAGGGTCATCCATTTTCATGACAGTATCTGTAAATACACCAGTAGCATTGATCACTACTTTGCTTTTTACTTCCCGCTCTTTACCGGTTTGTGAATCTTTTTCCCAAACACCACAAACTTTCTGCTGCATCTTTAATAAACCGGTAACAGGGAAGTAATTCAGTACTACTGCACCATACTGCACAGCTGTTTGTGCAATGCTGATAGCGAGCCTTGCATCATCAAACTGCCCATCATGGTACACCACTCCCCCGGTAAGCCCTTCCGCATCCAACGTAGGTGCCAATGCCAGCGTTTCTTCTTTTGATAATAATGCTGATGGGCCAAGACCGAGTTTACCAGCCATCCAGTCATAAATCTTAAGCCCGATTCCATAAAAAGGTTTTTCCCACCACTTATAATTGGGAACAATGAATTGCTGGTTATGAACCAGGTGAGGAGCATTTTTCAGCAACAGGCCTCTTTCTTTCAATGCTTCCATCACTAACCTGATATTTCCCTGCTGCAGGTAACGAACGCCGCCATGAACAAGCTTGGTGCTTTTGGAAGAAGTGCCTTTAGCAAAATCATATTGTTCAAAGAGAATTGTCTTTAAACCTCTTGATGCTGCATCCAATGCTGTTCCAAGTCCTGTTGCGCCACCTCCGATGATACAAACATCCCATTCAGTCTGGGATTCGAGTTGCTGTATCATTTTTGTTCTGTTCAAAAATTTTGTTTTTTAGACTCTTTGAAAATCTCTTCTTTACGGGAGATTTAGAAAGGTTTATTATCTGCCCATGTAATCGAAGCCTTAATAGCCCTTTGCCAGCCACTAATTAGCTCATTTCTTTTCTCATCAGGCATTGACGGGGAAAATGATTTGTCTACCTGCCATTGTTGTTGTATTTCTTCAACGTTTTTCCAATAACCAACGGCAAGACCCGCGAGGTATGCAGCACCCAGTGCAGTGGTCTCGGTAATCTTTGGCCGGACGACATTTGTATTAAGTATATCACTTTGAAACTGCATCAGCTGGTTATTGACAGTGGCCCCGCCATCTACTCTTAATTCTTTGATGTGAATACCCGCATCTGCTTCCATAGCCTTTAATACATCAAAGGTTTGGTAGGCAATACTGTCTAAAGCAGCTCTTGCAATATGAGCATTACTGCTACCTCTTGTCAGACCAAAAATGCTGCCTCTCGCATATTGGTTCCAATGAGGTGCTCCCAGGCCTGCAAATGCAGGAACGATATAAACACCATCAGTATCTTTTACTTGTCCGGCCAGTTTTTCCACATCAGCAGATGTGCGGATGATCTTTAATTCATCTCTCAACCATTGCACTACAGCACCCGCAATGAATACACTTCCTTCCAAAGCATATTCAGTTTTCTTGTCAATTTGCCAGGCAATAGTTGTCAGCAAATTGTTTTTGGAAGCAATAGCTTTCACGCCGGTATTCATAAGCATAAAGCAACCGGTTCCATAGGTATTTTTCACCATACCAGGTTGCGTACAAAGTTGCCCGAACAAAGCAGCTTGCTGGTCACCGGCAATACCCGCAATCGGAATTCTTGAATCAGGAATGATATTCCCGGTGACTCCATAGATCTTGCTGCTGGGTTTTACTTGTGGTAACACAGAAGCTGGTATATCAAATATTTTCAACAACTCTTCATCCCATTCCATGGAATGAATATTGTACAGCATGGTCCTTGATGCATTAGATACATCCGTCACATGCACTTCACCATTTGTAAGTTTCCAGGTAAGCCATGAATCAATAGTGCCAAAAGCCAGTTCACCTTTTACAGCTTTTTCTCTTGCGCCGGTTACATTATCCAGTATCCATTTAAGCTTGGTTCCAGAGAAATAGGCATCAATGACAAGCCCTGTCTTCTGTTGAATAGTTGCTGCCAAACCTTCCGATTTTAAGTCATCACAATACGAAGCAGTTCTTCTGTCCTGCCAGACGATAGCATTATAAATAGGCTGACCTGAACTTTTGTCCCAAACCACGGTAGTTTCCCGCTGATTGGTAATGCCAATGCCTGCAATCTGTTTCATATTAATATTGGCTTTGGCAACTGCTTCTGCCATCGTACCGTATTGGGTGCTCCAGATTTCTTCTGCATCATGTTCTACCCAGCCGGGTTGAGGAAATATTTGCCTGAATTCTTTTTGTGCCTGACTGATTATATTCCCCTGTTTATCAAACAAAAGGCTGCGGCTGCTGGTTGTGCCCTGGTCAAGGGCCAGTATGTAATGTAAAGGCATAATAAAAATTATTGAAGTAAGTTAAGTGAAAAACATTTACAATTTTATCTTTACGCAGTAAAACGGCACGGACATATGCCGTTAGTTTTTTTATACTGATAACTAATCATACACTATGAAAATAGTACAAGGCCTCGCTTTAATATTGTCTTTCCTGTTATTTAATACCAATAAAGCTATTTCCCAAAAAACAGATTGGCCCAAGACATTACTCTGGCAAATAAGTGGTAAGGACCTGAAGAAGCCCTCTTTTCTTTTTGGGACCATGCACCTGCAGGATAAAAGGATCTTCAACCTGGGTGATTCTTTCTATCATCATTTCGAGAGAGCCGAAGGATTTGCTATAGAAGTTGATTTTAAGGAATACCTGGACTCTATTTTCACCAAAGCGTTCCAGGTGGTGGAAGAACGGGAATTGGCTGAAGAAGAGGAAAGCATCAAAGATGTGAAAATTGACATCCCGGATACAGCCGTTTTGAATGCACCGGCACCCCCTCCTCCAAAGGAGGTAAGTAAATCCATGAAGAAGTATTTCAGGAAACTACGTAATGAGAGGATAAAAAGATTGTTGGTCTATGGCCAGATGCCTACTATTCTGGATGCTTATTTGTATGGCATGGCCATGAAGCAAGGTAAATGGCTGGGAGCCGTGGAGGAAGTGAAAGATCAGCTGAACATCAGGGATGAATTAGGAAAAGACATTGATGAGGAAGAAGAAATGAAACTGCCAGAGGATAAGATGATGTTTTCATTAGAAAATATGATCAAAATTTACCTGGCGCAGGATATGAACCGTATAGAGGATTACCTGGAAAGGTATGGTTCTGCAAAAGCAAAAACTATTGTATTTAACAATAGAAATCTCAAAATGTCAAGAAGCATTGATAGTTTGAGTCACATAAGAAGTATGTTCTATGCTGTCGGGGCTGCACACCTACCGGGAGATTCCGGTGTAATAAAATTATTGCGAAACAAAGGATATACGGTCACACCTGTTATTTCGGGTAATACAATGGCGGCAGAAAAGTATGCTGAAAAATTGCCCTCGGCTTCCTGGTATGAGGTGGGCCAGGCAGATAGTTTGTATTCTATCGATATGCCGGGTATTCCTTCTGAGTATAATTTATTTGGAGAGTTGGTGAAGATGAAGGTCTTTGTAGATATCACTACCATGACCTATTATATGACCGGGCATACCATTGCACAATATGAAGATGATAAACTGGCTGATGCATTGAAAGAGATGACAAAATCAATGAGCAGAACCGGCAGGCTGGAAAGCACCCGGAAAGTAGACAGGAACGATATAAAAGGTGTGGAAGGTATAGTAACAGCGCCATCGGTGAACTTCCGGGTACAGGTATTGAAAAAAGGAAATACAGCTTTCTTCCTGATGATGGGAGGTGATAATAAGAATAAGTTGAATACGTCAGATGCTGATAAATTCTTTTACTCATTCAAAACCGGTAAAACACAAACGGGAACAAAGCATAGCAACTGGAAAGAGTTTTCTCTTCCGGAAAAAGCAGTGTCAGTACTGTTGCCTTCTACACCTAAAAGGAATAAAAGCTTTGAAAAACAGGCAGAGGGATCGGGTTGGACCTTTTCCGTTTTTGACTGCACTGATCTTGCGGCAGGCCTCTATTATCTTTTCCAGGTGCGAGATATTAATGCAGGCCACTTTCTTGATGGCGATTCGTCTTTTTTTGAGTTGTTTAAAGAGAACCTGCTAAAAGATAAAATAACAAAGCTAAGAGAAGAAACAGGGTTACATAATGGATATCCTTCAATGAGATTTGATGCTGAATCGGATGAAGAATCATTATTCTATAGAACAATGAATGTTGTAAGGGGTAACCGGGTATATTCCCTGATGGTATTGGGGCACAAATCACTGAAAGAAGATAGTGGTCCTGATTATTTTTTTAATTCCCTTAAGCTTACCGATTATAAACCTGTTAATTATACGCTGCAATCAGCGGATGATAATACTTTCAGCGGTTGGGCTCCTGCAAAATTTGAGCGGGCAAAAAAGGAAGAAGGAGATGAAGATGACAGTACAAGGGTCCATTATACCAGCTACAACGCAAATGAAGCCATTTCTTATGAAGTTGTAAAAGATAAATTACCTGCATTTTATTGGGCAGAAGCTGATACCAGTTTTTATAAAGCAAAAGCGAATGAAGCAAAAGGATATAGTGATTCTGTTCTTAGTTATATTAACGTAAGAAATGGGAATATAGCAGGAGTAGAGCAGGTAGTGCAATCTCCGGGAAGTAATAACTTAAAGCGAATGAGATATCTCCTTCATGGAGATACATTGTACACCTTAATAACATTTGTGCCTTCCCAGCATGTTAATGATACAAGACATAACGATTTCTTCAGCAGATTCAGCATCAGGAACGATCAGCAGAAACCAACAATTTTTACCAGCAAAGCAAAACAATTGCTCGAAGCGCTTCAGTCCAAAGACTCGGCCACCGCAGAAAATGCAAAGTATATGCTGGACAAAGTGTCTTTTGTAAAGGCGGATCTTCCGGTTTTACACAAGGCTTTCCTGGCGTCTTATCCTGATGATACCTTATACTACGGTTCAGTGAGAAATAAACTGATCAATGTATTCGATGGTTTATCCGATAGCAGCACGATTGATTTTATAAAAGATAATTATGAAAAACTGGGTGACAGGGGAAGTGATAAACTGGCTATGTTGAACCTGTTGGTGGACTATAAGACTACTTACTCTTATGCCACATTAAAAGATCTGTTTGTAAAAAAGACACCAACTAACCTGGGCAACAGAAGTTCTATTGGTTATGGTATTACAGATTCATTGGATCTTGCCAGAATATTATATCCTGATATCCTGGTGTTAAAAAAAATGGTGATTTCTGGGAGGATGTTGCTAATTATACTTCCACCTTACTTGATAGCAATACTGTTGAACCTTCTATAATAAAACCTTATGAAAAGGATATTCTTTTTATTGCAGATACACTACTGGTTGGTCAAACATTGAAAGGAGAGGATATATGGACCTGGCCTTATGAAAGCCTGCTTCATTTGCTGGGCGAACTTAATACAACTGAGTCTAACAAAATGCTACAGAGATATGCTGCTCACCCGGATATTTTTCTAAAGAAAACGGCTGTAACCTGTCTGTTAAAGAATGATCAACAGGTTGATGCCAGGGAAATTGAAAAAGTAGCTGCAGATAAAGAATACAGGCTTGATTTATATGAGGGGCTCAAAAGGATTAAAAAAGAGTCTTTTTTCACATCGAAATACCTGGCGCAAAAGTATTTTGCTGAAAGTGAGATGTATCAATTCGGCGATGAAGACTATTCCCCTTCAACGATTGAATACCTTGGAGAAAAAGAAGCCATATTTGACGGTCAAAAGAAACGTTTTTTTCTTTTCAGGTTGGGATTTAATGATGAGGATGGGAAGGAAGAG
>Ga0116142_10002616_pt1 | contig 19189 bp, 18 predicted proteins | sample AD_UKC033_MetaG_FD_89785 | JGI IMG/M metagenome (GOLD analysis project Ga0116142, IMG submission 89785) | Active sludge microbial communities of municipal wastewater-treating anaerobic digesters from USA - AD_UKC033_MetaG | ecosystem: Engineered > Bioreactor > Anaerobic > Digestate | place: USA... | reverse complement strand
CCTTACGCCGGCAGTTTGGCTGGAAGCTGCCGGACGCGTTTCAGGCAGCACTTGCGCTTACGCATCAGCTGATGTTTTGTACCAGGAACACCAAGGATTTCGACCCTGCCAAGCACAACTTCATCGAAGTTCCCTATACACTATAAGCAGATCAACTTCCTCTCCAGTCTCTCAGGCAAACAGTACCAGATCATTTGTTTCTACGCTTGCTTCGCCATTCAGAATCTCCGAACAGTCAAGAATACCACAACTTGCACCACAATACGCCCGAACGTATCCACAATTACCTCCCTTCCCTGAGATGAATTATTCTTATTGCTCCTCTTCGAGTCGCAAAAGTGATATCCTTTCATTCTGTGATCAAAAGCGTATCATACCAAAGCAGACATCACATTTATCAAACCTTACGCCTGGACAACCACTTGCGTTTAGATATCGCTTTCTGTGTGAGAGGAAACAGCACATGAATGAAATCCTAATCGGCAAAGGTGAGCAGCCTGTTCGCCTGCTCGCTCAGTACGGCAACCGCCACGGCTTGGTTGCAGGTGCTACTGGAACCGGCAAGACTATTTCGCTGCTCGTGCTGGCAGAAGGTTTTTCACGGTTGGGCGTACCCGTGTTCATGGCTGACGTAAAGGGTGATGTTTCCGGCTTGGCACTCGCCGGTACCACCAACGCGAAGATACAACAGCGGGTCAGCGAAATAGGCATCGAAGGATATCGCAACGAAGCCAGTCCCGTTCTATTCTGGGATCTTTATGGCAAAGCCGGCCACCCGATCCGCACCACGGTCAGCGAAATCGGCCCGAACCTGCTGGGGCGAATACTCGAGCTTAACGACACCCAGACCGGTGTGCTCGAGATCGCCTTCAAGCTTGCGGACGATCAGGGATTACTTCTGCTTGACCTCGACGATCTGCGCGCTGTCCTGGGGTTTGCTGCTGACAACCGCAAAGAGATTTCGACAAACTACGGTCTCGTGAGTGCTCAGTCGGTGGCTGCCATCCAGCGTGCCTTGTTATCGTTGGAGCGGGAAGGCGCTGAAGCTTTGTTCGGCGAGCCGGCACTGGAACTCGGCGATCTGCTTCGCACTGATCTGAACGGCCGGGGCATCATCAGCATTCTTGCCGCCGACCAACTCATCCTCAAGCCGCGCCTATATTCGAGTTTCCTGCTCTGGCTGCTCTCGGAGCTCTTCGAGAATCTGCCTGAAGTGGGCGACCTCGATAGGCCCAAGCTGGTGTTTATCTTCGACGAGGCTCACCTGCTGTTCGACGATGCTCCGCCTAGTCTGCGCCAACGCGTGGAGCAAGTCGTGCGCATTATCCGCTCCAAAGGCGTGGGAGTGTATTTCTGTTCTCAATTTCCCGATGATGTGCCTAACGAGATCCTCGGCCAACTTGGCAATCGCATTCAACACGCTTTGCGGGCTTACACTCCACGTGACCAGAAGGCAGTTCGGACCGCTGCGGAAACCTTTGTTGCCAATCCCAAACTCAATGTGGCTGAAGTCATATCTCAGCTCGGTGTCGGCGAGGCTCTGGTATCCACCCTTCAGGAGAAAGGCATTCCCATGCCCGTGGAGCGCACTCTGATCTGCCCACCGCGATGCCGAATGGGGGCTATCACCATGGAAGAGCGTGTCGCGGTACAGAAGAAGGCCAGTCCCGTAGGTAACAAGTACACCTCCCGCGTAAACCGCGAGTCAGCGTACGAGATTCTCAGCCGGCGGGCCGTCTCGGTAAAGGCATCTGTTTCCCCATCAGATCAAAACCACACCGAACCGCAGAATCAGAAGGGTGGAACTCTGGGCGATCTGATCTGGGGAACCAAACGCCGCCAGGGCATGGTGGAGACGATGGCCAAGCAGGCCGCACGAACTGTCGGCAGCCAGATCGGACGACAGATTCTTCGTGGTGTTCTCGGGGGCATTCTCGGCGGATTTCGGCGGCGGTGATTGGCTGAACAGGAAATTGGTGGAATGGGAAATTGGATAATGAGAAAAATAGAATGCAAGGAGTTATCCAATCAACGATTTAACCAATTTACCATTTGACCATTTATCCATTTATCTAATCAACCATTCAACCAAGTATTATCCATGGAATTCAGAAGATTCGGCACCGCGTATGTCCTTCGTCTGGATAAAGGCGAAGAAATTGTCGAAACATTGAAGAGTTTCTGCCGAGCTAATAGCATCAAACTGGCTTCGATCAGCGGCATCGGCGCCGTCAGCCCGGTCACGCTGGGTCTGTTTGAAACCGGGCCGAAACGATATGTTGCTGATACACTTAGCGGTGATTTTGAGCTCTCGGCATTATCGGGAAATGTGACCACCATGAATGGTGATGTGTACGTGCACCTCCATGCTGCGGTGTCCGACCTGCAGCATCAGACCTATGGAGGCCATCTCAGTTCAGCAGTGGTGAGCGCTACCGTCGAGCTGATCGTCATGAACATTGACGGCACGGTGGATCGAGCGTTCAGCGAAAAAATCGGGTTGAACCTTCTGCGATTCTCATAACCCTTCGGGCACGTTTTCCTCCTTTGCCATGGCACCGTGGTATGTGTACGTCATTCGCACCATTGATCAAGCTCTGTACGCCGGGATTGCGACCAACGTGGAGCGGCGCTTCCGGGAGCATCAGGCACAGGGCCGAAAGACTGCACGGTATCTCCGGGCTCATAAGCCTGCAAGCTTGGAGTTGTGTCAGCGTATCGGCAGCCGTTCGCTTGCGCTCAAAGTTGAGCATCATTTCAAACGCCTGCCAAAATCTGCCAAGGAGCAGATCGTCCACACGCGGCGCATACACTTCAACCAACATTCCGGTAAGATTCTGATTTCGTAAAGTGCGGCGACCACGATGCTGCTTCAGGAAAAGAGTGAGGGGTCAATATCTACGCGGGTTCATCCCTTGGAGTAGGTACTCATCTACACATTCCATATGAAACGTGGTTTACTTAAGAAAACTTCAGGGGAGACAGATTGAGCCAAACGCCCTTAGCTCGACCGTGAAGGCATCGCCGGCCATCTGAGAACCAGGCAAAGGATTGGAGCACCGATAGGAACGCTAGCCTACTGCAGAGGAGCATTGCCTGATGAATGAGGTGGAACTACACGATATTAGACAACTGGCAGAGCAGCAGAGATTTGCCCTGGCTGCCTCTGAACTCTCCGGCCTTTCACCCGATCAGCAGGCCCAGTTGCTGGAGGATCTTCCCGATGAGCAGGCTGCCGAGATCTTCAAGTTTCTCGACACCTGCTATCAGCAGCAGGCCATAGAAAGACTTAGTCAACAGCGGGTTTTCCGCCTCACTGAGACCCTGGACCCGGATGATCGTGCCCGCTTGCTGGAGCAGGTCTCCGGACCGCTGGCGCGACGGTTGTTGTCGGGTCTGAGTCCTTCCGAAAGGCGGATGACTGCAGAACTGCTTGGATTCCCGGAGGAGTCTGCAGGCCGTTACATGACTCCCGAGTTCCTGGCGTTAAAAATGGGCTGGAGTGCATCCCATGCACTGAGCGAGGTTCGCAGGCGAGGGGGTGCTGCTGAAACAATTTATGTTCTACCGGTTATAGGCGACGACGGCACGTTGCAGGGCGTCGTGCATTTGCGTGATCTGGTAATGGCTTCAGGCGATCAGCTCATAGATGAGCTGATCGACCCGGGGGTTGAGGCGATAAAGGCCGGTGAAGACCGGGAGCTGGCTGCCCGCCTGATCCAGACGACAGACGCGCTGGCAGCGCCGGTCGTAGACAACCAAGGACGTCTATTAGGCTTGGTGACGGTGGATGATGCCATGGACATTCTGGACCGCGAGGAAGAAGAAGATTTCGCCCGCGCCGGTGGTGGATCGGAACCACTCCATCGTCCGTATTTTACAGCCTCTGTTCTTCATCTGGCGCGAGCCAGGGTAGTGTGGCTGCTGGCTCTAGCCATCGCTGCCATTCTGACGGTCAATGTCTTGAGCTTATTCGAGGAAACGCTGAAGTCCGTTGTTACGCTGGCGCTGTTTATTCCTTTCCTGATTGGCATTGGAGGGAATTCCGGAGCTCAGTCCGCTACAATCCTGGTCCGAGCAATGAGTGTGGGCGAAGTGACTCACTCAGATCTGCTTCGCGTGCTGCTTCGGGAAGCAGCAGTAGGAGTTCTGCTTGGGTCAATGCTGGCAGTCATCAGCATAGCTCCAGTATGGTTGTTTGCTGGTCCGCCCATCGCTTTGATAGTCGCACTGACGCTTATCACTGTTTGTGGTATCGCCTCGACGGCTGGCGCGGCAGTTCCCGTGCTCGCCCGAAGAATCGGCATAGATCCGGCTGTAGCCAGCGCACCCTTTATTACTACCTTGATAGATACGACCGGTCTCTTAGCATACTTTCTGATCGCCCACGCCGTTCTTTTGTAATCCGGTAAGCTTAAAAGCATTTTCCGCTGCAATGGAAATGGTATTCTCTGCTTACAACGATAGGTGAGTGGGATTGCCACGCTTTCCATGAGAGTTCATAGTGATGACTCTTATTGGCTATGCCGGATCGTTTCGGATGCTGCATATACGTGTGGAGGATTGCTTCTTATCAATGGATATCAGAATCATTCGCAGCCGCAGGCGCACCAAAACTGTCGGCGCTCGCATTGTCAACGGCATACTCGAAATTTCGGCGCCGGTGCATCTGAGCGATGAAGCGCTCAAGCCGGTCATTGCTCAGCTGCAGGCCCGCATGGAGAAAAAGAGACGAAAGCAGCGCCTCGATGATGCTCAATTGGAGCAGACAGCGCAGCGACTGAACGCACGATACTTCAACAATGAGCTTACCTGGGCATCGATCTCCTGGTCGATGCAGCAGGATACACTCCGAGGAAGCTGCACTCCAACCCGGAGGACAATCCGTATATCACACCGAATCGCGGCCATGCCCCGCTTTGTCAAAGAGTACGTAATCATGCATGAGCTGGCGCACTTGGTGTATCCGGACCACAGCCCGCGCTTCTGGAAGCTGGTAAACAGATTTCCATATACGGAGCGAGCTCGTGGCTTTCTGATGGCATCCGGGCTGGAAAGATTGGAGGGAAAGGAGAGAGAGTCTCGTTAGTCGAGAAAGTGGTTGATTGGTTAAATGGTGAATTGGTTGAATGGATAATTGGTTGGCTAAATTTCATTTTAAGAATTGTCTATTCAACCGCTGAGCTACGCTCCCAATTAGCCAATTTCCCAATCCACCATTTAACGATGTGCTACTGCTCAGACCTCGCTATCGTTTCTTGATATGAATGGTCCTGGGGGATTCAGCTGGTGCAGGCTCCTTCCCAGCCAGCATCTTCCAAAAGGGAATGAGCGCCAGCAGCGAGACAATGGCCAGCAGGTAGTCGATGTTCTTCGAAGCAAAGATATCGTGAAAAAAGAATTCTTCCATAATAAACCTCCAATCCGGCTAATAGTGTTCCGGCACCGTACATATGCTACTTCGTGAAGCGCTTATTTCAAAATTTCAAGTCTTGAATCTTGAATTTTGAACCTTGAATCTATTGTCCCACCTATCAGTGCGGATGGGCAGCCCACTTCGGCGATTCGCTCATAACCGGCATACGGTTCACAATCCAGCGGTATACCCACAGCTCGGCAAACACAACGGTCAACGTTACCACAATTTCCATCCATGACGGGAAATACCGAACCGCGGCATCCCACTTGTAGGCAATAAGGCAGATGTTGAGCCGATTGAGAACCACGCCGACGATCGTCAGAATAGCAGCAATCTTTACCATCGCCTGGGATTTATTCTGAGCGCCAGACAGAAACAGAAAACAGGGCACTAGCACTCCACCAAGTACCTCCAGCAGGTACTAGCCACCCATGGGAGTACGCAGGAATGCCCAGGTATCCTGATGATTGATTTCAAGGAGCTTGAGGAAAAAATACACGAACATCGCGCCGGCACACACCTTCGCTAAGGCCAGGACTACTCGGTCATGCGCTGCGTGATGCTCATGCGATATTCGCTGACGGAACACTTTGCTGCTGATCGATCCTTCAAAGATAATCATCGAAAGTCCGGCAAACACGCTGGAAACGACAAAGAGCAGGGGAATGAACTCGGAATACCAGAGAGGATGAACCTTGCCTTTCGCCAGCAGAAACAGGCCACCAACACCGCCCTGATGGCCCAGGGAAAGCATGATCCCGAATACAACGGCTGCCAGAGCCATGCTGTTCAGTGCCTTCCACGTCTTTTTCAGGCCCAGCCATTCGGCAATGGCTGGAGAAAATTCTATGAGCAGGGAAACCGTATAGAGAAAGAAATGCCATGCCACCATGAAGAGAACTGAACTGAATCCAAATTTGTTTCCGATCAGCACATTCAAGGCATTCCAGGGACGGCCGAGATCGAGAATCAGAGCTCCTGCATAAAACGAATACGCGAGAAAACCGTTGAGCACCACAGCACGTACCACTGGATGGTACTTCTCGTATCCCAGGATATAGTACATAAAGCACATGACGTACGCGCCTCCGGCCAGCGCAATGCCGATCAGCACATCAAACCCGATCCACAGTCCCCAGGGATACTCCTGGGACAAGTTGGTCACGGCCCCAAGGCCTTTGGCAAACCGAATGGTGATAATAACCAGACCAAGAAGAATAATCGGGACAGAAATGACATTAAAAGGAGTAAAAACCGTCTTGCCTCTTGGACGGAATTCCTTTGATAAAAAACCAGTAAGGTCTTTAAGACCTTTTATTTCTACTGTTGTCTCTTTTTGATTCATGGAGTTTCTCCTGCTCGAGCATAGTACGGTACACAGTTACTTCTCAATCCTTCTCTTGGTCGCATAACCGATTCCCAGCAGCAAGGTAGGTATCACCAAGTCCACGACGGCAATGTTCGTCAGGAAACCCTTGGTGAGTTTTGGGTATGGCGTCGTGCCGACTGCGGTATTAAAACCGAGCTGCTCGAAAGGCACTGCGGAAAGATACATCCAGCTAGTTCCACCTACTTCATGTTCACCGTAGATATGGCGATAATAGGCATCAGGATTCTGATAGATCCTGGTTCGTGCTTCCTCAAGCATTTCCTGGCGTGTTCCGAAACTAAGAGCCTCTGCCGGGCAGGCTTCCACGCAGGCCGGCAGCTCACCTTTGCTCACCCGATTTTCCCAGCAAAAGGTGCATTTCTGAATTTTCGGGGTGGGGGTGTTGTACTCGAACTTAGGAATATCGAAAGGACAGGCGACCATACAGTAGCGGCACCCGATGCAGTTCGTTTCCCAATTGACCGGACCTTTGTCAATTTTGTGCATCGCCTTCACGAGGCAGGCGGAGGCACAGGCCGGTTGATTGCAGTGCATGCACTGGGTCTTGACGAAGATTTCCGCACCCTCAGCACTTGTGTACCGGTTAATGAGCGTGTACTGCACGTCCGAGGTGGTCCGGTGCTGCTGAAAAACCTGCTCACTGTCCGGGTTCGGCTCAGGAAGGCCGTTTTCCGCAGCACAAGCCATTTCACAACTACGGCATCCGACGCATCGGGTTGTGTCGACCAGAACCCCCAAGAGCTCATTACTGGTATGGCTATTCGCTTCCGATGCCCTCCCGATTGCAGGGCTCAGACTGGAACCGATTATTGCCGCAGGCACACTCTTGGTAAGTATTTCTAAAAATTTTCTTCTTTCCATGGTGCTCCCCTGTTGCTGATCCGATAAAGTGTTACGACATACAGGCCTTCCTGAAATACCACGCCGTTCAGGCGGCAGCACCGCTTCGTCCAAGCGCGAAAAAGCACTGCATCAGACAAAGCAGACATGCAATAAAAGACTATAACGTTCAAAAATTTCTAAAAAACCGAGAACATTGTATTCAGTCACGAAAAAATGTCAACTAAAGCAGTAATAGTGCGGGGTTTTCGCACTGGCCTTGCAAGTGCTTTAAAAAATAAAGAATTTCGACGCGCAAGCACCTTTTTCTCATCAACAAGAAACATATCCGAAAATTATTTTTACAAAAATGCCTTTCATCGCGCTGCAGCCGTGGTCCGCCCAGCGCCAAGCCGCATCAGCAGAGGCTTCAGAAAGGTATGTCACATCTGTCCCGTCGATATCAAACCAGGGGGAAACCTGACGGTTACGGTTGTGCCCTTACTCACCTCGCTGGCAAGCGAAATCTCTCCGCCGTATCGACTTACGATGCGCTTTACGATCGGAAGCCCAAGGCCGGTCCCTTCACGTTCTATTCCGCGGGCATTGCGAGCGCGGTAGAACTCTTCAAAAATTCGAGGAATGTCATCTGTGGGAATACCGATCCCGGTATCTGATACAATCAAGGCTGCTCCCCCATCATCACAGGTAATCGTCACAAATACTTTTCCGCCTTGAGGAGTATACTTTACTGCATTGCCGATGAGATTGGTGAAGAGTTTCTCCATGTCGCCTGCTGCTTCATTCATGAAGAGAGAGCCTGGTGGTATCTCGGCAGTAACAGTGATGCTCTTTTCCTTCGATCTTACTTCCAGCAGCCCCAGGACCTTGTCCAGCACATCCTTGAGCGATATCGGTGTGAGGTTGCCTGAGGGTATACGTTTCCGGGAAGAACCCAGCTCAAGCAGATCATTGATGAGGTCCAGGAAGGAATAGGTACGTGATTCCGCCCTGCTGATGAGCTCTTGTTGTTTTCCGGTGATTGCTCCTGCATAGCCATCCAGAAGGATTCTGAGCATTCCCTGAATAGCGCTCACTGGAGCACGCATTTCATGAGCCACCATCATCATAAATCGTGACCGCGCATGATCCAGCTCCAGAAGCTGCCGGTAAGCCATAGCATTGGCAACCGCGAGGCTCACGGAACTGGCCACCGTTGATGCAAAATCCAATTCTTCGCTGGAAAATTCTCTGTGCACCGACGAGTGAATCCTCAGCGAACCGATAATCTCATTCTTGAAGATTAACGGCAGTGCCAACATGGTAACAATGCCTTCCTGCAGTGTTTCCTTCGGATACTGGACTCGCGGGTCATTAGCCACGTCAGCCACAAACACTATTTTCCCCTGTAGAGTGTCCTTCAGGCTCTTATCAGGATCAACAGGTCCTTTGTTGAGGTATGAATCAGTGAGGCCGTAGGCGCCTACGAGCTCATATTTTTTTCTGCTCTGATCCAGTATCCTGATTGAGCAGCCCTTGACGTCCATCACTTCTGCCGTACCACGTGCTGCAAGTGAAAAGACTTCATTGATGTCAAGGGTGGAAGAAATCTTGGCACTCAGATTATAGAGGGTTTGGATTCGAAAAAGCGCCTTGCGATTTTCCTCGACGAGGTTGATGAGTTCCAGATCTCGATTCCGAAGCCTGGTTATGATAGCACCGGAAAGGTACGTGGACACATAAAGAGCAGTAGCAAAGAAGAACAGCGTGCCGAAAACAAAGATGGGATTTTGATGGCGGGGAGAAGCAGTAAAGTCCTGCAGCGTTATGTGATTGATCACGCCTGTATATTCCAGAAGTGAAACAGTAGCAAGAAACACCACTCCCAGAGTCGCAAAGCTGTAAAAGAGGCGAAGCGGCAGCAGAATGATGGAAACAATGGCATGAAAGAAAAAAAAGAACAGTACCGGGCTCTCGATGCCTCCGGTAAAGTGGATAAACAGGGCGAGCGCCATCCAATCCGCAAATATTTGGGTGGCGGCAAACCGCGCAAAGGTGACAGCGGATTCAGTTGTTTCAACGCTCTTCAGATAAACGGAAAAGAAGAGGTTGTAGGCGAAAATGCCGAGGCAGATACAATAGAGAGGTAGTGACGGCAGAGGTATTCGGAATGCGTACTCTGTGATCCATACTGCGATCAGAATACACTCGAGTGCTACCCACCGCAGCTTGATAAGCCGGGATAGACGGTTTTTCAGTTCCTCTTCCACGGGGAGAAGAGAAAAATCGGTTTGAGCCGAGCCCACGCCCATTGCAGTCATTTTCCCTGCCTCAATCGTTTATTTCTTTTTGAGCAGGTTGTTGACCTTCTCTAACAGCACTGTTGATCGTACCGGCTTTTCCACGAAGTCATCAACGGGAAGGTATTCACTATCTTTTGTCGAAGAGAACCCCATCTTCATTTCTTTTCCGACCCCGGTGAGCATCAGTATCGGAATTTTCGCATACTGAGCGTATTCAGAGCCAGCTGCGGGATTACGCAGCGTATAGGTAACCTGAAATCCTTCAGTGAGATTATCCATCATCACATCCAGAATGATGAGATCCGGGTTTGCTTCTTTGACTTTGCTGAGACACTCGTTGCCGTTGCTGGCAGTGATCACATCATAATCATGAGCTTCTAGTACAATCTTCAGAGTCTCAACGATATCAGGATCATCATCAACAACAAGAATTTTGGGATTTGCCATGCTCGATTCCTCCTTGCTGAACACATTAAGTCATCTGAGAGTTCACGGCAGCAATTCTCGATCGCTACAGCGTGGAAGCGGGCTGTAAATAATTAAACCACGCACATGGCACGTATAGTACCAGGAAATGGATCGGTATCCAAACTCCTTATAGGAATGTCTAACCCGCTCTGAACGAACGTACACTGCTCACGATGTTTAAGGAAGAAGACCTTGGACTTCCCTCATTACCGCATCCAGGATATGGGGAATGGCTTGCTCCACCTCAGGCGAAAGGCCGATTCCCCAGTCCAAGTCTTTGGGTTGAATACCATAGAAAACAACTTCGCAGGATATGCCCAGAGATTTTGCCAGCTCCAGTACCTGATGCAGTCCAAGTTCGTGGAGCGACAGGTTGAGTTTATCACCTGCGATTCGCGCTTCTTCGAGCGTAAAACGCATGAACGTTCCTGGATCCTTACTCATTTCAGCTGCATCCAGGAAAATTGCTTTTCCCGTCTTTTCGAGCGCATAGAGCAGACTGAGCCCACCCGTTCCACCATCTATAACACGAACGCCCTCAGGCAAAGACATCTGTTCCAGGGCCTGAGCCAGGTGGATGCCCACGCCCTCATCATGCCTGAGAAGATTACCCACTCCGATGATTATAACATCAGCTGAAGGAGAAATTGCGACTCCCTAAAGAGTGATTATCCCACGCTGCCTAAACAAACTCAACTTTCAACAAGTGCGTAGAGCAGGAAATACATGGGTCATACGCTCGCCCCAGCATTTCCAGGTGCAGGGTGATTTCCTCTTTCGACTTATTCATGATACCTGGCAGCAGAGCTTCCATGTCTTTCTGAATATTGGCATGGTTCTGGTTCGTGGGAATAACGCAGTTGGCTTCCCGGCAGATGCCCTTATCATCATAGGTGTAATCGTGAATGAGAATACCCCGGGGAGCTTCCACCACGCCGACACCGCGGCCCGCTTTGATCGCGAAGCTGCGATCTTCCTCCTTCAATCCGTCTGCCAGAACTTCATCGATAAGGCGGATACAGTCTTCCACCGAGTAGACGCATTCCACCAGCTGAGCTACGGTATTCATAAACGGGTTGTAGCAGGGCGCCTTGAGGCCTAGGTCGGCAGCTATTTCCTTGGCCACAGGCGACAGCTGATCATAGTTCAGGTTGAAGCGAGCCAGTGCGCCTACAAGATAGGCGTCGCGATTGTGCTTGCAGTACTTGGCAGTAGACTGAGGAACAACGTACTCGTTCACAATGGTCCGGTACTCGTCGACCGGGTGCACACCAGTATCGGTCGAACCGATCTGACCGTCATAAATGGCGTACTCTTCTTTCGAAGTGAGACCGATATACTCGGTTTCGCGCTCAAAGGCAGGAATATTTTTCGACAATGCTTTAAGTAAAGTAGCCACTGCCCTTAAGTCGCCAAAAGAATTTTTGCATTTGTCCTGAAATTCCTTCAGCCGCTTCGCATCCGGCAGCCTGGTGAATCCATTCACTACGGTGGTATTGGGATGCGTCGTTCTTCCACCGACCAGATCACATAACTCATTAGCCAAACGATGAAGCCGCACTACGGTAAGTACTTCCTGACTATGGCTTGAGGCGAGAGGAATAACGCTCTTGACCCCGGCGAAATCAGGCAGCGCCAGGTACCCGATATGCAGCACATGGCTCTGCAGGTTTTCAGCATGCAACAGCAGCTTTCTCAGCTTGAGAGTCTGCTTAGAAAGCTGAATGCCCATTGCCGCCTCAGTGGCTTTCAAGGATGCAAAAGTATGGGCTATGGAACAAATACCGCAAATTCGCGAGGTTATGGTTGCTACTTCATTCCAGCTTCGTCCTCTCACCATGGCCTCGAAGAATCGCGGTGCCTCAGGAATTTCCCAGACACACTCTTTGACCTCTCCGTTTTTAACATCCACTTTGATATTGCCATGGCCCTCAACCCGGGTTAAGTAGTGGACATCTATATTAAACGTTGGATTACTCATGTACGTACCTCCTGATAACGCAGAAATATTCTCGTTGAGTGCCTAATCCTGTGATGCGCCACGCGGCTATCAGACCTTTTCAGAGACTTCATAACCCAGAAAGATCCTGAACTGATTAACTGCTTCTTCCGGTGTCAACCCGTACTTGGTAAGCACTTCTTTCTCCGCATTCAGGTTGGGTTCGGGAATTACACCCCGGCATCCGATACAGCCGTCCCGTACCGAGGGGCACCATGCCTCGCATCCACCCCTGGTTACCGGACCAAGGCAGGTCATACCGAGCTCGAACACACACACGTTCCCCTGAAGTTTGCATTCAACGCACACCGGATAGGTCGGGGTCTCCGGTTTCTTTCCCAAAAGAAGGGCGCCAAGCACCCGAACAATTTCTTTCTTGTGAGGCGGACAGCCCCAAATATACTCATCCACCGGTACGACAGCTTGAATTGGACGGGCCGGATAGGTTTCGAAATAGTGGGCTTTGTCGCCATAGACGTATTTCGAGACCTCATCCATGCCTTGGAAATTCTTCAGGCAATTCACGCCGCCCAGATTGGCGCAGGCTCCAAATGCCACCAATATTTTCGCTTTTTCTCGAATGCCTTTAATGCGTGGTTCGTCGGAAGCCCGGGTAATGGAACCTTCCACGAGGGCGATATCATATTCTTCTCCACGGTCGGAAATAGCCTCACGCCAGTTCACTACATCAACCATGGAAGCGAGATCGAGTAATGCTTCTTCCAGATTGACCAGCTGCAGCTGGCAGCCTTCACAGCATGCAAAGTCAAATATTGCCACCCTTGGTTTCATTAGATTGCCTCCTGTATGCCTTTGATTTCAGAATACTTGAAAACCGGTCCATCTTTGCAGCAGTAAAGGTGCTGAATTTGGCAGTGACCGCATTTTCCAAGGCCGCACTTCATTCTTCGCTCCAAGGAGACGATGATCTTATCCTCAGTAATGCCTTTGCTTAAGGCCTCCAGGATCGCAAACCGGTACATGATCGGAGGACCTACAATCACGGCATACATATTTTTCGGATCGATATCGACTTTGGGAAAGAGCGTGGTAATGACACCTACATTGCCGTTCCACGAATCATCACCTCGGTCGACGGTTTCAAAAAACTCTGCATCCTTTCTGTTCTTCCACTGCTCCAGCTCGGCAGTAAACAGCCGCTCTTTAGGTGAACGTGCTCCGAAGAAAATAATAACCCGACCGTAGTCCTGACGGTTATCGAGCACATAATTGATCAATGAACGCAGCGGTACCAAGCCGATACCACCTCCAACGAAAAGAACATCTTTCCCTTTGATTTCATCCACCGGGAATCCTCTGCCGAACGGACCGCGGATGCCGACCGTGGCGCCGGCTTCCATTCGGTGCAGGGCTCCGGTAACGTTTCCGACTTTTCGAACCGCAAGTTCGAACGCACCATGCTTAGTAGGAGAAGACGATACGGAAATCGGAGCCTCTCCGTATCCGAACAGCGAGACTTCCACAAACTGGCCGGGAGCATGGCCGAGTTCTTGACCGTTTTTGAATTTGAACTCAAACAATTTTTCTGTCTCAGTCAATTTTTCAACCTTTATAATTTCTGCCGCGCCGGGCAGAAACAACGATTCTTTGGCTGGTTGCAACATAGAGATCTCCTTTTACAAAAGCGCGTTATAGACTTCCACCGGATCAGCAATATCGGGTAGACAGACCGAAGAGCAGCGGCCGCAGCCTACGCAACCCAGAGAACCATACTTTTCAAAAATATATTTTCCCTTACGGAAAAACCTATGCTGATAACGCTGCACTTTGTGTTCCCGGAAATTTTCACCAGTACCCACCAGAGCGAAGTCGGTCAGCATGCATCCATCCCAGGAACGAATTCGTTCGCCCTCGGTGAGCTTCAAGTTGATGGCATCCTGGACATCAAAGCAGTAGCAGGTGGGACACACCGTCACACAGGAGCCGCATGACAGACATTTTTGAGATTTTTCCTCCCAAATGGGGTCTTCGCGCTTTTCCCCGAGCTTCTGCGCCAGAACTTCCGGTGTTACTTTCAGCCCGCGCGAGGGAGCCTGTGCCTTCTTCTCTTCTTTCGCTTTACTCAATTGATCTGCTTGCTGGGCAGTGGCGTCCTTAAACGCACCGTACTTAAGGAGACCTTCTCCTTTCTGAGTTCCTACTTCCACCGCATAGCTCTCGCCGATATCGGCGAAGAAGAGGTCAAAGCCTTCCATTACAGTGTCGGATTTCATGCTCTTGGAAAAAGAGAAAGGAGAAGGTGTCTTCACATCGACTCCGATGATAAGGGTATTCTCTCTTCTCTTGATGTAGTTCAAATCCGGATTCTCCTGGCAGTAAACCTTATCAAGAAGATTGATAGCCGCAAGATCATACGGGTGGACACCCACAATGATCCGAGGCGTATCATCGAAAACCGGCTGCAGTGTTCCATCCTTGAATTTGAGAATAGTCTCATGAGGTGGCATGAAATACTTTTTGGGGGGAAGGACGGTCACCGTATAATCCAGGCATGCCTCGGACGGGTTATCCAGCCGGTCGAACATATACTTCACTGCTGGCTTTCCCTTTACCGCCTGCAGAGATTCCACGCGACCATGGAGTTTCGCCTCATTGGCATAGTTGCCTACGTCCTTTTTCTTAACACCTACGACCTCCCAGTCTCTCATCATTGCCCCGAGAAACGAGAGAACATCTTCTTTAGCGATAACCTTTAGACTCATAATGCCTCCTTTCATGCAAAGCCATGCTGGTGCCTCCTATAGTCTTTTGGAACGGTTCGGCCTCTGCAGGAATTCCCGCCGGAAAAACCGATAGTGTACCATTTAACCTTGAACCCTTTTGAAGCCCTCCAGGCTCCCTCAATCTTCTTCTCCCTCGCGACAGCTAGACGTATTCACAACCGTCAAGGCAGCCGGTTATACTACTCTAGTGAACCAGCAAATGTAACTCGTTTTGCTAACTGAGCACTTTTGTGGCTACATCTATTTATCTCATCATATACCAGAGAAGGACGAAAGATCTAAGAAATCGAGTGCTTGAAAGCCAGCACCTGTTTAGAGGAAACAACGTATATGTTATCTAGAATAGTACTTCCTCCACAAGACCAAGAAATGAGGAGCACTTCACAGCACTATCCTAGCCGCTAGTACTTTCCAGTACGCACTATGTCGATACAGGTATTCTGAGAACAAAGAGAGCATTCGGGGCAGCAAGAAAAAACAAGAACTTTCCTTCGTTAGGGGGAAAATTCTATTTGTAGATAAATATATCATCAGGCAGCTTTTTTTCTATAATAAATCGCAAGAAAAATATTAGAAAAAAGACTGCAAAACAGTACAATCGAATCAGTCCCGTACCAGGAAGGAAAACTGTCGCAACCAATCCTGCTGCTGCACGAACTTGCGCTCTCTCCGCATCTCAGCAACGCTGAGATGTTCTTCTGGAGGCAAAAAAATCCCGGGCCATTTCTGGTCCGGGATTTTTTTTGCTGAAGATGATCTTACGAAGATTAACCGTGGAAAGTTCCTTCTTAAAAGCACGGCGTCCCGATGGTTGATACGATCAGCAGGACGGAAAACTCCAACCTGAATTAGAACTACCATCCAGCCCGAAAAGTCCAGCGCCACGTCACCGATGATGCCGATGTGAGGGCCTAACTGTTCGCCTGCATCCTGTTTAGGTCTCAGGCTGCTTTAGGTTTGGGCCTCTTGTAGCTCAGCGCAAGGAAGAAACCGACAATCAAGAGCCCGGCTGCCACGTATAAAGCGATACCCTTGATTTGGGCGAATACCAGTGGTCCAATAACTCCCGCGCAACCCCACGCTGTCAACATATAGCCGTAGACTTTGCCGATATACCCAGGACCGAAGGAGTCTGCGGCAAAAGCCGGCATGGTGGCAAAGCCGCCGCCGTAGCAGGCCAGAAGGTAGCAGGCGATGATTGTAAAAAGAACCAGGCTTTCTACCCGGGGCAGGAAGATATAGAGCACAGCTTGGGTGATAAACATGGTGATAAAAACATTGCGTCGGCCGATGGCATCAGACAACCAAGCCCAGAAGAGTCTTCCGAGACCGTTAAAGATGGAAGCAATAGCCAAAACCGAGCCGCCGGCAATAGCGCAGGCTGCCGGGGTTGCCTCCGGAGTGACTTTTCTTATGATATCCTGACACATAGGCGAAAGCTGTGAAATCAATCCCAGGCCGGCAGAAACATTCAAAAAGAGCATAGCCCACAACATGAACCATTGGGGGGTCTTTACTGCTTCGCTGAGATTAAAGGACTGTGCTGCAGTAGCCGTTGTAGCCCCTTTCGGTGTGAATCCGGCCGGCAGCCAACCCTGGGGAGGATTCTTGAAAAACTGCGCAGCGCCGGTCACAGCTATCAGAAATATGAATCCCCAGATATAAAATGTCTTTGCAACTCCCATGGAGATTATCATGCCAGGCGCGATCTTACCCATGAAAAAGGCGCCCGCGCCAAATCCCATGACAGCCAATCCCGTAACCAGTCCGCGTTTATCCGGGAACCAGCGGATCAGTGTGGCAATGGGCGTGATATAGCCGAAGCCGTTGCCTAAGCCGGCAATTAGGCCAAAGGAGAGATAAAGCAGCAAAAGACTGCCGTTCTGATCGGCCAAGCCAGCCAGCATGGTGCCGATGCCAAAAAGAATACCGCCGATAGTGGCTACGAATCTCGGGCCTTTTTTGTCTACCAGGGTACCACCGAAAGCCGCCGCCAAACCGATCACGAAGATACAGATCATAAATGTCGTTTGAGTTGCAGTCTCGCCCCACCCATGTTTGGCTATCAAGGGGTTTTTGAATACGGACCACGCATAAACCGTTCCCAGGCAGAGCTGTATGATCACAGCCGCAACCGCAATCCACCAACGTTTACTCTCCAAGCCACTATTACTCATCTTTCCCTCCTTTTGTTACCTGGTTAAAGGACTTGTAAAATATTCGCAAGGTGCGATCACATTCAGGGCATTCGTAGGCAGGATCACAGTGCTGCGCAAATTTGAAATAGATACCGTTTTTCAGTCCCTTACCGAACTCTCTAACTATCTCCCACAGAGCGGTTCCCATAGGCAGTTTTCACAAGTCCGGTCCGATTAAACTTACCCGACAGACAGTACAGTCTCGTGCCGGCGCATCTTTCCGCATCCATCACCTTATAGCATGCATGGCCATTTTCGATAATCATCGGTACGGATGCGTATGTTTCCACGTTGTTTACATTGGAAGGTTTCCCCATGAATCCTGATCCCGCCGGGAACAGCGGCCGGAAGCGTGGGTAACCTCGGTTACCCTCATAGAATTCACGAGACTTGCATGTAATGCATGCATATTTCTTATTGATGAGAGAAGAGACTGTTTTTCCTCTCTTTGACGGCTACCCCAAATACTCTGGTGGAAAAAAACGAATACCATTCAATTGATTTTTTTTCAATGAAAAACTGCTGTTGTGTAAAAAATCGTTACAATGGGGCAGCAATCCACTTCAACAGCTCTGAGACGGCAACTCGCACATAGATACAAGAATGCCATAGGAATCTTTCAAGCCGGGGTATTGTCACTTACACGGATGGTCCAGCACCTCTTCGTTGAGGATACCACAATCCACCATCCAAGTTTTTGATGATTGCGCATATTTTTGTTTGCGCTTGGGAATGCCGGAAACATCATCCCAAGATGAAAAAAATTTTCTACTATAGATTTTTTAGTTTATAATTAAAAGCTACCTTTCCATTGACAAAATTCTTGGTTCTGTTTACATTCGTTTACAATCATAGATCCGGGCAGAGCCGGAGGCTTGAATTGTGAACCGCTCAAAGCGGTAATAAAACCATGAGCCACCTGAAGGTGGCTGTCTTAAAACAGAGTGCGCTGCTCCAGTTGTTCATCTGCTTCTTGTTGCTTGCTTATATAGCTACGCACCGCCTCTTCGTTTAACCCAACGGTCGAGACAAAATAGCCTCTGGCCCAAAAGTTTTGACCAACAAAATTGCGTTGGTGCCCTGCATAGGTTCGGGCAATATGGATAGCGCTTTTGCCCTTGATATAACCAACTACTTGAGAAACTGCGTACTTCGGTGGAATTGACACAAGCATATGCACATGGTCATGCTTCAGATGCCCTTCGAGCACCTTGCTTTCCTTCTGCAATGCCAGCTCTCGCAGAAGATCACCCAAGTGTTTGCGGATTTCTCCATACAGCACTTTTTTGCGGTATTTGGGAATCCATACAACATGATACTTGCATTCCCATCGGGTATGACTTAGACTCTGATAGTCTTGCATTGAAAGCCTCCTGGCGGGTAAACTTTGAGCGGTTCACCCTCGGGAGGCTTTCCTATTTTCCCGCAAATGTCAAACTCTGGGAGTCTCCCCGGCATAGCCGGGGGCTTACCCATGAGAGTTAAAATATATACTGTGATCCGGAGATGAAGGCGGCGATCGAGCGGATCAAAAAGCAATGAGGCGGACCTGTGCAGACCCGGCCCTATCTGGGCTGAAGCGAGAATTGGTTGTCTGTCAGGGAGGTGAAATATTCTGTTGATAGGGAGGGACTATCATGTCGATTACCATTGATGGAAAAACTGTTGCTTTCAAACCAGGAGCGACAGTGCTTGAGGTTGCCAGAGAGAACGGGATAAAGATCCCTTCACTCTGCTATCACCCTAAGATCGGACCAGCCAGCCGATGCCGCATCTGCGTTGTGGAGGTTGAAGGCCAAAAGCTGCAGACCTCATGCACGCTGGCGGCCCGGGACGGGATGGTAGTTTT
>Ga0116142_10002614_pt1 | contig 19203 bp, 22 predicted proteins | sample AD_UKC033_MetaG_FD_89785 | JGI IMG/M metagenome (GOLD analysis project Ga0116142, IMG submission 89785) | Active sludge microbial communities of municipal wastewater-treating anaerobic digesters from USA - AD_UKC033_MetaG | ecosystem: Engineered > Bioreactor > Anaerobic > Digestate | place: USA... | reverse complement strand
GAGTGAAATTATTTATTAATTTTTTTGTTGGATTGTTTGCACTTTATGCCTTATTGCTTCTTTCAACTGAAAAGGCTTCCGCGTACCAAATACCTCCCTCAGTGATCTTGCCCAATAGCGATACGGTGGTGAGTAAAAATAACATTATTGCTGTTCCATATATCATGAATGATTGGGAGAATTGTAATCCAGAAACGTTAAAACGGGGTACAGATAACGCAACCGATTGTTGGTCTCATGTACCCAATGTAAACCCTCTACCTACAACTAGATCTCCCTTTGCTGCAGGTTCATTTGGTAGTCATGTTGCCTTTGATTGGGATACGCTCAATTCTGCCCCAGGTGTTTATGATTGGACGTCAATTGACCAATACCTGCAAAAGGCTTCTACAATGCGTGTGAAAGATGCGCAGGGAAAGATTTTACCTTTCAAGCCTGTAATCATTACCTTTACTGAGTACCTCCAAGCCGACAGCAATCCTCACGATGGAGAAAAAGACTTAATCTCATATCTGCCAGACTACGTCAAGGCAGCATTGCCTCAGTCGGAATTAGTCAGTAATCTGCCTGGTTGTGATGTTCAGGATATGGTGCCGTATCACAATTCTGTTTTCCAACAGTACTATAGGCAGTTTATTACTGACGCGCTGGCACACCTGCGACAGTCACCGCATGCCTATGTGGTGCAGGCCTATTTGATGTCTGGCGGTTTGAGTCACGAAACAACACCAAGTAAAAATTTGGCCGATTGCAGATATGGGCAAACATATAGAGATCAGCATCAGGAAGCCTGGAGACAATTCATTATAGGTAGTATTGCCTGGACGGATCAAGTGTTAAAAAATGGAGGCTCACAACATGAAATACCAGCATTTTTACAAGCAGCGGCATCTTGGCCGGATGAACGATATCTATTTTTTCGCACTGCCTATCCACTCGGTATTGGTTTCAAAATGAATAGTATGGCTCCCTCAAATGCCAATGGTATCAGCGCTCGTCCAGTCGCGATTGGTTTATATGATGCGTTGGTTATGACTGAGTTAACTTGGCCGAAAGGTCTTGAGCCTGTTTATCCATTTCGGTCGCCAAGCTCAGAACGTTGCTCTGAACGCTACTGTTATTCAGACGCTCGATATCAAGGTACCTATTGGATGGATTTGACAGCACTCAATTATCAGCCAGATATGTTTGACCGAATGAAAGAGCACTTTCTTTGGACAAGAGAATTCGTAGAACAATTTGGTCTAAGTTGGTTCAACGGTTTACTCGAAAATTCATACGGGAAGGCCGCTAACCAAAGTCGGGTAGCCTGGATTGCTTTTGCTGAGCGTTTTAATGATGAGGACTCATATCCCAGCACTCGACCGTCACCGCCGGTTGAGATGGGAGTTGGCGACTATTACAAAGCGGAATTTACCGAGAGAGGTGACCGAGATTTTTATTTGTATCGATTGGGAGAAATCGAGGACTCGACTCTGATCAGAAGACAGGCAGGTGTGATCCCGATGGATCAAAACAACTATGCGTTAGCGCAAAATAGTTGTTATAAAACGCAGGCAGAATTGCCTAATCAAGCGACTAAGATTTTGACTGGTCAGGAATTACGTAGTTCTGGCAAATTGGCGAGTAGCCAATTTGCCCACCCATTTTCTGCAACTGCGTTAACTACCGAAGGAGCCAGTGGGAAAACTCAAATTTCATTAGTACTAGAAGATCAGGTACAAAGTATTAAAACTAATTCAACGAGTATCACGGTTGAATACTTAGATGCTGGCACAGATCAATTTGCGGTGGAATTTGTCAATCCCCAGGGTCAAGTTCAGCGCGAGACAGTTACAAAAACCAATACCAATCGCTGGAAATCCTATCAAATAATAAAAACTACCGGTCAAATATCTTGGCAACATCGATTACCTGGGGGAGCAGATCTACGCTTAGATTGTCTGTGTAATTCAGCAGCTGGTGACGATATTTTCAGCATGGTGAGGCTTGAGTCGCAAGGTCCACCAATGCGTGTAGCTCCAAGTAATACTTTGAGTTTTTGTGGTGAAGCAGTTGCAAGCTGTACTGCGTCCGCAGATGTCAATCAGGATGGATCTGTTAATCTACTCGATTTAACTACAATTATTGCTCATTTTGGCAACTCAGGTACATCAATCTATGATGTAACTTGCGACCAAGTTGTCAATTTACTAGATTTTAGTCGGGTAGTATCCAGAATGCAGTTCTAGTGCTAGGTGCCAGATGTGGTACGATACCTGCTGGTATGCCAAAGGTAAGAAAAAATACCGGACTTCAAATTCAGTCTCTTGCTGTTGAAATCGAAGGAAAGCAAGTTGTTGATAATTTTTCACTCACTATTCCACCAGGAGAGTGTCATGTGCTGATGGGTCCCAATGGGTCTGGGAAAAGTTCGCTGGCGTATGCTTTAGCTGGTCACCCGAACTATAACGTAACCTCTGGTTCAGTTTTACTCGATTCTAATGACGTATTAGCGTTATCTCCAGATCAAAGAGCGCAGCTCGGACTCATGTTGGCGTTTCAATACCCTGTTTCGGTGCCTGGACTTTCTGTTTGGCAATTTTTATGGCAGGCATACCAACAGAGATTCAAAACTGACATACCAAAAAGTGGTAAAAAAATTGTCAAAGCGATAGATTTAATAAAATCACTTGAAAAACCTGCCAAAAAAGTTCGTATGCCTGCAGAGATGCTCAAGCGAGGTCTGAATGAAGGTTTTAGTGGTGGCGAAAAAAAACGGTTAGAAGTATTGCAACTCCTAGTTCTTGAGCCAAAATTTGCCATTTTGGATGAAACTGACTCTGGTTTAGATATTGACGCAATTAAGATTATTGCGAAAAACATTGAACAACTCACGCGTGAATATGGGGTTGGATGTTTGTTGATTACTCATTATCAACGACTGCTCAGGTATGTGGTGCCTGATCGGATTCACATCATGTCAGCTGGTAGAATTGTTGAATCTGGCGACAAAACCTTGGCAGAGGAAGTTGAAATAACTGGCTATACCAAGTATCAACAATAATTAAGTACAACTATGTCTCAACCACATCGACTCACAGACCAAGTCAAAATTCTTCACAAAGTGGCAATTGTTTCAAATAATCAGGTTTTATTGCTCAAACGACATGGGGCAGCTCACTCTCGTCCTGGTAAGTGGGATTTGCCTGGTGGGAATGCTGAGTGGCCAGATAATCCAGCTAAACCTTTGTTACAAAAGCTTCATAGAACTGATGTTGTTAGGGAAGTTAACGAGGAAACGGGTATCACAATTTCGGAAAGTTTGATTGTTTCACCAATTTTTTTCGACACATTTTTTGAAACAGAAAAACAAATGTATACCGTGGTAGTGGGGTGGCTTGTGAAGCTTGATAGACATGAAGAAATTGTTTTAAGCAGAGAACATACTGAATTTAGATGGGCTAAACAAGCTGATATTCAAAATTATGACTTTGGTTTTGCTGGTGGAAAAGATGGCTTTTTGGTACAGATCATTGAAGAGGCTTTTACGCTGATAGGTACATAATCATGTCGAGATTTGCTCAAAAACCAGTTGCGACCTCACAGTCGCCAATGGTGGATACTTATCAATTTGGTTTTTCAGATTCAATCGATCGTTACAAGTATGTAGCGAAGCCTGGATTAAATGAAGCGGTAGTCAGAACAATTTCAGAACAAAAAAATGAACCCAAGTGGATGTTGGCATATCGACTGGCAGCGCTGAAAAAATTTAACAGTATGCAATTGCCAACATGGGGTGGAGAGCTGGGCGGCATTGACTTTAATCAATTTCACTACTATCTTCGACCAACTGAAGCGGTGGTCAAATCCTGGGATGACGTTCCTGCAGACGTAAAGCAAACATTTGACAAATTAGGTATTCCTGAGGCAGAGCGCTCGGTTTTAGCTGGGGTTAAAGCACAGTATGACAGCGAGGTAGTCTATGGATCGCTCCAAAACGTTTGGGCAAAAGATGGCGTAGTTTTTTTATCGATGGATGAAGCGCTGCAAAAGTATCCAGATTTAGTTAAAGAATACTTTGGTACCTTGATTCCCAGTGGAGACAATAAATTTGCAGCGCTCAATTCGGCGGTCTGGTCTGGTGGGTCGTTTGTGTACGTGCCACCGGGTGTTCATGTTAAATTACCGTTACAAACGTATTTTAGAATTAACTCGCCCAATGCAGGTCAGTTTGAACGAACACTGATTATTATTGATGAAGGTGCGAGTGCGCATTATGTAGAGGGATGTACGGCTCCAAGTTTTTCTAGTACGGCATTGCATTCAGCAGTAGTAGAAATATTTGTGAAACAGGGCGCGCGCTGCCAGTACACAACAATTCAGAACTGGTACAAAAACGTGTACAACCTAGTAACTAAGCGCGCGCGCGTCGAAGCCGAAGGTACCATGATTTGGACTGATTTCAACATGGGCAGTAAATTGACGATGAAATATCCTAGCTGTATTTTAGCGGGGAAAGGGGCTAGAGGAGAGACGCTCAGCATGGCTTTGGCTGGAGCTGATCAACATCAAGATACGGGTGCAAAAATGATTCATTTAGCGCCACACACCAGTTCTTCTGTAGTGAGCAAGTCAATTAGTAAAAATGGTGGTAGGACGAGTTATCGAGGCTTAGTACATGTGGGGCCAAAGGCGGAATTTAGTAAAAATACAGTTATTTGCGACGCGCTCCTGCTCGATGAGCACTCGCGCTCCGACACCTACCCAGTAGATACTGTTTTCCAACAGCAAGTGGCAATTCAACATGAAGCCACTGTCTCCAAAGTGGGGGATGAACAATTGTTTTATCTCATGAGCCGGGGCGTCACAGAAGAAATGGCGCGCAAAATGATCGTACGTGGTTTTGTTGATGACTTGATACGACAATTACCGCTGGAATACGCAGTGGAAATGAATCGGCTGATAGATTTTGAAATGGAAGGTAGTGTGGGTTAGTGCAGTAAACATACATTTGGTAAACAATAAATTCCTCATTGACACCCTGATTTTCCAGGTGCTATTCTTGATTACAAGAAGTGTTGTTTATGCATAAACGATCAATCCGCTTTTCAATTTTACTCATTATCTTGACTTTGTTTGTTGGTTTTGGTGTTTCTTTCGTTGCGCCAAAACCCGTCAGAGCAGATGCGCTTGGTGATTTTGTCGCACGATTAACACTAGGCGATTTTATTCGTGGACTGTTTGAGGGGTTGTTTGGTGGCGGTAGGGGGGGAGAAGCTCCATACCCAACTGCCACACCAACCTCAAGTCCTTGGTTTCCTACCGCAACACCAACTAGACCAATTGGTCCAATCACTGCCACACCAACTCCAAATTGTGGATCTGTATCATGTAGTCCACCCAACAGCTGTGGTTACTATGGTGGATCAACACTCAGGTGTGTTACTCCAACACCAGTAATGTGCGGATCATCAGTTTGTGCTCCTCCGAAGGTTTGCATATATCCAGCGCCGGGTATGTCTGTCTGTGTTGATCCTTCTGCCACTCCAACTCCAACGCGCAGACCAACAAATACTCCAGTTCCACTACCTCCAACACATACGCCGGCACCAGGAGCACCTACTAATACTCCAGCTCCAACCAATACACCTGTACCAAATCCTACTGAACCTGGGCAACCACCTGTTGGTGTGCCATGCTACTACAACGTTAAATTGGTAAGTAAGGATTCTGGAACAGCTTTACCGTCAGCACTACAAACGGGTGTAACTGAAGCTGGTGGGTGCAGAACTCAGGGCGTCATGGAGCTGGTGCCGTCATTCTATACACAACCTTCCACTGCAACAAATAATCCTGAATGGCCATGTACTGATGCCGATTATGTTGGTCAAAGTTGCACTCAAGGCATTGTCACCGGTCAATTCATCTGTATGGGTGGGCCACAGCATGAAATTAAGGGCTGTTACAACCGCACAAGTGATGCCTATCAGCGGGTGAGTATTGTTCAAGTGACTCAATCTGGTGCTACCGCAACTCCAACAATAGCACCAGGGGCAACTCACACTCCAGCGCCCATTCATAGCTCATTTCAGAATTGGTTCAGTGAATTTATCACCTATGTAAACACTCCTGGAACACCTTACTCGCTTTCACTTAGCGTACTAGAAGATTGGCGAGATAATACCCCGGGACCTACACCTACTCCTCCGGCACCATAATAAGATATGCAAACACTAAAAGCTCAAATAACCAAAGACATAAAAACAATTTCAACAAAGCTTGTTGAGTTAAAGAAAGTCACAAAAAAGATGACTCTCAAGTCATGGATGATGCTTGGTGGTTTTGCTTTCGTAACAGTTGGATTACTTCTTGCTCTAGTGGTATCACGTCAATCATCTGAAAATCGTTCGGATGCCTCTGGGCAAGGGTTACAATATTACTTTACTCCAGCCTCAGCTGTGCTCACGCAAAATACCGCCGGAGTTTTGCAGCCAGTTCAGAATGTTGAGTTAAAAATTAATGCAGGAAGACCTGTGGTTAGTTATAGTTTTGTGATGAGACTAACCGATGCCGCGGGTGCTCCAGTTTCCGACTCAGTCTGGCAACAAGTTGCATTTCAGCCGAATCCAAAATTTATTAACCATTCTAGTGTTCTGTTGAGCTCAACCTACCCAGGTGCAAAACTATTTGCTGGCACCATTGGGCAACAACCCGGCGGTGTAACTAGACTAGAAAGCACTGTTACAAATGGGTATTTAGGTGCTTTCACATTTACTCCTCTTGAGAATCAGCCCGATTTGAGGCTTTCTATGTTTGTCATCCCTGGCAAACCCCAAGCAAATTCTGTATATCAATTGGGTAGATTACTAACCCCTCCAGCTGCGGATGGGGAAGAGGTAATCACCATACCAAACCAATTTAATTTGCACAATCCTTTCTTAGTGGTTGGGTCCCCAACGCCAACTCCACAGGGAGCAGTTGTTAAAAAAGCTACACTTCAGTACGCGGTTTCTAATGGTGCAGAGTGGCGACAACTTGATGCTCGGTTTAATGACTTTAATAATGGAGGAACCGTCAAGTCGCTCATTAGATTGGCTGATATTGATCCATCTTGGAGAGTTGAGGGTCTTTCACCCGCTTTCCGACTCAGAATTAAGAATGCTCAGGGTGCGTATCGACAAACGACCATAGGAGGACAAAGCACCAATGTCCTCGTGAATTTCACCCCAAATGGGACACTTGCAGAAGGTACCTTTTGGGTTAACTGGAAGGTAATCGAGGAAGCTGGAGTAAAGTATATTCAGAAACCAAATACAACGGATAGACTTAGGTTTGAATCTGGCGATACGATTGAAGTAACTATTAACTTGCATCGACAACAAAGTGGAGTTAGTTATACCTGTAAAGAAACAGATGAATTAGTTGTAGCTCCAATTGGTAGGCCAGAAGAGCAGCAGGTCATGGGTCCTTGTGTCAATGATTCGCTGGTCACAGTTACGTATGGTGCCGGTCTTGCTCCTGGAACCTGTCAGTGTGATTTGGGAGTAGTAATGGATAGTGCTTGTGCAGCTGCTACTGTGGCTACATGTACCTCACAGCCTGTTTGTGCCTGTTTGCCAGAAACACCAGCGGCCACGCCAACGCCGCTAGTGTCAGCCTACAGAAATGTGAATTTTATGACTGGTCGAGTATTGCAGGGAGCAGACAATGCTTCCGGAGCGAATCCATCAACGATAGAGCTCGTTTATCCAATTGCTACCACTCAGTCATACTTAAAACTGTCGGTTGCTAACACCATCAATGCAACGATGCATCCTTACAATAGCGGCTGGTCGCCGAAAATTTATGCGTATACAGGAGGACCAACGCTTCCGGAACCCCCAATCACCTCTAGTCCCACTACAGGTTGGGTGCAGAGAAGTGTCACAAACATGTTTGCCGTAAATTATGAGAAGGTGGTCAATGGCTATCGGTATATCTGTATGTATGACCAAAGTCTGTGGTACCAAAAAGTCGGTGAAACAACCAAAACGAGGATCCTCAACGATTTTGGTCAGCCATTTACCTGTCCAAACTCAATAATTGAAGTAACTGAAGATTACGGTGGAGCTCCTCCTCCTGCGCCAACTGCAACCTTAACACCTACGCCCTCAAGTTGTCCTGTAACCCAAATACCTGCTTCGCAATGGGTCGGTCCTGGCAACTCTTCTGCAGCTTGTTCAGCCACGGGAATGACGTTTACTTGGAAAGATCCTTATACCAATGAATATGAGTGGAGAATATATACGGTAACTGCCAGTGGTGTGGCTGGTACGGTACTGGGGACAGTGCCCGCATCAAGTACTGCTACAAAAACCTTTACCTATAACCCAACTGGGTTTAATCCACGAACTGATTATAAGATTAAAATCCGAGCAATTTACAGATACCAGTCGGGAACAGAATGCTACCAAGAAGCGCAAATCAGTAAACTCTGTCAGCCATAGTTTTGATATACTGCACCCGTTTTGCAAGAGATCCTACTCAAACAATCAAGAGATATCCTGATTACTGAAACAGATTCATATGTGTTGTATCTGTTAGAACCCGATATCGTGGTAACGATCGCTGGACGGTTTGTTGCCTCTGGGACTGAACAGAAACAAGTAAAAGTTACCATTCATCACCGCGCTCCACGGACAGTGGCGCATACAAGTTTGCGTGGGACGAGTTCTGACACAGCCAAGCTGACCTTTTTTGGCAGAATCATTATCGACCCCGATTGTCCGCAAACAAATTCATTTTTAGAAGAACGCATTTTGTTACTTTCGCCCAATGCCAGAGGAGAAACTGTGCCAGAATTAGAAATTCTCTCCGACGACGTCAAGTGTTCACATGCGGCGACCATAAGCACTATCGATCCAGAACAATTGTTTTATTTACAGAGCAGAGGGCTGACTCTCGAACAGGCAGAAAAAATGCTGGTAGATAGTTTTTTACAGTAAGCATGAAAAAACTTAAGCCAGAAATTTACATAAATCAAAAAGACTTAGAGAAGTGGAAAATCGATAATTCTAGGGAATCTGAATCACTTTTACCTTTATTGTTTGTCTACTTTCTTATTATTAGTAGCCTACTTATATTACTATTTTCAGATACAGACATTGAAATTCCGAGGATTAAAATTAATATCGAACATAATTCACTTGTGTTGTTTTATGCAAATATATTACTACTGGCAAACTCACTTCTATCTGGTGGATTCGCAACCATGACAGACGCCGACATTTTAGAGGCAGTTGGGCGGGTACCAATAACTCAAATAGCCACAGACGCTCCGTCGCATTTAATGAACTCGATGATTTTGGCCAATCCCGATTAATTTCACCTCACATATACAGCAATGGTTTACACTAAAGCATAACCCTATCTGGAGCCATGGTTTAGTGTAAACCATCAAAATGAAACCCATGTTAAGTAGCAGTAACAACCATTTGCATTTTACAGACAAGTTTGTCGCTATACAGATCAACCCACTTTAACTTTTTCAGGTTGTCACACTGAAGTCATCCTGAGCTCTAGTCACCAGTCGCTGTCATACTGAGCTTGTCGAAGTAGACAGCGTGTACAATACATGGTATATGCACAATCCATCCAAGGTTAAAGCCGATTTTCCGCTCTTTAGTCAACCAGAAAATAGCAACTTGGTTTATTTGGATAACGCTGCGACCACCCAAAAACCACAGGTGGTAATTGATGCAATTGCTAACTATTACAAAAAAAGTAACGCAAACGTTCATCGTGGTGTACACCGCTTATCTGATGAAAGCACAAAAGCTTGGTTGGATGCACGCCAAACAATCGCCGATTTTTTTGGTGCAAAATCTTCCGAGTTGATTATTACGCGCAATACTACTGAAGCAATCAATGGTGTGGCGTATGGCTGGGGTGATTATCAGCTGAAGACTGGAGACGTAATTCTGTCTACACAGATGGAGCATCATGCCAATCTAGTACCGTGGCAAGAACTTTGTCGGAGAACCGGTGCTGAGTTAAAAATAATCCCAGTTCTTCCTGATGGCAGACTAGACAGCGATTGGTACCAAGCACATCTAACTAAGAAGGTTAAACTAGTCGCGCTCCAACAGGTTTCTAATGCTTTGGGGACGTTGCATCCAGTTAATTGGTATATAGATCTGGCTCAGACGATAGGAGCGCGAGTCTTGATTGATGCGGCGCAGTCAGCGCCGCATTTGCCGATTAATTTTTCCAAAATGCGAGCTGACTTTTTGGTATTTTCTGGCCACAAAATGCTTGGCCCAATGGGCATTGGTGGCTTGTTTGTGCGCGATGAGATTATAAAATCTGGTGAAATGCACCCTTGGCTTTTTGGTGGAGGAATGATCGCGCAAGTTTCTGAAGTGTCAGCAGAGTATCATTCTGATCCGACTGAACGATTTACTGCAGGTACACCAGATGTAGCCTCAGCAGTCGGTTTGGCAGCCGCTTGTACCTACTTACTGAATCTCAACATGAGAATAGTTTTGGAACACGATCAATCTTTAGTTATGTATGCCTTGGGTAAACTTACAGAGAACAAAAAAATTACATTGCTCGGAGCGACTACAGCAGCTTTTGTGGATACTACTCCTGTATACGAACTCAAAGGACAATTTCCACAACTACAAATTGATCGAGTTGGATCGGTCAGCTTTTTATACAAAGGGGTACATCCACATGATGTGGCGCAAATTCTAGATAGTGAGGGAGTTGCGGTTCGCTCAGGACACCATTGTTGTATGCCGTTACATACAAAATTTGCCTGGCCTGGTTCAATTAGGGCAAGCTTTTCAGTGTATTCAACAAAACAAGATGTTGACCGCCTTGTCTTGGCTTTGGAAAAAGTAGCCACCGTATTTGGATAATGTATGGATTTGCATGAACTTTACCCAGAATTAGTTCTTGAAGAGGTTAAAAACCCACAAAATCGGGGAAAATTGTCTAATGCAGATGTTTCAGCATCGGAAGGCGTAGCGAGTTGTGGTGATACTGCTACTGTGTATGTTCAAGTGAAATCAGGAAAAATACAACAGATGGCTTGGGAGGCCGAAGGCTGTGCTATTAGCAGGGCAGGGCTCAGTTTATTGTCAGTAGCAGTAGAAAATCAACCAATTAAAAAAGTGGAGAAGTGGACAATCAGGGAGATGCTTTCCTTGTTGCATCTAAAGCAAATCTCTCCTGGCAGAGAACAGTGTCTGATGTTGGGATTGCGCGCGCTGCAGCGCGCGCTCACTCAGCTATCAATTAGTAAGTAATCAAGAGATGCAAAAAACACCTTCATACATATTCGTGGGTTCCACCAACCCTGTCAAAATTAACGCAGTACGAATTGCAACGGCAAATCATTGGCCAAATGTTGATATTACTGGATTTGAAGTGCCTTCTTTGGTTTCCGAACAACCTAGAAGCGATGTGGAAACTCGGCAAGGAGCTCAAAATCGAGCTCAAGCCGTACTAATGCTTGGTAAATCCGAAACAGAATCTCAAGTAACCTCGCTCGGAGTTGGACTTGAGGGAGGTGTATTTACCGATTCCAATGGTGAGTTGTGGTCAACGGTCTGGGCGTCTGTTACAGATCAATCTGGGCAATTCTGGGATGCGAATGGTGCACGATTTAAAGTTCCCTCGCAAATTGCAAAACTGATCGAAGCGGGGGAAGAAATGGGACCTGCCCTCAGTCAGCTTTTTGGTGGCGCCGATATCAAACGGACAAACGGCGCCATCGGCATGGTTACCAACAATTTTGTTACCCGCACTGAAGAATACTCAGCTATTTGCAAACTTGCTATTGGTCTCTGGTATGGTCAAGACTGGGCTGATTCACTCTGAATTTTCCCAGTGGTTCGTTGGTAGTTTTCAAACTGATTAAGAGTTCCCAAGCATAGTAAGATTTGTTCTGGATTTAAAGATCCCAGAGAAAAATCTCTTTTGCCGAATCTAGTAACGACGAGTGGGGGATCATAGCTTTCTGGAAGTGAAAACTGGAGAGAGGTAAAAAAACCACTGGTTTGAGAGGTTTGTAAATTAGAATTTTGTCTCACAAATGATGGATCATCCCAAACACAAAAAGCTTCAATTTTTAATACTTCATCCAAGTTGATGACTCCAGAATGTCTTCGAACGATACTCCACCAGTCATGAAATATACCTAGATTTTTTTTGTCAGGTAGCAGGTCAATCTTCCTTTTTGTTGAACTTGGACGATTCGAAATGCTAAACCTCATGCTTTTTGCTGCATTGCTTACCATACCTTCTAGAGGTAGTAGCTTAGTGATCGTCTCTGGAGATTGATAGAAGCTTACGTCTAATGATATCCCCTGAGTTGAAACTGAAACCATGTGCTCAACGCCGGTCAGTGCGATGAAGATTAGTAGTATGCCAACTTTCCCATGAAGTTTTTCAAGTTCTTGCCAAGCGCGAATGTCTAATACGCGGGATCCTGGTAACGAATAGTTTGAAAGTACATCGAGTTGAAGTGCGTCTTCTGCTATTTGTTTAAATTTTCGAAATATAAACTGGTCAACAGCGTTTTTAAGTTCTCTTTGAGATTGATCAGTTTTTTCTCTGGATGAGCGGAAAGACTCGATGCTAGTACTGAGTTCATCGATATCAAGGATATAGAAAGGTTCGCTATTTTCTATTCTTGAGTAAACATGCTCGGCGAGTTCCAAGGAGATCTTTGGTAAGAAATCAAGACCTAAGAATTCGTCCAACTCCTCAAAGACTTGGTCGCTGGAAATTAAAGTAATAGGAGACCTCCAACTGGAGTCTGGTTGCCAAGTGCGTTTTTCCTCTGGGCGATTTGGTTTGGTAATTGGTTGAGGGCTTGGTGCTAGTTCTACAATTCCTTCCTCAGTTAACAGACGTTGAGTAACTTCAGTAATTAGTTCATCAACTATTTCTTCTAGAGGTGCCTCACCCTCTGGCGGTTGATCGTTTTCCCACCACTTGGGATTTTTATATGGATTTTGAAACTCTGGCAACGAGTCGCCTGATTGTTCTTTGTTTATTTTAGACATAGTTAAGTAAGCCTATATTTTACAACCAAACAGTAAATTTGAAGTAGCGGTTTTAAAATGTATCATTTCATTGTAGTATGTCCCCATGGCTTTAAATCCTCCCACACCTTTTACCGCGCGCTTTGAGGAGAAAATTGTCCACAATCAACGGTTTGTTGAGTTCCATTTCGAACTGCAAGAACCCCATCGAATGCCATTCAAATCAGGCCAATATGTGTCACTAAAAGTGAATGACGCTGGAGTGAGGCGTTCCTATTCCATAAGTTCATCGCCAAGCGTAGACCATGGCTTTGAATTTTTAATTGACGTAACTCCGGGGGGAATTGGAACGCAATTTCTTAATTCACTTCAGTTTGGTCAAACTGTGGAGGGACTTGGTCCTTTGGGGCAGTTTGTTTTGGGAGACCAGTCGGAATCAGCCATTGTGTTACTCGCGACTGGTTCTGGCATTGCACCACTCAAAAGCATGTTGCTTGACCTAGTTGAACAACGCGAAGATCAACGACCTATTACTTTGTATTGGGGGATGAGATATGCCGCCGACTTATTCTGGCTGGATGATTTTCAGGATATAGTTGAAGCAAATACCAAAGTTTCATTTTATCCAGTCATTTCTCAGCCCGAGCCAGAGTGGAACTTGAGCACTGGGCATGTTACTGATTTGTTGGAAATTCATCATTTTCCACAAGACGCGGGTTACTATATTTGTGGTTCCCAAGCAACTGTGCAGAGCATTCAACAATTTTTGCTTGCAAAATCGGTGCAACCCCAGTATATTCACCACGAAAAGTTTTTTTAGAAATATTCTATGGCTCAAGATCAAAACACAGTCGCTCAAAAACAAATTGGTAAATACCAAGTCTCCGTTATTAATGATAAGTGTATTAGTGCAGCTAGTTGTGTGGCTATCGCACCAGGTGTTTTTGATTTGGATGAGGAGGGGATTGCTCGGGTGATTAGTCAAGATGGTAATGATGATGAAACAAAATTATTGGCTGCGCAGAGTTGTCCCACTTCGGCAATAATTGTAGTAGATACAGAATCTGGGCAACAAGTTTGGCCAGTCGCATAAGTAAAGGTTACCTATGAAAAATCTACCCTTACTCATTGGCACGCTGGTTGTGAGTATTGCATTAATAGCTGGGATTGCGGTACTTTTTTCTGGTCAAGCAAGCCCGGTCTCAGGTGAACAAGTTGATGCTACATTGCTAGCTGATGGTGCTTTGAATAGCACTGGTCCCTCAGACGCCCCAGTAACGATTGTAGAATTTTCTGATTTTCAATGTCCTGCCTGTAAAGCAAGTGAGCCAATGGTTAAATCGGTGTTAGAACAATATCCAGATCAAGTGCGCCTGGTTTTTCGCAATTTCCCCTTGGATCAAATCCATCCCAATGCCCGATTGGCAGCCCAAGCCGCTCAGGTAGCTCAAAGTGAAGGAAAATTTTGGCAGTATGCACAATTACTTTTTGAAAAGCAAGAAGAGTGGTCTGACCTCAGTTCATATGATCTATTAAAGACTACATTGAGTGAATATGCATCTGAATTAGGTATTGACAGCGCCTCGTTTCTTGAGAGAATGGAATCATCGGAAGTTGTCTCAGCAGTTCAGAGAGATGTTGATCTCGCCAAAGAACTCAACATTATGGCAACGCCAACCTTTTTTGTAAATGGAATCCAGACTCCTGCCCCGGAACTGCTCAGTGCAGTGAAAAATGTGTTAGATCAGTAGTAGCTGATAACAACACTCGTACTAAATAGTTTAAGGGGTACAGTATGAATAAGTTTACACCGTATATTTTTCCCGCAGTGGTGGTAGTAATAGTATTTTTCTTGGTTTTCCGTTGGTACTCTGATCGCTCACGACTAACTCCAGATGTTGGTGAGGGTATTTCGATAGAAAATTTAAGTGAAGAAGAATTAAAAAATGCCATTTCTGGAGTGGGTGATTATAAAACCATTCAATTAGATGAAACTGAGTCATCCGAGCCAAATGAAGAAACTCTCACTGGTGTTGTTCGGTATGAAATTGAAAATGATAAGGTCAGACTTAGTGTTATTGCAGAATCTGGTGATCCTTCAGTTGATTATTACGTTTGGATGCAACTAAGTGGGTCTACCACCCCAAAGCGAGTTTTTATGCTCGTTGCAAATAAAGGTGGGCTAGTTGGCAGTGGTGCATTATCTGTGGATCAGTTGCCCCTGGATGTGTTTGTAACTCGAGGTGAAACGCTTGATGAGCAAATGAAAAATGTGGTACTCAAGGGACGAGTTGAAGCCGATACAGCTAAATAACTCAAGATTAGTCCTTGCAGAGTTCCTCAGGTATGGTATAAAGAATAGAGGGCACTTGAGGTAACCTCAAGACTCTATCGTAGAAAAGTAGTAAATAAAAAGAAGGAGCACTATGGCATTCAGCTACACAAACGCTAAGGGTCAAGTCTATTACCTGCACATGAAGGACGTTACCCTTAAAAATGGTCGAGTACAAAGAATTTATTTCTTCGCTCGTGATGTTCGCGCTGGTTCACTCGATGCCGTTCCTGCTGGTTATGCAGTGATGGAAACCAAGAGAACCAACATGCCAGTACTTAAAAGGGCATAATTTTTAAATTGATTTGAAATTACCCCGCCGTTCGTGAACGGCGGGGTTTTTATTTCCTCTAGAGAATCATCGTGTTTGCAGGTTACAATACGAAGCGATGAAAGCGAAAAAAAATACCCAAGTGAACAAGTTAGAAAAACGAATTTGGCAGGCTCTTCGGCAGGTTTTAGACCCTGAATTGGGTATAGATATCGTCAGTCTGGGACTCATATATCGTGTTTCTGTGGATCTAACTGCAACTGGTCAACAAAAAGTAGACATTCTCATGACATTGACCACGCCCGGTTGCCCTTTAGCCGATAGTTTTGATGGGTTAGTTCGCCAAAGTTTATCTACTATATCCACAATTGATAGTGATGAAGATGTAACAATTACCCTGACTTTTGACCCACCTTGGACTCAAGACATGATGACCGATGAAGCAAAAGCCGATTTGGGGATGATTTAGGCTAGGATACGGTTCGGTGACGGTTATTATAGAGCGAGAGTTCAAATATCGCGTTGTTTTTTTCAACTCCGTTGCCATTGTCGTTGCCACTTGCACCCAGAGACATTCTTCTCAGTAATGTTAAACCTTTTTGAATACTAAGTGAGGTAATTTTTGTAATGCATTCTCGCAGTGAGTCAGGATCTTCTGCAACAATAGATAGTGTAATGTTTGGTAGCACTCGGCTAGATTTAAAATATGGAGAGGGGGAAATTTCTACCGAAGCCTTGAGCGTGGTAGTCTCTTTGAGTATTTCAAACACCAACCACAGAAGATAGTCTCGGAGTCTTTCTCTATCGGCTAGGTGGTGTTTTAGTCCTTCGCCTGGCCTTTGATGCATGGAGCGTTCGCTATTAATTGGCATAATCTGGATTTCTAAATCAAGCTTCATATTCTACCTCATCTAACGCTTTCTTCCAAGTGAAATGACAATTAGATACGTGTATGATTAATTTGTGATAATTTATATTGGTGCGGATCATCGTGGGTTCGGTTTGAAAGAGCGGTTAAAGCAATGGCTGGTGACACAACATCTAGCCGTTGTGGATTGTGGTAATGTAAGGCTGGATCCAGGTGATGATTTCCCAGTATTTGCTCATGCGGTTGCAGAGCAGGTAGTGGCCGATGAAGATCATCGGGGAATTTTAATTTGTGGATCTGGTGCGGGCGTGGTGATTGCTGCCAACAAAGTGCCGGGCGCAAGATGCTCAGTGGGAATTAATTTGTCCGATATTTACCACGCCCGCGCCCATGATGACCTCAATATTTTAGCCATTGCTAGCAATTTTGTTACCTTTGAAGAAGCCAAGCAACAGGTGGGAATGTTTCTCAATACACCATTCGAAGCAGTGGAGAGACACGTGCGCCGCTTAAAAAGAATCGAAGCCATTGAGCGAACCTACTCAAAGTAATGTGTGTATTGGAGAAAACTGTAGTGCAATTGGTAGTCACATCCGCGCAACATACGTTTCCTTATGATAGTTTAGACTAAAGCATAACCCCTTCAGAAGTCACGCTTTAGTGTAAACCATAGTTGAATATGTGAGGAGGGATTTCTAAAATTAGTCGATCTCGAGGGCTGATTGGTTTTGGCTGAAAAAATTACTGGGTGATACTGTATATCGGGGAAATAATTGAAAAAACCATATACAAAACAAATAACATTGTTGCCCCAATTACCAATATGGCATTTTTCATATCCAGTACCTCGTTAGAGAGTATCATTTCGTTTTGCTTGTATTTTGACAACTTTTTATTCAGTTCTTTGACATCAACTTCTTTTGTAAAAAAACGCACTGAGGAAAGAACTGCAACTAAAGAAAAAATCGTAAAACCATAAGGAAATTGACGAACCAAAAACGGTTGTAATTGACCCAAATCTTCATACATCGTCATCATCTTGGAAAAAACTGTAAAATAGATAAACCCAAACGCGATCACAATAAAAAGCAACATAATCGCAATGAGGCGATATTGTTGCTTAACAAAAAATTCAGCGTCTGATTTTTTTATGTATCTACTATACTGAGAATAAAGCATTTCTTGATTATTTTATCACAGTCTGCCACCGTATATTCGGGTGTTTTTAGATCAAAACGGTATGTGACTATATGTATACTGATTTCTAATACTAGAGCTTTAACTGCTACAATATTAGTGTGAAAATAATTCCAGCCATATTAACAGAGAGTCGCTCGGTAGCAATCTCCCAAATAGAATTAGCCAACAGTGATGATCGATTTGATGCGTTGCAAATTGATATTATTGATGGCTGGTTTGCCGACAATCTTACGCTCACACCTGCTGATTATGCCGATCTTGAGTATGGACAGCTACAACTTGATTTTCATTTGATGACGGAAGAACCATTAGATTATGTATTTGAGTTGTTAGAGCATCGCGAAAACTTACCAATTCGATCCGTCATTGCTCAAATAGAAAAAATGTCCAGCCAGATAACCTTTGTGGATCAGCTAAAAAAGACTGGCTGGAAGGTGGGTTTGTCTTTGGATCTCTTTACCCCTATTGAATCTATCGAAACCAGCGTCATGGGGGAGCTTGATTTTGTTCAGGTGATGGCCATCGAGGCAGGTTTTCAGGGACAAGCTTTTGTGACAACTATTGTTGATAAAATTAAAGAGTTACAAGGTTTGCGACAAAAAAAATCATATCAGTATGAACTGATTGTGGATGGGGGAATAAAAAAAGAAGAAGTAGCTCTGCTGCAGTCACTTGAAGTTGAGTCGGTAACAATTGGAAGTGGCTTATGGAAGAGCGTTGATTTTTCACAAGCAGTAGACACTCTTTTTTCTGTGGTGCGCGAGTGATGCTCCTGCAAAATCAGTAGATTTGTGCTTTAATGAAGGCATAATGCGGTTATCAGTTGCCTTGCCCACCCCCAAAAGTCATTGTGGTATTGGTCGAATTGCGATTTTCGGCAGTGCGGATGTTGATGAAGAACATCCGCTGTATCATGAAGTCTTTTCGTTGGCTCGTCGTTTAGCCTACCAAGGAATTACGGTGGTAGATGGCGGCGGCCCCGGAGTCATGGCCGCCGCCACACTCGGAGCCAAAGCCGGCAATGGCAAAACCATCGCCGTCACGTTTCAACCCAAAGATATGCCTGAGTTTGAGGGACGGTTTGCTGAAAATACAGTGGATATTGAGATTAAAACAGCCAACTATGTTGAGCGAATGTTTGGCTTGATGGATCAAGCCGATGCTTTTATTTGTGTACAGGGTGGAACTGGTACTCTGAGTGAATGGGCGACTGCTTGGTTAATGGCTCACCTACAGTATGGCAATCATAAGCCATTGATACTATATGGAGCCTTTTGGCACAAACTCCTAAGAGTAGTTTCGGAATCTTTTTTCATTGGTGAAAAAGAACAGGAGGTATACACCATTTGCGAAACGCCAGAGGAAGTTTTTGTGGCTCTGACGGAATTTGAACATCAATTGGCTACTCGTTGCGGTTTACCAACTCCAGAAATGAGCAAAACACAAAGAAAGAAAGCCTGAATTATGTGCATGTATGACGTCATTACTATTGGTTCATCCATGGTGGACTTTT
>Ga0116142_10002613_pt1 | contig 19214 bp, 26 predicted proteins | sample AD_UKC033_MetaG_FD_89785 | JGI IMG/M metagenome (GOLD analysis project Ga0116142, IMG submission 89785) | Active sludge microbial communities of municipal wastewater-treating anaerobic digesters from USA - AD_UKC033_MetaG | ecosystem: Engineered > Bioreactor > Anaerobic > Digestate | place: USA... | reverse complement strand
GGTCCACCAAGAGCTGAATGCGTCGAAGTAGCGGTTCCCATCCGGGTCGAAGAGCCACGGCCCTTCGGCCCGCGCCACCGGTAACAGGGGAATGCGGCGTGCCGGGTCCGGGTGCAGATGACGCTGCATCTGCGTGCACGGGTGCCAGATTGCCGCTAGGGAGCGTTCGACAAGCTGGTGTGCGCTGCTCATTCCGGTTGCAGCCCCAAGCGTTCGAAGAGTGCGTTGTCGTGCGCGACGTCCGGGTTGCCGGTGGTGAGGAGCGCGTCGCCATAGAAGATCGAGTTGGCGCCGGCGTAGAAGCAGAGCGCCTGCAGTTCGTCGCTCATCGTTTTGCGACCGGCGGAGAGGCGGACGTAACTGGTCGGCATCGCCAGTCGGGCAACGGCGATGGTGCGGACGAATTCAAATGGGTCGAGCGGCGGTTGATCGCCGAGTGGGGTGCCGGGAATCGGGACGAGTTGGTTGATCGGTACCGATTCGGGCGGCGGGTCGAGATCGGCCAAGAGTGCGAGCATACTGATACGGTCTTCGCGGGTCTCACCCATGCCGATGATGCCACCACAGCAAACTTTGATCCCTGCTTTGCGTACCGCTTCCAACGTGCGCAACCGATCTTGCAGGGTATGCGTGGTGATCACTTGGTCGTAGTATTCGGGAGAGGTGTCGACGTTGTGGTTGTAGTAATCGAGCCCAGCTGCTTTGAGACGGGCCGCTTGGTCGTCGGTGAGCATCCCGAGCGTGACGCAGGTTTCGAGCCCCAGCGCTTTCACGGAGGCGATCAGTTCCGCCACCCGATCCAGGTCTTGGCCTTTGGGGCCGCGCCACGCCGCGCCCATGCAGAAACGGCTCGCACCAGCCGCTTTGGCCGCTTCGGCGCGGGCACGCACCTCGTCGACGGTGAGGAGCCGTTGCCGAGACAAACCGGTAGCTTTTTCGTAGCGTGCCGACTGCGAACAGTAGCCACAGTCTTCGGAGCAGCCGCCGGTTTTGATCGACAGCAGCGTCGAGCGTTGCACGCGGTGGCCAGGAAAATGGCGGCGATGGGTTTCGTGCGCACGGTGCAGCAGGTCGAAAAACGGCAGTGAGAACCATTCGCGCAGTTGGGCTTTGCGCGTTTCGAATGCGGGTTCTGAGGTGCGGGTAGTTGCGGCGGGGGCAGTAAGAACGGAGGCCATCGCATTCTCCAGAGCAAGGAAGCGTTGAAATGATCAGCAGTGATTTTACGCGAATTTTGACGAAATTGACAGGAACTGTTTGTATCGGCTGCGAACGTACGCATTTTGGCGACGCGCCGTGGTGTGACCGGTGTGCCGAGGCGTTGCCGTGGTGGGACGCCGGGCAAGCCTGCGTGCGTTGCGGAGAAGCGCTCGCTTCGGGGGGCGGCGAAACCGCTGGGGTCTGCACGCGCTGCGCGGCATCACCACCCAGCTTTCAATCGACGCAAGCGGCGTTTTGGTACCGAGCCCCGGTTGATCGCTGGGTGCACCGTTTGAAATTCCACCGGGCGTTACCGTATGCGACGGCGTTGGGCACGGCACTTGCCACCACCGCCGAACCACGGGGCGATTTGCTGCTGCCGATTCCGCTTGCTCCAGAACGGCAACGAACGCGCGGGTTCAATCAGGCGGCGGAGATCACGCGGACGGTTGCGCGTATCTGGGGCATTCCTTGGCAGGCGGACGGGTTGCGGCGGTGCAAAGAAACGGCGATGCAGGCGACCCTTGATCGCGCGCACCGTGTGGAAAACGTCGCGCAGGCGTTCGTCGTGCGCGATCGCCGCCTGGTGACGGGACGAAACGTGATGGTGGTCGACGACGTGATGACCACCGGGGCGACGCTTGCTGCAGCCAGCGAAGCATTGCGGGCAGCCGGAGCGAACGCAGTCCATCTCTTGGTCGCTGCGCGGACCGCAGCGCCCGCTTCCGCTGGGGACGGCACGATATAATGGCACGATGAAAACGGCTGTTCGAACCGGGGGGTGGGTGGCTCGCGCAGAGGTGGTGGTCTGTCCTGAATGTGATCTGGTGACGCGGTTGCCCAAGCCGCTGCGGGGTAAGCGTGCCTATTGTCCGCGTTGTGGCGCAGTTGTTTGGCGCAGCGGCGTGCCGTTTCGCGCGTTGCTGCCGTGGGTGGTCACTGCGTGGGTGCTGTGGTTTGCGAGCGGCGTGCAGCCGCTTGCGCAGCTCGAGCTTTTCGGGCAGGTTACCGAGGTGACGTTATGGACGTTGGCTGCGGCGCTTGCGCGGGGGCATGAAACGGGTTTGGCCGCGATCGTTTCAGCGACGACGGTCTTTGCGCCGCTTGCGTTGTTGCTGACCTACACGTGGCTTTTTGTTCCCTTGTGGCGCCGTCGAACGGTTCCCGGAATTCGTCTGTTGTTGCGGTATGCCCACTGGCACCGCCACTGGGCGATGCTCGATGTCTTTCTATTGGGCGTGGTCGTCGCGGTGGTGAAACTTGGGGATATGGCGCGTCTGCTTCCGGGGCTCAGCCTGTGGGCGTTCGTTGGTTTCACCGTTTCGTTGGCCGTGATCCACGCGCTTTTCGATTGGGATCGCTACCGTGCGGAGTGGCTGGCATGCCACCGCGTTTCGTGACCGCTACGATGTTGGGGTGGGCGCGCTGTGACCATTGCGGCGCGATCAACCGCCGGGTCACCCGTGACCGCTGCCGCTGCGCGGTCTGTGGGGCCACGTTGCCGCGCGTTGAAGAGACCGCGCAAGAACGACGCGTGGTTTGGGCGCTGCTCCTTGCGGCGTTTGCGTTCTACTTTCCGGCGAACCTGTTACCGGTGATGACGGTCGCCAATTTGGGACGTTCGGAACCGAGTACGCTCATTGGTGGCGTGATCCACCTTTATGTGGTCGGTTCGTGGGGGCTGGCCACGATCGTGCTGGTGGCCAGTGTCTTGATCCCATTCGCGAAGATGGTGGTCCTGGGGTTCGTGCTCTGGGTGAGTGGCACGCGCCGCCGACGTTGGCAACCGGTCGCGGTGCGGTGGTTGCGGTGGATCGGCTGGTTGGGGCGATGGTCGATGGTCGATGTCTTCGTCGTTGCGCTCTTGGCTGCATGGGTGCAGTTCGGCGAGATTGCGGCGATTACACCGGGTGCCGGAACGCTTGCTTTTGCCGCGGTGGTGGTGCTCACGATGGTTGCCACCGAGCGTTTTCGACCCCGGTGGTTGTGGTGGGAGTCCGATTTTGACGGAACATGAGAATCTTTTGACCCAATTGCCGGAAGCTCAGCCTGCGACGCCGAGTGGTGCCGGGTTCGCGCGCTGGGCGATTTGGTTGTTGCCGATCACGGCGTTGGTGATCGCGTTTTGGGTGGGGTATCAGGCGTGGCGTGACGCGGGAGTGACGGTTTCCGTTCGTTTTCCAACCGCTGCCGGGATCGAAGCGGGTAAGACGCGCGTTCGCTACAAAGAGGTGGAAGTGGGTCGGGTGACCGCAGTGACGCTCGATCCAGCGCTCGATCAAGTGGTCGTGACGCTATCGATCAACCGGGACGTGGCGAGACACCTGCGAGCGGATGCCCGCTTCTGGGTGGTGAAACCGCGTGTGACGGCGCGTGCGGTTACCGGGCTGGAGACCTTGCTGTCGGGAGCGTACATAACGTTCGATCCGGGGAAAAACGGTGCGCGGCAATCCCACTATCAAGGGCTGAACGAACCGCCGTTGGTGTCCGCCGAGGGTGGCGGGAAACGTTTCGTTTTGACGTCGCGCACCGCCGCGCCGCTCGAGGTGGGAACGCCCCTCTACTTTCGCGGTTTGGCCGTTGGGGAAGTGGTCGGTGCGGCACTGGATCCGGAAGGAACGTTGCGTGTTTCGGTATTCGTGCGCGCGCCGTACGACGAACAGGTGCGCGTGGGCAGTCGATTCTGGGTGCAGCAGGCGGCGCGCGTCGAAATCGGCGGCCACGGAATCGTTGCCGAGGTGGCTTCGGGTTTGGCGCTCTTGCACGGTGGCATTGCGTTCGACTGGCGACCACCGTGGGGTGACGCGGCGCAGGCGGCAGAGGGGCATAGTTTTCCGCTCTACGCCAATGCGCAAGAGGCAGAGAACCCTGCACCCGAGTTCCGCTTGATCTTTCGTTTGCGGCTCCCTGAGGGGGTGAGCGGACTCTATCCCAGGACGCCAGTCTTCTTCTCGGGTTTCGAAGTGGGACAGGTGTTGGGAGTCTTGCCGCGTTTCGACGAACGCACGGAACGGGTGAGCCCGGAGGTTTGGATCGAGGTCTGGCCGGAGCGCCTCGATCTGCCGAAGGATGAAGCGCGCGTCAAGGCGATTTTTGCTGCATGGGTCAAGGAGGGGTTGCGAGCGCAGCCCAAACCGATGAGTTTGCTCACCGGGCAGAAGATGATCGACTTGGTGTTCGTCCCCCGTGCCGCGCCGGCTGAACTGGTGTGGGAAGGGGGATACCCCACGTTCCCGGCGTTGCCCGCGGCATTCGACGAGGTAGCGCGAACCGTGACCCAATTGGCAACCGACCTGCGCGATGCCCCATGGAAAGAGCTCATCACCGAGCTGCGTGACGCCGCGCACGGGTTGCGCGCGCTTCTCGATGCCCAAGACCCCCATTCGGCAGCACGGCAGTTGCGTTCGGTACTACAGCGGACCGACCGATTGTTGGCCGAATTAGATCGCGCGCCCAAAGCGGTGATGGCCACTTTGGCCCAAGTGCGGGAAACGCTGGCAACATTGGAAAAGCTGACCGCGTCGCTCGCGGAAGATTGGGGGGATCAAGGGGTGCCCCGCGCACAGCTCCAGGCAGTGCTGCAATCGACGCAGCGCGCAGCCCGAGCGGTCGAGCTGCTTGCGGAAGAACTTGCGCGTCATCCTGAGTCGCTGATTCGCGGGAAGGCACAGTGAAAAACAGAACGGACAAAAGCGTGTCGCGTTGTGTGTCATCGTATTCGCGTGGTGTGCGCTCGATTGGGGCGTTGGCGGTTGCCGTTTTTTTGGGGGGCTGTAGCACCGTGCCGCCAACGACTGATGTGTTCACGCTCCAGCCAGCCCGTGGTGTGACGAGCCATATGACGACGGCAGGAGCGGTACCCGAACGCACGCAGGTGGTCCGGGTTGCCGTATCGGTGCCGCAAGCGCTCGATCGGCGTGCCTTGACCGTTCGTGTCGATGCGGTGCGCTACACGATCGACGATCGCTACCAATGGTCTTTGCCGTTTGGTGCGGAAGTTGAGGAAGCGCTCCGAACGCGACTTGCCGCGCGCTATCCAGCGTACGTGTTCGTTTCCGACCTGTCCGCGGCGGCCAATCGGGCCGATAAACGGTTACAGTTTGTTTTCGACCGTTATGAAGCCGCCCGGAAAGGAGGCGCGGTGGCACACGGTTATTGTTCGCTGCGTGCGGGCAACCAAACCGTGTGGACGCGCCCGTTTGCTTTCTATACCGAGGCCGAAGCAACGCCCGAAGGTATCGCACAGGCGTTGCAGTCGTTACTCGACGAAGTCCTCTCCGTCTGTGTGCTGAAACCAGAGGGGCGATAAGTGTTTCACATCGTGCTCGTCGAGCCCGAAATCCCGCAAAACACGGGCAATATCATTCGGCTGTGCGCCAATACCGGTGCGCAGCTTCACTTGGTGCGGCCGTTGGGTTTTACCTTGTCCGACAAACAGTTGCGCCGTGCCGGCTTGGACTACCACGAATGGGCGACGATGCAGGTCCACGCCGATTGGTCTGCGTGTCGTGCCGCACTTGCGGGGAGACGCTGGTTTTTGCTGACGACCCAGGGGGAAACTCGGTACGATCAGGTGGCGTTTGCGCCCGAGGATGTTCTGGTCTTTGGCGCGGAAACCCGGGGCGTGTCGGCAGCGATCCATGCGGAATTCTCGTCAGCCCACCGGCTGCGCGTGCCAATGCGTCCCGGGCAACGCAGCCTCAATTTGGCCAATACCGTGGCGCTGGTGCTCTATGAGGCGTGGCGGCAACACCGATTTTCGGGGGGTGTATGACGACAAGAATCTTTTCGGCGACGACCGCCAAGGATTACGCGCATGCGCGGTCTCTGATCGAGTGCTATACCCGATTTTTGGGGCTCGATCTCTCTTTCCAAGGCTTGGCGGACGAGTTGGAGCAATTGGACACCATGTATGGACCACCATTGGGTGCGTTGCTGATGGCTGAACATGAAGGAAAAGTGGCGGGGATGGTGGGGTTACGGCCGCTCAGTGACGAGATCGCCGAGATGAAGCGGCTGTTCGTGTTGCCTGCGTTTCAAGGGAAACAGATTGGGCGAATGCTCGTTCAGGCATTTTTGGAGCGGGCAAAAGCACTGCGGTACCGAAAAGTTCGGCTCGATACGGTGGCCAAACTGGTTACCGCGAATGCGCTCTATCGCCGAATGGGCTTTTACGCAATTCCGCCTTATCGTTTCAACCCATTCCCCGACGCGATGTTCTGGGAGAAAACGATCGCATAGGCCGAAGGGCAGGTTCAGAATTCGAATTTTGGGTCGCGTGCGAGGAGTTTTTCCACGACCGCTTCCGCTGAAGTGCCCGGTGTGAACAGCAGTTCATGCACGGCCTGAGCAATGGGCATTTCGATGCCAAGCGTATTGGCAAGTTGCACACACGCTTGCGTCGTGGGCACCCCTTCTGCAACGTGTCCCAGCGCGGCCAGTGCGGCAGAGAGTGGCTCCCCGCTAGCGAGTAACAGTCCCAAACGTCGGTTGCGGGAAAGCCCACCGGTGCAGGTGAGAATGAGATCCCCCATTCCGGCAAGCCCCATCAACGTTTCACGCTCGGCACCAAGGGCTTCGGCAAGCCGACCCATTTCGGCAAGACCCCGGGTGATGAGCGCAGCACGCGTGTTGAGCCCAAACCCCAACCCTTCGGCGACTCCGGCCGCGATCGCGATCACATTCTTGATCGCACCGCCCACTTCTGCGCCGGTAACGTCATGGTGCGCGTAGAGGCGAAAGCGCGGCTGGTGGAGCGTATCGATGATCGCTTTGGCCCATTGGGCATTGTGTGACGCCAAAACGACCGCGGTGGGGAGTCCTTGCGCCACTTCCAGCGCAAAACTTGGCCCCGTGATCACGCCGTGGTCGGGCAACGCGGCAGCGGTAGTCTCACTCCAGACGCGCGCCGCGATTTCGTGCGGCAGTTCTTGCGTGTCGGGCAAAATCCCTTTGCACGCCCAGAGGAAAGGAGTGTGCGGTGCTGTCTGGGCAAGGGTGGCGACCGTTTGGGCAAGTCCGGCAAGAGGTGTGGCGATGACCACCAATTCTGCGTCACCGATTGCGGTAGCACAATCGTCCGTGACACGCACGTTGGGCGGCAGGACCGGGCCTGCAAGGTAGCGTTCGTTGGTGCGCTGTGTGTGTATGCGCTGGGCCAATGCGCGCGACCGGCACCAGAGGGTGACCGGGTGGTGTTGGCCCCATGCGATCGCAAGTGCCGTGCCCCACGCGCCCGCCCCCAAAACCGCCAGTCGCATCGCTTACCAGCCCCAAACGTCGCGTTTGGCCACGTACCCTGTTCCTTGCGCCGTTTCTACCGCTACCCATCCGGGAGGCGTGCGCTGTGCGGTGTTCAGGCGCAATACGGCATTTGCCGGAAGCACGCTCAGAAGGGCCGCGCTTTTGTCCGGTGCGGAACGAACCTCGGTTTCGGCGTGACGTGTGATCACCGTGCGTTGCGTCGTGAGCGCGTTGGCCGGAACCCAAAAGAGACCGCCCCCATCTTTGTCGCGCACTTGGGCCCAGCCGTTGCGTTCTTGGATGAGCTCGACCGGAGTGCCTGGACCGTAGTAGAACGCAATGGGCGCCTGCTCTTGGGGTGCTTTTCGCACCGGTACCGGCTCGCGGACGCTGCGGTAATCGGCAGCGTAGGCATTAGTGGCAAAACAATAGGCAGCGACGAGGAGCGCCAGGCGGTGAAAAACGCGCCCGCTGTGCGCAGCGTCTTGCAACCGTCGCTGGAAGGGCTGGCCAAGCATGGCGCGGACTCCTTTTCGTTACTGAGGGGTATCGGTGGAGGGCGCTTGCTGCGCTTGTTGCTTTTGTTGGAGGTAGAGCGCTTCGAAATTGACCGGTGCCAGGAGGACCGGTTGAAAACCGGCGCGCGTCGAGGCATCCGAAATCACCTCGCGGGCATACGGATACAGGATGCTGGGGCAGGCCACGAACAGCAGGGGTTCGACATCGCTTTCGGGGACGTTGCGCACCAGAAAGACCCCGCCATAGGTGAGCTCGATGAGGAAGAGCGCACGCTCTTCGACAGAGGCTTTGACCGAGATGGTGAGCGCCACTTCGTAATGGGCCTCGTCGAGTTTGCGCGCCGCAGTGCCCATTTCGACCTGGATATTGGGTGCTTGCGTTTCTAAGAAACAGTCGGGTGCGCGCGGGACCTCGACGGAGAGGTCTTTGACGTAGAGTTTTTCGATGGTGAACATCGGCGCCTGACTTTGGGCGTTGCCGCTATTGGCAGGATGGGTTTCGCTCATCGTATGGTTTCCTTGACCAAGAAAAGAGAACGGTTCGCGTTCGGGAAGGGTGTTACTTCAACCCCAAAAGGGCATCGAGTTTTCCTTCCCGTTCCAGCGCGTAGAGGTCATCACAGCCACCGACATGGGTGTCGCCGATGAAGATCTGCGGCACGGTTCGTCGTCCGGTGACGCGCATCATTTCGTCGCGCAGCGCCGGGTCGTTGTCGATCAAAATCTTTTCGATCACGGCAATGCCCTTGCGGCGCAACAATTGCTCCGCACGGACACAATAGGGGCAGTAGTGCGTGGCGTACATGCGAATGGCAGGGGTCGTCATTTGCGCTTTTTCTCCGTTTTGCTGGTGACGAGCGGCAGGTTGGCCTTGCGCCACTCGACCAAGCCACCGACCAGATGATAGACTTTTTCGAAACCCGCTCGACGCAGTTTTTTCAATGCTACCGCGGAACGGGCGCCGCTTTCGCAGTAGAGGATCAGGGGGCGGTTTTTGACCTTCTGCAGCGCTTTGTCGTCTGGGATGCGTTCCAAAGGCACGAAAATCGCGCCCGGAAGATGGCCGCTCTGGTATTCGGAGTCGCTGCGGACATCGACCGCGACCGCGCCTTCTTGGTTGATCATCAGGGTGGCTTGAAGCGGCGTGAGACGCGAACGGTCGGTCAGCGCACGGATGGTCTCGACGACCCACCAACTGCCGCTCACGAGCGCCAGAAGGCTCCACTGCCATTGGTGCAACAGATAATCGGTAACAGTCATGCTGGCTCCTTGGGTTGCCGTTCAGCGGTGACAAAAGAGCTCACGCATCAAGACGACGAGCTGAAGGGTCCGCGGATCGGCAACGCGGTAGTAGACTCGGTTGGCTTCTTTGCGCGTGGCCAGGATGGCTTTGTCGCGCATGATCGCCAGATGTTGTGAGACATTGCTCTGTGACGTTCCCACCGCATCGACGATCTCTTGCACGCACGCTTCGTCCTCACCGATCACGCACAGAATCTTCAAACGCAGCGGATGGGCGATCGACTTCAACGCCCGCGCCGCCATTTCGATCTGTTCGTCTTTCCCGGCGAGTTCGACGATCGTTTGACTCAACATTTCCCAAGGGTCTCGCGAACGATTTGTGAAGCCGCTAGTATAAAATGTTTCGTTGCTTTTGGGGGGCATGGAACGTTCCTTGCCGGTTTTTTCGATAATCATATCAGAGGATTCTGATGTATAAGATCGTTCTCCTGCGTCATGGCGAATCGGTGTGGAACCGCGAAAACCGGTTTACCGGTTGGACCGATGTCGATCTGACCGAAAAAGGGGTCGAAGAGGCGCGCGCGGCCGGCGAACTGCTCAAAGCGCACGAGTTTGCGTTCGACCGAGCTTTTACCTCACGGCTGAAGCGTGCGATCAAAACGTTGCACATCGTTTTAGAAACGCTCGATCAATTGTGGATTCCCGTCGAGTCGTCTTGGCGGCTCAACGAACGCCATTACGGCGCGTTACAGGGGTTGAACAAAGCCGAGACCGCAGCGGAATATGGCGATGAGCAAGTATTGGTGTGGCGGCGTTCGTACGATGTTCCACCGCCGCCGCTCGCCGAAGACGATCCGCGTTTGAAAACGGACGATCCGCGTTACTGGGATCTGCCGAAAAGCGAATTCCCGCGCACGGAGTGTTTGAAAGACACCGTAGCGCGTTTCGTGCCCTATTGGGAGACGGTGATCGTGCCGCGCATCCTGGCGGGCGAGCGGATCTTGATCGCGGCACACGGTAATAGCCTGCGCGCGTTGATCAAATACCTCGACAACGTCTCGGACAAAGAGATCGTTGGGCTCAACATTCCTACGGCACAACCGCTCGTGTATGAGTTGGACGCCAACTGTCGGCCGATCCAACACTACTATTTGGCCGACGAAGAGACGATTCGCGCCCAGCAAGCGGCAGTGGCCGCGCAGGGGCGGGCGAAGTAAGGGCGACGGTGCGCGACCCGCGCCAGAAAGTCGGCAAGCAGGGCGGCGCCTTTTGGGCGGCTGCCCTTTTGTTTTTCGTGGTGGGCGCGTTGGGTGGAGGCGTAGCGTTTGGTGCTGAAGCCAACCCCACCAACGCCCAAGAAGCCAAATCACAACTGGACGCGCTGCGTGCAGAGTTGCGCGCGCTCGAACAGAAAGCGAAAGGTGTTGCCGAGCGCCGGGCAGAGATCGAGCGGCGATTACAAATCGCCGAAACCTCGGCTGTCGTTCTGGCCCGGCGGTTGGCTCGCCTGGAAGCGGAAGCGCAAAGACTGGAACAACAGGTAGCCGCGGCCAAACAAGCGTGGGAGGCAGCGCAAGCACGGGCGCAGGAAAGTTGGCAGCGTTTGGCCCATCTGGCCGAAGCGCTGTCGCTGACGCTACCGCTCGATCCGGTTGTTGGCGGTGGCCCGCTGGTGATTTCGGTCGTCGCCGAACTCGTCCGCGAAGAGGCGGCGGCGCAGGTTCAGGGTTGGATTGCGCAAGCGGAAACGCAACGGGCGCAGGCCGCGAAAATGGCGCAGGCGTTGGCGCAGAAACAGGCGGCGCTCAGTGCACAACATGCGGAACTGGCCAAAGAGCGCGCGTTGGGAGCAGTTGGCGGAAAAGCGCAAAGTGTTGCACGAAGCGTTGGCGGAAACGCTCGCGAACGTCGAGGAACGGCGCAAAGCGCTCGAAGCAGACGCGCGTGCGTTGTCGCAACTCGTGAAACGACTCGAAGCCGAAGCGAGGCGTCGCGCGCAAGAAGAGGCGCGTCGGCGGCAAGCAGAATCCAAGGGGGGTAATATCCCAGAAGGCGATCGTGCCACGGCCCGTGCGATGGTTGCCCAGCGTGGGGCGTTGCCGTCACCGGTTGCGCAAGGCACATTGACTGCAACCTTCGGCGAGCGACGGCCGGAAGGTGGAACTTGGCATGGTCTTTTCTGGTCAGCGCCAGAAGGGGCTTCCGTGCGCGCAGTCGCCGATGGTGTCGTGGCCTTTGCCGATTGGCTCCGTGGCTATGGACAACTCGTCATCCTCGACCACGGGCAAGGACTCCTTACGATTTACGCCAATCTCGACGCACCGCTGGTTGCGGTGGGCGAAACGGTGCGCAAGGGCGAAACAATCGGTCGCGTGGGACGCACGGAACATTTCGCGACGAGCGGGTTATACTTTGAACTGCGTAAAGGCGGGAAGCCGGTCGACCCCCGCCCCTGGCTCAAACAGTAGGAAGAGACGATGACGACACGTTGGCGCCGAATGGCTTGGTCTGTAAGTGGCATGTTCGTCGGGGTGTTGCTTACCCTGACCGTGACGGGTTGGGCGAGCCGAACGGAGACGAACGCGTTGCCGTTGCAAGAGCTGCGCACGTTCGCCGACGTGCTCGACGTGGTGAACAAAGCCTACGTCGAGGAACCGGACAACAAGAAATTGGTGGTCGAGGCGATCCGTGGGATGGTCGCGAGTCTCGATCCCCACTCGGCGTTTCTCGATGCCGAAGAGTATCGCGAGCTGCAGGTGGGCACTCAAGGCGAGTTCGGCGGCTTGGGCATCGAGGTGACGATGGAGGATGGGTTCGTCAAGGTCGTTTCACCCATCGAAGAGACGCCGGCGGCGCGCGCGGGGCTGCAGGCGGGCGACCTCATCATCAAGCTCGACGATTCCCCGGTGAAAGGCATGACGTTGCGCGACGCGGTGAAACGGATGCGCGGCGAGCCGGGCACGTCGATTACCCTCACGGTGCTGCGCAAAGGAAACGAAAAACCGTTTACGGTGAAAATCACCCGGGAAGTGATCAAAGTGCGCAGCGTCAAGGTGAAGCGGGTGGGAGAAGGTGATGTCGTGTACGTGCGTATCACCAATTTCCAAGAGACCACCGGCCCAATGCTCGCCGAGCAGCTCAAGCGTGAAGCGCGTGACGGGGAAATCAAAGGACTCGTTCTCGACCTGCGTAACGACCCCGGGGGGTTGCTCCACGCGGCGATCGGCGTTTCGGCGGCTTTCTTGCCGGAAGAGGCGCTCGTGGTCAAGACGAAGGGGCGATTGCCGGATACGCAGCGGGCATACCATGCGCGTGCAGAGGACTACCTGCGCGGAAGCGACGAACAACGCGACTATCTCGCCAATTGGCCAGAGATGTTCCGCACGATCCCGATGGTGGTGCTCATCAATGCGGGATCGGCGTCGGCGTCGGAAATCGTAGCGGGCGCGTTGCAAGATCACGGCCGTGCCAAGCTCTTGGGCGAAAAGAGTTTCGGCAAAGGGTCGGTGCAGACGATTTTACCGCTCAACGATGGCACTGCGCTGAAGCTCACCACCGCGCTGTACTATACCCCCAGCGGCCGGTCGATCCAGGCGGAAGGTATCGAACCCGATTTCGTCGTCCCCGAACGGGAAAACGGCAAGCGTAAAGCGTTGCGCGAAGCCGATCTGCAAGGGCACATCGAGCTCGACGCGAAAGGACAGATTCGTCGTCCTGCCGCATCCACCCAACCAAACGGCAACGCCGGTGGGGGCGAAGGGGCGGATGCCGACACACAATCGAACGATGAGGGGCCGACGAAACCGATCGAATACGGCAGTGAGCAGGACCGGCAATTCCAAGCCGCGCTACTGGTTGCGCCATGGGGTATTGCCGGAATGGGCGCAGGTGACGAAAGCCGCACCGACGCAGACGGTCGCGCAAAAACCGTGAACGCCGAAATGACCCGAAGCGGGCGGCGAAAGGAGGTGGTGCGATGAAGCGAGAAACGCCCTATCGTTTGGCTGGACGGGTCAAAGCACCGGAGGTGCCGTGTTCGGGGATCGAGAAGCGTCGTGCGTTGCGGGTACGACTGCAAGCGGGGCAGACACTGGAAGCCGCAGCGTTTGTTTTGGCCGAGCGCAAGAAGCTCAAAGTGCAGATCGAACCCCCCGATACACTCGTCGTCGAATATTCGGTGCGTGACCACTTGCTGGTCGAGCTGGAAGAGGCGCTCATTGCCGCCGGTTTTACACTGGACGACACCCTTGCGGCGCGCGTCCAGCGCGCTTGGTACCATTACTGCGAAGCGGTCCAGCGCGAGCATCTCGAACAACCGGAGCGGCTGCTGAAGCAGGCACAGACCGCCTTCGTTCAAGAGTACCAGGAGCATCCCCACGGTGACCACGATCCCGCCCCAGAAGAGTTGCGCCACTACCACTGACGCAACCGATCTTCTCGACGATGCAGCGCTGCTGCGCTACAGCCGCCACATTCTCTTGCCGGAGATCGATATCGAAGGCCAGACGCGGATCCGATCCGCGCGTGTCTTGGTGGTGGGGGCTGGCGGCTTGGGTTGTCCCGCAGCGCTCTATTTGGCCCGGGCGGGCGTTGGTGTGCTGACTGTTGCCGATGGCGATACGGTCGACGCCACCAATTTGCAGCGGCAGATCCTCTATACGGAGTCCGATATCGGCCGCCCCAAAGCCGAAGCGGCTGCCGACGCGTTGCGGCTGGCGAACCCAGACGTCACCGTGACCGCGGTTCCCCATCGGCTGGCGCAGCACGACCTCGACGAACTGGTAGCCGCAAGCGATGTCGTGCTGGATTGCACCGACAATTTCGCAACGCGCCATGCGATCAATCGTGCCTGTGTACGCCATTGCAAGCCGCTCGTGAGCGGTGCCGCGATTCGGTTCGACGCGCAGCTTGCGGTCTTTGACGTACGCGCATCGGCTTCACCGTGCTACCACTGTCTTTTCCCGGAAGGGGAAAACGTGACCGAAGTGCGCTGCGCCACGATGGGTGTCTTCGCGCCATTGGTAGGAGTCGTTGGCGCACTGCAAGCCCACGAGGCGCTGAAAGTGATCGTGGGATGCGGCGAACCGTCGTGGGGGAAATTGTGGCTTTTCGATGGCCTGGGGTTCGAGTGGCGCAGTATCCGTGTCCCCCGAGATCCGGCATGCCCGGTTTGCCGTGATCGCCCGGCTCGGGACGAATAATTCCCACGCAACGCTGCCGCGTTGGGCGTCGATAATCAAGATGCCGAAAGCGTTGCGACGACTGCGTCTGCGATCGCCCGGATCACCGGTTCGAGGGTGCCAATTGGCGGAAAACAAGAGAATTGGACCGCCGGGTAGCGTGTAGCCAAATTGTTGACCAGCTGGGGTAGGTCGCGCTGTAGATGCCCCCCTTCGGCAACGAACCAGGGAACGATCACGATTTCGCTATGGGTAGGGGCGAGTTCCATAACGGCTTCGGTCAACGTCGGGGAGAGGAACTCCAGGAACGCCACGGTTACCGTGTGATCCGGTAGCCGCTCAGAGAGGACGCTCTGGGCGTACCGAAGCGGTTCCGCCCACTCGGGGTTGCGTGCGCCATGCGCAAAGAGCACGAGGGCGCGGCGCGGCGTGGGTTCAGGGTGCGGCGCGGTGTGGTTCGTCGCAGTCATTGCCGGGCTCCACCAATTCGAGAGAGAGATCGTCGCCCAAACGGCGCACGCGGTCAATACGCCATTTGGGGGCGGCTGCCACCGCAGTGAGTTCCCATGCCGGAAAAAGGGGATAGGCGTCGCCGCCAAACGCTTTCGGGGCAAGGTAGTGGAGCCAGCGGTCGACGAGGCTGTTTTTCAGGAACGCGCTGGCAAGGGTGGCGCCGGCTTCGACCAAGACTTCGTTGAGCGACTGTTCGGCTAGCCACCGCGCCAGAGCGTGGAGATCGATCCTTCCGTCCACGGTCGTGGGCAGGCAATGGACGGTACATCCCATCTGCGTCAAGCGGGCGATTTTCTCCGGATTCGCGGCGTCTGTGGTGATCACCCAAGTGGGGGCATGGTGGTCACGAACGAGCTGCGCGTTTTCGGGGATGCGCAAGTGGCTGTCGAGAACGATCCGGATCGGTTGCCGTAGCGCCGGGCGGTGACGGACCGTGAGTAGCGGATCGTCGGCGAGCACGGTTCCGATACCGGTGAGGACGGCGCAACAGCGGGCGCGCCAGCGGTGAACGTCACGGCGCGCCGCTTCGCCCGTGATCCAGCGACTCATGCCGTTAGCCAGCGCGATGCGGCCATCGAGCGTTGCCGCGGTTTTGAGGAAAAAAGCGGGGCGGTGCGCCGTCATGCGCCGAATGAAACCGGGGTTGAGTGCGCGGCACTCTGCCTCGAGCACCGGACCCACCACTTCGATTCCGGCAGCGGCAAGTTTCGCCAACCCTTTGCCGGCAACGAGGGGGTTTGGGTCGCGCATGCCATAGACGACGCGGGTGACGCCAGCGGCGATCAACGCGTCGGCACACGGCGGCGTCTTGCCGTGGTGGGCGCACGGTTCAAGTGTCACGACAGCGGTTGCGCCGCGTGCGCGGTTACCTGCTTGATGCAGCGCGCCAATTTCGGCATGGGGACCCCCTGCGCGTTCGTGCCACCCTTCGCCGACAAGGGTGCCATCGGGGGCAACGAGCACACAGCCGACGCGCGGATTGGGGGTTGTCGTGTTCATCCCCCGGCGCGCCAGGCGAAGCGCACGCCGCATCCACTGGGCAAAAGGGGATGCGTCTTGAGGCGAAACCGTAGCTGTCACGTGGGCGAGGAATTGATCATTCACGGGGCGACGGATCCTAGGACGCGGCGTCTGGGTCGGCCTCTGTGGGCGTAGGGGCAAAGAGGTCCCCAGGCTCGGAAAGCGGGGGGTGCGTCTCTTTCGCCCCTTTTTTTCGCCGTCGCGGTTTGACGTTGCGCAGGAATTGCGCGAACGCGTCGACGTCTTCGAAGTTGCGGTAGACGGAAGCGAAACGGACATAACCGATCTTGTCGAGCGATTTGAGCGCGTCCATCGCCCATTCGCCGAGCTGGTCGGAGGCGATTTCGCTGGCGCCACTTGCGACGAGCTTCGCTTCGATCGCGTCGATCGCGGCATCGATCGCGTCGTTCGAGACGGGACGTTTGCGCAGCGCCAGCTCGAAACTGGCACGCAGTTTTTCGCGTTGGTAGGGTTCGCGCGCGCCGTTGCGTTTGATCACTGCGGGCAGTTTGATCTCGGCGCGCTCGAAGGTGGTGAAACGCCGCCCGCACGCGGCACAGCGACGGCGGCGGCGGATCACCGCGCCGTCGTCGCTTTCGCGCGTCTCCAGGACTTGGGTGTCAGGCGCACTGCAGAAGGGGCAACGCATCGCGCCGCAACCGCGATCAGACGCGGCTCCATTCGTAGACTGGGAAGCCCCGACAGAGCTCAGCGACTTCGCCTTTGACCCGCTCGATCACCGTGGCGTCTTCCGGTGCCTCGAGCACGTCGGCGATGAGGTGCGCGGTTTTGACCGCTTCGGCTTCTCCGAAACCGCGGGTGGTGATCGCAGGAGTACCGATGCGAATGCCCGAGGTGACCATCGGTTTTTCCGGATCGTTCGGAATCGCGTTTTTGTTCACCGTGATATGGGCTTGGCCCAAAGCGGCTTCGGCGGCTTTCCCCGTGATCCCCTTGGCGCGCAGATCGACCAGGAACAGGTGGGATTCGGTTCGGCCGGAGACGATTCGAAGCCCGCGCGCTTGGAGCACGGCGGCCATCGCCTGAGCGTTTTGCACCACCTGTTCTTGGTAGCGTTGGAATTCGGGCGTCATCGCTTCTTTGAACGCGACCGCTTTCGCGGCGATCACGTGCATCAGCGGCCCGCCTTGCAGCCCGGGGAAGACAGCGCTGTTGATCGCTTTTTCGTGCTCCGCCTTCATGAGGATCACCCCACCCCGTGGGCCGCGCAGCGTCTTGTGCGTGGTCGACGTGACGACGTCGGCGTGCGGCACGGGGTTGGGGTAGACCCCGGCGGCGATCAAGCCAGCGTAATGCGCCATATCTACCCAGAAGATCGCACCGACGGCCCTTGCGATCGCGGCAAAACGCGCCCAATCGATTTTGAGCGCATAGGCGGAGGCCCCCGCGACGATGATGCGCGGCCGGTGTTCGTGCGCGAGCCGCTCGACGGCGTCGTAGTCGATCTCTTCACGGTCGTTGAGCCCGTAAGAGACGACGTGGAACCATTTGCCCGAGAGGTTGAGCGGCATGCCATGGGTGAGGTGCCCCCCTTCGGCCAGGCTCATCCCCATGATCGTGTCGCCCGGTTTCGCAAACGCCATCAGCACCGCTTGGTTGGCTTGCGAACCGGAGTTGGGTTGCACGTTTGCCGCTTCTGCGCCGAAGAGTGCTTTCAGGCGGTCGATCGCGAGTTGCTCGACGCCGTCGACGAATTCGCAACCCCCGTAGTAGCGACGGCCCGGGTAGCCTTCAGCATATTTGTTGGTCAGCTGGCTTCCTTGCGCCGCCATCACTGCTGGGCTGGCGTAATTTTCCGACGCGATGAGTTCGATGTGTTCTTCTTGGCGACGGTTTTCGGCCTGGATGAGCGACCAGATTTCGGGGTCGACGATTTCGAGAGTATCGGATTGACGGAACATCGTGATTCCTTTGGGTGCCGCAAAGGCGCTATTTTACATGACGGAAGAGGCGCTGCGTGCAGGCGATCGCCTGGTTGGCAGCGCAATCCGCAAAAAGCCGTTCCTGAAATCGGGAGCGAACGGGAAAAGGGTTACTCTTTGCGTTCGTTCTGGGGGGCGTTTGTGGGCATGTGCGGGGTGTGCAAAGCGACAGCGTTGCCATTCATCCGTTTGCGCAACCGGATGTTGAGCATTTCGACGACAAACGAGAAGGCCATCGCAAAGTAGAGATAACCCTTCGGCACGTGGACGCCAAACGCTTCGGAGATGAGCACTACCCCGATCACCACCAGGAAACTGAGTGCGAGCATTTTGACCGTGGGGTGGTGGTCGATAAATGCGGCGATCGGCGCGGCGGCAACCATCATCACCAGCACGGCGACGACGATTGCCGCGATCATCACCGGCAGGTTTTGCACCAGCCCCACTGCGGTGATCACCGAGTCGAGCGAAAAGATAATGTCGATCAATGCGATCTGGATCAGGACGGCGAGGAACGCTTTGGGTTTGGGCGATTGTACGGCACGATCCCCGGACCCTTCCAGACTCTCATGAATTTCCGAGACGCTCTTGGCGATCAGAAAGAGCCCCCCCACCAAGGAGAATGAGATCGCGCCCGGAGAATGACCAGGAAAAGAGGGAAAAGAGTGGTGTTGTCAGGCGCATCATCCAGGTCAGCGAAAAGAGGAGAGCGATGCGGGTGAGCACCGCCAGGGAAAGTCCCAGGATTCTGGCTTTGGTTTGCTGCGCTTTGGGCAGTCGGTTTACCAGGATGGCAAGAAAAATCACATTGTCGATGCCGAGGATGATCTCAAGCGCTGTCAGGGTCAGGAAAGCAAAGATCAGGTCGGATAGCTCAACGAGTGCCATGGGGCTCCTTTGACGCAGTAACTGGCCAAACGAGAGTTTCGCTCACGGGGGGATGGCTCAGGAAGCGCTGCGGGCTCGCGGTGGTGCCATAAGCGCCCGACTGAAAGACCACGACCCAGTCCCCCGCTTCGGCGCGGGGCAGGAGGACGTTGCTGGCCAACCGGTCGAGCGGCGTGCACAGGGGCCCGACGATCGTCACCTTTTCCGTTGCTGGGGCGTTCATCCGGTTACCGATCGCCACCGGGTAGTTTTTCTTGAGCACCTGTCCGAAGTTACCCGTTGCGGCAAGGTGCGCGTTGAGTCCTGCGTCGCAAACGAGGAAGGTCTCGCCGCGCGAGGTTTTCCGTTCGAGGATTTGGGTGACGAACACCCCCGCTTCGCCGACGAGATAGCGCCCCAGCTCGAGGATGAGTTGGGTGGTGGGGAAGCGCTGCCGGTGGATTTGCGCCAGGCGGTGCAGCTCCGCG
>Ga0116142_10002607_pt1 | contig 19233 bp, 16 predicted proteins | sample AD_UKC033_MetaG_FD_89785 | JGI IMG/M metagenome (GOLD analysis project Ga0116142, IMG submission 89785) | Active sludge microbial communities of municipal wastewater-treating anaerobic digesters from USA - AD_UKC033_MetaG | ecosystem: Engineered > Bioreactor > Anaerobic > Digestate | place: USA... | reverse complement strand
CCCCTCGAACTTGATTATACAGTTTGAGGGGCGGTTTCTTTATAGCTCTTACGGCAGGCGCATCATGTTTACTTCAATGCCATGGCCTTCGGTCGACTGAATTCTGAATTTGTATTCAGAAACTGAGATGGTCGACGGCTGCCTGATCGCATAAAACGCGGTCGCACCAGGCTGAACGCTTGTAAAAGCAGGTGGATAAGAAGCATCAAACTGCACGGCCTTATGAACAGTAATGTTCATCGGGGTCGTATAGCGATATTTTGCATCAAGACTGTTAAAGGCTATAACACTGCGCAGACCTTCATTTACCGCAGCAAATTCCCATTGTCTAACGATAGTTGCAAAGCTGCCGGCATCGAAAACGTTGTTAAAGTTGGTTAAACCGGTGGTTGTGGTCTGCACCAGAGATCGGATCTTGTCAGAACCATACTGTTCGAACAGATAAAAGTTGAAGAGCCCTTTCTGGCCGTAGTGCTCAAAAGCGTTTGTCGAGTAGCTGAAGTTTTCGACCTTTACAGACTGCGGATTTCTGGCCCAGTAGCCAAACCGCGCATCGTTGGCAGCGGCATCAATTATTGTCTGCGAATTGTAATAGGTAGTTTTACCAGCAGCACCGCGAATGGCGCGATACCTGGCTTCGACACCGACCGACAGGCTTTCGTCGAGCCACATCTCTTCGAGCAGACTGTCATAGTTACTGATGCCGGTGCGCACCACACCGTTCGGGTAAACCTTGGCGCTGTAATTGGTAGCATGCTGCATCTCGTGAGCGATAGTCTCGCGGGTGGCGGCAAGCCAGTATGCCCCCGACCATTTGGTGCTGCTCGGGCTCCAGACGCCGATAAGATCGCGCTGATTGCTGTTTGTGGTAGCCCCCGGAGTCATATCGATCGAATTAAACAGACCGGCAAAGCCAATTTTGGCGTATACCGGTGAAATCAGAATCGACAGTCGGCCATCATTGTCGATGTCATAAACCGGGCCATAATTGCCATTAAGAAGCGGATAAATATGCTCCTCAAACTCTTCGGCAAAGTGAGTGAGGTCGGCACTGGTCACGGCGTAAGCACCGGTAACCGCACTCAGCCCTTCAAAGCTATCCTGGTCGACAAAAATCTTGCAGTGGTCAGTCTTGCGCTCAAGTTTGCAGTTTCTTGTGGTGTAGGTGTAGCCGAGTGAATCTTCAACAACAGAGATTTGAACGATATCGCCCTCATTTTCATTACTATGATTGGAGGCGCGCATCGAAGCCCGCAGGTTACCGCCGCTATGGCGCAGGACATTGATAGTATTCTGGCGAAGCTTTTCTTCGAGACGGCCCTTAACCGCTGCCATCTGCATCAGTTCGGCGTCTTCGGCTGTCAGCAGCGAGGCATGCAAGCTTTCTTCAGGGCGGGCAGAACCGCTGAGCGAAGTTTCAGGCACCAGCTGAACCGTTTGCGCAGTTGAACCGCTGTTGGTTACAGTGAGAAGGTAATTTACTGTAGTGCCGCTCTGTACCGGCAGTGCCATCGAGACGTTTGCCGCCGTGCTGCTGTAGTTGTAAACCTGCTGGGTTGTGGCCAGAGGGGCAACCGTGTTCGGCGCTTCGACATAGGTTCCTTCGGCAGGAGGGATAATTGAACTTCCGCCGCCGCCTCCCCCACCGCCACCACAACCAACGACAGAAGAAATCAGAACAAGGCATAACAGTGCCTGAAATATGCGTTTGAGTTTAAAAACTGCCATCTTTTACCAACCTTTGCAAATGAATTCACTGGTATTATGCCTGCAAAATCAGAATTTTTCCAGCGCCTTAATACAAATTAACACTTCAGATTGCACTGATGGCAGTATTATTGATTATTGCGGGCAAATGCTTTAGAATCGGCGGCATGACCAGTAAAAACGCCATGCTCAGTAATTTCTGCCGCCAGTGTCACACGGCGGTCACTTCGAAGGCGGTCGCCTGCCCGCTTTGTGGCCTGGCACGGCCGGTTTTCAACAACCTCAACCCGATCGAAAAAGAATATCTGGCGAATCCGCCCTCGGTGCCGGCCAAGTTTCATCATCTCTGTGAAACCATCAACCCTAACGCCAGCCTTGCCAGCAATATGCTTGTCGAGTTCGGTAAATATCTCGGCAACCCCGGCCAGAGCTGGTTGTTCATCGTCGCTTTTCTTGCCCTGCTGCTTGGCGGGGGTATGATGATGCTGCATGTGCTGTTTCCGCTCAGCTTTATGCTGTTCTGGGGCGGCATGGTTTTCAGCGCTTACGATGCGGTACAGTTCAGCCGGGCCGCAGCGGTGTCACTGCTGGTGCGCAGACTGCAGATGCGCGGCGGTTCGTCACCCTATTCGGTGCATTTTCGCATCGAAGAGCAGCTGACCCAGATGTTTTCGAGTCTGCAGCTGGTGCTGAATTCATTTTTCGACAAAAACTGGTCAGGCCCTCAGATGGAAATGCAGGCGGCCGCAGAGGGCTTTCTGCAGGCGGCCAGAACCATCACCGCCCGCATTCAGAAGTTTGCTCAGCTGTCGCTCGAAACCTCGTCGATTATCTGGCGCAACAATGTTTATGCGATAGTTGCCGACCCGCAAACCACTTATCAGGAAAAGGTGGTCGCCATTGCCAACAAGATCAGAGAAGCCGAGGCAATCATCATGCGCTTTCGCTGGATGATGCGCCTAGACCAGACCTGGCAGATCATGGAAAGACACCTCTCGGGTGAAACCGGCTTCAACTCAAGCCAGGACCGCCGGGCCGCAGTCAACGAAACCTTCCTCGGCCCGCACGGCCCGCTTACAGAAGCATACTATGGCAATTTCGAGCATGTTCCGTTCGAACTGCCTTTCCGAATGCGCTTTTTCTGGCACCAGCAGCTGCCACCACACCCGCTGCCCGCCGAAGAACTGGCCGCAGAACTGCCGCAGACCCGCGAACTCTTTGAAAGCATCGAACAGGTTCGCCGGCTGAAAACCAAACTCGAAGAGCAGATGATTCTCGACTGCACGGCGCTGGCGGTTTCAAATGCTGCCGGCCAGGAAAGCACCGCCCTCGAAGCCCGCGATATTCAGCGCTTTCAGCTGTATTCACAGTATCTCGACATACCCAAATTTCAGCCCGATTCTGAAGAACTGCAGAACCGCGTCGACCGTCTGAAGGCACAGCTCAAGGTCTGAGCCGGGCTTGACTTTGCGGCGGCAGCGAGATAAGCTGACCGCTATGACATTGCAGGCAGACAATCACCCCACACCGCAGCAATTTACCGTACAGCTGCTTGCACCGTATAAAAAGCATCTGCTGTATGGCATGGCATCGCTCATTATCGTTGACGTTGCCGACATCATGCCACCGGTCATTCTCAAATACGCCATCGACAGCATCGAACGTGGCCAGGATTTTGCCATTCTCGTCTGGTGTGGTCTGGCACTGCTGCTGACCGCCGCCATTCAGGGCGTTTTCAGGTTTTTCTGGCGGCAGTTTTTTCTCGGCACCTCGCACAACTCGGTGTATGACCTGCGCAAGGCGATGTTTGCACATCTTCTCAAGCTGCCGTTCCATTATTTCAGCCGCACCCGCACCGGCGATATCATGTCACGGCTGACGAACGATATCCAGGAAATCCGCTTCATGCTCGGAATCGGCATTCTTGTGGTGCTCGACGCCTCTTTCTATTTTCTCACCGTGCCGTTCATCATGATGTGGCTGTCACCAAAACTGACGCTGATCACCATGACGCCGTTCATTCTGATACCCGTGATGGTAGTAATGGTAAAAAATTCCATTCACAATCGGTCGAAAGACGTGCAGGCAAGGCTTTCAGACCTTTCTTCACGCGCCGAAGAGAACCTTTCGGGGGTCAGAGTGATCAAGGGGTTTCGCATTGAAGAGAGTGAAATCAGCCGATTCAATCGCTGCGGTCTTGAATTCGTGCGCGACAAAATCAAGCTGGCCAATATCGAATCGCTGTTTCATCCGGCCCTCGACCTGGTGGTAGCCTTTGGCATGGTTGTATTGCTTTATTTCGGCGGTAACATGGTCATCGCCGGCAGTATTACGCTCGGCTCTTTCATCGCACTCGAGTCATACATGCTCAAACTCAGCTGGCGGATGATGGCGATTGGCTGGATAATCAACATCTATCAACGCAGCATGGCCTCGATGGAACGCTGCCTGCAGATTCTGCGCGAATCACCGGCAACCGCAGCCGACCGGCAGCAGACCGAACCCATCAGCACTGGCGCGGCAATCGAAGTCAGCGGCCTGTCGTTCACTTACCCCGAGGCGACGCAGCCGAGCCTGAAAAACATCAGTTTCAAACTCGAAGAAGGTCAGACTCTGGGCATCACCGGGCCGGTCGGCAGCGGCAAAAGCACATTGCTGCGGCTGTTGATGAAAATGTTTCACCCCGACAGCGGCCAGATAAGAATTGGCGGTGCAGATGCGGCACAGATTCCGTTGAAAAGCCTGCGCGAGCTGTTCGCCTATGTGCCCCAGGAAACCTTTCTCTTTTCTGAATCGATACGCGAAAACATTCTTTTTTCTCAGGAAAACAAAGACCAGCCCGAGATCGCCCGCAGTTTTGCCGACCGGGCAGGGCTTGGCGGTGATCTGCGCGATTTTCCTGACGGGCTCGAAACGATGCTGGGCGAGCGCGGTGTCAATCTTTCTGGTGGGCAGAAGCAGAGGGTATCGCTGGCACGAGCCCTGGCGGCCGGACGGCCGATTCTGATTCTCGATGACTGTACAAGCGCTGTCGACACTGAAACAGAACAGAAAATTCTTGCCAGTCTGAGACAGAATGCCCGTCGCAGCACCTGCATAATCGTTTCACATCGTATGGTGAGTCTGCAGAATGCAGATCTGATCATCTATCTCGACAACGGCGAGATTGCCGAAATGGGCACGCACCTGCGGCTGCTCGAAAAGAACGGCCGTTATGCCAGGGCCTGGCAGCGGCAGCGCCTTAAAGCCGAACTTGAAAAGAGCTGAGCATGGATGATTCATATTTCAATGAAGATGATATAAAGGCTCCAGCCTGGGACAGCGGTCTGGCCTGGAGAATGTGGCCATATCTGCGGGTCTGGCGATCACATTTTATCGTTGCTGTGGTGCTGGTGCTTCTCGGCACCGCAGTTCACATAGGACTGCCATTAATTCTGGGCAAAGCCGTCGATCTTGGGATTAAGGGCAAAGATTACGGGCTGCTGCTGCATTATGTCATGCTCTATGCGGCCGGGCACACAGCCTTTTTCGTGCTCTCCGCCGCCCGCAGCTGGCTGCTGCAGTATACGGGCCAGAGAGTGCTGCACGACCTGCGCAACGCGCTGTTCTCGCACATACAGAAGCTGCCGATCAGTTTTTTCGACCGCACGCCGGTTGGCAGACTGGTCACCCGCATCACCAATGACGTCGCCACGCTGGCTGAACTTTTTTCAGCAGCGCTGATAAATGTCAGCAGCGAAATCTGCATTCTCTTCGGGATTGGCGGCATGATGCTGGCCCTGCACTTCAAGCTGGGGCTGGCAGCGCTGATAACCACTCCGGGCCTCTTTTATATCGCCTGGTTTCTCAAGGTGAAAATGCGTGACGCCTTCAGACTTGCCCGGGCAAAACTGGCAACCATGAACGCATCTCTGGCCGAAAACGTTTCGGGCATGGGCGTCATTCACATCTTCAACCAGGAACCGGCCAGAGAAGCCAAGTTTGACCAGATGAACCTCGAATTGCGTGATGCCGAACTGACGTCAGTTTTCTACAACTCGTTCTTTGTTCCGGCAGTGACGGTTTTTACCGCCATCACCCTGACGGTCGTCATAGTTTATGGCGGCTGGCTGGTCAGTCGCAACGAAATCAGCATGGGTCTGCTGATTACTTTCATTGCCTATACTCAGGCCTTTTTCGACCCGGTGCGCCAGATCAGCGAAAAAATTTCGGTGTTTCAGAGCGCCATGGCTTCGGCCGAACGGGTTTTCGCACTTATCGACGAGCAACCCGAACCCGATCTGCTTGAAGGTGAAGAATTTAAAACTCTGCAAGAAGGTATCGAATTCAGAAATCTTAATTTTTCCTATACCCCGGACAAGCCGGTTCTTAAAGATTTGAGTTTCAGAATAAGAAAAGGTGAACGACTGGCTATCGTCGGGCATACCGGTGCCGGGAAAACCACCCTTGCATCTCTTCTAAAGAGATTTTACGATTATCAGAATGGTGATATATTAATCGACGGCGTCGATCTGAGAAACTTTTCACGCACTTCTCTGCGGCTCAAGATCGGGCTGATCCAGCAGGATGTAAACATCTTCTCCGGCACCCTGCTCGAGAATATTTTCCTGGCTGACGACCGCTTTAATCATCAAAAATTTGATAACATTATCAAAGAATTGGAAATGGAAAGTTTAATAAGCAAATTGCCTGAGGGTATAAATACTCAGATATATGAACGCGGCAGTAACATTTCGGCGGGGCAACGTCAGCTTATCGCGTTTTCTCGGGCTCTGGCGACCGACCCCGAGATTCTTATACTCGACGAGGCGACCTCATCGGTCGACTCTGAAACCGAAGCGATCATTCAAAAGGCAGTTCAGCGATTGACCAGTCAGCGCACCAGTCTGATCATTGCGCACCGGTTGTCGACAATAAGAAACTGCGACCGGATACTGGTTCTGCACAACGGCAGGCTTGTCGAGCAGGGCAGCCATGAAGAACTTCTGGCAGCGAAAGGGCACTATCATAAACTTTATGAACTGCAATTTTCAGGAAATGGTGGCAATTAAAGAACTCAAAACATGAAGCCTTATGCTGCGATTACGGTTTTTATAAGAACGACAGAGAAACCGGCAATTTTAATAAGACAATTGGCAGCACTGATCTACAAACAACTGGACCGCTGAAATCAATCTCAAGTTTTGTATCAGCAAGCAAAGGAAAAGTTAAATGAAAACAAAACCGACTGCTGACATCGACAGTTTTATCGAATCTTTAAGAGAAACGCCCGAAGGCGATCTTTTCAACCCCTGGTGGCAGAATGACCCGGAGAACGACGACTACACGAATTCGAGCGAAATCAGAAGGCATCAGCTGAAATTCTACCTGCAGGAACGCCTTGGCCGAACCCGCTTTTTATTGATCGGTGAAGCACTCGGCTATCAGGGCGGGCATTTTTCAGGCATCGCAATGACGTCAGAGAGGATGTTGCTGGGGAAACAGGCGAGCAAAGGTATTCTACCGGAGCACATTTTCACCTCGATGATGCCATGCCGAACCAGTAAAGAAGCAATTAAACCAGAAGGCTTCAATGAACCAACAGCAACCATTGTCTGGAGCCATCTGCTTGCCTCGGGTCTCAACCCCTACGATTTCGCGATCTGGAATGCCCTGCCCTGGCACCCGTGGCAGAAATCCCGCGGCATGCTTTCAAACCGAACCCCAACCGACAAAGAATTTGCGGCAGGGCATACGAAACTTGCAGACCTGATAGCGATCCTCAAACCACGTCAGATTGTCGCAGTCGGCGAAAAGGCAGCAGTCCAGTTGAGCAGCATGGGGCTGGAATTCACCAAGGTAAGACACCCGGCCAACGGTGGAGCTGTAAAATTCAGAGAGCAGTTTTCAGCGCTGTTCCGGACAGTTTAAACTAACCATTCCCTCACAACCGACTGACAATTTCTCTGCTATTCCAGATTTAAGCCCCACAAAAGCCAGTAATCAATCAGGGCAGTCACACTAAAAGCCAACGTCCCTCATCAGAACAAGATTTTCGCCACCCGCCTTCGCGAGTGCGGGCTCCGCAGTAATGAAGAACATTGATTGCGTCATTCCGGGCTTAGAACCCGAATCCAGAAGCCTAATGCGTTTGCCCCGACTCATCAACAAACGACAGGCCTCTGCCCGCGCAGAGATTGAAGATCGATTGCAGCAGCCCGGCCAGTATCCCGTAAAAAACGAGTCATGTGAAACGACACTCTGACGTATGTTTTAACTGCCGCCGAAAGCCGTTTTGATGCGCTCCGGGGTATTCTTTATGTAATCGCCGAAGCGATCCCAGTGATAAATATATACTGTTCTCTGGCTCGGCATTCCGGATGCATTGGTATAAACTTCGGTAGTGATTTCGAGAGTATTGCTGTTAACAAAAATGTAATAGAAAACGCAGGCCAGAACAAAGATGAAGATTACCGGCTTGAAGAATGCGTGCATATTACCTCAACTATTAATACTTCTCAGGCCAACTGCCACAAATATACCCTCCCCTGCCGTCTTTTGCAACGGCAGCGGCGCCAACCCAAAGCTCTCTGGCCATAGCCGAATCGACAGAAAAGTTGTTTTTCTATTGTGGTTGCAGCATGGGAATGATATTTTATCGTCGTGGCTGCAGTAACATATGCAGTATAATTAAAATAATCTTCTGGTGGTTTTATGGCTATTTATCTGGTACAGCACGGGCAGGCAGTTTCAGAAGAAAACGACCCACAGAGGCCTCTCGCGGCCATCGGCATTAAAGAAACCTCGCACATCGCCAGCATTGCGGAGTATTACATGGTGCCGGTAGAGCAGATCATTCACAGCGACAAGCTGAGAGCCAGACAGACTGCTGAAATTTTTGCCAACAAGCTCAAGCCGGTTCACGGTTTGCTGCAATCGACAGAAATGGCCCCAGAAAGTGATATCCTGCCGATTATTGAAAAAATCAGAAATACCGACAACTTAATGCTGATCGGGCACCTGCCGTTTCTACAGAAGCTTCTTTCGTTTATGCTTACCGGCAGCAGCGGCCATCAAATAATGAAATTCCAGTATTCAGGCATTATCTGCCTTGAAAAAGACGGAAAATCTGACAGATGGCAGATTAAATGGACCCTTTCACGCCATATAAGCTGAACAAAAAGCGACCGCAAAATAAAAACTCACAGGAGTCAAAAATGCATACAGAATATCATTCATGGCACAGTCACCGCATCGGTCACGAAATGCGCCTCAAAGTTTACGGGCATTATGGCCGGCCGCTGCTGGTTTTTCCATGTGCCGGTGGCACCTTTCATGAATTTGAAGACTTTGGCATGCTCGACATCGTGCGTGAGCACGTTGAACAAGGCCGCCTGAAGATTTTCTGCGTCGACAGCATCGACAATGAAGCAATCCTGCGCAAAGACGGCCACATGGGCGACAATATCTACCGACACGAAGCCTACGACGGTTATATTGTCAACGAAGTTGCGCCGTTCATCCGCAATCACTGTCAGAGCAACTGTAAAATTGCGCTGACCGGAAACAGCATGGGCGCCTACCATTCAGTTAATTTTCTGCTCAGACACCCCGATGTGTTCGACGCCTGCATCGCCCTTGCCGGCATTTATTCTCTCAGACAGGTTGTCGGCGATTACTTCGACCAGAATGTCTACTTCAATTCGCCGGTCGATTACCTGCCGAACCTCAACGACCCGTGGTTTCTAGATCAGATAAGGCAGGCACGCATTATTGTCTGCACCGGTCAGGGCCCCTGGGAATACCCCGAAGACACCTTCCGCCTCAAGCAGCTGTTTGAAGAAAAGGGCATTCCGGCCTGGGTAGATCTCTGGGGGCACGATGTCAATCATGACTGGCCCTGGTGGAAAATCATGCTGCCGCACTTTCTGCCGCACATTCTCTGGTAAATAATTAAAGAGGGGTGCCAGTTGGCTCCGGTAAAAAAGAAAAACGATTCGGCCGCACTCAGACAGCCCGACTACGGTGTTTATGCGCGTTTTTACGATCATTTTGAGCTTGACGGCCGCAGCGAGTCTAAAGAGCTCAATGTTTTTCTCGACGAACTTTTCAGCCTTAACGGCGTCAAAACGGTTTTAGACTTTGCCTGTGGCACCGGCGCCCAGTGTATAGGCCTGGCTAAAGCCGGTTATCAGGTCACAGCCTGCGATCTGAACCCGGAAATGCTGAAAATTGCAAAAATCAAGGCGCGAAAAGCTCCGATGAAGTTCATGGTCGGTGACATGCGCAACTGTGACGCCGGCTCCTTTGATGCCGCAATTTGCATATTCAATGCCATAGGGCATCTTTCGAAGGCCGACTGCCGGATATTTTTTGCCAATGCCCTGAAGCATCTCAACCCCGGCGGGCTCCTCGTTATCGACATTCTCAATTTCAAAGCGATGGCTGCCGGCATATTTCGTGACTACAAATACATGAGTCGCGAGGCAATTGTTGACGGCATGCTGGTGCACCACGTCAGAAACTGCTCATTGAGTCGAAAAACCGCACAGATAACTGTCAAATCGGTTACCCGCTGGCAGGACGGCTTCAACCCACCCCGGGAACTGCATGAAGACTGGCAGATGCAGATTTACGATGATGAAGAACTTCTTTCGATGCTCAAAGAAGCCGGATTTGCAGATATTCAACTTTTTGGCCCGACCGGCAGCGATTTTTCTTCAGACACGTCAGACAGCATTCTGGCAATCTGCCAGAAAAGCAGATAGAAAGGAACACACAATCATATGACAAAAGCACGCGCACGCCATATTCTCGTTGAAACCAGAAAAGAATGCCTCGAACTTCTTGAACGCATAAATAACGGCGAAGATTTTGCCGCACTGGCCGGCAAACATTCAAAGTGCCCATCCGGCAAAAAAGGCGGGGACCTCGGCGAATTTTCACCAGGCATGATGGTCAAGGAATTTGACAAAGTAGTTTTTTCAGGTAAGATTGGCGATGTATATGGGCCGGTTCAAACTCAGTTCGGCTTTCACCTTATAGAAATCATCAGCCGAAGTTAACCGATTCACTGAAAAGAACTTAAGAGGAAAGCACATGAATATAACCGTATGGGGTTGCAGAGGCACTTTACCGACACCGGGGCAGAATTCTCTCAAATACGGCGGGCACACTACCTGCCTTGAAATACGCAACAAGGCGGGGTTTCCCACTATTATTGATGCGGGTTCTGGCCTGAGAAATCTCGGAAAAAAGCTTCTGCAGGAAAACGGCAGCAATGAAATCTGCCTGATTCTTACCCATTCACACTGGGATCACCTCATGGGCTTTCCGTTCTTCCTTCCGGCATATTTCAGCCGCTTCAAAATCAATGTATGCGGCATTCAGTCAGCTCGCAACTACATGTGTCAGGCGCTGGCACGGCAGCTCGAGGCTCCGTATTTTCCGGTTGATTTCGAGCAGCTCAAAGCACAGTTCAATTTTGGCTGCAGCGGCCCCGGATGTGGGTCATGCATGCACATGAAGGTCGAGACCATTCAACTCAGCCATCCGAACGGCGGCTTTGGCTTCAAATTTACGGAAGCCGGCAAACAGTTCGTTTTTCTCACCGACAATGAACTTGGGCACCGCCACCCCGGCGGTCTGCTTCCATACGAATATGCAGACTTCGCAAAGGGTGTTGATCTGCTGTTTCACGATGCGCAATACACAGATGCCGAATATGAAAAAACAAAAACCTGGGGGCATTCGACCTATAATCAGGTATTAAAACTGGCCATGGATGCCAAAGTTAAGCGTCTTGGGCTTTTTCACCACGATCCCGATCGTACCGACGCCGAACTCGATCAGATAGTAGCCGAGCTGCGGCAAAAAGTCGCGGCAGCCGGCAGCAACCTTGATATTTTTGCTGTTTTCGAGGGCATGCAGATAGAACTGGAGTAGCAGAGTATGCACGTAAAGCCCGGAACCCCCTACCCTCTGGGAGCAAACTGGGATGGAAAGGGCGTAAATTTTGCCCTTTTTTCTGAAAACGCCGAAGGCGTTGAGCTTTGTCTTTTCGATCAGGAAAACAACGAAACCCGCATAGCGTTGCGGCATCGTACGGCTTTTGTCTGGCACATCTATATTGAGGGTCTGCAGCCAGGCCAGCGCTACGCATATCGGGTGCATGGCCAATATAAGCCAGAAGCAGGGTTGCGTTTCAATCCCCGCGTTCTACTGATGGATCCTTACGCCAAGGCCCTGGACGGGGTCGAGAATCACGAAGCCGGATTGTTTGCCTACAATGTCTTCAGCTCAAAAAAAGATCTGGAAATAAGCACTGAATATGCTTCGGGTACCCCACTCGGCATCGTCATTGAGAACGACTTTGAATGGAATGGCGACCGTCACCCGAAACTGCCGTTTCACCGCACAATTCTCTATGAAACGCATGTCAGAGGCATCAGCATGCTTCACCCCGATGTGCCGGAAAAACTGCGCGGGACCTACGCCGGGCTCGCTTCTGAGCCGATCATCGATCATCTCAAGCAGCTTGGGATTACGACAATCGAACTGCTGCCGGTGCATCAACACATCGACGACCCGTTTCTTTACGAAAAAGGATTGAAAAACTACTGGGGCTACAGCACTCTTTCATTTTTCGCACCGGAAATCCGCTACAGTTCAGACAAATCGCCGGGCGGCGCGGTGCGCGAATTCAAACAGATGGTTAAAAAGCTGCATCGAGCCGGGCTTGAAGTGATCATTGACGTTGTTTACAACCATACATGCGAAGGCAACCACAATGGTCCGACCATGAGCTACAAGGGCATCGACAATCCGACTTATTATCGTCTTTCCCGTGACAACAAAAGATTTTACAAAGATTACACCGGTACCGGCAATACAATAAACGTTGTCAGCCCGCAAACATTGCAGCTGATAATGGATTCATTACGTTACTGGGTTACAGAAATGCATGTAGACGGCTTCAGATTCGACCTCTGTTCGACTCTCGCACGCGAAATGCATTACTGGAACCAGCTTTCAAGTTTCTTCACCATTATTCATCAAGACCCGGTCATCAGTCAGGTCAAGTTGATCGCTGAACCATGGGATGTCGGCGAGGGCGGTTATCAGGTCGGCAATTTTCCGGTTCTCTGGGCTGAATGGAACGCCAAATACCGCGATGTAATACGTTCATTCTGGAAAGGCGACGGCGGCTTTGCCGGAGAAGTTGGCTACCGACTCACCGGCAGCAGTGATCTTTATGAAAACGACGGTCGCAGACCGTATATGAGCGTCAACTTTATCACCGCTCACGACGGCTTTACGCTGCGCGATATGGTTTCCTACAATGAGAAGCATAATCACAGCAACCTCGAACATAACCGTGACGGGCATGACGACAACCGCTCATGGAACCACGGGCACGAGGGCGAAAGCAGCGACCCGTTCATCAGACGTCTGCGCAATCAGCAGATGCGCAACATGCTTGCGACCCTGCTGTTTTCACAGGGCACACCAATGCTCTGTGGAGGAGATGAAATCAGACGCACGCAGCGCGGCAACAACAACGCCTACTGCCAGGATAACGAAATCAGCTGGTATAACTGGAATCTCGACGAAGAAAGCCGCAGGATGTTTGATTTTGCCTGCCGTATCATTAAAATCAGGCGTGAACACCCGGCCCTGCACCGTACCAAGTTTTTTCAGGGTCGCATGATCAGAGGCAGCAACGTGCGCGACATCATCTGGTTCAGGCCCGATGGTGGTGAAATGGATGACGAAGACTGGGCAAGCCCGAACACCCGTGGTCTGGCAGTATTTTTTTCAGGCACAGGTATCGACGATGTCGACGAAAACGGCATTCCGATTCATGACGACAACCTGCTGCTGATGCTCAATGCTTCGGTACGCGACGTCGACTACTTTCTGCCGCGCTTTGAGGCCCACTGGGAACTGCTCATCGACACAGCCAACCCGGAAGCGAAAGAAGAGGCTGTTTCGGGGCACAAAACGCTTATGCATGCGCGGTCTCTGAAGCTTTTCCGCTGCCGCCAGAAGGTTGATCCGCGACCATAAGACCGCATTTATCGAGAGATTTGCCGCAAATGGGGTTTTAAGTTACAATATTCAGGCTGTGACTCTGCATTTCATTTTTTTCTACGGAGGCAGGCTTGAAAAAACTTTTCATTTCTTTTGCGGCAACCGCAGGACTTTTCTTTGGCGGATTGAGCATCGCCAGCGCCGATGACGTAAATATTTATTACGGTCCACGCGGTGGTTTCAGTAAAATCAACAATTCCCGGGTTCTTCATTTCAGCGATAAAAGCACAAAACCGGCAACCCTTGCCAATGCACTGGTTCACTTTATCGACGGCCTGGAACCAGGCAGCAGCGCTAAAATATGCATGTATTCGATGAGTGACTACAATACTCTCGATGAGATGATCAAAGCAGCGGCGACCAGGGGTATCAAGTTTCAACTGCTGCTCGACGGAGTTTCGACCTGGGCTCAGGCCAGCCGTGATCGAATTGTAAAAAAGGTCCAGGAAGCAGCAGATAAAGCAAAGGCAGAGAACCGGCCATTTGATTTCAAGATTGCGGCTGTGGCCACTGCCGCTATGAAGCGCAATGGCCGCGAATCAAAGCTTGAAGATGGAACTCTGATCTACGGCACCATGCACGAAAAATTTGGCATCTTCTACGCACCAGGCAACCCGGTGCCGCACAGCTGCTTCAACGGCAGTGCCAACATCTCTCCGACTTCCGATCAGATTTATGCCGAAAATCGTGTATTTTTCAACGATCAACCAGCGGTTGCACGGCAGCTGGCCGAAGAATTCGCAAGACTCTGGAATGAGTATTCCGAAATGCTGCTCGGTGAATGGATACCGGAAAAATACATCGAGACCAGCCATGTGCCCGGTTATGTCAAGCTGGTATTCAACTCTGAGCCGGCCAACGAACTTGAACTGACGCGCATCGACAATGAACTTCTCAACCTGATCCGCCGGGTCGATGCCTCGGGCAGTCTCGATCTCGCAATGTTCAGCCTGACGCGCGTCGAACTTGCCGAAGCCATTCTCAAAGCCGCCGAGCGCAATCCAGACGCAAAATTCAGACTGCTTCTCGACCACGCCCAGTTCGACGATGCCGACCCGATTGAAAGCAAACAGGGGCCCTGGCTTGAAAAGAGGGCCGCCGAACTTGGCCTTAAAAACGTTCAGGTGCGCTATCGCTTCAGAATCAATGCCTACGGCCTCGACCAGGAAACGAAAAAACCGGCGCTGCTGAGCTATCTGAGCCTGTTTCTGCACCACAAAAATGTAACCGTAAATGGCCGCGAAATGGCAATCGGCAGTTACAACTGGTCGAATTCAGCCGAGTATCTCAATTTCGAGAACGTAATGATTTTCAATGGGCTCTATCAGCACCATCAGAAACTCATCGACAGTTTCAAGGCTGAATTCGATGTTCTCTGGAACTCAAGAATGCCATCAGGCCCGGTTAAGGCTCCAAGAAAAGGCGTGCCACAAACCGTTACGCTGGCCGAGGGCAAAGCACTGCATGCAAAACTGCTGAAAGCCCTCGAAAAAGAAGAAAACTGCAAAGTGCTTGCCACGCTTGACCGCGAAGCTCACAAACCTTTCGCCAAGATCGTCGAAGAAACCGGCCTCAGTGAAAAGCAGGTAAAAAAAGCCATTAAAGCCCTTTCAGAAGCCGGCTTCATCATCAGATGGGAAAAAGATGCCGTTGAAGGTTATTCACAGGTCGACTGATGCTTTGCCAGAATTGAACATGCAAAATAAACGATTCCATGCCATCCCCGCGCCTGTCCCCGGAAGGGGGCAAGCGCGGGGATCTGAGCAATTGTTCATAAGATCTCTGCCTGTATCCTCCGGGGTATAAACGCAGGAATAACGGACAAACCCCTATTCAAATGTAACAAAGCACCAGGAGCCAACAATGGACCCATTCATCATCAGCAATACCATTCTTGACGGGCTGCCCAAAAACACTGACGCGGATCTGCAGAGACTGGCAGCCGTGTATCGCATAAACTGTCTTGCCGGCCTGAAAAAAGCCAGCCACGGCTGGCTGGGTGCCTGTTTTTCGAGTATAGAACTGCTGACGGCAATTTATCACCGCTATATCCGTGAACCGCAAAAGCCTCTTGAAAACAGAGGCAGCGTGCATCTCTCGAAAGGGCACGCGGCAATGGCACAATATGCGGTGCTGGCCGGCATGAATTGTTTCAGCACCGATCGACTCGCTTCTTACAAGCAATTGCATGGTCTGCCGGCGCACTGCGACAGAACAGTTCCCGGTGTTGACTCAGACAGCGGGTCACTTGGCCAGGGCCTGTCGAAAGCGATTGGCATCGCGCTGAGCAATGCAGCAGCCGGGCATAAGCACCCGGTATTTGCGATAATCGGTGACGGCGAAATGCAGGAAGGACAACTTTTCGAAGCTTTTCTGACACTGCGCAGGTTGAATCCGGGCATGGTGGTTCCGATTATTGACCGCAATCATCTGCAGTCTGACAGTCAGACTGCAGATATAAAAGATGCTGAAGACTGGGCCACGGTATTTCAGGGAATCGGACTGCAGGTACACGAGATTGACGGGCATTCCATAAGCGAAATCTGCGCTGCCATTGACCAGATCCTGCAGTCACCACATCCGGGGGTCATCATTGCACGCACAGTCAAAGGTGGCGGTTCTGCTGTTACCGGTATGCCCTACAATACCCCAAGACGCGAGGGCAAATGGCACGGCGCCATTCCTGATGACCGCGAATATCTTGCAATCATGCAGGAACAGGCAGCTATCATCAACAACCCGGCGGTCGATACGGCTTTGCAAGCCTGGCTGACAGATCAACCTGCTGTTGCCTCGCAGCCGGCTGCGGGTAAAGATTCTTCCGGCAACGGCATTTCGACGGGTGAAGCCTTTGCCGATGCACTTCTCACTCTGGCCGGCAACGATCGTCGGGTTTTCGTTCTCGACGCCGATCTTGAAAAATCCTGCAAACTGACAAATGTCGCGACCGGTTTTGCAAACCGGTTTATTGAAGTCGGCATCAGCGAACAGGACATGTGTTCGCTGGCAGCAGGTCTTGGCCTCGCCGGCAATATCGCTGTCGTCAACACTTACGGTTCATTTTTCAAGCGCAGCCTTGACCAGATCTACGCCTGCATCACCGAAAAGGTGCCGGTGATCTTTGCTGCCCACTATTCTGGTGCCGACTATTATACCGACGGCAAGAGCCACCAGGCGATCAATGATCTTGGCCTGATGCTCGCTCTCAATGACATCGACATTATCGAGCCGATCGATGCAGCGAGCACAGGCATCCTGCTGCAGAAAACGCTTGAACGTCTGAAAAGCGAAATCAGGGCCGGCAAGGGCTGCCGACCAGCCTATTTCAGACTGCACCGCACTCCCCTGCCTGGTTTCACCGACTTACCTTTTCATGACGGCCACCCGGGCATTTTCAAGTCGAGCATGGAAACAGGGCAAAGAAATGTGCTGTTCACTTCCGGACCACACATGCTGAAAGCCGGGCTCGATGCCGCCACGACTCTTGCGGCTGACGGCATCTGTCTCGACGTCGTTGCCATCGGCCAGTTTTCTGACCCGCAGAAACATCTGAAGATGTTAAGCGAGACCGGACACCGGCTGTTTTCACTCGAAGATCATCGCCGGGAAAGTGGTGTCGGCAGTTTTGTCGCCTCGCTCGGGTTTCGCAACCCGGTGCGTATCGGTGCCCGCAAATACTGCCAGTCTTCGCTCAAACTCGACGAAATGCTGTCTGAGCATTGCATTACGGCCACCGATGTGGTTAAAGTAGTTAAAAAGGTGCTCGGCTGCAGTCATGAAAAATAGAAACAAGGAGCAGAAGCATGCCTGAATTCAGATTCAATCACAATAACATCAATGTTCTTGACCTCGAAAAAAGCCTTGCTTTCTATCAGAAAGCACTCGGACTGAAAGAAGTCAGGCGCAAGGAAGCGGCAGACGGCAGTTTCATCCTCATCTACCTTGGCGATGGTACTGGCGGGCACAGTCTTGAGCTGACCTGGCTGCGCGACCGCAAGGAACCATACAATCTGGGTGAAAACGAATTTCATCTTGCCTTCACAACCAATGATTATGAAGCAGCACATGCCATGCACAAAGAAATGGGCTGTATCTGCTACGAAAACCCGGCAATGGGCATCTATTTCATCGCCGACCCTGATAATTACTGGCTTGAAGTCGTTCCAGAAAAGAAGATGAAATAATGCTGCTGCAAAGTTCAAACCGGCGCCAGGGCGGAATCGGGCCGACGCAGCTGATTGCAGTTATTCTGCTGCTGACTCTCGTCGGCATCGGCGTTTATTACTGGCAGCAGAGCAAACCAGCTCCCGGCCGGCCGCCGCTAGTCACTACCAGCAAAGGGTTTCCGATTGATGAAGCCCTGCGCGAGGCAACGCGCCGCACCGGCAATGTTGTATTCGGCGGCAACCCGGTCATCAGCGGCAGTGCCACCCTTACTCTGCTGAAAAACATTGCCTACCATACCGGTTATTGTGAAGAGCGCCGCAACCCGCTGTGGGTCGCTTACCGTCTTGACGCCAAAGAGGTCGGCGAGAAGTTGAAAAGGCCGAAGGGGTTCAAGGCCGACCTGCGAACCCTGTCGCGTGTTTCCCCGAATGATTTTGCCAAAACCGGTTACGACCGCGGTCACATGGCACCAAACTCGGCAATTGCCCAGCGTTTTGGTCTCGACGCCCAGCATGAAACCTTTCTGATGAGTAATATTGTGCCACAGAGCCCGGAACTGAACCGAAAAGTCTGGCAAAGGCTTGAAAAGCTTGAAGACGAGTATGCCAACAACCTCGAAAGTATCTGGGTCATAACCGGCCCGATTTTTGACCTTCATATTCAAACGATTTCGAATAATATCGAGATTCCAGACGCATTTTTTAAAATTATTTTTGACGAAGAAAAAGGCAATCTGCGCACCCTGGCATTTCTGATTCAGCAAAGCGTCACCGGCAGAGAGCCTATCGACAGCTTTCTGACCAGCATCGATGAAATCGAGAAGCTTACCGGCCTCGACTTTATTGCGCCGCTGGCAGACGAAGTCGAAGACAAACTCGAAGCGGCAGCTCCAGCCAGAATCTGGTAACAGCAGGAGACAGAAATGACAGATAATTCAACCAGCAAAACCAATCTGATCATCATTGTAATTGGCATTCTATTCATGTTTCTCCTTCTTTATCACGTTTTTGGCAGCACCAGTCAGGGCATTTACTCTATCGCCACCGTTAAAAACGTTCAGTCGATCGAATCAGAAGATCCAGACAGCAATGAAAAGACTTTTGCGGTCGAGCTTGATTTTCAATCCGGTGAACACAAGGGCAGAACCATGGTTGCCGAGCATTTTGAAACGCCCGGCTCAGCCTACAATCTTGATCTGCAACAGGGAGAAACGATTCTTGCGGTGGTCGAAAAACAGGAAGACCAGGAAATAGTCGGTATTGACGAGCACTTCAAATCGCACCGTCT
>Ga0116142_10002596_pt1 | contig 19271 bp, 17 predicted proteins | sample AD_UKC033_MetaG_FD_89785 | JGI IMG/M metagenome (GOLD analysis project Ga0116142, IMG submission 89785) | Active sludge microbial communities of municipal wastewater-treating anaerobic digesters from USA - AD_UKC033_MetaG | ecosystem: Engineered > Bioreactor > Anaerobic > Digestate | place: USA... | reverse complement strand
CTTTTTTTAATTGAGTCATTTGTACTTTGTTCAATTTAAGCAGTTCTATCACTTTCCACCATCCTTGAGGAATAACATAGGCATTTGGTTTTTTTACAAATTCTTTAGCAGGAAAATGGTTAAAGATTCTAACTGTCTTTTCATACGGTTTGTTTCTATCATAGTATAATCTTGGTAACCCGGATACTTCACTTGGTCTCTTTCCTGATTCATATCCTTTATAAAGTATTTCTTTGAATACTGATTTATCGAGTGCCCATTTAATTGGGAAATCTTTAGCTGTTTTTACATATTGTTTTGTTTGCTCCCTGAGTTGTTTAATCTTCTCACTGTTCTTAGCAGTAAATTCTATGAATGACTGCATCAGAGCATAAGTCGCTTTTACCCTCTGGTCGTATGGTTTGAGCATATGAGATTCCGGAACAAAAGAAAATGTATGCCAAAGAGCGGCATAACCACTGGCATATCTAGGGCTATCCCAGTATTCCTGCCAGCCGTTTTCGGGGGTATCTCCCCAGACATTTACATAGGGGACAAGGTCAAACCCTTTTTCTTTCATTAAGCCATATAGTGCTGGTTCAAATTCTTTGCTTGTGTATTCCCCCATCGCTCCCCCCAGTTTGGTATGCTGTGTGGTCAGTAATGTCAACACATGCTGGTAGTCGGCACCATTGCTTACATGATTGTCAATGAAAACATCCGGATCGAGTAAATGAAAAATTTCGGTGAATGATCTCGCATCTTTGGAGTCGCATTTGATAAAGTCCCTGTTCAGGTCCAGGTTTTGTGAGTTACCACGAAAACCAAATTCTTCCGGGCCATTCTGATCAACTCTGTAGTTAGCGCTGCGATTAAGACATCCTCCAATATTATAAACAGGTATAAATGCCAGAACAATGTTATCAGGAATTTTGTATTTGCCAATCACTATATCTCTTGCCAATAACATGCTTGCATCAATTCCATCTGGTTCTCCCGGATGTATACCATTGTTGATAAGGATAATCCGTTTATTATTTTTCCTGATGTGCCCGAAATTATAATCACCATTATTGGCTACCACAACCAGGTGGAGGGGGTACCCCGCATCTGTCATATTCATGGTGAGCATTTTTACTTTCCCGGATTTCGCATCCAGTTTTTGCCACCAATCTATTATTTCAAAATAGGCAGGAGTTTGGGTGCCCTTTGATTGCTCAAACCTCGTAGTGATATGCTGAGAGAAGAGAGTTGTGGATACTGTAAGAAGCAGGAGCAAGAAAATTTTTTGCATAAAACAGATTGAATCTTAAAAATAAAAAAGGCATTCCGTATTGGAACGCCTTTTAAGTAATTTATTAAAACAGCCTATTTGGCTGCTACGTTAGTTTTCTTGGCTAATTTGCTTTTAAGATTGGCTGCTTTATTCTTATGGATAATACCACGCTTAGCCAATTTGTCGATCATGCTTGCCACTTCAGGGAATTTTTCGCTCATTTCTTTTCCTTTAGCCGCTTTCAGATCACGGATGGCATTACGGGTTGTTTTTCCGTAATATTTATTTCTGTCACGACGTTTTGCTGCCTGGCGGGCATCTTTCTTAGTTGCACTGTGATTAGCCATTAATAATCAATTTTAAGGAGTGCAAAGGTAGGGGTCAGAGGGCTATCTGCCAAATTTGGGAAGCTTTTATTGCCAAAAAAGACAAATAAATCAACTCATAACGATTATAGGCTTTTTTATACTTAGCACTTGAAAATCAAGGATAATCGGTACGAAAGGCATCGCTTTCTAAATCCTTCATTATGAGGCCAGATTTTGCATTTTTTCAGCGATATTTGTGACCCAATTTTCACCTGTATTTTAATACCTCTTTTTTCATGAAGGATTTCTCCTATATCACTAATTCTCACCCGGAGTTTATTGAAAATCTATACCGTGATTTTGTAAAGGATCCGAATAGTGTTGATCCTGATCTAAAAAAATTTTTTGAAGGGTTTGATTTCGCTGTTAGTAATGCAGCTGCGACTGTTAATGGTAAAATACCTTCTACAACTCCTACTAATACCGTAGTGAGTTCTGAGGCTGATTGGTTCAAAGAGTTAAGGGCTTATAGGATGATACTTGGATACAGGAACAAGGGCCACCTGATTGCCAGAACCAACCCGATCCGGCAGAGAAAAGACAGAGGTGCTAATATTGAATTAGATTTTTATGGTTTCTCAGAAACTGACCTGGATAAAGAATTCCAGGTCGGTAATCTGATAGGCTTGGGTACTGCTTCATTGAAAGATATTCTTAGTCATCTTGAGAAATGTTATGCATCAAGTGTGGGAGTGGAGTTCAAATACATCAGTGATCAGAAAAGAATTGACTGGTTGACGAATGAGATTGAGAAAAGAATGCTCGAACCTTTACCGCTGAATAAAAAAAGACGGGCACTGGAAAAACTCAACCAGGGGGTGATGTTTGAAAAGTTTCTTCATACCAAGTATGTGGGGCAGAAACGATTTTCATTAGAAGGAGGGGAAACAACTATTGCAGCATTGGATGCTATTATCAATACAGCGGCTGATAATGAGGTACATGAAGTGGTGATAGGCATGGCACACCGGGGAAGACTTAATATACTTGCTAATATCATGGGCAAAACCTATGAACAAATATTCAGTGAGTTTGAAGGTACGGCGAAGGTGGATCAGACAATGGGCAGCGGAGATGTGAAATATCATATGGGTTATGGAAGTGAAGTGCAGACACTGAATGAGAAAACTATTCATCTGAAACTGATGCCTAATCCATCACACCTGGAAGCAGTGAACCCCGTAGTGATTGGTTTTGCAAGGGCTAAGGCTGATGTTATGTATCATAGTGAGTTTGACAGAATATTGCCTATACTGATCCATGGCGATGCGTCTGTAGCAGGGCAGGGAATTGTATATGAAGTGTTGCAGATGAGTTACCTGAAAGGCTATTACACAGGAGGTACTATCCATTATGTGATTAATAACCAGATCGGCTTTACTACTGATTTTGATGATGCCAGAAGTTCTGATTATTGTACTTCACTGGCAGCAGCTATCCAGGCCCCGGTATTTCATGTGAATGGTGATGATCCCGAAGCTGTAATTAAGTGTGCTGAAATAGCTACCCGTTACAGGCAGGAATTTAACAGTGATGTGTTCATTGATATGGTATGCTATAGGCGACACGGACATAATGAAGGTGATGATCCAAAATTTACCCAACCGCATTTGTATGCTTTGATTGATAAGCATCCTAATCCAAGAGAAGTGTATATCAAATACCTGCTGGAAAATGGTAAACCCGATGCACAGGAACTGGCCAAAGAAATGGAGAAAAAATTCTGGGCTGATTTGCAGGAACGGCTGGATGAAGTGAAGCAAAATCCACTGCCATACCATTACCAGGCACCCGAACTTGAATGGAAAAAATTGAGAAGAGCCACTGTTAATGACTTTGATAGTTCACCCATTACAAGCATAGCAGATAAAGATTTCAGAACGATCTTTAATGCAATAATGACCTGGCCAGAAGGGCTTAAGCCGCTGCGTAAAGTGGAGAAAATTTTACAGGACAAAGTAAAATTGTTTGATACAGAGCAAAAAGTAGACTGGTCTACCGGTGAGTTGTTAGCGTATGGAAGTTTACTGTTGGAAGGAAAAGATGTGCGGATTAGCGGACAGGATGTAAGAAGAGGAACTTTTTCTCATCGTCATGCTGTATTGAGGGATGAAAACACAGATAAGCCATATAATCGCTTGTCGCATATACCCGGGGCCCAGGGAAAATTCAGGATTTACAACTCATTGCTGAGTGAATACGGTGTTTTGGGATTTGAATATGGCTATGCACTGGCTAATCCTAATGCGCTGGTGTTATGGGAGGCACAGTTTGGTGATTTTGCTAACGGAGCACAAACTATGATCGACCAGTTCATTGCTGCCGGAGAACAGAAATGGAACAGGATGAACGGAGTGACCATGTTGCTGCCACATGGCTATGAAGGGCAGGGGCCGGAGCACAGCAGCGCCAGGCTGGAAAGATTTTTACAACTATGTGCAGAATTGAATATAGTGGTAACAAATATCACTACTGCTGCCAATCTTTTTCATGCTCTCAGAAGACAACAGGCATGGCCTTTCCGCAAACCACTGATCAATTTCTCTCCCAAGGCAAATCTCCGGCATGTGGGCTCTTATTCAAGAGTGGAAGAATTTACCAGTGGCGGGTTTAAAGAAGTGATAGATGATATGGCGGCAGATCCGTCGAAAGTAAAGAAGGTCTTATTCTGCAGCGGAAAAATGTATTTTGACCTGTCAGAGCGTCAACAAAAGGAGAACAGAACAGACGTGGCCATCATAAGACTGGAGCAGATTTACCCGTTGCCCTATAAGCAACTGGAGGCGTTGCATAAAAAATATAGTAAAGCTACCTGGTTCTGGGTGCAGGAAGAACCGTTGAATATGGGAGCTGCATCATTTCTGAAAATGAACCTGTCAACCATTAATTATGGAGTGATCGGCCGGCAGCCTTCGGCATCAACAGCAACAGGGTATAACAAGATCCACCTCCAGGAACAGGCGGAGATCATTGAAACAGCATTTAGTATCTGATTGAATTAATAATAGTATATGATTGAAATAAAAGTACCAACAGTCGGCGAGTCTATCAGCGAAGTCACGTTGTTGAAATGGAATAAAAAAGATGGGGATTATGTGGAAAGAGATGAAGTGATTGCTGAACTCGAAAGTGAAAAAGCCACCTTTGAAGTGAATGCTGAGCAGGCGGGAATACTAAAGACTGCTGCGCTGGAAGGTGATTCATTGAAGATAGGCGACCTGTTGGCCAGTATTGATGAAAAAGCTGCAAAGCCTGTTGGTGCCATAGCTGTTGCCGAAGAGAAGAAAACTGAAAATAAAAAGGAGAGCCATAAGAAAGTAGTTTCCGAAGCACCTGTAACATCAGTACCAAATGATATTAAAGCAAGTCCTGTGGCTTCTGCGATCATTGCTGATAAGAAAGTTGATCCAAAAAATGTTACACCATCAGGACCCATGGGAAAGATACTGAAAGATGATGTGCTGGCTGCTTTATCAAGTCCCGGTAAAAAGGCTTTTGACGGAGCAGCATTATTCAGCCGGAATGTGCGGGTCGAAAAAATGAGTAACCTGCGAAAAACTATTTCCCGCAGGTTAGTGGAAGCTAAGAACACCACGGCCATGCTCACCACTTTTAATGAAGTGGATATGAGTCGCATTATGGAAATGCGAAACAAGTACAAGGATAAGTTCAAAGAGATACATGGGGTGGGATTAGGATTCATGAGTTTTTTTGCCAAAGCCTGTGCTGTTGCACTGGCCGAATGGCCGTCCGTAAATGCATACATTGATGGAGATCAGTTGGTATATCATGATTATGCAGATATAAGTATTGCTGTAAGTACTCCAAGAGGACTAACTGTGCCGGTAATGCGTAATGTGGAGAGTATGAGCATGGCTGATGTGGAGAGAAAAGTGGTGGAACTGGCCGGAAAAGCAAGGGACAGCAAACTGACAACGGAAGAATTAACAGGCGGCACATTTACAATTACCAATGGAGGTGTATTTGGTTCTTTGATGAGTACACCAATTATAAATATTCCACAGAGTGCAATATTAGGTATGCACAAGATCCAGGAAAGGCCGATGGCGGTTAATGGGCAGGTAATTATCCGCCCGATGATGTATATCGCATTGAGCTACGACCACTGGATCGTTGATGGTCGTGAATCGGTGAGTTTCCTGGTAAGAGTGAAAGAACTGTTGGAAAACCCTGAACAATTACTGATCGGAAAAGACCCTGTAAAAACATTACTTGAATTATAATTGATTTTATGACACGGATTTTATTCCTCCTATTTTCCTCTGTAAGCTTGTTTTTAATTTCCTGCCAGAAAGAAATTGACTGGGGAACCGGTGGCGGCGGTAGTTTATCCGGAAACCTGTTGGTAAAAACAGTTTCCAAAGAAGGAACAGATTCTGCCGTTACTGTATATACTTATAACAGTAATCAAAAACTGATCAATGAGAAGATCACAGGAAGATCACAGGGATTTGATGTCACCAACGAAACCCGGTATTACCGTAATGCAGCAGGTATCATTACCCATTATGTGCAGATCAATCCCAATTTTGTAATGGTGGGTATTGATAGTGTAACGACATATGTGAACTATAATACCGCTTTATCGAGGTACACATCTTATGTCAGTGAACTGGGTTTAATGGGATTTGTCGTCAGGGATAGTATGGCAATAGTTTACAACGCAGGCGGAAAAGTAACCCAGACCGAGCAGTATCAGAAAATACCCTTGCTGGGCGGTGATTATGAAATTTCCTTACGGGTAAAATACACTTACGATGCAGGTGGGAATATGTCGCAACAGGATTTTTACACTGTTGATCCCGCTACTATGGCGGAAGACCTGATCTCTACCATTAAATACACATTTGATGCAAAACCGTCGGCAATCAGTTTTGACAATGAAGCCTATGCAATCGGGAAGCCTGATCTTATCTCTGTGAATAATGTTACCAAGGTTGAATTTATTGATATAGGCACGCCGTCAAATGGATTTATTCTTAACAATGCTTACACCTATAATGCAAACAATAAACCAGGTGCAGCAGTTAGTACAAGAACACCAGGTCCTTCTGTAACTAATGTGACTTACTATTATCAATGATACGGGAACCAATATTTGAACAGCGGCCACTATTAACCGGCCGCTTTTTTATCTTGTATAATAATGAGCCGTTTCTTTTCATACCTGAACGCTGCGACAGAGATTCTGAATCAATATAGGGGAGCAGAACCTTTTACTTTTTTTCTAAAAAAATATTTTTCACAGCACAAAAAATCAGGTTCGAAAGACAGGAAATATATAGCTCATTTGTGCTATTGTTATTTCAGATTGGGAAAAGCTATGAAGGAAATAGCTGTTCAGGAAAGAATTATTACCGGTTTGTTCATTTGTTCGCAGGCTCCCAATGAATTGCTGGAGCAACTAAAACCGGAATGTAATGAAAATGCAGGACTATCAATACAAAAGAAACTGGCAATCGTTTCACCTTCTTTCCCGGTTACTGATGTATTTCCATGGGCCGGACAACTCAGTGATGGAATAGAAGAGGAACAGTTCTGTTATTCTTTATTTGTACAGCCGGATCTTTTTCTTCGTCTGCGTCCCGGGCATGAAGAGGCGGTTAAATCAAAATTGAAGAAACAGGATATACTCTTTGAGATTATTGGTGACGATTGCCTTGTATTACGCAATGCTTCAAAAGTGGATGCTTTACTATTGATCAATAAAGAAGCGGTGATACAGGATTATAGTTCACAGAGAGTGGGAGAGTTATTGCGTAAAATAGAAGTTAAACATCAGTTGTCAGTCTGGGATTGCTGTGCAGCCAGTGGTGGCAAATCGATTATGGTAAAAGATATCCTGGGCAATATTGATCTTACCGTTTCTGATGTGCGGGAGTCAATCCTGGCAAATCTGAGAAAACGTTTTAGTGAAGCGGGAATCAATAAGTATAAAAGCTTTGCAGCAGATTTAACCAAACCGGTTCTTCCCTTTTTACAGCAGCAGTTTGATCTGATCATTGCGGATGTTCCATGCAGTGGCAGTGGAACGTGGGGCCGTACTCCCGAACAGTTATATTATTTCGATCCTGTTAAAACAGAGGAGTATAGTATGTTGCAACATAAAATTATCGATACGGTAACAAAGCAGCTAAAACCCGGGGGTTACTTGTTATATATTACCTGTTCGGTATTCAAAAAGGAGAATGAACTGCAGGTTTCTTACATTAAGGAAAAATGGGGTCTTGCAGAAACAGAAACCAGTGTGCTGCCTGGCTACAATGAAAAGGCTGATACTATGTTTGCTTCCCTGCTACGTAAACCTTTATAATTTTATTAATTCAGCTGTTCCGATATTCTTTTGCCCGTCAAGAACAGTGATATAGTAGTTGCCAGCAGACAATCGGCTAATCGATAATTCAATTGTTTTCTTACCACTAAGTTTTGAGTCTTTGAGTTGCATAACAAGGCTGCCTTTGGCATCATATACCAAAACCGGCATGTTTGGAACCGCATAAGGAGTTTCTACAACAAGTGTAACTATGCTGCTGCTGACAGGGTTTGGCTGAACCATTACCAGTACTTTATTAGGATCAGGGTTGCCGGTTCCGGTAGTAAAACATCCTGCACTGATAACTACTTCTGCTGTGTCGATATATACGGCGGTAAAGTTTGCAGCACTTGTATCCACAATTTGCCTGATACGGTAAGAGATCGTACCGGCATTTACATTTACCAGCGGGTTGTTAAATACATAACTTCTGTTTGCCACTATGGTTCCCGCCTGAGGATTTACATCACCCACTTTAGTGTAAACTGTTTCTCCCGGAGCTTTTCTTTCAATCTCATATTTCATAGTGGCCACATCTTTGCTGCTCCAGTTCACAGTAGCATTGCAGGCATTGGCACTGGCACTTGATGTAGCATATTCAGTCAGCAGGTTGGTAAATGCCAGTCTCATATCCGGAATACCATAACCTATCCTGTCATCAGGCGTAGTGAATTTGCTTCCTGCATTTTTTAAAGCCTGGATGATCTTCATATTATTATACTCAGGAAAGCCCTGCCAGAGGCAGGTTCCAAGTCCCGCCATATTGGGACAGGCAAAGGAAGTTCCGTTTGCAGTGCCAACCGTATTGCTACTGGTTTGCACCAATGCTGCTACACCTATTGATGCCACGTCCGGTTTTACCTGGCCGTCAGCAGATGGGCCAAAGCTGGAAAAATTTCCCACCACACCGGATGTATTTACTGCACCCACTGCTACCACACTATCACCGTCAGAAGGAGTAACGAGGTAATGCCATGCATTACCTCCTTCATTGCCGGCAGAATTAAAAACGATCAATCCTTTTTTGGCAGCCAGGTCTGCACCGGTAACAGCCATGGTAGTATTGCCATCCATATTGCTGTAAGTATAATTGAATACAGCATTATCAAAATCGTAATAACCGAGTGATGAAGAAATGATATCTGATCCGGCACTGTCAGCTCTTTCAGCACCGCATACCCAGTTGTGTTCTTCGATCGGGTATTCTGTGGCTACCTCTTCTGTTCTGAATAAATGAAAACTGGCTTTCGGGGCTTTACCTACAAATTGTCCCGGTATATTGGCTGCAATAGTAGAGAGGCATTGCATACCATGCGGATGATCGTCTGTAACGGTAGCGTTGCGGGATACAAAATCCCAGGTACTCACTATCTGGCTGTTGGTATTGGCACTGTCAAATGCCTTTAAAGAGGTATAATTAAAAAAACCACCATCCAAAATAGCAATATGCATGCCTTGCCCTCTTAATCCAATATTATGTAGGAACTCACCATTGTGCAGGTGAATCTCATTAAAAGAACTTGTCCCATAGTTGAAAAAATCACCAGTAAGCTGTTCTGTTCGCTCTTCTTGTGCAGGAAGCGGAGTGATAGTTTCTTCAATAATAAATTTATTCCTGACGGGCCCGGGTTCATCACCGGTGTTTCTGGCAGCCAGACCGCCAACACTTTTTACAAAAGGTAATGCATTAATCGCAGTAATGGCATTTGCATCGGAGGTTTGAATGGAAACAGCATTCAGCCATTTGGATACATTTAGTATAGTAACGTTTGGCACATTTCCAATCTGGGCAACATAAGAAGGCGTAACAGGCAGATCGGTACTGTCTATGGCTATGCCATAACGGGTGCGACGATCAATAGCTCTTTGTGACAAATAATTGGCGGGTGCAGCGAGAGTGAAAGGATTATTTCCCTTGTCTTTAAGTTTTACAATATAACGGGTAAACTGTGCCTGTGATTCAGTAACAAAAGTCAGGGCAACTACAAACGGGAGTAAAAGTTTCTTCATGGTATACCGGCATTTTTAGCCAAACTCAAATTTACACAATACCGCCCACTTAGTTATGATCCACCATCCACATGGTAATACCAAAACCGGTTTTGTAGGGTCCGCCTGAACCACCAGGGTTGGGCTGGTATTCCCAAAGTTCATATTCCCGGTATACCAGTCCTATGTTCTTTGAATATCTTTCTACTGATCTTGATTTGGCTGCATAAGCAGAAGGAGTGGTAATGGGTACGTTGAACGCTTCATCCACCTGTTCAATTGTGTACACATTCGTATAATTAATTCCACGGTGACTGAAAGAGGAAGCATCACCATCAAAATAAAAATCCCAGTCTTCCATACTGTCATCGTTGCTGAAATTGTATACGGGACCATAAGGATCAGCGGGCAGGTATTTATTTCCCTTCCAACTGTACCCGTTACGGATGGGCAAATGCATTTTAATGAACCGAAGATTGTCTTCAACCAGTTCTACCTGGTCGGCCAGCGGGGTAATGAAATAAGTACCGGCAGGTTGCCAGGGTTGTGTGCCGGTGGTGTCACTCAGGAAACGGTACACCCTGTAACCGGGACGGCCAAGGTTATCGGTGATAAGTGTATCAATTAAATGCTTTACCTGGTATTTATGAATTTCCGTATCTCTTCCAAAATTGGTGAACACCAATGAATCTATACGGTATGTAATATATTTTTTCGCCGTCAACGGAATATAATCAGCCAGGGCCTCAGAGGCAAATTCTTCTTTTTCGTTACAGGAAAATAAAGTAGTGGAGAAAATGGCCAGTAAACTGAACCGGAAAAATGTAAAAATTCTCATAAGTGGTTTTTCTGCGTTTACGGATACAAATTTGACGGTTAAAACTACAAACAAAAAGCGGGGAAACATAATCTCCCCGTTTAAAAACGTATTTTTTCAGGCTTTATTGCCTGATTTCAAACGAGTTCGCCTCTCTGTATGATCCCGCCTCCGATCACATCATCCCCCTCATAAAACACAGCACTCTGACCGGGGGCGATACCTTTTGCATTTTCGTAAAAACGTACTTTCATTGTTCCATTCTCCGGGTAAATGTTAGATAAACTGCCCTTGTCTTTGTAACGGATCTTGGTTATTGCCTCCATACCGGGAGTAATGCTTTCGTACTTGATCATATTCAGCTTAGCTACTACCATTTCATTTTGCTCCAGGTCGTCTTCATCACCCAGCATCACGGTATTATTGTCCGGGTCTATCTTTGTTACAAACACCGGTTTACCCAATGCTATATCCAATCCTTTGCGTTGGCCGATGGTATAGAAAGGATAGCCTTTATGCTGCCCCAGTATATTGCCTTTTTTATCAATGAAATTGCCGCCTGCCACTCTTTCTTCCAGGCCTTCTACTCTTCTTTTTAAAAAACCACGGTAATCATTATCTGGTACAAAGCAGATTTCGTAGCTCTCATGTTTTTTGGCCAGTTCAGGATAGCCATAATCAAAAGCCATTTGCCGGATCTCCGTTTTGCGGTAAGGCCCCAAGGGTAATAAGGTTCTGCTTAAAAGGTCTTGTTGCAGACCCCACAGTACATAACTCTGATCTTTGGTATCATCAATGGCTTTGCTTACTACATAGCGGCCATTATCATGCTGTCTTATTTTGGCATAGTGACCGGTAGCAATATACTCGCAGCCCAGTGCGTCAGCTCTTTTTAATAAAGCCCGCCATTTGATATGCGTATTGCAAAGCACACAGGGATTGGGAGTACGGCCTGCCAGGTATTCATCCACGAAATTCTCGATCACAAAATCACCAAACTCTTCCCTGATGTCTAGAATATAGTGGGCAAACCCATGCTCTACTGCAGCCTGCCGGGCATCATTGAAGGAATCCAGGTTACAGCAGCCGGTTTCTTTTTTGCTGCCGCCCGCTGCAGCATAGTCCCATGTTTTCATGGTGATGCCCACTACTTCATAGCCCTGCTCATGCAGCATCAGTGCCGTTACGGTACTGTCAATACCGCCACTCATTGCCACCAAAACTTTCCCTTTTTTACTCATATTGCCTCATTCCCGAAAGGGGAGTATTAATAGTTTAAAAAAATTGCAAGCTGCAAAGATACGCCGGATTTTCGGGCGAAGATTTTCGAGAATGGGTAAAATCTTATAGGGCTATTGTTAGGCTCAATGTCGTATACCGGAGCCGATTCTTTTTTTAACGGAGGAGGATGCTAGCCATTGGTTTTAAAGAATGCCACCTCTGCCCGATAACTTATTATGTGATTGAGAAATTGATTGCTGTGAAGAAAGGAGTAATGTTTATTTACGAGGAGCTAACTCAACTTTCAGGGGATGCTGTGAGACTCGCCTGGGAAGAGGGGGTGTTCTGATTTCATTCTAAACTTTGTCCAAAAGTCAGCAAATTATTGTCCGGGTCAAGTAAAGAAAATTCCTTTTGTCTCCAGGGCTTTATTGCTAATTGCCCGTTGGGATGTATGCTTGTTCCCTTGTCCAGCAGTGATTGATAAAACTTATCAATGTCATTAGTTCTGATGTAAACTTGTCCATAGTTTTCTTTTGGGTCAAGTGCTTTGAACTCAAAAAAATGAACCTGGATATTGTCTTTTTGCAGCATCAGGTAACCATCAAAGTCAGCAATGCCAAATTCCTGAAAGCCTAACCTGTTTATGTAAAAATCCTTTGTTGCAGCTTTATCCCGCATTGGTAATTTAGGATGAATATCTGTAAGCATAGTTGTTGAATTGATATTTGCTTTTTATGTCATTTTTTCTTTTGCTGCTGTTGCGGTTTTTTGTAAAGCTTCATAACCAGCACAACTATGAACAAGAAAAATAAAATTATTTTACCATCAGTTCATCCCATGCGGCCCCAAGCGGCCGCTGTATACCATCGCCTTTCCATTCATCACTGCCGGGTATGGCCGTAGCTTTTAAAAACTCTTCTTTGGTCTTACCGGCCTTTATTTCTGCTTCGGTAAATTGTAGCACATTGCCCAGGTAGTCACGGAACTTATTCAGGTCATCGGTTGTTCCGGTTGCTTTATAACCTGCCGCTGCATGGCCAAATACATATATGGTTTGCTTATCAAACTTATTCAGTGCTTTGTTTAATACTTCTATCCAGCTTTTTATGTTGGCACCGGCGCCGCGGTCTACATAAGGATGACGGCGGTTAAATAACAGGTCGCCGCAATGCACAATATTAGCATGTTCAAAATGAATAAAACTGTCTCCATTAGTATGGCCGGCACCAAAATGATACAGGCATATTTTTTCCTTTCCCACTTTCTGGCACCAGGTATTCGTATAGGTTTGGTCGGGATAGAGTTGTTTGTCTTCGCTTTTATTCTGTTTGGCTGATCTTTCCTGGTTGATCTTTGAGTTTTCATGCGCCAGCACATGTTCCACTATTCCCTTAAAGGCAATATTGCCGCCGCTATGATCGCCATGGTGGTGTGTATTGATCAGCAGTTTGAATGGCTTTTCACTTTTCTTTTTTAGTTCATCGATCAGGTGTTTACTCTGGTCAGGAAACTGTGAGTCAACCACCACTATTCCTTTTTTGGAAAGCAGGAAGGCAATCGTTCCTCCTCTTTCTTCAAAGATGCCAATATCATTGCGCAGCATGGTGATCTTCCAGGGATCTTCAAAGAGAGCAGCCAAAAGATTTTGCCGGGTAAATGTTAATGCGCCCAGTGTAAGAGCTGTATTTTGGATAAATGAACGGCGATGCATACGACAGTTTATAGTTTAAAAGTTTAAAATTGTTCAAATCTGAATAACATGGCGAAACTCAAATTGTTTTAGTGAATGTAAGTAATAAAGTGGTTGTAATAATTAGCTTTCCGCCCGTAGCAGGGACTTAATATTCGAACTTCCGCAATCCCGGCGCTTTAAACCAGGTAATGATAACGACCAGTAAGGTCATGAAGCCTCCAAATACTACTGAAGGTACTGTGCCCATAATTGTGGCAGCTACGCCGCTTTCAAACTGGCCCAGTTCATTGGATGAATTGATGAAGATGGAATTCACGGAAGAAACACGGCCCCGCATTTCATCCGGCACAAACAACTGTACTACGGTGCCGCGGATGATAACACTAACTCCATCGAACAAACCACCGGCAAATAAGGCTATAAAACTTAACCAGAAATTTTGTGATATAGCGAAGACAAGTATGCAAAGCCCAAAACCTGCCACCACATATAGTAATGTTCTTCCCTGTTTCTTTTTCAACGGGTGAGTGGTGAGCCAGGCTATGGCGACAAAATTGCCTAAATAGGTAGCCGCTACCAGCCAGCCGAGACCCTGCGGACCCACATGCAGAATATCACTGGCAAATACAGGCAACAATGCAATGGCGCCACCAAACAATACAGCAAACATATCAAGGCTCATGGCACCTAACAATGCTTTCTGATGAAAGACAAAACGCAACCCTTCTTTCACGCCATCCCATGTTTTACTGCTGCCCTGCCAGCTGACGGGTTTTGGTTTTATCTTTTGAAACAGGAAAAATGAAATGGCGATCAGTACACAAACCGGGGTAAAAGCGATAGTAATATTGGTATAACCCATTAATAATCCTGCAACAGCAGGGCCTGCTACAGCAGCAATGAGCCATACCATACTATTGATAGAAACGGCTTTTACCAATGATTCCTGCGGGATTAGTTGTGCTAAAAAAGCGTTGAATGCAGAGCCTGCGAAAGCCCGAACAGCACCAGTGCAGAATACCAATGTATAAATGCTCCATTCAATTAATGGTCTTGAATAGTTATCCTGCATCCATTGAGACGTAACGATCAGTAAGCCCAGCATGATGAAAAAATACACCGCAATGCAAATGCTGATGAGTTTATGTTTATTGCTTCTGTCCACTTTTACCCCGGCAGGTAAAGCCAGGAGGATGGCGGGGATCACTTCGGATAATCCTAAAAAACCAAGGGCCAGTTTACTGCCTGTTATTTCATATAATCTCCAGCCTAATAATACCGGTGTCATTCTAAGTCCGGCTATAAATAAAATCCGTGCAATGATGAACCAGGTAAATTCTTTATTGATGACCGGTATGGGAATGAGTTTCGTCATGGGAGTGAAATAAAATGCTGGCCATCCTCATACTCTTTTTCCAATGCATCATAAATAGTTTGCAGATGTTTTTCATTGCCTAAAAAATCGGCGTTGCTGGTGTCAACGAATAATGTTTTTACATTGTGTTGTTTGATATAGTGGGTATATGTTTCCTGGAGATTAAATAAATAATCATCGGGTATATTTTGTTCGTATGAACGGTTACGCTTCTTGATGTTTGACTGTAGCTTGGAAACAGGTGCATGCAGATAGATCAGGATATCTGGTTGTACCAGTTGCTGATGGATGATCTCAAACAGCCGCTGGTAAAGCCTGAACTCATCATCCGGCAGGGTAACTTTTGAGAACAACAGGCATTTGGTAAAAAGATAATCGGAGATGGTCACACTCTGGAAGAGATCTTTTTGTTGTATCAGTTCTTTCAACTGTTTATATCGTTCTGCCATAAAAAACAGCTCTACCGGGAAGGCATACTGTTTGGGATTCTCATAGAATTTGGGCAAAAAAGGGTTGTCGGCAAATTCTTCCAGTATCAGCCGGGCATTAAAATGCTTGCTGAGCAAATGAGCCAGCGTGGTTTTCCCGGCACCAATATTCCCTTCTATAGTAATGAAATGATAGTTCATGTAGTCAAGAGTAAAAGTCAACGAGCAATTGCAGGTTGCAAAATAATCCAAATGCAATGGCGCAAAAGTATGCGACAAAAGATTGTGGAAAAAATCAGGAATACTTTCTTACTTCCAGCTCATCTTTACATTCATCCAGCAATTCAGCTATTGTTTTATATAATACCGGGTGAATGATACCCGGAGCTATTTCAGCAAGTGGCAACAAAGCAAACCGCCTGTTCTGCATTTCAGGATGCGGCAGTTTCAAAAACTGGTAGTTGTGTTTTTCATTGTTGAAGAGCAAAATATCAATATCAATCAGCCTGGGGCCATATTTTTCTTCTCTTATCCTTCCCATCAGTTTTTCTATTTTAAGTATTCTGCGTATCAGCTGTCTGGCATTCAGCATTGTTTCAATAATCAGTGCCTGGTTCAGAAAAGCAGGCTGATCGGTGTTACCCCAGGCAGCGGTTTCATATAATGAGGAAGCCGCAATGATAGTACCACACTGGGCCGTAATAAAATCTCTTGCAGTGGCCAGGTTTTCTTTCCTGTTGCCGAGGTTGCCACCCGTAAGTAAATAAGCTGTGTTCATAAGCGGTTCAAATATCTTTATTTTCAGCATTGACACGGTAATTAAATACATTTGCCCACCAATTAAAAGCTAAATGGCACAATCATATAGTCAGGCCAGGGCATTATGGGCAATCACAAGGGCCAGTTTCAAAGCCATATTTGCCAACCCCAGCGCAATCATATTCAGTATACTTTTCCCCATCATTTTTGTAATGATCTTCGGAGCTTTTGGAAGCGGGGGCGGGGTAAGTTACCGTATTGCCATAACGCCGGACAGTGATACCAGTTCAGAATTTTATTATGGATTAAAGCAGGCAGGCGTTATCAGGATCATTCATTACAATGACTCAGCTTTATTGAATAAAGATCTTCAGCGGGGAAAATTAACAGCCATACTTACGATAATAAGTACCGGCGACTCCACTAAAAAACCGGGAACAGTAGTCAGGGTAAGGTCCACCACAGCCAGTGCCAATACGATCGGCTCTTTTCTACCGGTGCTGGATTATATAAAGCTGAAAATAGAAGTAGCCAATGCCGGTATTGAGCAGGAAGATATTGCTGTGGAAGAACCTGAGATCAGGGAAGTGAGGAAATACCGCCAGATAGATTTTATTCTTCCCGGTCAGCTGGGATTTTCTATTTTGTTTTCCACGCTGTTTGGTGTAGCATTTACCTTTTTCGGCTTGCGGGAGCAGCTGGTATTAAAAAGATTTTATGCTTCGCCGGTGAATAAGTTAAGTATCCTGCTCGGTATAGGTATGAGCCGCTTATTCTTTCAGCTGCTGAGTGTGGTAGTCCTGATCTTATTTGGTCATTTTGTTATGGACTTTACTTTACAAAACGGCATTTCAACCTTTTTTGAGATCATACTGATGACCATCATTATGCTTTTTCTTTTAATGGGTGTGGGCCTGATATTCAGCAGTATTGCCAAGACAGATACTTCTATTCCTTTACTGATCAATCTTTTTGGGTTTCCCCAGATGATGTTATCCGGTACTTTTTTCCCGATTGAAGTATTTCCAAAGTGGTTACAGGAAATATGCCGTATCCTGCCGCTGACACAATACAATGATGCCGTCAGGAAAATATCCTTTGAAGGACTCAGTATCTTTAACTGCTGGAAAGAGATAGGCATATTAGGTGTCTGGATGATAATCATCTATGTCATTGCTGCAAGAGTACTGAAATGGGAATAAGAACAACAATTAATTGAATGTATGCGGGTAGTAAAACTTGCCATCATAAGTTTCATCTTTTTTTTCCTGCTTATTACAGGTATTTCTCTCTTAATTCCGTCTCATGTACGTATTTCAAAAGCAACAGATATAAATGCCAGTAAGGATTCAGTGCTGTTGCAGATAAATAATGCGGCTAACTGGAAGAACTGGTACCCCGGTGCAGATACACTGGAGCTATTGCAGATTGAAGGAGTAGTGAAAGGAATTATTACAGGTGAGTTACAGGGAACAATAATTACTTCAGCCAATGATAGTACAGTTACAGCAGGTAATGCTGGCCAACGGTCCGGCAGAGGGGAGATGGGCTGGAACATTATCCGGTCTGGCAGCAAAGGTCCAGTTACAGTACAATGGTATATGGACTTTCATTTTCGCTGGTATCCCTGGGAGAAATTCTCAAGCCTGTTACTGGAGAAGCGGTATGGTGTGGTTATGGAACAGGGGTTGGATAAGCTGAAGAAGTTCCTTGAAAGGTAACCCGGCGTTCATAGAATCTCACTAACTTCAATTTTCAAAAAATTAAGTGTATGAAAAAAATATTATTACTCGTAGCGGTATTTGCTGTGTTCAATAGCTACTCTCAGGAAAAATCCCGGAAAAGTCCTCATGATACGGTAAGCTCTGGTGTAACAACCGTTACATATGGCAGGCCTTATAAAAACAACCGGGAGATATTTGGTGGCCTCGAAAAATTTGGTAAGGTATGGCGGGTAGGTGCCGATGAAGCAACTACCATCAGTTTTTCAAAAGATGTAAAATTTGGTGGTGAAGGGATCAAAGCCGGTACGTATACATTATTTGCTATTCCTGAAGCCAAAGAATGGACCATTATTCTTAATTCTCAACCGGGGCAATGGGGTGCATACGGATACGAAAAGAACAAAGACAAAGATGTGGCCAAATTTAAGGTGCCTGTAAACAAGCTCAGTAATGTGGTGGAGCAACTCACTATTCGCTTTGCCAGTGATGGGGCATTGATCATTGAATGGGATACTACACAAGTGAGTATTTCACTCAGTTATTAGGTACCAATTTTTTGATAAACAGTTCATGCAGGGTATGCCTAATTAAGAGGGGAAACAAATTTTTCCCATACTGACATTCGGGATACCCTCTCTGTTTTCTCCCATTTGATCATTTCCTCCGGCCACACATTCGTTGGCCAATAAAGCAAACAGTACTGCTTCTTTGGCATCTGGATTCATATCCAGGTCATTGGTGGTAAAAACAGGAAAAGCAGGTAACAGGATTTTTATATTTTTCATGAGTAAGGGGTTGTGCATCCCTCCTCCGCTTACATAAATCGAATACTTTAATGCCGGATCTGTTGTCCTGGTAATAGCATCCGTGATCATATCAGCAGAGAATCTGTTAAGGGTAGCCATAATATCGGCATCACTCAATGATTCTGTTGCAGATACCTGCTGGGCATTTCGCAGGTAAATCATATTGAATAACTCCGGCCCGATCGTTTTAGGAAAGCTTTTACTAAAAAATGAATGTTGTTTTAAAGCGGCTAGTAATTTTTCATTGATGGTTCCCTGCATTGCCAATGAAGAGTTTTCATCAAAATATTTACCCGGATACCTGTGTTGTATAAATGAATCCATAATAGTATTACCCGGCCCCACATCAGTACTGAAAACTTTGGCAGCATCCATATCACCCGGTAAGAAAGTAAAATTGGCAATACCTCCTATGTTAAGCATGATCCTGTTTTCCCCTGGATTGGAAAAAATAAGATAGTCTCCATATACTGCCAGGGGAGCACCTTCTCCGCCTGCT
>Ga0116142_10002591_pt1 | contig 19303 bp, 15 predicted proteins | sample AD_UKC033_MetaG_FD_89785 | JGI IMG/M metagenome (GOLD analysis project Ga0116142, IMG submission 89785) | Active sludge microbial communities of municipal wastewater-treating anaerobic digesters from USA - AD_UKC033_MetaG | ecosystem: Engineered > Bioreactor > Anaerobic > Digestate | place: USA... | reverse complement strand
GCGCGGGAACCAAGTCCTACGACATCACTGCCTACGCCACGGCCGACACGCGCATTCGCTTCTACCTGGTGGATGCGCTCGAATCGGGGGAGTACTGGTCCATCGACAACGTACGCGTGCAATATGGTCCTCTCCGCGATCCGGCACAGATCCTCTTCGACGCCCGTGACAAGCTTGGGGCGAGCAAAGGCATCGCCATCACCCGGGCGACGTGGGCGTCAGGGTCTGGCACGCTGAACGCCTTTGCCCACGAGATGTACGCCACCACCGAGTGGGGCACCGTGTACGAGTCGCCGCTGGGCACGAACACAATCAGCCAGGGGCCACCAGGCTATGGCATGTTCGAGTACAGCGGACTGAGCATTATGGCGGCCCACGACAACACCACCGTGCAGGTGGACAAAGATGCCAACGGCAGCTATGAGACGACGGTGGTGCTGGACGAAGGGGAAGCGACGCTGGTCTCGGGCATACTCCAGGGAGCGCGGGTGAAGTCGGACAAGGCGGTGCAGGTGGTGTTGGTCACGGGCGACATTGGCTCCAACTATGGCTCGCGGGACATGACTCTGCTGCCAGTGGACATCTGGGGCAGCAGCTACTGGAGCCCGGTGGGCAATTCGGGCTACACGAGCGGCAATTACACTTCCGGACCGACGGTGCTGTATCTCTACAATCCCAGCACGAACGGCAACATCTACATCACCTGCCAGCGCTATCTCAGCCCGACCATCACCATGGGCCCGGTGGCGCCCCGCGGCGTTCTGACGACGACGCTACGAACGATCAACGGCGTCGATCAGGGCGCGCACTGCTTTGCCTCGACCGCGGGCGGTGTGGCCACAGCGGACCGCATCTTTGCCGTGGGAACGGTGGACTCGTCGATCAACAGCGGCGCGAGCGACGGCCGCACCTGGGACTGGAGCTTTACCCTCTATCCGGATTCCTTCCTGACCACCGACGCACTGACCCTGCTGGGCCTGGGCAAGGACCCGACCGACACGTCGTCTACCGAGAACGGCAGCCCGCTGTGGGCTACCGTGACCTGTCAGACCTATGTGTACGTGGACTGGAACAATGACGGCATCCCGGACAAGGTGGACCTGAACGGCGACGGCGACACGCTTGATACGGTCGACGGCATCAATGAGAACACATCGGACCAAGGGATGCTGGTCAACCCCCTGCAGTCGGTTCGCCTGTACAGACCGGTGAGGGATGTCTCTCCGTTCGACCAGACCGGAGCGCGGGTGTGGACGCGCACGGCCTCGGGAGTGGGGTACGGCGGGACACCAGGCTGCAAGCTGGCCGTAGCCTGGGGTGAGGATCCGCGCACGGCCAGCCCGGGAAGCCCGGGCCTGGACGTGGGCACATCTGTACCGCCCTACCGCCTCGTAGAAGGCCTGAAAAAGCTGGGGCTGAAAGTGGATGCGGACAACGATGGCCAGTTGAGCCCCGGCGATACGGCCACCTACACCATCACCGTGCACAACACCGGACCCACGGATGTGGAGAATGTCCACGTATGGGACCAGGTGCCGCCCAACGCCACCTATGTGCTGAACAGCACGCAAAAAGACGTCGGGGCCGGTTGGGTGAGCGTGCCCGATGACGGGAGCGGCACACCCTATCCCCTGGATGCCGATCCAAGCGGCATCTTGCTGGGCACCCTGACCTCCGGCAGCGTGTTCCGCGTTCGGTTTGACGTGGTTCTGCACACCAGCCCGACCTTTGGGGATCTGCTCAACTGCGACGTAGCCGCCACGGGAGGCGGGCGCATGGAGAACTGCGCCGCGGATCTGGTAGCCTCCTTTGACTGGGGCGACTTGCCCGACAGCTATGGCACTTCGGCGGGAACGGACGGCCCGCGACACACGCCGTCCAGCCTGAGGCTGGGTTCCTTGTGGGATGCAGAACCGCAGGGCAGGCCGACCGCAGCGGCCAATGGTGACGATGTGGCACGCAGCCCGAACGACGAGGATGGCGTGCGGCTGGCCGGAACGGCAAAGCAGTGGCAAAACGGCACCGGCACTTTCACCGTTACCGTGTCCGGCGGCCCGGGGTATCTGAGCGTGTGGATGGACTTTACGGACGACGCGGGTACCAAACCGAGCTCGGCCGCGGCCGACGGCAACTTTCGCAAGACGGGCGGCTATGACACCGCTGTTGTGAACGGACATACCTACTCTGAGTACATCGTGCAGAACGTGCCCGTGTCGACCGGCGTCAACGTCATCACTTTTGACGTTCCGCCGGGCCTGATCAACAGCGACCTCAGCAATCAGTTCTATGTCCGCTTCCGCCTGCAGCCAACCAACGCCACCATCGCTCCGACCGGCCTGGTTCAGGGCGGCGAGGTGGAGGACTATCGCTTTGACCTGGACGACCTGCCCACGCGCGTGGTGCTGTCGGAGTTTGACGCCACCGAGCAGGGCGGACAGGTGGTGGTGAGCTGGGAAACGGTACTGGAAGACGGCACGGCCGGGTTCTTCCTCTACCGGCAGGTTGGTGAGGACAACTGGGTCCGGGTCAACGACGAGATCGTGCCGGCGTTCCTGGATTCGACACGCGGCGGGCGCTACTGGGTGCCCGATAGCGGAGCGGACCCGGGCGCGACGGCGGTGTATCGGCTGGAGGAGATCTGCGCCGGCGGTGAGGCCAACCTCTATGGGCCGTTCGAGGTAACGCCGGTTGCACAAGGCGAGGCCTCGCTCCAGAGCGTGATCGGACCGGAAGGTTACGGACGAGGGCAGCACGAACTGACTCTGCCACTCCAGCCGCCCGAACCAGAGCCGAACCAGGGCAGCGATGTTCCGGAGGCTCTGCCAGAGTGGGAGGACGAAGACCGGCCGGTGCCGGTGCTGCGGCCGACAGTTCCAGCGGTTCAGGAGGAGGGCGCGTCCGAGGAGGCCAGGTCCGATGCCTCGGCCTCGGCGGCGGCAGCGGTAGCCGCCAAGCTTACCGTGCGCGAACCAGGGCTGTACTTTGTCGAGGTGGGTGACATCGCCCGGGCGCTGGGCATCACCAGCTCGGCAGCGCTGAATCAGATCCGCTCTGGTGGCCTCAAGCTGAGCAATCAGGGCAAGCCGGTGGCCTACCTGGCGGCGAGCGGTTACGTCGGGTTCTACTTTTACGGCGAGGCGATCAACAGCCTCTACACACGGGACAATGTCTACTGGCTGGAACGGGTCAAGGGCAGCACAGTGGCCTCTTACACGGCCAAGGCTCCGGCGGCGGTGGAGATGGGTACGTTCGTGACGACGGTGCACGCCGAGCGTGACCTGATGCCAGCGCCGGCGGTGGCCACCTCAGCGACGAGCGACATCTGGATGTGGCAGGCCATCGTGGCGGGGAACCCGGCCCTGGGCAAGGGCCTCTTTGAAGTACCGGCCGATGGTGCTGCAGGAGGCCTGGCCAGCCTGAAGGCGCAGTTCGTCTCGCTGACCGATGCGGGAACCGGGCGCGATCACCATGTCCAGATCCTGGTCAACGGGACACTGATCGGTGAGGCGCGGTGGACCGGCAAGGGCGAGTATCAGGCGAGCCGGTCGTTCGATGCGTCGCTGCTGGTCGATGGTGCGAATACGGTCGAAGTGATCGGCCTGCGCGACGCGGGAGTGCCTTACAGCATCTTCCTGGTGAACTGGTTTGACCTGACCTACCCGCGCTACTACAGGGCTACCGACAACGTGCTGGCATTCACCAGCGCCAACGCACAGGCAGCGACGGTCTATGGTTTCACCGACCGCAACGTGATGGTGTTTGACATCAGCGATCCGCGGCTGCCCAAGGCGGTGAGCAACGTCAAGATCGAGGCTTCTGGCGGTGCCTTCCGGGCCACCTTCAAGCCATCGGCTGCCGGTGTGCCCTATCTGGCGACGACGACGGGAGCGGTCAAGCGCATTACCACGCTGGCGATGGATACACCGTCGAACCTGAGCGCCAAGAACGCGGCGAACTATATCGTCATCACCAACGGTGCGCTGAAACCGGCAGCGGAGGCGCTGGCGGCGTACCGGGCCGGTCAGGGGCTCAAGACGATGGTGGTTGACGTGCAGGACATCTATGACGAGTTCAACTATGGAGTGGCCAGCCCGCAGGCCATCGACAGCTTCCTGACCCATGCCTATCAAAAGTGGTCACCCAAGCCGAGCTATGTGCTGCTCGCTGGCGCCGGGTCCTATGACTATAAGAACAACCTCGGCGCGGGCGACTGCATCGTACCGCCGCAGATGGTGATGGCCTTGGGTAGCCTCGTGGCGGCCGATGGCACCTACGCCGACGTCGTCGGTGATGCCGCTCCCGAGCTGGCTGTGGGCCGCCTGCCGGTGGTGACCGCGGAGGAGCTATCGGCCTACACGGCCAAGATCCAGGCCTATGAGGCGGCAGATCCGAGCGGCTGGTCACGGCAGGTGCTGCTGCTGGCGGACAATCCGGATGCGCAGGCAGGTGACTTTACGGCGGACAGCGAGCTGCTTGCCGGAGCCGTGCCAGGCGGGTACAACGTGCTCAAGTACTATCTCGGCCCGCAGACCGCAGCGCAGGTGCGCACGCAAACACTGGCGGCGCTGACGGCGGGAGTCGGGGTGTTCAACTATGTTGGCCACGGAGGATTGGACTCGCTGGCGTCGAAAAAGCTGCTCAAGAGCGCCGATGTGCCCACACTGGCCAACAGCCCGCGCCTGCCCCTGATGAGTGCGGCGACCTGCGTGGTAGGCGACTATGCCACGCCCGCCTACCGGCCGCTGGGCGTAATGATGGCCCTGCAGGGCAACGGCGGCGCAGCGGCGGTGTTTGCGCCAACGGGCGAATCGTTCGATGCGGATGCCGTGCCGCTCGACTTGAAGCTGTTCCAGAACCTCTTTGGCGGCACGGGTGCGCGCGTGGGCGATGCGACCAGGGCGGCGCTCAGCCAGTACGCCGCTGACGGTGGCGCGGTCTATGCACTGCAGACGTACAACCTGCTGGGTGACCCGGCAGCACTGATGAGATGGAGATGAGGCGAGTGTTTCGCCGCAACACGGATGTGGTCGACCGCCACATCCTGGATGAAACGCTGCTGGTGCCGATCCGGGGCGAGCTCTCGGACCTGCAGAGGATCTTTAGCCTGAACCCGGTGGCCGAGTTCATCTGGTCACAACTCGATGGTGTTCAGGACCTGAGCGCCATCGCCGAGAAGGTGGCCGGGGCCTTTGAGGTTGCTCCCGAGGCGGCCGCGGCGGACGTGGCCGCCTTTGTGGCGGACCTCGCCGCGGCGGGCCTGGTGACGGAGCTTTCCGCCGTATGAACTGCCCGGAGTACCGCTTTCCGGAGGGCGCGGACTTTTTCCGCGCCCTGTTCCAGCGGGCGGAGCAAGAGCGCGTGCCGGTGGCGGGGAGCCTGGAGCTCACCAGGCATTGCGAGCTGGCCTGTGTGCACTGCTACCTCGGCTTTGAGCGCGGCAAGCCGAGAGCGCGCCGCGAGATGAGCACCGAGGAGGTGCTGCGCATCCTCGACCAGGCCATCGCGGCGGGGTGCCTGGGGCTGCTGATCACCGGCGGCGACCCGCTGCTGCGGTCCGATTTTGCGGCGGTGTACCGGCGGGCCAAGCTCGCCGGCGTGGATGTGACCGTCTTTACCAGCGGCACCAGGGTGACCGAGGAACACTGCGCGCTCTTCCGGGACCTGCCGCCGAGAGTCGTTGAGATCACCTTGTACGGTGCCACGGCGGAGACGTTCGAGCGCATCACGCAGGTGCCGGGATCGTACCGGCGTTGTCTAGATGGAATCGACCGACTGCTGAAGGCGGGAGTGCGCGTGGGGCTCAAGACGATGCTGATGACGCTGAACCAACACGAGCTGGGCGCGATGAGGGCGATGGCGCAGGGCCTGGGCGTCAAGTTCCGCTTTGACGGGCTGCTCAATGCCTGCCTGGATGCGTCCAAGGAGCCTCTGGAGTGGAGGCTCGACGCGGCAGAAGTGGCGCGCGCCGAGTTTGACGATCCAGAAGTGCACCAGAACTGGCTCCGCTTTGCCAGGCGCCATCCGTCGATACCGACGAACGAGCGAGTGCTGCAATGTGGCGCTGGCGAGACGCAGTTTCACGTGGATGCCTACGGGTGGCTTCAGCCATGCCTGATGCTGCCCCGGTTCTCGTACGACCTGCTGGACGGCGACTGGGCTGAGGGCTGGCGCAGGCTGGCGGCCGTCCGTGAGCTGCGGCTGGATGCGGCCAGCCCCTGCGGGACTTGCACGGACCGGGCGTATTGCGGATACTGCGCCGGGCTGGTAGAGCTGGAAACGGGTTGCACGGCAATGCCGTCACCGTACTTGTGTTCTCTGGCCAAAGAACGAACCCAGGTTCTGGCCGAGTTGCTACGAGAGGATGCGTGAACATGGACCAACTCCGGGGGGAAAAACAGAAGGAAACGCGGGCGCCGTATCACAAGCCGGTCCTGCGCAGCATCTCGCTGGCGGTCGATCAGGTCCTTGGCGATACCTGCAAGGGGATCGATAACAATCCAACCACCAACCTGGGTGGCCAGCAAAACGGCTGCGTGACGGGTTTGTGCAAGGTCCATTCCGGTTCCTGAGTGAGAGTGCCTCGTTGCAGCGTGTCGATGAGCCTGCTCATGTTTGCGTTTCCATTGGTGATATCGAGTACCTCGTGACTTACCCGGCCGGGGTGCGTCCGGCGTATCCCGGCCGAGTCCTCGAGAGTTTCCTCGGCGAATCTCCTCTGGCCGGGGACAGGGTCTATGTTGAGTTAGTCAACGGCCCGCCGCCGGACCTGGGTACCTGGCCAATTGCCGCCAGTCTGGGTGAGACCTGGTCCATTCGCAAGAGCGGGTCCCTCCGCTGTATGTGCGTGGGTCGCCCATTTGACTCCCCGCCAAACGGGTTGGCGGCCGTCTGGACTGGCGATGCCAACAGAGTGATGGTCTACTGCTCCCCCGAGTACACCCGGCTCGTGGAGCGTGTGCCCACCATGAGCTTTGTCGGCGGGTACCCGGTGGACCAGGTGGTATTGATGTACTACCTGGCACGGCGGGGCGGGCTGCTGGTACACGCCGCGGCGATGATCGCCGCGGAGAGGGCGCTGCTCTTTCCGGGAGTGTCCGGTGCGGGCAAGTCCACGCTGACGCGGAGCCTGAGCCGGGACGGCTGGGCCGAGCTGCTGAGCGACGATCGGGTGCTGGTGCGTGAGGCCGCTGGCGGCTACCTGGCCTACGGTACGCCCTGGCCGGGAGAGGCAGGGGTGGCCCTGAACCACGTAGCGCCCCTGCGGGCGATCCTCTTTCCGGCGCGGGCGGCGGAGACGCGCATCACGCCGCTTGACCCGGGCCAGGCGCTGGAGCGGCTGCTGCCAGTGGGTTCATTGCTCTGGCACGAGCGGGAGCTGCTGCCGCTGCAGCTCGCGCTGGTAGAGCGCATGCTCAAGGCAGTGCCGGCGTTTGAGCTGGCCTGGTCACCGCAGCGCGGCGTGTTGACCGATATGCTCGAGTTCCTGCACCGGCTGTGATCCCCTTCCTCGCTTGCCTCCCCTGGCAATTCGGAGTAGTATTGTCCACACTGTAACGCACTCCGGTTATGGGCTGCGTCGCCACCCGGAGATCCTCGGACGATAGGAGTTGGAGCAATGGGAACCAAAATCGTGGTCATTGGCGGCGTTGCGGCAGGACCCAAAGCGGCGGCCAGGGCACGGCGTCTGGATCCACAGGCCGAGATCACCCTCATCGAGAAGGATGACCTGCTGTCTTACGCTGGCTGCGGCCTGCCCTACTACGTGGGAGGCGCGGTGAGCGAGCGCAAGCAGCTCCTCTCGACGCCAGCCGGTGTCGAGCGCGACGTGGGCTTTTTCGCCAAGGTCAAGAACATCAAGGTGCTCAATGGCACGGTCGCGGTGGGCATTGACCGGCAGGCCAGGCAGGTCGAAATCCAGGCCAAGTCAGGCGGCGAGGTGCAGCGGCTGCCTTACGACAAGCTGATCCTGGCCACTGGCGCTGAGACGACGGAACCGCCCATCCCGGGCAAGGATCTGGCCAATGTGCTGCGCCTGAAAAAAGTGGAGGACGCGGACCACTTTCGGGCGTACCTGGAGGCGCATCCGGGCATCCAGTTGGTGATTGTCGGCGGCGGGCTGATCGGCCTGGAGATGGCCGAGGCGGCCAGGGAGCGTGGCTGCCAGGTGACGGTGGTGGAGATGCTGCCGCACGTCGCACCGATGCTCGACGCGGATATGGCCGTGCTGGTCGAGAAGCATCTGCGCGAGAAGGGTGTGCAGCTCGTGACCGGTGCCAGGGTAGAGCGCTTTGAAGGCGACGCCCAGGGCCAGCTCACCGGAGTGGTGACGTCCAGCGGCACCCTGCCGGCAGGGGCGGCGCTGCTGGCCGTTGGCATGAAGCCCAATGTCGAACTGGCCAAGAAGGCCGGCCTATTGCTGGGGGCAAGCGGCGGCATTGCCGTGAACCAGTACATGCAGACGTCGGACCCGAACATCTATGCGGCAGGCGATTGCACGGAGAAGAATTGCGTGGTGCGGGGTACGGGCTGCTTCCTGCCGCTGGGTTCTGTGGCCAACAAGGAAGGGCGCGTGGCCGGCTCCAATGCGGTGGGACACGCCAGCCGGTTCCCGGGAGTGGCCGGGGCAACGGCGCTCAAGGTCTTTGACTGGAACGTCGGTCGGGCCGGGCTGAGCGTGGAGCAGGCCCGGGGGTTGGGCATCGACACGATGTCGCTGACCGTGGTGTCGAGCGACCGGCCGCACTATTACCCGGGCAACAAGCCGGTCATTCTCAAGTTGATCGCGGACAAGGCGAACCGCCGGCTGATCGGCATCCAGGCGGTGGGACCGGGCGAGGCGATCAAGCGCGTGGATGTGGCCATTACCGCCATGACCGCTCGAATGTCGGTCGAGGAAGTGGCCGAGCTGGATCTGGCCTATGCGCCACCGTACTCGGAGGCAATGGACGTATTGCTTACCTGCGCGAACGCCCTTTCGAACAAGCTGGATGGGCTGTTCAAATCGGTGGGAGCACTCGAGCTGAAAGCCGAGATGGACGCCGGCCGAGCGCCTTTCCTGCTGGACGTACGCACCCCGGCTGAGTGCGCCAACGGCTGCCTGCCAGGCGCGGCGTGGATTCCGCTGGGGGCGCTGAGGACGCGGGCGGCCGAAGTGCCGCGCGACGGACGGGTGGTAATCTACTGCAAGACGAGCCTGCGCGCCTGGGAGGCCGTGCGCATTCTGGCCGGCCTGGGCTACCAGAACGTCGAACTGCTCGAAGGCGGGGTTGCCGCATGGCCATTCGAGCTCGGGCCGGCTCCGGCGAAATAGGGCGCTTGCTGCTGACGGGGTTGGTCGCGGCGATGCTGCTCAGCGCCTGCGCCCACCCCCGCTTCAAGCTGGAAACGGAAGCCGACGTGGCGCAGGCCATCCAAGATGGCGCGCTGGGTCAGGAGCTGGCGGAAAGGGCGGTCAAGACCGGGGAGCTGTGGCTGAGAGAGCAGGAGGACACCGGCATCCCCTATCGCACGTTCTGCTACTCGGACTATCACACCGGCTACACGGTGCTGCTGGACGGGGACCGCCTGGTGCTGTTGTGTTCTGGCCTCGGTGGCGGCTGTGCCACGGCCTATCGACTGCGGCGCTTCTGGCGCTTGGGCCTGCTGACCTACGAGTTCCAGGTGGGCAGCGGCGTATCTAGGACCAAGCACGGCCGTTATGTGCTGGGCACGGGTGTGGCGACCTGGGACCGTTGGCCGTGATCCGAGCCCGGGTAACATTCGGGGGGCGCATCGAGTGATGCGCCCCTTCAGGGTTCGCGAGAGTGCCCGGGCGCGCCACGTGCGATTGCGACTTTCACTGGACGAAGGGCTGGTGGTGGTCGTGCCCAGGGGTTTCGACACGCGCCGCCTGCCGCAGATGGTGGCCGCCAAGGAGGCGTGGATCGAAAGAGCCTGGGCCAGGCTCACCGCGAGAGACGTTCGCCAGGGGCAGAGCGCAGCCAGGAAGGCACCTTCGCGGGAGTTGCCGCGCAGCATCCTACTGTCGGCGGTGAACGAGACCTGGACCGTCAGCTACGGCCGCACCAGTGCCACCACCGTGACGGTGCGCCAGGGCGCGAGGCGCAGATTGACGGTGAGCGGCAAGACGAGCAGCGCGCCGCTCGTCAGGGCGGGGCTCAAGCGCTGGCTATTGCGGCGTGCGCACGAGGTGCTCGAGCCCTGGCTGGCGCGGCTGGCCAGAGAGGGCGGTTACCGCTACGAGCGGGTGTTGATCAAGTGCCAGCGCACTCGCTGGGGCAGCTGCTCGTCGCGCAAGACCATCAGCCTGAGCCTCAAGCTGCTGTTCCTCAAGCCCGAGCTGGTGGAGTACGTGCTCTGGCACGAGCTGTGCCATACGCGGCAGCCCAATCACTCGGGGGCGTTCTGGGCGCTAGTGTCGCAGCACGAACCGCGCTATGCTCTCCGCAGGCGTCAGGTGAGGGCTGCGGCCAGGATGGTACCGCGCTGGGTTGACTAGGCTCGCCGTTCGAGAGTGTGGAAAAACCGGGCGAGAGATGGGACCACTCTGGCGCCTGTGCCTGGTAGTGCCAAGACTCCGGGCAACGACAGACCTCGATAGGTTCGTAGTACAGGCTTTAGCCTGTCCCCACCCACCGACGCGGTGAGACCGTCCGGAAGGGGAGCGCTAAAGCGCAACTACGAACCTGTCGTTCGCGCTCCCTGGGCAGTTATTCCACACTCTCGCCGTTCCGCGTTTGCCGTACGAGGCCGCCTGGTGTAAGATAAGGGCCAAGAGCGGCTGTGGAGGAACCCGTCTATGACAATCATCGAATTCTCACCCATTCCGAGTCAGTCTGAGCTTCTCGCACTGCAGCACAAGCTCGCCAACACCCCCGAGGGCGGAGCGGTAGTGCTGATTGCGGCGCTTTTGGCCTGGGCCCACGACGACCCCAGGGCCGAGATGTACCTGTCCTCGGCGCTAGCCTGCCGGCAGTTGGAATGCGGCCAGATCAGGCTAATAGACCGGCAGCGCCTGGCGCGGCAGTACCAGGGCCGCCGTTCCATCATCCACTCGTACATCGAGGGGGCGACCTCTGAGAACGGCTACGAGCTGCCCCAGCCTCCGTTCAAGGTGCACCTCTCGCGCAACCCCCACAGCGGCGAGGAAAGCTCAGGGCGGGTCAAGGTGTTCGTGGCCTGCTCCGGAGCCGCCACACCGCGCCCGGTGACGCTGAAGCGCGAGTCAGACGGACTGTGGCGCGGATACGAGTGGAGCAGCCTGCTGACGGGTGTAGCTGCCCCCAGGTAGAGCGGGCTTGGGCAAAGAGAGGTCAATCGGCGCGGCCGAGCGGGTGCTCCTGCTCGTCATCTTGCTGGTGGCGGCCTGGCTGCGCCTGGGCTGGCCGCGCATTGTCTCCTTCGGCTACGACGAGGCCAGGGTCAGCCGTCTGGCGCTGGAGATGGCCCACCTGGGCCATTTCGCTGCAGTGGGCATGCCCACATCGGCGGGAGTGCCCAACTTTCCGGCCGCAGTGTGGTTGTATGCTCTTCCCTATGCCCTCTCAACTGATCCCCTCATTGCCGTGGCATTCACCGCCCTGGCCAATGTGCTGGCCGTGGCGGGAGTCTGGTGGCTGGCCAGGCAGGCGTGGGGCAGATGGGCGGCAGTCGCGGCGGCGACGCTCGGCGCAACCTCGCCTTACCTGGTGTTCTACTCGCGGGGCATCTGGGGCCAGGACTGGCTGGTTCCGGGAGCTGTCCTGTGGGCCGTGTGTCTGGTCAAGGGCCTCCGCGAGCAGCGTGACCGGTGGCTCGGGGGCGCGGCGTTTCTTGCCGGGTGTGTCGGCCAGGTCCATCCGGCCGGTTTTTCTCTGGCTGTGGCCACTGCATGGCTCGTAATCCGCTTGCGCTTGTGGCGCTACTGGCGCGGGCTGTGCGCTGGCACAGGCCTGGCGGCGCTGGCCGCGGCGCCGATGGCGGTGCAAGTCCTCAAGTCGCCCACGGAGGCGGAGGGATTGCGGCAGATGCTGGGGCAGCGGGCCACTGCCAGCCTGACCAGCGTGCGGCAACTGGCGCGGCTTGCTGCGAGCAAGGGCTGGGAGTGGTTCTGGCTCGGACCCGACTGGCAGTGGGGCGAGCCGCTGAGAACAGTGCTCGGGTGGCTGCCGCTGCTCCTTGGGGCCACGGTTGCGGTCGGGATGCTGTGGCTGGTGCACGACTGGAGCACGGCGCGCGGAGCGGGCCGGAGCGGCGAAGGCGAAGGAGCGCGTGCGCTGCTCACGATCTTGGTACCCTGGGTAGTCACGGCGCCAGCGTTGTTTCTGTGGTCCAAGACGCCCCCGTACATTCAGTATCAGCTCACTGCGGTGCCGGCAGTCTACTTGGCGGCGGGAGCGGCATTCCGCGGCCGGCGGCGGCCTGCCGGGAGGGTGGTGCTGGCGGCAATGGTTCTGCTGGCCGCCGTGGTGCAGGTGAGGGCGGTGAGCCGCACGCTCGATGTCGTTCAAGAGCGGCAGGTAGCAGGAGGGTTGGGCACGCCGCTGCTCTACGCTCAGACGGCGGTGAACGAGCTGCGCGAGAAGGGCCAGCCAGTCGTGGTGGAGACGGCGGGAGCGGATCCGGCGTTCGATGGGGACGCCGCGGTGTTCGATGTGCTGCTGTGGGGCAGCGAGCGGCGGCTGGTGGATGGGCGGGTGGCGCTGCTGGTGCCGGAGAAAGGAGCCAACCTGCTGTTCAGCTTTGACACGCTGCCGGCATGGGAAGTAGCGAGTGATTTGGGCATCGGTGTGCCGGGCACGTTGCCACGCCGTCAAGGAGAACCGCCTTATGCCACATTGCAGGCGTCCGTGCCCTTGGTGCCCACGTTGACCTCCATCGAACCGGTGCGCCTGGCCAACGGGGCAGCGTTGAGTGGCTGGACAGTGCAAACCCGCACGGGCGGCGGCACCAGATTGATCACCGCCTGGCGCATCGACCGGCGCGCGGCAGCGCAGTACCATCAGTTCAACCATCTCTACGTAGAGGGAAGGCCTGGCCCGGCGGCGGTACACGATTTCTCAGCGCAGTCGGCTGCCTGGCAGGCGGGCGACCTGCTCATTACCTGGGCCGATTTCGAGCCGGTGGCTGACAAGGTGCTGCGCTGGGAAGTGGGCATGTACTCCTATCCTGGCATAGTGCGCGTGCCCCTGGAAGCCGGGGGCGATGCCATCGTATTGCAGACCCAACCCTGACACGCGGTTCAGGACACTGGGGAGGAGCACCGTGACCACCAACAAACTCAGCTTGAGAGCGCGGCTCCTGCGCCCGATATGGAGCAGCGTAGTGGCGCAGGTCGGCCGCTACGACACGGTGCAGGAGCTGCGCGCGATGCAGGCTGGCCGCGCAATCAAGCCGCAGGTGCCACGCGGCGTAACCAGGGAGACAGTGTTGGCCGGCGGCGTGGCGGCGGAGTGGCTCACCCCGGAGAAGGCGCAGCGCGGGGTGCTGTTCTACCTGCACGGCGGCGCATGGACCCTGGGCTACTATCAGCCGCATCGCTGGATGGTGGCGAGGATGGCTCAGGCCACGGAACGCAGGGCGCTGGTGCTGGACTATCGCCTGGCGCCGGAGCACCCCTTCCCGGCAGCGCTCGATGATTGCCTGGCGGCCTACGAGTGGCTGCTCGACCAGGGCGCGAGGGCACAGGAGATCGTCATTGGCGGTGATTCGGCCGGGGGGAACCTGACACTGGCCATGCTGCTGGCCCTGCGCGACAGCCGGCGGCCGCTGCCAGCGGCGGCGGTGTGCCTCTCACCGGTGACGGCGCTGGTGCCACCGGAGGGGGTAGAGCTGGCGCCAGTCGATGCGCCGCAGGTTCGCGATGCCGGGCTCCCAGTGGAATGGGCGCAGAACCAGCTCGCCTCGTACGTGGGCGACAACGACCCGCGCCAGCCGCTGATCTCGCCGTACTATGGCGACCTGCAGGGCTTGCCCCCGCTGCTCATCCAGGCCGGGGGCAACGAGTGGCTGAGAGAGGACGCGGAGCGGTTCACGGCGAAGGCTCAAGAGGCAGGAGCAGACGTCACGTTGCAGGTGTGGCCCGGGATGTGGCACGTGTGGCAGATCCTGGTCGGGTGGATGCCCGAGGCTGACCGGGCGGTGGAGGAGATCGCCGCGTTTTGCCGCCGGCAGCAGGCGCAGGGCGGTGGCGAGGGGGTGAAGCAGGCAGCGAAAGAGGATGGAACACGACAGAGTCGGCCGTCGTCTGGCAACAGTAGTGAAGGCACGTCTTGAGGCAAGGAGGAAGACACAGAATGAGTAACAGGATGAGCAGGATGTTGGTACTGGCGGTGCTGGTCTTGGCCGCGTCGGCTTGTGCTGCGGCCAAGGCGCAGTCCACGCCCACGCCGCCAACCCAGATCGCGAACCCGGCTTCGGAAAACTGCGTGAAGCAGGGCGGCAGGCTGGTCATCGAAAAGCGCGGTGACGGCGGCGAGTACGGGATCTGCTACTTTGAGGACAACCGACAGTGCGAGGAATGGGCCCTGCTCCGGGGTGACTGTCCGGTGGGCGGGCGCAAGATCACCGGCTATGCCACCAAGGCAGCGGCCTACTGCGCCATCACTGGCGGCACCTACCAGATCACAGCAGAGAGCGGGGGGGACCGGGAGAAGGGCACCTGCACCCTGAAGAGCGGCGCGGTGTGCGACGCAGAGGCTTACTACAATGGCCAGTGCGACTCGAGCACGGCAGCAGCGCTGAAGAAGTACGCGGATCCCTTTGCCTACTGCGCGGCAGTGGGCACCGTGCCGGCTCCTGACGCCCGGTACGACGGCGACGCGCTGCCGGAGGCGCTCGTGCAGGCGATGGTACGCGGCAACATCGTTTCCGCCGATGCACCAGCCGAGATTCAGAAGAACGCGGTGTGGCGCTGCGCTGACGGCAAGGTCAAGGTCTGCCACAGAGGGGCCAACCTGCCGTGCGAAGAGATGGCCGACGCCAGCGGCATTGCCAGCTCGGAGATGGAAGCTTTCTGCCAGGAGAACAAGTCGGCCGAAGTGATTCCGGCGGCGGTCACCGGACGGGCGACGGTGTTTGAGTGGAAGTGCGTCGATGGCAAGGCGACGGTGGCCAAGCAGGTGCTGAAGGTCGACGCGCAGGGCTTTATCGGCGACTTTTGGTTCGAGCTGAAGCAGTAACGCTCGGCGCGGCCGTTCGTTACCACCAAGCGCCCTCCAGACCCCCGTGGTCTGGGGGGCGTTTTGTTTGGTTAGACTGGCGGCGGCTTGGATTGTGGGAAGAGCTGTGCTAGAATGGCCCTCGATTTCCCCTGACGAGAGGCGCCGAACCAATGGCCAAATCAAGACGCACCAGGCAGTTACCAGAGGTCGCCCCACAACCCAGGACCACCAACCGCTGGTTGTTGGTGGGAGTCGTCCTGCTGGTCCTGCTGGCCATGCTGATTCTGGCGCTGACTCGCCCCAAACTAGCACCGAAGGAGACTGTATTGCCAGAGCAAGTCGCCACCAAGCAGTACGCATCGGCGCCGCCGATGACCATCGACGTGAAGAAGCACTATACGGCCACGGTCGAGATGGCCAAGGGCGGCAAGTTTGAGATCCAGCTCTTCCCCGACAAGGCGCCCATCACGGTAAACAGCTTTGTCTTTCTGGCCAGGGACGGCTACTTTGACGGAGTGACCTTTCACCGGGTGCTGGACGGGTTCATGGCCCAGGGCGGCGATCCCACCGGAACGGGTCGCGGCGGGCCGGGCTACCAGTTCGTGAACGAAGACAGCGACCTGAAATTCGACAAGGCCGGGGTAGTGGCCATGGCCAATGCGGGCCGCAATACCAACGGCAGCCAGTTCTTTATTACCTTTGCCCCGCAGTCGTACCTCAACGGGGGCTATACCATCTTTGGCCAGGTGGTGAGCGGTATGGACGTCGTGAACGGCCTGCGCAGGCGCGATCCCGACGAGAGGCCTACCTACAACGGAGATGCCATCCGCACGATCACCATACAGGAAAAGTAGCGCCGTTCAGGTCGGGGAGGAAGAATGGCCGACGGGCGGCAGAAGTACAGCGAAGCAAACCGGCAGGCCTGGAACGAGGCCATGCCCTACCACCAGCGGGCGGCCAAGGAAAAGTGGGACCGACTGTTTGCTGCTTCCGGCTATTCGTGCCTGGACGAGGTCGAGCTGGCCGAATGGCAGCGCTTGGGCATCGATGGCAGGGCCGTGGCCCACCTGTGCTGCAACAACGGGGTGGAGCTGCTGTCGCTCAAGAACCTCGGTGCGGGCCTGTGCGTCGGATTTGACATAGCGGATGAGGCGATCGCTGAGGCGCAGGAGCGAGCGGCGCGCTGCGGGATCGATTGCCGTTTCATTTGTAGGGACGTCTATCAGATCCCTGCCGAGTGGGACGGGCAGTTCGACGTGGTGTACATAACGGCGGGGGCGCTGGCCTGGCTGCCTGACCTGCCAGGGCTGATGGCCGTGGCGGCGAGGCTGCTGCGCCAGGGCGGAAGAGTCTTCATCCACGAGATCCATCCGGTGTCCACGATGCTGCCCGACGACAGCCTGAGGGACCAGAACCCGCTGCAAATCAACGATGTGTATTTCAAGAGCGAGCCCTGGGTGCGGTACGGTGACCTCGACTATGTCGGTGGATGCCACTATGAATCCAACCTACCCCAGTACGAGTTTGCCCATCCGCTGTCCGAGATCATCATGGCGCTGGTGGAGAACGGCGTGGCCGTCGAGCGGTTTCTCGAGTTCGAGAAGGACATCTCCACGGCTCATCAGCGGCAGGAACACAAGGGCCTGCCCCTGAGCTACATCCTGATCGGCCGGCTCGGCGCTGGCGCGGCGAGATAGGTGACGAATGGCCGACAGGGTGGTGCACACGAGGCGGGGCGACGTCTTGATCCGTGCCGCGCGGGAGGGTGACGTCGAGGCCTACCGTGAGCTGCGCCTGGAGGCGCTGCAGAACCACCCCGACGCCTTTGGTTCGGACTATGCGACGGCGGCCGCGAATCCGCCAGAGTACTGGACCGAGCGCCTGAAGAACGCAGGAAGCACCGCGCCGGCGATGTTCATAGCGCGGGCGGAGGGTCAGCCGGTGGGGCTGTGCGGGCTGGCGAGGGAGAACCGTCCCAAGAGCCGCCACAGCGCTGAGCTGATCAGCCTGTACGTGCCTTCGGCGTGGCGCGGGCTGGGAGTGGGAGAGGCGCTGGTCAAAGCGGCGCTGGACTGGGGCAGCAAGCACGGCGTGCGCATCGTCAAGCTGGCCGTGGTGACACAGAACTACTTCGCCATCCGGCTGTACGAGCGCTGCGGTTTTGCGCCCTATGGCACAGAGCCAGAGGTTATCTATCTGAACGGCCGTCTGTACGACATGATTCTGATGTACCGCAGAATAGGAGCGAGCGCCTCCGGCGCTGCTGTGCCGAAAACGACAGGAGGAGAAGCAGCGATGCTCATTCGACGATCCAGCGATGTGGCCCCCGTTCGCTACGGAAACGGGGTTGAAAAGCGCGTGCTGCTCGGGCCCAACCAGGGCGCGCCCCATTTTGTGATGCGAACCATCGATGTTCCTCCAGGCCAATCGTCGCCCTGGCACAAGCACGAGTGGGAGCACGAGATGTTTGTGCTCGCGGGCAGCGGGGTGGCAGTGCGGGAGGATGGCGAGACAGCGATCAGCGTGGGGGATGCCATCCTGGTGCCGGGCAACGAGATGCACAGCGTGAAGAACACCGGCACCGAGCTATTGCGCTTTATCTGCATGGTGCCGCTGAGCGGCGAAGACAACCCCTAGGGGCCGGACGAGAGCCCGGTGTTGAAGCGACGCGGCGGCCGGCAGGGCCAGCCGGGATACGATGGATGACGAACAAGATCTCGCTGCCAGCGGGTGTGGCGCAGACGAACCTGATCACGCTGTACGCGCGAGCGCTCGAGTCGCAGCGCGACGATGCTCTGCTGCGCGACGAGCGTGCGGTTGAGCTCGTACAAGAAATCGACTATGACTGGACCCGTATCCAGCTCGGGGAAGAGGACCGGGTGGGCCTGGCCCTGCGGGGACTCGAGATGGACCGCCTGTGCCGTGATTTCATGGGCAGGCACCCCGGGGGCTGCGCGGTGCACATCGGCTGCGGCCTGGATACTCGCTTCTGGCGCGTCGATGACGGGCAGGTGCTGTGGTACGACCTGGACCTGCCGCAGGTGATTGAGGGACGGCGTGAGCTCATCGGCGGGGAGCAGGCGCGCTATCGAATGCTGGCCAGCTCGGTCCTGGACGAGAGCTGGATGCACACGCTGAGCTGCCAGCAGTGCGGCCAGGTGCTGTTCGTGGCTGAGGGTGTGCTGATGTACCTGCAGCCACAACAGGTTCGCTGGCTGGTAGCAATGCTGGCCAGGCGCTTTGCTGGCAGCGAGCTGGTGTGCGACGCCGTGACTCCCTACTATCGTTTCGTGAACAACGTCAAGTCGCTGCTCTCGCACTCGACGGCCAGAACGCACTGGGCCATCCAGAGGCCAGAGGAGCTCGAGCGCTGGGGCGAGGGCATTCGTCTGCTGGAGAGCTACTACTACTTGAACCAGGATGAGCCGCGTCTGGCCGACCACCGGTGGGTCAGGCGGGTACCTTTTCTGGCGCGGGGTTCGGGCGTTTATCGCTACCGGTTGGGCCAGGCGCGTGGAGCGAGCGGGCAACTTGGCTGCGACGAGTCCACTGGAGACGCGAAGGAGGAACAATGAAACCTGCCCTGCTGGTGATCGACGTTGAAAAGCTCTCTTGCCAACAGCGAGTTGTACGGTAATCCTCTCCACAAGACGCCGCTCCTGCCGCGGCCGCTCAAGTTGGAAGTGGACACAGCGATCCTGAGCGGCTCTATGCGGTGAGTAATGCGTGACAGCCGCGTACTGTGGCGCGGACGACGTCGGCCGCGAACGGGTCTTGCTGCACGGAGGTTGGGCCAGCGGCGGCCGGCAACGGGTTCAACACCTGGAGCCAAAGGCGACCTGAGCTCTCACGGGGCGGAAAAGCGAGTGCTGGAGTCAAGTCCACGGAGACAAAGAGCGGCGGAGTCAGCGGCGCGATAGCCCGCCCAGACGGAGACAGATGAGTACGGGGGCAGACCGGCTGGTCTGCCCCCGTTGTCGTGCAGATGAACCGTGGCTGACTAGTCGCTGACGATGGTTACACTGGTAACGTTGTTCTCGACCGAGATCATCACCGTGGCCTCGCGCTTGTCCTTGCTAAAGCTGAGATAGCCTTCCATCAGAGAATCACCGGCCTTCCAGCCCTGCGCCACCATAGCCTCGTTGTAGTAGGTGGTCACTTCT
>Ga0116142_10002580_pt1 | contig 19365 bp, 12 predicted proteins | sample AD_UKC033_MetaG_FD_89785 | JGI IMG/M metagenome (GOLD analysis project Ga0116142, IMG submission 89785) | Active sludge microbial communities of municipal wastewater-treating anaerobic digesters from USA - AD_UKC033_MetaG | ecosystem: Engineered > Bioreactor > Anaerobic > Digestate | place: USA... | reverse complement strand
TTATAATGGGGTAGCAGATAAAGCTTCTCATGCTTTTGGAGGCAGGAGAACCAGCCGAACAGAGATCATGTACGCAGAAGGAGGTGTAGCTTATGTTTATCTCTGTTATGGTATTCATCATTTGTTTAATGTAGTAACGTATAAAAAAGAAATACCGCATGCCATTCTGATCCGGGCACTGGAACCGATAAAAGGGATTGACCAGATGTTGTCAAGGACAGGAAAGAAAAAGGCTGATTATACTTTGACAAAAGGGCCGGGAAATGTTTCAAAGGCAATGGGTATTCATGTTTCTCATACAGGATATTCATTACAGTCAAAAAAATTATTTATCGGAGATGATGGATTTGTTGCCGGGAAAGGAAAAATAAGATCTTCTCCGAGAATCGGTGTCGGATATGCCGGCGAAGATGCTTTACTGCACTATAGATTTTTTTTAGATAACAATTTATATGTTAGCGGAAAAAAATAAAAGGCAAAACTTATTATTGAAAAAACCTGGTGTTGTTCCCGATTCGTTACAAGATTGTATCTTGAAATCATAAAACGAAAAGCTTGACTGAAAAATCAAAACAACTGGCGAAAATCATTTCATTGCTTTTGGGAATAGCAATTGCCTTATTCCTGTACTTTGTCAATCCTTTTGGAGTAGAACATACAGCTAATAAAGTGCTGGCAGTTGCAGGATTAATGATCACCTGGTGGGTGTCAGAAGCATTGCCGATGCCGGTAGTGGCCTTATTACCACTGGTCCTTTTCCCGTTGTTGAATATCAGCAAGCTGGAAACAGCCGCTTCGGGCTATGCCAATCCGGTGATTTTTCTATTTATGGGAGGATTTATGCTGGGACTGGCCATCGAGAAATGGAACCTGCACCGCCGGATAGCACTTAATATAGTGAGACTTACAGGTACGAGTGGAGACAGGATCGTATTGGGTTTTATTCTTGCCACCGGGTTGTTAAGTATGTGGCTGAGCAACACTGCCACTACCATGATGATGTTTCCGATAGCCCTGTCAGTTATTCATGTAATGAAAGAGAATAATGCTGGCAACGGTAGTATTGCAAATTTTTCCCTCACTATTATGCTGGCTATTGCTTATGCTTCTAATATAGGAGGGATAGCCACCATTATCGGGACTCCACCGAATGTAGCTTATATCGGGTATATTGAAAAAAAGTTTCCTGGCTCACCGGTTGATTTTGTAAGCTGGATGTTGCTTTGTATGCCTATGGCAATCTTACTGTTGATATGCCTGTACTGGGTAATGGTAAAATGGTTGTTCCCCAATCGAATTAAGTCTGACACTGCAACAAAAGATTTGATACGGAATGAAATAACAAAGCTTGGTCCTTTATCTGTTGCAGAAAAAAGAGTGCTTATTATTTTTATTTGTACTGCCTTTTTATGGATAACCCGGAAATTTATCAACGAAGTTCAGTCTTTCTTCAAACTGGATGATACAATCATAGCTTTGCTCTGTGCTTTAGCATTATTTATTTTTCCATCAGGCAAAAAGGAAATTAGTAAAGAAGATGAAACAGGTTCTTTACTTGAGTGGAGTGATACAGGTAAAATGGCATGGGGCATACTGCTGCTTTTTGGAGGAGGTATTTCGCTGGCAGGGGCCCTGGAAAATGCGGGTCTTATAGAACAAATGGGTGGATGGCTGGCTCAGTTTTCAGGTAATGGATTTGTACTCGTACTGGTCATTACTGTTGTAACGATCTTCCTCAGTGAGGTGATGAGTAATGTGGCGCAGGTAATTGTCTTCGCACCCGTTGTTACTTCATTGGCAATTGCATTAAAAATGGATCCTTTGTTATTAGGAATTCCAATGACACTGGCTGCCAGTTGTGCCAGTATGCTGCCGATGGGCACTCCTCCTAATGCTATCGTTTTTGCAAGCGGTTATATTAAATTAAAGCATATGACCAAAGCAGGATTAATAATGAATATCATTTCTATCATTTTGATCACTTTGTTTAGCTGGTTTCTTTTGCCATTGTTAATGAGAGTATGATCTTATTGACCGGAAAGAACAGGCATTAAAAAAGCGAAGCATCTGCTTCGCTTTTTTAATTATAATAATTTGATTTTAGAACCGCGGACAGTTCAGTTTTTTAGCATTTGGATCTGATGGTTTCTTAATATAAATAAGTGATAATTCCATACCACCTCTTGTATTTGAGGCAGGTTTCAGGCTGGAAGTATTGGCATCATAAGAAGCTCCGATCTGGATACCTTTAAATTCAAGGCCGATATAGGGAATAGCTGCATCATTAAAACGATACCAGGCTCCCAGGTAAACATTTGCCGGGTCATCCTCATTATTATTTACATTATATGAAAAGGCACCACCTACTACTGTGTTATGTGCTTTTGCCTGCATACTGTGGTTAGCGGCTATGTGAAGGTAATTATATGAACCTACAGGTATCTTACCGCCTGCCTGGATAGTAGTTCTTGTATTCAACAGGTATTGGCCGCCCTGGAAACTTTCTTTCGGACGATTGATATGATACATGGAAGCGCCGATATAGAAATTATTGTATCCATTTGTGCTGCCATTATATAACACACCGGCATTCAAATCAAAATAGCTCAGGTTAATTTGGCGGCTGTCGAATATCTCGCTGGTTACACCAGTGAAGCCGAGCGGTGTTAACTGGTCCTGGAAAAGCACCTTGGTTACATCCAGTCTTTTACTAACAAAAGTTCCCTGGAAGCCAGCACCCACCTGGTGAAACCCATCTTCATCAAGTCCTTTATGATAGGCAAGGGATAATCCTGCATAGTTTGTTACGAGTACACCATCCCCGGCCCTGTCTGTTACACCAAGGATACCTACACCTAGCTGATCTATTTCAGCTATCCGATCCTTCATAATACCAAAATCTACCGAAACAGTTTTTGTAACAAAGGCATTGTTAATAGTAGGCCATTGATTACGGTAATTACCAGCTACCCGGAAAGAACCATCAAACTTGCCGGTCAGGGCAGGGTTGAGTGTAAGCGGGGAAGCGAAAAATTGAGAAAAATTAGGGTCCTGAGCTTTTGACACACTGGCCACAGCCACACAAACCAACAGGGTAGAAAGAATTTTTTTCATCTCAGCAAATAAGTTTTTTCAGTTATCGGGCAGCGATTAACAGAAAACGAGGTTTTAGGAAACTAAACGCTTTACTATTCAATTTGATTGCCTTATTCATCCATTAAATCTGCCCGGTACGAAACGGGAAAGTACAACAATTTACAGACCTGTGAAATAGAATTAATGCTGCTTTTTAAAAGTTACCGGCTTTTTTGATACATGTATCCGTGACGATTCTAAAGCGTTGAAAGTAAAACCGGTAACCAGGAAATTGTGTCTTTGAACAGTCAGTTACATCTGCATTTTGGGTCCAAAAGCCAGGTCGCCTGCATCACCCAATCCGGGAACAATATAACCTTTGGCAGTAAGCTCATCATCAATATCTCCACACCAGATTGTTACTGAAGGCTCCTCTCTTTTTACATATTCTATGCCAACGGTACAGGCAATTGCCGCTACAATATGAATTTCACGGGGTTGTCCTTCATCTTTTAGAAAATGGATGGTTTTTACGAGGGAAGAACCCGTTGCAAGCATTGGATCAGAAATTATTACCACCCGGTTTTCCAACTCAGGGCAGGAAACATAATCAAGACTTATGTCAAAGCTACCATCCTTATGATGCTTACGGTAGGCAGATATAAAGGCATTATCAGATTGATCAAAATAATTCAGCAAACCCTGGTGAAGGGGAAGCCCTGCTCTCAGGATAGTTGCCAGTACAGGATGTTCTTTAAGTACTTTATGTACTGCAATGCCTAAGGGAGTTTGAATTTCCTTTTCTACAAACGGCAGCACTTTGCTTATTTCATACGCAGCCACTTCTCCTATTCGTTCGAGATTACGACGAAACCGCATCCGGTCTGTTTGCACATTCATATCTCTTAATTCGCCTACCCAATTGCTGATAAGGGAATGTTGCTGGCTGAGATTAACAATCATCTTGAAGATTTACTTTTGACATCCTTTTTTTGCTCTGGCCAATAAATGTCAGGCGGGGCAAACAAAGGATAAATTACTTTTGGCAAATCTAAACTAAAATTGGTTTCATGGTTTACAGGGCTATTGGTTTAAAGGGAGATGATTTGGAAAATGGTGTTGAGCTTACGTTTGTAGAATTTCAGGAGCAGGCAGGGCAGTGGGATTATGAAATACTCCAGAATGAGACTATTGCTTATACCGGTGCATGGCGGGAGCAATTAAAAAATGCGGGTAATCTGTCACTGGCTGGTTATCATTTGCTTCATACAGATTATGGACATTATATAGCAGGATTGCTCAATCAATTCATTGACCGGAACAACCTGCATTATAAAATATCGCTCATCGCTTTTCCCGGATATACACTTTTTAACCAGGGTAAATCGATGCAGTTGGGCGATGTTGCGGCCGTGGCAGCTATCACACAATTACCGGTTATAGGAGACTTTTATTCAATAGATGCAGCCTTAGGAGGCAGCCCGCCGGTTACCAGTAAAATACTTACCCAAAAACTCTCTTTAAAAGAAAAGGATGCCGGCATCAGTAGTACAGTTTTGTTTGCGTTTATGGCGGTGCTGCGCTGGCGGCAGGAGTATAACGTATTTGCCTCGGAAAGCGGGGCTTCAAAAAATTCTATTGGCGGAGGCTTATGGACCGGTCAGGAGGCCTGATCCATGATATAAATCATTCGCAGGGTTCTCTTTCATCATGGCTTTTTGGAATTGTTGAAGGTAGCTTAGCCACCAACTAAAAAGGTTGTTGCCATTGGCTAAGGATAAGCAGATAGAACTGTTCAGTCAGCAAGCCCCGACTGAAAAGGAGATGTTTTGTAAACTCCAGCAAAACTTTGCCCCTCAATACAAAGCTGTTTTTCATGATAAGATGGCTGCTAAAACAGTTGTCGTTATTCCTAGTTTGACACTCGATCCTGTCATCCTTGCCAAAATTGACGGAATTGTACATTATGAAGAAAGGCTATTATGCCTGCTCTTGTTATTACGGATGCCCAAAACACATATAATATATGTGACGAGCACACCAATAGATCCCATCATTATCGACTACTATCTTCATTTGCTGCCAGGTATTACAGGCGATCATGCAAGGCAGCGCATACATTTCTTCAGTTGTTATGATGCGTCGCCGGTTTCTTTAACTGAAAAAATATTGGCAAGGCCCCGGTTGATAAAACGAATGATGAATGCGATACCGGATGGCCACCTGGCTCACCTGGCTTGTTTTAATGTGACAGAACATGAAAGGAAGCTGGCTGTTACACTGGGATTGCCGGTATACGGTTGCGATCCCGACCTGCTTTTTTGGGGAACCAAATCAGGCAGCCGGGAAATCTTCAAAGAATGCGGTGTTGATACTCCGATCGGCTATGAGAACCTTCAAAACGAGGCACAGGTAATAAAAGCATTAGCCGATTTGTATGAGAACAACCCTTTGATAAGGAAAGCAGTAATAAAAATGAATGATGGCTTCAGCGGAGAAGGCAATGCGGTGTTTTCTTACCAGAAAATTACAGGTACAGGAAATGTCGAATCTCAGATCATGGAATTATTGCCCGCAGAGATTGAAATTGTAGCTTCTGATCTCACCTATCAGCAATTCATGCATAAGTTTGCCAGTATGGGAGGTATTGTAGAAGCTTTTATTGATGCGCCACAGAAAGCATCGCCGTCTGTTCAGTGCCGTATCAATCCACTGGGAAAGATTGATATCATTTCCACCCATGACCAATTGATGGGTGGCCCCGATGGACAGGTATTCCTTGGAGGAACTTTCCCTGCCAACAAGGAGTATAGTATTGAAGTAGGTACACTAGGTAAAAAGATATCTGAAGTGATGAAAAATAAAGGAGTGATGGGCAGATTTGGGGTCGATTTTTTATCAGTTAAAGAAAATGAGGAATGGAAGCACTATGCAATAGAAATAAATCTCAGGAAAGGGGGTACCACACATCCTTATATCATGCTTCAGTTCCTGACAAACGGAGATTATAACCCTGATACAGGAAAATACATACTGGCTGATGGCAATGAAAAGTGTTACCTTTTTACAGACAACTTACAGGATGACAGATTCAAAGGCCTGGTTCCTTCCGACCTGATGGAGATTGCCATGCTAAATAATCTGCATTATGATACTACCAAGGAGGAAGGAGTGATGTTTCACTTAATCGGGGCCTTATCTCAATTTGGTAAGATCGGGCTCGTATGTATTGCTTCAACTTTCGAACGGGCTAAATATTTTTATGACGAAACCGTAAGGGTCTTGGAAGGAGAATGCTGATCTTATTTCTTTGCAGCAGGGTATTTACTCTTTGTATACAATTACCTGTTTCCCTTCAATTTTGGCCAATCCATATTACCTGAATACATACTTTCTGTATATGCGGTAACAGCATCACGAATAGCCTGAAATTCAGCTATCTGTTCATTCGGAGTCATTTTTTTATAAGTGGATAATAAATGATTAATTTCAGCTACTAAAGCCTTGGAAATTGGGGTAATTGGTAAAATCTGATCCGTTTTGGCGGGTATCCGTATCAAAAAGTAAAAAAGACGTTTTTCGATGAGTACAGATGCGGGTATACAAATATTAAGAGATAAAATTGATAGCCTAAACCAGCAGGCCTGGGATGCGAGAGTATATGACTCGCCAAAGGCATTTGAATTGAGCAGAGAGTCTGTAGAACTTGCAAGAAGCATACAGTATAATAAAGGATTGGCGTACGGACTCTTATCGCTGGGATTTTGTTATGTACGTCTTTCAAAAAATAATGAAGGACTCTTACTGTTAGAAGAATCATTAGCGCTGTTTCAGTCACTCAATGATTTAAAGGGACAATCTGTAGTGTATGAATACCTGGCCATTATTCGGCGCAACTGGGGTGATTTTGGCGCTTCCCTCGGGTTTCTTTTTAAAGCCCTTGAGCTGAGTGTGCAAACCCGTTTCAGGGAGAATGAATCAACCAACCATTACCAGGTTGGGGTTACTTACAAGCATCTTGGAAATTTTGAAAAAGCCCTTGATTCTTTGTATAAAAGTATGTCCATTTTAAAGGAGCTAAAAAACAGGTTCCTTGAGTCCTATCCCATTAATGTTATCGGGTCTATCTATTTTGATAACGGAGATTATACTAAAGCATTGGAATATTACCAGGAAGCTTTGATAAGGCGGCAGGAGACCGGTGATAAATGGGGAATGGCCGGTAGCCTTGACAGCATTGGTTTTACCTATCTCAAACTGCAGGATTATCACCAGGCAATTGATTATTGTACACGAAGCCTTGCAATAAGCCAAAGCACCGATGATAAAAGAAGCCAGGCCAATGCCCTGCTTCACCTGGCGGAAATTAATAAACAGAAAGGTGATACCGTGCAGGCTACAAAATTTTGCAATGAAAGCCTGTATATAAGAAGGGCAAGCGGGGATAAAAGAGGAGAGGTAGAGATTCTTTTATTCCTGGCTGAGCTTCACAAAACGGATGCTGAAAAAAAGCAAGATAAAGAGATAGTTGAATGGCTTTCATCAGCACTTATCATTGCAACAGAAATAAAGGCGCTTGATCAGTTGAGCAAAACCCGCTTCCAGTTATATGAATACTATAAAGGAGCCGGAAATCCCGATGAAGCGCTAATGCAACTCGAAATTCATATCGATCTCGAAAAAGAGTTGCATAAAAATTCCATAACTCAAAAAGTGCAGAACCTGGAAATATCCCACAGAGCGGAGGAAGCCAGAAAGGAAGCTGAAGCCATCGGATTGCGGAACATGGAACTGACGCAGTTGAATGAGGAAATTGAAGCGCAGAAGCAAAAACTGGAAGAGGCGCTCACTGAACTGAAGTCGGCCCAGGCTCAGTTAATACAATCTGAGAAAATGGCTTCATTAGGCGAACTCACGGCAGGCATTGCCCATGAAATTCAGAATCCGTTAAACTTCGTCAATAACTTTTCAGAAGTAAGCAACGAATTGCTGGATGAAATGAAACAGGAAATAGATAAAGGAGAGATGGATGAAGTAAAAGCAATTGCAGATGATGTAAAGCAAAACCTGGAAAAAATATTGCACCACGGTAAAAGGGCCGATGGTATTGTAAAAGGTATGTTACAACATTCCAGAACAAGTACTGGTCAAAAAGAACTGACAGATATCAATGTATTGGCTGATGAATATTTACGGTTGGCGTATCATGGACTAAGAGCCAAAGACAAGTCATTCAATGCAACGATGAAAACTGATTTTGATGAAAGTATCCCTAAGATTAATGTCATTCCACAGGATATAGGAAGAGTGATTCTGAATTTAATTACCAACGCATTTTACGCTGTGTCAGAAAGAAAGAAGTTGAATATAGAAGGATATGAGCCGGTTGTTACGGTAAGTACAAGAAAATTTAATGACAGGATTACAGTGCATGTAAAAGATAATGGAACGGGCATTCCTCAAAAAGTAATGGAAAAAATATTTCAACCTTTTTTTACTACCAAACCCACAGGGCAGGGAACTGGTTTAGGTTTATCATTGAGTTATGATATTGTAAAAGCACATGGTGGGGAGTTGAAAGTTGAGACGATTGAGGGAGAAGGGAGTGAGTTTATTATTCAATTACCCTTGTAATAATAGTTTAAATTCAATTGCTGTTAATTAGTTATTTTATGAAAGCAAAGACAATAAATGGAAAATCAACGGAAGAAATAAGAATTGCTTTAGAGCAAAGCATGGCTGATGAATTTAGACCAACGCTGGCTATTGTGTTTTTATCAATTAAGCAAGACAGAAAAGCCGTTTGTGAAGTTTTGAATAATAAGGGTATTGATATTTTCGGTGCTACTTCTGCAGGAGAATTCACTAATGGACATCAGAGCCAGGGTGAAATAGTAATGCTGTTACTCGATATAAGTAAGGATAACTATTGTATTCTGCTGGAAGACATTGGTGACAGAAGTTTAAATGAAGTCGCCCATAACATTGCACAGGCTGCAACGCAAAAATTCAACAGATCCGGTTTAATTCTTAGCGGAACAATTTTATCAGGTACAGGTAAACTATTGGATGGAAATACTGTGGTGAAAATAATGGAAGAAGTTTTTGGCCCCGGCGTAAGCATGTTTGGGGGCATGGCAGGTGATGATATAACATTTACCGGCACCCATGTTTTTACGAATAAGCAATCTTCCGATTATGGCCTGCTGGTGCTGGTACTCGATGAAGAGAAAATAAGTATGCATGGTATGGCTATTTCCGGCTGGAAACCAATGGGGGTAATGCGTACCGTAACCCAAAGCGATGATAACCTGATTTATACTATTGATGATCTTCCGGCATTGGAAATTTACCTCAGGTTTTTAGGAAAAGACACTTCTACTGCTGCTGATCAGATAAATTTCTTCGAGTCGATCTCTGTCCACTATCCTTTCCTGATAGAACGCAAGGGAAGGGATCCTAAAATTTGTGGCCCTATCGGGTATGACAAAGAAAAAAATGCACTGATATGCGAATCTTATGTTCCGCAAGGGGCCCGCTTCCGGTTTTCCACTCCCCCTGATTTTGAAATTATCGATACCGTAATAACAAAAGCAATTGAGTTAAAAACTGAATCGCAAACAGATGCTGATGCATTGCTGATATTTTCCTGTGCCGGCAGGTTAAGTGCATTGGGGCCTATGGCTCAACAGGAAAATGAAGGGCTTGCTGATGTATGGAAAGTTCCGATGGCAGGTTTTTATACTTATGGCGAATTTGGTAAAGGGCTTGACGGCCAACATGAGTTTCATTCCAGTACCAACAGCTGGGTGGCATTAAAAGAAAAATAATTAATTAAGAAAATGATAGCAAAATCAATAAAAGGAAAAACAGCAGAAGAAATCAAAGTCGCATTAGAAACATTGACAACCGGTGGTTATCTGCCAACATTGGCGCTGGTCTTTCTTTCTGTAATGAATGAAATAGAGACCATTTGTTCTTTACTGGACAAAGAAGGAATTGCCATTTTTGGTGCTACTACGTTTGCAGAGTTTACAGAACAGTACGCTGAAAATACAGGTATTGCTGTGTTGCTTTTGGATATCAACCCCGCTTATTTCAGAATTGTTTTAAAAGATAATGGGGAAGGGTCCGGTTATGAAATTGGTTGCCACATTGGAGAAACTGGTATAAATACATTTACTAATCCTGCATTTATTATTTCTACCGCCAATTACACAATTCCCGGCGCATCGATCATACAAGGAATGATTGAAAAAGCCGGGGCAGATGTCACGATTGTAGGTGGTAAAGCCGGGGAAATGATAAACATGGAAGGAAAAGTTTTTACCAATACTCAATCAAGTGATAATGCTATCATTTCATTGATACTCGATCAGGATAAAATAACTTTAAAAGGAATGGCAGCCTCAGGTTGGAAACCTGCAGGAACTGAAAAGAAAATTACACAATGTACGGGACAATGGATCTATACCATCGATGATCAGCCGGCATTTGAGGTGGTTAAAAAATTCCTTGGAAAGGATATTGTAGAAGATAAAAATAAGGAAGGCATTGTAAAACTAAGCATCATCTATCCTATACAATTATACCGGGAAGGAGGAAGCCCGTATATGCTTCCCATCTTATTTGCCAATACAGAAGATAATTCTGTTATGCTGGCAGAAGCAGCACCGGAAGGTTCCTTATTCCGGTTTTCAATGCCACCGGATTTTGATGTAATTGATATGGTGATTAGAAGTTCGTTGGAAGTAAAAGAAAAACAAATGCCCGAAGCAGATGCTCTCGTCATTTTTTCCTGCATAGGCCGGTTAGGATCGTTGGGACCCATGGCTTCAAAAGAAGTAGAAGGATTGGCTTATACCTGGAAAAGCCCGATGATTGGATATTATTCTCTTGGTGAATTTGGACGGGTAGCCAATGGTAAACCTGAGTTTCATGGTACTACTGTAAGCTGGGTAGCATTAAAAGAAAAATAATTATGAACGCAAAATCAATCAAAGGAAAATCTATAAAAGAAATCAGTTCTGCATTAACGGGAAATATGGCCGATGGATTCAAGCCAACTCTAGCCATTGTATTTATATCTGTTAAACAGGACTGGGAAGCTATTTCCAGATTATTGGACGAAAAAGGCATCCAGATATTTGGTGCTACCACTGCTGGTGAATTTATTGATGGCGAAATTGAAGAAGGCAGCATTGTGATGTTATTGCTCGACATGAACACAGCTTATTTTAAAATAGAATTTTTGGAAACAAGGCAGGAGACCGCCTTCGAAGACGCAACCAAACTGGGCATTACCGGAAAGGAAACTTTTACCAACCCGGCGTTTATTATAGCAAATAGCGGTGTGTCTTTAGATGGTGAACCATTTGTTGAAGGCATCATACAGGGTTATGGAAAATCTCCTTCGTCCGCAGACAGGGAAGTAACCATATTTGGAGGTAAGGCAGGCGATGATCTGGCATTGGAATCAACATTTGTTTTTACCAACGGTAAAAGTAATGACTGTGCATTGGTAGCACTCATTATTGATGAAGATAAGGTAGATGTCAGGGGTATTGCTACTTGTGGCTGGCAGGCTATTGGTACCACAAAAACAGTTACAAAAAGCGAAGGTAATACTGTGTATACCATCGACGATAAACCAGCATTGGATATGCTCATGAATTACCTTGGTGTTGAGATAAAGCAGGAAGGCAGTAAGGACATCGTGACATTTCTAAGCTCCTGGTATTATCCCTTGCAGGTGGAACGTGAAAATGTAGATCCTGTAATACGCACAGCTATGTTTGCCAATCGGGAAGACCGTTCACTTATTTGTTCCGGAAAAGTGCCTCAGGGGTCAAAGATCAAGTTTTCGATGCCACCGGATTTTGACTCCATTGATACAGTCGTTGCAGAATGTAAGGTCATTAAGGACGAAGCACAGCAGGAAGCTGATGCCCTGATCATGTTCTCCTGTGTGAGCAGGTATTTATCTTTTGGAGTTGTAATGAAAGAGGAGATAGAGCAGGTGCAAAAAATCTGGGATGCACCCATGGCAGGCTTTTTTTCCTATGGCGAATATGGAAAATCCCTGCCTGTCCGGCAGGCAGGCCTGTCTCCGGGTAACGCAGAGAAAACCGCTAAATATGATTATCATAATAATACATGCTGCCTGGTGGCACTAAAAGAAAAATAAAATCATGAAAGCAAAATCAATCAGAGGAAAATCGACTGAAGAAATTAAAACTGCTTTGGCAGAAAGTGTGGCAGACGGTTTTAGACCAACGTTAGCCATCTGCTTTATTTCAAAAAGTCTGGACAGGAAAGCAATTAGTGATTTACTAGATGAAGAAGGCATAACCATATTTGGCTGTACCACCAATGGCGAGTTTATTGATGAAGTGCCAGAGAAAAATTCTGCTGCTATTTTGTTGCTTGATATGAAGAAAGATCATTTTCAAATCTACTTTGAAGAATATCCTGATAAAGATTATCGGGATGTGGCAAAAGGAATTGCTCAAAAAGCAAAGGCAAAATTTTCAGTACCGGCTTTTTTAGTTGGCATTAGTAATGCTGCCGCAGATGGCGAAGAAATATTGCGGGGTATCGAAGATGTAGCAGGGCCAGAAGTAAATGCATTTGGCGGCGCAGCCGGTGACGATTATGCATTCTCGGAAACATTTGTTTTTACCAATGGAAAAGATAGCGGCCACGCTATGGTATGTATTGCAGTGGATGAATCAGAAGTAGAAATAAAAGGTATTGCCACTTGTGGATGGAAACCAGTGGGTACAGAAAAAGTAGTTACCAAAAGTGAAGGTAACCATGTGTATACAGTAGAAGATATGCCTGTGCTTGACTTAACTGCAAAATATGGTGGCATTGAAAATGTTACTCCTGAAAACAGTAATTTACTGGTAGAAATTGCTGCCAACTTTCCTTTACAACTACAGCGAGAAAAAGGCGACCCGGTTATGCGGCCAGGCCTTGTGGTTGATTGGAACGATCGATCTTATTACACCAGCGGATCAGTGCCACAAGGATCAAAAGTCAAATTCTCTTTACCACCTGATTTTGATGTAATGGAAAAAGTAGTCAAGGGGGTGCAGAATTTAAAGGCAACTGAAATGCCGCAAGCGGATGCCTTGGTAGTTTTCAGTTGCGCCGGACGAATACTTTCACTGGGGCCATTGATGAGTAAAGAGTTAGAAGGGGTAAAGAATGTATGGAATGTGCCTATGGCGGGTATGTTCTCCAATGCAGAACTTGGAAGAGCTACAGGTGGTAACCTTGAAATGCATAACCTCACTACCTGTTGCATAGCATTAAAAGAAAAATAAGATGAACCCGCATTTGCAAAATGTATTGAATATAGTTCAGCAGGACAAAAACCTGTCTGAAGATCAAATAGCTGCTATTACAAAATCATTAAAGGACGCCGATAAGGAATTAGAGATAACGGCATTCAAGCTTGACCGGACAGAAAAAGTAAAACGTACCACAGCTATTCTTTTAGAAGAGACGATTGAAGAACTGGAGCAGAAAAGAAAAGCCATTGAAGAAACAAATACTGCCCTGCAAAAATCATTGGAAGAGTTAAAAGCTGCACAGCAGCAGCTTATTCAATCAGAAAAAATGGCGAGCCTTGGTGAATTGACCGCCGGTATTGCTCATGAAATTCAAAATCCGCTAAACTTCGTCAACAATTTTTCTGATGTAAGTACAGAACTGGTAGATGAAATGAATGATGAAATTGATAAAGGAAACCTGGAAGATGCCAAACAGATTGCGCAGGACTTAAAACAAAACCTTGAAAAAATTAATCATCATGGCAAACGGGCAGGTGATATTGTAAAAGGAATGCTTCAGCATTCAAGAACCAGCAGCGGACAAAAAGAACTGACCGATATCAATGCGTTGGCGGATGAATACCTGCGCCTCGCTTATCATGGGCTAAGGGCTAAAGACAAAACATTTAACGCTGCCATGAAAACAGATTACGATGAAAGTATCGGGCTTATAAAAATTATTCCGCAGGATATAGGCCGTGTTGTTCTGAATCTTATCACCAATGCTTTTTATGCGGTTACAGAAAGAAAAAAGCTTGCTGTTGAAGGCTATGAACCGATAGTTACTGTAAGCACAAAGAAATATAGTGACAGAGTTGAAGTGCAGGTAAAAGATAATGGCACCGGCATTCCGCAAAAAGCACTGGATAAAATATTTCAACCTTTTTTTACAACCAAACCAACCGGTCAGGGTACAGGCCTGGGATTGTCATTGAGTTATGATATTGTAAAAGCACATGGCGGGGAAATAAAAGTAATTACAGCAGAGAATGAAGGGACTGAATTTATTATCAGTATACCTGTTAATCAATAAAAGATGAAACTGACCAAAAAACTGGAAGCGGAGATACTAAAGATTTACTACACCTATTGGGAAAGTTATTCCAAAGGGGATGTCAAAGCATTTGCCGGTACGTTGGATAAAACCTTTGAAATGATCGGCACTTCCGAATCTGAAATTTGCCATACCAGGGAAGAGGGGATAAAATTCCTGGAGGCCCAGATAAAAGAACTGGTCGGTAAGGTGGAAATGAGGAACCGGAAAATCAGCGTGGTGCCCGTCAATGAACTAATGCTGGTAAATGAAAGATGTGACATCTATACCCTGGATGGCCGGAAATGGATATTTTATTCAAAAATCAGGATATCAACTTTTCTCCGTAAAACAACTTCCGGATGGAAAGTTTTTCAGCAACACGGTTCCCTTCCCGATATGCGGGTGCAGGAAGGAGAGACGCTGGCTATTAAGAAAATCAGCAAGGAGAACCTTCAGCTCCGCGATGCCATCAAGCGCCGCACCATTGAACTGGAAGAAAAGAACAGGGAACTGGAAATAGAAACAGCGCTGGAAAAAGTCAGAACTGTTGCGATGGGTATGAAGAGACGGGAAGATATGCTCCAGATCTGTAAAACCATTTCACAACAACTGGCAAAGCTTGGCGTAAAGGAAATCCGAAATGTGCAGACCGCCATTTTTAATGTGCCACAGGGTACTTACATGAATTATGAATACTATGCTAAGCACAATAAAACATTTGTTACCGAAACTGAATATACTAATCACAAGATAGCGAGGGCCTTTGCAGCAAAAATGCTGAAAGGAAGAGGTGAGGTTTCCATTACGTATATAAAAGGAAAGCAAAAGGTAAAGGAGTGGCTCAACTATCAGAAAGGCACCAATGTTTTCATTGATACATATCTGAACACGGCAACATCTCTTACCTATTATTGGTATTCACTGGGGCCGGTGGCGTTGGGTATCTCTACCTATACGCCGTTGACAAAGGATGAGCAACTGTTGTTCAGCCGTTTTCTGAAAGTGTTTGAACTGGCTTACCGCCGCTATTTGGATATTGAAAAAGCTGAAGCACAGGCAAGAGAAGCGCAGATAGAAGCAGCGTTGGAAAGAATAAGAGCAGCCTCTCTGGCCATGAGAGATTCCTCAGCATTAAGCTCAATCATTTTCAGGCTGTATGCTGAACTTACAAAACTGGATGCCAAACTTGACCGGTGTTTTATCATGATTGTAAATCAGGAAAACAAGGGCATCACCTGGTGGATGGCCGGCCAGGAAGGTTTGTTGGCAGAGAATGGTTTTTTCGTTCAGATGAATCAGCATGCCTCTCACCTGATGTACCTCGATTACTGTAAGCAGCGGAAGAAAAAATGGACCTACCTGTTTGAAGGAAAGGAAAAAAGAGACTGGGACCGCTTTGGATTCAGTAAAACAGAACTGGCCAGGCTACCTGAGCCTGTCAAAGCGTTTATGGCTGCCGCAAAGAAGGTATTCCTCTCCGGTTCTTCTGATCAATTTGGTTCATTGGTAACAGGCAGTTTTGAACCCTTGCCGCAAGAGCAGCAGGAAATCATCAGTCGGTTTACCATCGTTTTCAACCAGGCATACATCCGTTTTCTCGACTTGCAAAAAGCCGAGGCACAGGCAAGGGAAGCTCAGATAGAAGCGGCGTTGGAACGAGTGCGAAGCAGAAGTATGGCCATGCACAAAAGCGATGAGTTGCTTGAAGCGGGTGAAATTCTTTTTGTGGAAATGCAAAAGCTCGGTATTGAAAGCTTAACTGCCGGCTATGTTTTAATGGATAAGGATGAAAAAAAAGGGTTCAATTATATGCCTGATCCATCCACTAAAAAAATGTTTCAGCTACCCGTAATTATTCCGCATAATGAGACAGTGCATATGCAACAGGTGGTTGAAAACTGGAAGAAGGGCAAGCCTTTTTTCATCGTTGAAATGGATGAAGAAGAAACTATTAAGCACCAAACATTTATTGCGGAACGCAGTACGAACTTTACACTGACTGCAGCACAGCTTATTGCCATTTCACCGGCGAAATTGGTGCTGCATAATTTCTATTTTAAAGAAGGGTATATTTTGATAGTAGGCGGTACCAAATTATCTGCTGAGCAAACAGATATTATGTTGCGCTTTACGAAAGTATTCCAGCAAGCCTATACCCGTTTTCTCGATCTGCAAAAAGCCGAAGCACAGGCAAGGGAAGCAGAAATTCAACTGGCTTTGGAAAGAGTTAGGGCAAGAAGCCTCGCCATGCACCATACTTCAGAATTGCAGGAGGTGGTGAACATTGCTGCACAGCAATTACATGGTATCGGTATAGATATTAATGGGGGTGTATTTATTGCAATCAATACCGAAATAGATAAAGAACTATCCATCTGGGCATCAGGAGGAATGGCTGACTATATACAAAAAGTTATTGTTCCCGAATTGAACAAACCGATTTTTACAACGTTGCGGGATGCTATCAAAAGGGGGAATAGTTTTCTGATCGAAACGTTCAGTGACAAAGAAAAGCGGGAAATGTTTACCCATCTTTTCAAATACGAACCATGGAAAAGCCTGCCGAAGGAAAGAAAGGAAGAATTGCTGTCCCGGAAAGGGGGATTTGCCCGTTCAGTAATTATTTCACACTATACTACCATCTCCATTACCAATCATCATGGCAAAGCATTTAGTGAAGAAGAAAACGAAATACTGAAAAGGTTCGGAAAAGTATTTGAGCAATCCTATATCCGTTTTCTTGATCTGCAAAAAGCCGAAGCACAGGCAAAAGAAGCACAGATAGAAGCGGCATTGGAAAAAATCCGTTCCCGTTCATTAGCGATGCATAAAAGCGATGAACTGAAAGAAGTGGTGGCAGTTTTATATCAGAAATTACAGGAGTTGGATTTTGATATGGACAAAGGCGCTGCTATAATGATTACTTATACGCCGGATTCAAAAGATATTACCCAATGGATAACGGATGCCACACAAACCTATGCAGTTCCTTTCTCTATCCCGTTTACAGAATATACTATTCCACTAGACCAGGATACTGCGAGAGAAAAGGGTTTGCCAATTTTTTCAAGGCTATATACCCGGAAAGAAAAAAATGAATATTTCCGCTATCTGTTTAAGCATACACAATACAGCCAGATACCGGAACCGGTACAAAAAATGATACTTGACAGTAAACATTTTGGTATTTCAATAGCCCTTGAAAAAAATTCTGCAATTGCTATTCCATCCACTGTCGGAAAATTAGTTACCAGTGAAGAAATAAATATCCTGAAAAGATTTTCTAATGTATTTGAACAGTCTTATACCCGTTTTCTTGACCTGCAAAAAGCCGAAGCACAGGCACAGGAGGCACAGATTCAATTAGCATTAGAAAGAGTTCGTGCAAGAACAATGGCCATGCAAAGAAGTGAAGAACTGCCAGAAACTTCATTAGTGCTTTATCAACAGTTCGAGCAATTAGGTGAACCGGCTGAGCAGCTAACCATAGGCGTCGTTCACGAAGAAAATAATGTCATCGAGATCTCAGCAACGCTGCATGGGGGTGTATTGAATAAAATTTACTGGCACAGTATAGATGAGCCCTTTATGATGAATAAAGTTTACCGGGCCTGGAAAACTCAGCAAAAAACACTCATTGTAGAATTGAAAGGTGATCAATTGAATGCTTACAATAAGTATCGTAATGAGTTGACCAAATCAGAAATGTTTCCAACCGATTATGATGATGAACACCGGCGCATAGTATATGCAGCTTTTTTTTCTAAGGGGATGTTGGCGTTCGCAGTCAACGAACCTCGTCCGCCCCAATCTCTTGAGTTGTTAGAAAGGTTTGCTTCGGTATTCGATCTTACTTATACCCGTTTCCTCGATCTGCAAAAAGCAGAAGCACAAACAAGAGAAGCTGAAATAGAATTAGGTTTGGAGAGAGTGAGGGCAAGAGCCATGGCCATGCAAAAATCGGATGAACTGTCTGATCTGGTTGATACGGTTTTTAAAGAATTAACCAAACTTGATTTTGCATTAAATTGGTGCATCATTAATATCATTGATGAGCCATCTCTCACCAATATGGTTTGGGCTGCCAACCCCGAAACAAATAAGCCACCGGAATCCTACCTGATGAAGTTTGAAGATTATCCTTTTCATCATTCCATGCTGAAAGGATACCGGGATCGAAAACCAAAACATGTATACGTTATAGAAGGAAAAGAAAAAACAACTTACGACAATTATCTCTTTAATGAAACAGAATGGAGAAGAGTTCCCAAAGCTGCGCAGGATGCTTCAAGAGCGATGAAAAGATATGTAGCCACTTTCACTTTTAGCAACTTTGGCGGGTTACAAACAGTAGGAGAAGAATATCTTTCTGAACAGAACCTTGATATACTCAGCCGCTTCGGAAAAGTATTCGATCTCACTTATACCCGTTTCAATGATTTACTAAAAGCCGAAGCACAGGCAAGAGAAGCACAAATTCAATTGGCATTGGAGCGGGCAAGGTCACAAAGTATGACCATGCAACATTCCTCTGAGCTGGACAATACATTGCGGGTATTTCATGAACAGGTTTTACAACTAGGCATTCCATCAGCATTTTCATTTTTGTGGCTGCCGGATGAAGAAAAAGAACGGCATATTTTCTGGGCAGCATGGGAAGAACATAAATCGTTTGGCAGTAAGGCCATCAATTATCCGCTGGACATGAATGAACCGGCTACAGCACAATGTTTGATTGACTGGAAAAGCAAACCCGTAGTAGCTTATCATGTTCCGCCGGAAGGAGTGGAAAGTTATTTTGCCGCATGGAGCGAATTGATTGACGGCGTTGAACATCTGCAATCAGCAAACTTCAGGGATGGATTGTATTATGTAGAAGCCTTTAACAAGTATGGCTGCTTTGGCGTTTTGGTC
>Ga0116142_10002579_pt1 | contig 19369 bp, 14 predicted proteins | sample AD_UKC033_MetaG_FD_89785 | JGI IMG/M metagenome (GOLD analysis project Ga0116142, IMG submission 89785) | Active sludge microbial communities of municipal wastewater-treating anaerobic digesters from USA - AD_UKC033_MetaG | ecosystem: Engineered > Bioreactor > Anaerobic > Digestate | place: USA... | reverse complement strand
TCACCTGTTTTGGTTCCAACGATGGCAACATCAATTACCTGGCTTTCGGCGGCACCTCGCCATTCCGATACCTCTGGAGCGACAACGATACCAATTCTATTCGTACCGGGCTCGCAGCGGGCAGGTATAGGGTGACGGTGACCGACCTCAATAATTGTATGTTCACCGATTCCCTGACCCTCAGCCAACCCCCAGCTTTATTGGTGGCGCTGGATACCATCCGCACCCGGCCGATCACCTGTCCCGGATCAAACGATGGCCAGTTGGGCATTACGGCTACCGGGGGCAATACGGGTAAAATTACTTTTACCTGGACGACCAATTTTGGGGATACCAATTTTGTCCGGAATGTGATCCCCGGAACTTATGGCGTAGTGGCCGCCGACGAAAAAGGATGCACCGATACCCTCTCCAATATCCTGATGCAGGAGCCGCCCCCCCTGACTGTGGCTATCCTGCCCAGCTATAGCCCGACCTGTGCCGGGGTTCCGGTCAGCATTTCCATCCCCGGGGTGTCCGGTGGAAACGGCGCAAGCTATACCTATACCATCAACAACGGTACGGTGACTCCCATAGCTACCCAGGCTTCGCTTCGTGCGGGTAATTATCAGCTGACCATTTTCGACCGGAAAGGTTGTGCCCTGGATACGGTTTTCCGGGTGACTGACCCGCCCCGGTTCAATATCGAATTGGGCGATGATACCCGGATCCGGCTCGGCGACAGTCTCCGGGTCACCGTGATCAGCAACAATCCCGTCAACCGTGTCCAATGGGTCAATATCGATGGCCTCACCTGCGTGACCGGGGATTGTTCGGTGGTGCTCCTTTCCCCAAAGAAAAAAACTACTTTTTCGGCCACGGCTTTTGACGGCAACGATTGTGCGGCTTTCGACAATATCACCCTCGATGTGGACCTTAAGCGGGCCGTATTTATACCTAACATTTTCCGTCCGGACCAGCTCAGCGCAAACCAGGAATTCAAACTGTTTGCCAATGCCGGCATCCGAGTCATCCACTCCGGAAAAATTTTCAACCGCTGGGGTGACCTGGTTTCCGATGTACAAAATCTCGGGCCGGATCCGGGTGGAGTGGTCATTTGGGACGGCCGTTTCCGGAGTACCGAAGCCCAGCCCGGCGTGTACGTCTATGTGATCGACGTGGAATTTACGGATGGGGAAAGGCTGATTTACAAGGGCGATGTGACTTTGTTGAGATAGGGTAGCAGCCATCAGCAATCAGCAATCAGCCATCAGCAGTCAGCCTTCAGCAGTCAGCCTTCAGCAGTCAGCCTTCAGCAGTCAGCCTTCAGCAGTCAGCCTTCAGCCATCAGCCATCAGCAGTCAGCCACCTATGCTGAAAGCTGAAAAACTGAAAGCTGAAAGCTGAATACTGAATGCTCTTTTTTACTTATTTTACTCCCGGTAAGGGTAATGAGGTTTTATTGCCTTTCAAGTCCAATTATTGACTCTAACTTCGTAAGTAAAAAATGTATGAATAGACCTTATTTGTTTTGCCTGGTCATGCTGGGCCTGGCTTATCTCCTTCCCGGACAGGACCTGGACCTTTTGATAAAAAATGGCCATGTCTTGGATCCAAAAAACAATATTGACGGGGTGATGGATGTCGGTGTGAAGGGCGGCAAGATCACTGAAGTGGCCCCGTCGATCTCCAAAACAGCCAAAAAAACCATCGATGCGACCGGCCTCTATGTAACGCCGGGGCTCATCGATATTCACGGCCACCATTTTTTCGGGACTAAATCGAATGCCTACCTGAGCAACAGCTATACGGCCCTGCCCCCGGATGGATTTACCCTCCGGACTGGGGTCACCGCGGTAGTGGATGCCGGAGGCTCGGGTTGGCGCAATTATGAAGATTTCAAAAACCAGACCATAGGGCATTCCAAAACAAAGGTGTACGCGTTTTTAAACATCGTCGGTGCGGGGATGAGCGGTGGCGCCTACGAACAAAACCTGGCGGACATGGATGCCAAGCTGACCGCCATGACGGCCCGGTCCAATAAAGACCGGATCGTAGGTATCAAACTCGCTCATTACGGATCCCGGGACTGGACCCCTGCACTCAGGGCTGCGGAAGCAGGGCGCCTGGCGGATATTCCGGTCATGATCGATTTTGGAGGTTGTGATCCACCTTTGTCCCTGGACACCTTATTAAATCATGTGCTTCGTCCCGGGGATATATTTACCCATTGTTACGCCCAGGTGGCGGGCCGCGAGTCCGTGGTTAAAGATGGAAAGGTTATGCCCTGGGCTTTGAAAGCCCAGCAAAGGGGAATCATCATGGATGTGGGCCACGGAGGGGGCAGTTTTGTCTATGCGCAGGCCATCCCGGCGATTCAGCAGGGGCTCAAACCCAATACCATCAGTACGGACCTCCATACGGGAAGCATGAATGCGGGCATGAAAGACATGGCCATGACTATGTCCAAACTGATCAATATTGGTATGAGCATGAAAGAAATCGTGGAGGCGAGTACCTGGAAGCCGGCACAAGTGATCAAAAAGACCGAATTGGGACACCTCAGTGCCGGAGCGGCGGCCGATATCGCATTGCTGAAAATCGAAAAAGGCAATTTCGGTTATTACGATGTGCGGCAGAAAAAAATGCCGGGGGACAAAAGGATCGTGTGTGAAATGACTATTCTCGACGGTGAAGTGGTCTGGGACCTGAACGCCCTTTCCTTTACTGAATGATTTTCCTAGGTTAACATGATACCACTTAATGGCCAGGGAACTGCCGTTTCCCTTTGCAAAACATGCCTGTTGCTTGCATGTGTCTTCCTGTTTTCCCGCTGCAAAAAGCCGCAGGACCTCTTCGTCCCCGATGGATTTGAAGTGACCGTGGTGGCCGACAGCATTCCCGGCGGCGCGAGGCATATCGCGGTGAGTGAAAACGGGGACCTATATGTCAAACTGCTGCAGACCAAAAAAGGGGGTAATGCAGCGCTCCGAGATACCGACGGCGATGGAAAGATGGACAGCATCGCCACCTTTGGTGGTTATCCGGAGGTCGGCCGTTATGGGACCTCTATGCGTATTTACCAGGGATATCTTTATTTCAGCACGGAATTGGTCGTATACCGCATGAAACTCAGTCCCGGCAGCCTGGTGCCCGAAGGAGAACCGGAAGTCATCCTGACCGATGACCACCCCCACAGAAGCCATGAGCATATTGCCAAACCCGTGACCTTTGACGACCAGGGCCATATCTATATACCCTTTGGCGCCCCTTCCAATGCCTGCCAGGAATTCAACCGGACCCCGTTTTCCGTGGGCATGGACCCCTGCGGCATGCTCGAAGACCATGGGGGGGTGTGGCGTTTTGATGCCCACAAGACCAATCAGACCCAGAAGGATGGGTATAAATATGCCACCGGACTGCGCAGCCTCGTAGGCATTGAATGGAATCCTTTGGATAAAAAGTTGTACGCGGTGATGCATGGCCGTGACGATTTGTTGCGTCTCTGGCCCAATCTTTTCAGCCCCTGGCAAAGCGCGGTGCTTCCGGCGGAAGAATTTTTACGGATTGAAGAAGGCAGCCATGCCGGATGGCCCTATTGTTATTACGACCAGATGCAGGGCAAAAAAGTGCTTGCCCCCGAATACGGCGGGGATGGAAAGATCGTTGGCCGCTGCGATTCTTTTTATAACCCGATCGTCGGTTTTCCGGGCCACTGGGCGCCCAACGACCTGTTTTTTTATAACGGGGATCAATACCCTGAACATTATAAAAACGGCGCCTTCATCGCCTTTCACGGCTCCACCAACCGGGCGCCTTATCCCCAGGCCGGATATTTTATTGGCTTCATGCCCTATCGCGATGGGGAGTTTAAAGGACCGGTGGAAGTCTTTGCCGACGGTTTTGCCAGGCTGGACACCATTGTCAATGTGAGCGATGCGGTCTACCGCCCGATGGGCATCGCCATGGGCCCCGACGGATCGCTTTACTTTGCGGAAACGGAAAAAGGCCGGGTCTGGAAGGTGAGTTATAAAGGGAATAAGGAAAAATTCGGCCCTGCCCAATTGGCGTCCATGGCCCAGAGGGCGCTCACCGCCAATCATATCCGGACGCCGGATGAGGTGCTGGACAACCTGGACCGCGGGAAAAAAGCCGACGGAGAAAAGGCTTATCGTGTGTATTGCGGAGCCTGCCATCAAAATAACGGCCTCGGGGCCAGCGGAAGATTCCCTCCCCTTGCTTCCGATTGGGTGTCCGGGGATAAAAACCGGCTCATCAACGTCGTCCTTCAGGGATTGGAAGGAGATATCCTGGTCAACAACGAAATTTGGAATGGCACTATGCCCAGGCATGACTTTCTGAAAGACGAAGACATTGCCACCATTCTGACTTATATCCGCAGCAGTTTCGGCAACCAGGCCGATGCCGTAACCCCGGAAGAAGTAAAAGCCCAGCGTGATCAACTCCTTGAAAAAAAATGATTATTTTACTAACTTCTTATGTTAAAATGATTCCTTAACTCTATTAAATCCCATTAATCCTACAAATCCTATCAATCCTAATAATCCTAATAATCCTAATAATCCTAATAATCCTACCAATCCTAATAATCCTATAAATCCTATAAATCCTATAATATGAATACAAACAGAAGATCATTGTTCAAAAAATTGTCCCTCGGCCTGGCCGGTTTCCTGGGTATCAAAACCGTAAGCGCCGCGGAAGAAAGCACCTCGACCGCAACTCCGCACAACGAGATCACCATGGACCAGAACATTCCCCTCTTTTCAGGGGCAAGGACCTTCGGCAAGCTGTTGTTCATTGCCGGCAAAGGCGCGCATTTTGAAGGGGATATACGAGCCCATACCAAACATGTATTGGATGAAGTGCAGAAGGAACTGGAAAAGAACGGTTCCTCGATGAATAAAGTGCTCAAGGTGAACGTCTATCTCAATGACCTGAAAGATTACCAGGCCATGAACGAGACCTATCGTGGCCGCTTTGGGGACAATCCCCCCGTCCGCACCACCATCGCCGCGGCGGGAGGCATACCGGGCAATTCCCTGGTGGAAATCGATTGTATTGCATATATAGATTAAAATCAAGGACCATGACCAAAAGAAGAGACGTCCTCAAAGGCGCCATGGGATTGCCCTTACTGGGGACCATCCTGCCAGGCTTGCAGCAAAAACCGGAAGAGCAAATTGGTGATTTCGAAAGGGACTATTTTAAGGAACTGGGGCTTCGCACCTTTATCAATGCCGCCGGTACCTATACGGCCCTGACGGCATCCCTGATGCATCCCGAGGTGATCAAAGCCATCAATTACGCCCGGCTGCAATTTGTCCGGCTGGAAGACCTCCAGGACAAGGTTGGGGAGCGGCTTTCCGAATTGCTTCATTGCGAAGGGGCCATGGTGACCGCGGGTGCGGCATCGGCCATCACCCTGGGGACCGCCGCCATCGTGACCGGGGGCGACCAGGATAATATCGAGCGCATGCCGGTGGATATGACGGGCATGAAGACCGAAGTGATCAGCCAGAAGACCCACCGGGTGGGATATGATCATGCGATGCGCAACTGCGGGCTGAAAGTGGTTGAAGTGGAAACCGTGAAAGAACTGGAAGCGGCCATCAATGAAAAAACGGCGATGATGTGGTTCCTGAATTACAGCAATTTTGCCGGTAAAATCAGGGATGAGGAGTATCTGGCTATTGCCAAAAAACATAATATTCCGACGCTCATTGATTGCGCGGCGGATGTGCCCCCGGTGGAAATGTTGTGGAAGCATACCAAGATGGGTTACGACCTGGTTTGTTTTTCCGGAGGAAAAGGCCTGAGAGGGCCGCAAAGCGCCGGCCTCTTGCTTGGCCGTAAAAACCTGATCCAGGCTGCCCGTAAAAACGCCCCGCCGAACGGGAATACCATTGGCCGGGGCATGAAAGTCAACAAAGAAGAGATTCTCGGAATGCTGGCTGCCATTGAAGTCTACCTGTCCCGTGATCATAAAAAAGACTGGGCGCTGTGGGAAAGCCAGGTCGACCTGATCGCAAAGGCCGCGTCTTCCATTCCGGGGGTGACTCCTGAAAAGCATGTGCCTGAAATAGCCAATCACGTTCCCTCCCTGCGCATCCGCATCGACCCATCCAGGGTAAAAATCAGCCCCGAGCAATTGCGCCTGGCCCTGCGTAACGGGCATCCTTCGATTGAAACCATGGGAGGTTCCGAAACCGTCGACATCACCACCTGGATGATGATTCCTGGAGAAGAAAGAATTGTAGCTAAGCGGGTGAAGGATATCCTCCTGCAGGCTTCCGTTGAATAAATTCCGGTGAATGGCTGAATGGCTTGCAGACCAGTCCGGGATTTCCCGAATCCTGGCCGCTTTGATCCTATTCCTACCCATGCTTTCAAACGGACAAACCAGGTCACCTTATGAAGTCCACCGGATCCCGGCGGGCAAAATGACCCTGACGGGCAGGGGCGACCATCCCTTATGGAGGAAAGCCGGGCCGCTGACTGATTTTATTTATCCCTGGAATGAAGGACGACCTCCGGCAATGTCCTTTCAGGCTGTGCATGATAAGGATTGGCTGTACGGCCTGTTCCGGGTGCACGATCCAAAAAAGATCCTGGTTTACCGCGATAAGGATTCAAAACTGGAAACCCTCCGGTCTGACCGCGTGGAGATCTTTTTCAGGCAGGATGCGAGGATGGATCCGTATTATGGCCTGGAAATGGATGCCGAAGGCCGGGTATATGATTTCCAGACCAGTTTTCCCAATAAGTCCAACCCGGCCTGGTTTTGGCCGGCGGGACATTTGAAAATCGCTTCGGCCTATACTTCTGAAGGCTATACCCTTGAATTCGCGGTCAGCAAAAAATCACTGAAAGAGCTGGGTCTCCTGAAGAAAAATAAAATCGAGGCGGGATTGTACCGGGGCGAGTGTATCAGCATCGAGGAGGGGAAAGCCGAATTTAAATGGATCAGTTGGGTCCGCCCGGATACGGAAACCCCTCAATTTCATACGCCTTCATCATTCGGTTTGCTGATGCTTCGCTAAATCCTCTTTTGCTCCCTTTGCCATTGACCGTTTACCTTTCGCCATAAGGAGAAAATGCAAATCTCGTCCCGTCCGGGACGAATGCCCCCCTTGCGAATGATGCTACCCATATTGAATCCCTGACGGGATCCAATGAAAAACCATTTGTTCTGCTATAAACTCACCCTTTCCACTACCTTAAAATTGTCCTCCATATGCATGAGAGGGAACTCCACAAAAAAGGAAGTGCCTTTATTTTCGGCCGTGGTAAAATAGATGGCACCGTTGCAACAATCCACGATGTCCCTCACGATCGCAAGTCCCAGGCCGGTACCTGAGTTTTTGGTGGTAAAATTGGGATAAAAGACCTTGTCTTTCATGGATTCGGGGATCCCACAACCGTTGTCCGTGACCTGGACAATGGCTTTTTCATCCTGCTTGTACAAGACAATTTCGATCTTGCCCCTGCGGCCTACAGGTATCGCCTGGATGGCATTTTTGATCAGGTTGGTCAGGACCCGGATCACATGGTTTTTATCGGCGAAAATATAAATTTCATCAATCGGCACCCGGAGATGGATATCCATGTCTTCCCGTTTCCGGAACAGGTCATGGGTGGAGGTGACCACTTCATTCATCACCAGTTTTTCATTTTCAGGAGCGGGTAGTTTGGCAAAATTGGAAAACTCCGAAGCGATCTTGGACAAGTTTTCGATCTGTTCGATCAGGGTCTGGGTGACTCTTTTTACGAGATTCGGGATCTCCTCCTGCCCGGCCCTGCTCATGGAATTCTGGAGGTGCTGGGTGATCAGTTTCATGGGGGTCAGCGGGTTTTTGATCTCATGAGCCACCTGCTTCGCCATTTCCCGCCAGGCGGTCTCTCTTTCCGTGAGGGCAAGCATCCGGGTGCTGCGGTCCAGCTCCTGGATCATTTCATTGTAATTGCGGATCAGGCCGCCCAATTCATCGTCGTGGTTCCATTCGAGTTTCTGGTTGCTGCCTCCGATCTGGATCTGTTTGAGTTTGTCGCTGAGGATGGTCAGGGGACGGGTGATCGAATTGGCGACCACGATGGAGATGAGCACGATCAGGATCAGCAGGAAAACATATACATTGAGCAGGGTACCCAGGATATCGTTTAACCTGCGCTTGGTATTGGTCTCCGTATAGGTTTTGTTTTTTCCCAAAAAATAGGACTTTCCGTCGAGGGTGATTTTGGTGTACCCGTGATAGGAATTGGTATGATAGGGCAGGCGGTCAAGAGCCTGGATGGCTTCATATTCGGGATAGGGCATCCGCTCCGGTACGGCGCTGTTGATTTGCCGGCCGGCAGGATTGTATATTTTGATTTGAGGATTGAAAGCCATATTGGTATTGAGCGCCCGGCTGATCTCATGTTGGAGGGACTGATAGGAGATCACGGATCCCGGCAGGGCCAGGCCTTCCGAAGTCCTCCTCAGGTAGAAAATGATCACGATCGCGATCAGGATGAAGGAGCCCAGGCTCATGCCCAGCATGCTCAGCTGGATCCGGTAGCGCAGCGTAAACCGCGAAGGAAAAAAACTGAACACCGGTAATATAAACCACCGCATGCGCTGATTGAACAAGTGGAAAACCAGCAGGATCAGGTTAAAAAGGATGAAGATGTAGGAGAAAAAAGAGAAGGCCTTAAATAGCTGGTTTGATTTTTTGGTAAGGTAGAATCCAGCTTGCGGATCAAGAGGGACATAGACCGAATGCGTGTCGGAGCCGGGCTCCTTGTATTCGAAAAGCCCGGCGCCCAGCGGTTCGAATCCCGATGGAAGCCGGTAGGGCTGGTACCTCACCGTATAAAGGGCGAGGTATGGGGAAGCCGGTTGAAGCCGTGAAAGCTGGTTTTGAAGGGCCTGATCGAGGTGATCCTTATCGGGATTGACCCTGAGCACTTCTTCTTTCAGCTGGCGTGCAAGGGCAACCCTTTGTTGGAGTTCTTTATCGATATGAAACTGGTACAGCAGGGAAGAAACCAGGATGGACCCGGTCACCATCCAGGTCAGGAACCAGGTGGCATGCGGACGGATATGATCCACAAAGAGGTCTAGCAGGGTGAGGTATCCGGCCAGGGCCAGCAACATTAAAAGGGGAAGGTGCGAAGGCAGCAGATGGATGAGGGGTAAGATGCCGGCCAGCCCGGCCAGGTTGGCTGATAAGCGGTACAAGGGGGACATCCCCAGGTGTCTGATGATCCGCATCAGGTGCAGGTCCAGGACAAAGAGGGCAATAGCCAGGATCAAAATGCCGGCCAGGGCAACCAGGCTCTGGATATCGAGGTAAAAGATGTATTCAAAATCAAAGGAAAGGCCCGAACCCATTACGAGTTGTTTGAAAATATGGACCATCAGGTAGGCGGTCACATAGACCATCCAGTAATTGATCACGGCAATGCCAAAGGACGAGATGGCCTGCCCGCGTTTAAAATAGGAGGGCCTGATATGCGCGCGTATGAACCAGATCAGCAGGCAAAGCAAACCTATATTCATGATCATGTCCCCGAGGGTAGGACTGAGCAGGGAAGGTTTAACGGAATCGTCGAAAAAAGGGATCCTTGTGATTTCAACCTGGTCCATGAGGATCAGGCTGAGGATTCTTAAAACAAAGACCCCGCCGCAGAAAACAAGGAGGGCGGTGATTAATCTTTGAGTTGAAACCAGGGAAAGGCTTTTTCTGACCACTGCGGCCGTGAGGGTGGTCAGGCCCAGCAGGCCCAGGAGGCAGGCCGTCCATTCCAACCACAGCGGCAGCCTTCTTTCAATAAAAGCAAGGCAGGATACCTTTCGATCGGGTGAACTCAGATTGATCGCCTGGGATTTTACCAAAGGTTTATTTTGTGAAATCCCGCGGAGAGGGATGCCGGTCAGCAAGGCCAGGCTGTCCCAGGCCTTTTTTTCAAAATAATACAGGATCCCGTTGAATTCCCTGAAACTGGAGAGGGACTGGCCAATGACCATCTCGGGTTCGAGTTGGTTTTCGTTCCAGTAAATAATGGAGTCCCCATGGTAGGCGAGCAGGATGATGTCCTTTTCCTTCAGTTTGTCCCCCGCGTCCCGGAACCCATATCCCAATTCTTCCCGGGCCAGGCCGGCCATCTGGTCGAGCCGGTTTTGCGCATTTTTGACCAAGAGGCCTGCATACCGGTCCGAATTGGTATACCATCCGATGAATCCCAGGAACATCCAGCTGACCAATCCGGTGATGACAAAGGCGGCGTTGACTTTCATAGGGAGGCAAAAGCTTCACAATATATTAGTTATTAATGATATGTGTTTATATTTACTAATCAATAACTTATATTTTAATTTTGTATATAAAAAAAATGCATGCATCAAAAGGGGGCCGGAAAGCAACCTTTCCGGCCAGGCAGTGGTTACCTTTGTTTTGGATACAGGCCGGTCTATCGCTGCGGGGCTTGCCCCGGGGAGGAAAGTCCGGACAATGCAGGGCGTCACACCACCTAATCCGTGGGTTCCGGAGCAGTCCGGAAACAGATCGTGTCACAGAAAACAACCGCCCCGGGGTGACCCGGGGTAAGGGTGAAAACGTGCGGTAAGAGCGCACGCGGGAGGGATGCAAATCCGTCCCGGGATAAACCTTGTGAATTGAAATGCCATGTAAACCCTGGTTCCTGCTTTCCGGAGCTAAGACTTCGGAGGGATGGAGTTGAGCGGCCCGTTCAACTGATTTTTCATCCAGGGAGGGTAGGCAGCTGGATTCCTGGTTGTGAAATCAGGAACTAGATAAATGATAGGCCCTTTCTTTCGGGGAAGGAACAGAATCCGGCTTACAGGCCTGTGTCTTTTTTAGCCATCAGCTTTCAGCCATCAGCCATCAGCTATCAGCCATCAGTTTTATGCCATATGTATTGACTACTGATTACTGACTGCTGAATGCTGAATGCTGATTGCTGACTGCTGACTGCTGAGTGCTGAGTGCTGAGTGCTGACTGCTGAATGCTAAAAAAGAGATCCCGCTTGCGCAAGACCTCTTTTTCATCTTTATAAAAAAATTATTCGCTTTCTGGTTTGGAGGGAAGGGCCTTATTTTTTGGCGGCTTCCTTTTTGGCTGGGGCAGCGGCGGCGGCCGGAGCGGCAGCGGCAGGAGCTGCGCCGGCAGCAGGGGCGGCGGCAACTTTTTCCTCTTCTTTCAGCGCCCTTGGAATGATGACGGCTGCCACAGGAATGGCCTCGTCAGTGACCACGGTGACTCCTTCGGGCAATTGAATATCCCTCACCCTCATGGTGGTGCCCAATTCGATATTGGTGACATCGGCTTTGATCTCATTCACCAATTGTTCAGGGTTTGCGCTGATTTTGATTTTACGGATGCGCTGATTGAGTTTGCCCCCGTTTTTAACTCCTACAGCATATCCCTCAAGCCTCACCGGGACTTCCACCACCACTTCCTTGCCGGGAACGAGTTCCATAAAATCGATATGGTCTACCTGGTCGCTGATGGGATTAAACTGGATCTCTTTCACAAAAACCTTTAAGGGGCCGGAAGCCAGGTTCAACTGGGCAATCCGGAATTCCGGCGTATAGATCAGGGGTTTGAGTTCAGCGGGTTCGACGGCAAAATGCTGGTTGGCCTTTCCTCCATATACCACACAGGGTACCAGGGACTTGGCCCGTACATCGGCTGCACCGCGGGTGCCCTTCAATTCACGGGGATGGGCCTTTAATTCAATCACTTGCATAATGAAGGCAAAATTTATTAATTGGCCGGCAAAGATATGAAAAGATGGGAAATTCCGGAAAAATATTTTCAGCTATCAGTGGTCAGCTATCAGCTTTCAGCCTCAAACCTCTAGCCTCTGACCTCTGACCTCAATCATTATACAGCGCCGCGATCGACTTATGGTCGTGCACCGTCACAATGGCTTTGGCAAACAACTCGGCGGAAGAAAGGACTTTTATTTTGGAAGAAAGGTTTTTGACCGGCAGGGTATCGGTCACAATCAATTCAGAGATGAAGGACTCTTCGATTTTTTCATAGGCATTGCCGGAAAGCACGGGGTGGGTGCAGATCACTTTCACCGACTTCGCTCCTTTTTCACGCAGGGCTCCGGCCGCAAAACAAAGGGTGCCCGCCGTGTCCACGATATCATCCACCAGGATCACATCCTTGTCCTCCACATCCCCAATTACGGTCATCGAGCTCACCTCGTTTGGTTTTTGGCGGGACTTGTCGCAGATCACCAGGTCCGTATTGAAGGATTTGGCATAGTTGCGTGCCCTTTTTACTCCGCCCACATCGGCGCAGGCAAAAAGGGTGTTTTCCATCGACAGTTTTTTAAGGAAAGGTTTAAAAATGGCCTCGCTCCGCAGGTGGTCGACCGGGATGTCAAAAAACCCCTGGATCTGGTCGGCATGGAGGTCCATGGTCATGACCCGGTTGGCCCCGGCAGTATGCAGAAGATTGGCAATCAGTTTGGCGGTGATGGGTACCCGGCTCTTATCTTTCCGGTCCTGGCGGGCAAAACCAAAATAGGGGATCACCGCGGTGATATAATCCGCGCTGGCCCTCCTGGCCGTATCGATAAACATCAGGGTTTCAAAGAGGTTGTCCACGGGGGCGCCGGTGGACTGGATAAAAAAAACAAAGGCCCCGCGCACCGATTCATTGATGATGGGGTGCATCTCCCCGTCGCTGAATCGCTGCAGGGACATATTGCCCAGGGGTTTGCCATAGGCAGCCATGATTCTTTCCGACAAATAGTGGGACTGGGTGCCTGAAAATATCTTAACTACCATGGTTTGCCGAATATCGCTCAAATGTAATCAAAGAGGAAGAAATAGAGGCGCCTCGTGACCTCTTACCTCTTACCTCTTACCTCCGCCCAACCAATACTCCATAAACCTCCTGGAGATATTGCCTCGCTATCCTGTTCTTATTGAACTTTTGCAGGTGTTCGATCCGGCGGTGGTCGCTTTTCGTTGAATTGGCCGTCCCGCTGACCTTCTCAATCAATTCCTTCAACTCCCCGGGGTCTTCAGGATTAAAATAATGGGCCACTTCACCACCGGCTTCAGGCAGGGACGATCGGTTGGAGGTGATCACCGGGATATTGGCGGCAATGCCTTCCAGTACCGGAAGGCCGAAACCCTCACCCAGGGAGGGATAGATCAGCATTTGAGCTCCGGCGTATAGGATGCGCAGCACATACCGTGGTAGATCCGGCAAAAAAAATACGCGGGACTCCAGCCCGTGCCGGCGGATATACTCCACCGCCTGTTTCTGGTAGTCCTTGCCTTTTCCGGCAACCAAAAGCGGGATCCTGTTTTTTTCTTCCATCGCCTGGAGGGCGCGGAGGATCACCATCAGGTTTTTACGGTGGGTGACCGAACCGACATAAAGCAAGTATTCCGAGGGTAGCCGGTAATTGGCCAGGATCTCCGCCACCTCACTATCCGATACCGGTTGGTCGAATACCGGATCATAGGATTGGTAGATCACCCTGATTTTTTTTTCATCGACTTTGAAGTGCCGGAGCAGGTCCTCTCTTGTAGCCTGGCTGATGGCGACGACCAGGTCGGCCCTTTCGAGAGCGACCCTGGTCTTCCACTGGTAGACCCACCGGTCGTGCCAGGGGAAATCGGCTTTGAAAGACTTGAACAGCACATCGTGGATGGTCACCACCGCCGGTATGGATGCGGGCAGGGGACGGTATGGCAACTCATTGCTGAGTCCATGAAAAAGGTTGAGCCTCGTTTGATCGAGATATTTATTGATCCGGACACTCCGGTAATACCAGGCCGGCGAGCCCGGTTTTATGATCCGGTATTTTTCAGGGTCGTAAAACAATTCGGTCTGGGCGGTCGCCACCGGTCTGGCGTCAAACAGCGTTGCTTTGAAATCCTGATCGGCCTCGCTCAGGCTTTGGATCAGGGTGCGGCTATAATAGCCCAGTCCCGTATGGTTGTGAAACAATCGTTTGGCATCATATCCGACCTCCATGACAGGTTTATACCGTTTTCAGTCCAGCCGGGATTCAGGCTCGCAACGGTTCCCGTCCGCATCCACCAGGATGATTTCGTCAAAGCCCAGTTCTTTGAGGGAAGGCAGGACCACGTCCTTGTTGCTCACCACAAACCAATTGAGCCAGGACGACCGGATCAATTCCTTTCCCAATTCATGGACTTCGGCCAGTTCCAGAGCCTGCACCCGCTCACTGTAGGATTGCCAGTAATCATCCGGAAGGCCGAACCGGATCTGTTCGGAGAGGGAGGCGGAAACCGCGGCGTTGGTCTCCCAGATCCCGGGCAGGGCCATGATCTGGTTGTTCCGGGTTTTTTCAAATTCTTCCCGGGAAACGGGTTTCCCTCCGTTGATCCAGTCAAATTCCTTGATGATCTCTTCAATGGATTCCCGGGTCTTGTCGATCTGCACCTGGGTATAGGTGATAAACGGCCTTTCCAGGATGGCGTCGCGAATAAAAACGCCGGCGCCATAGGTCCAGTGTTTGTCTTCCCTCAGGTTGAGATTGATCCTGGAAGTAAAATCCCCCCCGAGTATATTGACCAGCGCTTCCCTGGCGATTTCCGAAATGCCGCCGTAAGGGGAAATGGTATAACCGGCCATCAGCACCGATTGCTGGGTTTCCGGTTTATGCATGAGGTAGAGGGCGCGGCCTTTTTGGGCCGGAGCTTGGGTACTGGGTTTTATCACAGGCTTGCCGGACTTCCAACCGGCTAACCTGGTTTCCAGAAGGCCCAGCAGTTCAGGCATTTCCAGGTCACCCACTACAGAGAGGGTGGCGTCCCCTGGCCTGATCCATTGATCATAATATTGTTTAACATCTTCCAGCGTAATGGAGGATACGGATTGTTCATAGCCGGAACCGGACATTGGATTGCTGTAAGGATGCCGGTCCCCGTATAAAAATTTGGGCATGACCCGGAGGGCCATGTGGATGGGGTTGGTTTTTTCACGCTGGATTCCTGCAATCTGGAGGGATTTGAGCCGTTCGAAATCCGGTACCGGAAAGGAAGGATTCAAGAGGATATCGGCAAACAAATCCAGGCTTTCCCTCAGGCTGGGCAAAAGGGTATTCAGGGTGAGGTAGGACTGGTCGAGGTCCGCAAAAGAACTGATCGAAGCTCCCAGCAGGCTGAGTTTTTCGCTGATTTCCAAAGCGCTGAGGCTGCTGGTGCCCTCATCCAGCATATTCATGGCGATGGAAGCCAGGCCCGGTTTTCCGCTAAGCTGGTCGCTGCTGAAGCCTCCGGGCATCATCAGGCTGAAAACCACGGTGGGCGATTCTTTCCGCCTGGCGAGCACCACACGAAGGCCATTGCTGAGTTGTGCTTTTTGAAGGGTAGGGAAGGCCGAGGGCGGGGTCGTGGCCAGGTCCGGCAGCCTGGAACGGTCCACGCTGGTAGGTTCCGTGGCATACTGGGGGAAGGGCCTGGCGATCACCGTATGGGAGCCATCCCGGAGCCAGGCATTGGCCGTATCCTTCAGGTCTTGCACGGTGGCCTTTTCAATAAACCCGTTATAAGTTTTATAAAATTCCGGGTGGTCCCCGAAGATCTCGCTTTCGGCCAGTACATCCGATTTTCCCCCAAAGCCGCCGATCCGTTCAATGCCTTTGATGAAGCCGGCAAAATACTGGGATTTGACTTTGAGCAGTTCCTCCTCAGAAGGACCCTGGTCCAGGAGTTCCTGCAGAATGGACTGGATGGTGGATTCCACCTCATCCACCGTATGCCCGGTTTTGACTTTGCACTCGATATAAAAATTACCTGCGATTTCCCTGGAATAATTGAATGCGCTTACGGAAGTGGCCAGCTGTTGATCATAGATCATTTTTTTATACAACCTGGACGTTTTTCCCGTGCTTAATATGGCCGCGAGGAGATCGAGGTACGCGGCTTCACGGGTGCCCCACTGGGGTACGTTCCAGGCCATGGACACCTTGGCTTCCGGGACATGGTCTTCGTATTCCTGGCGGGTATGGCCGGTACGTTTGGGGAGGTTGGATTCATGCCGCGCAATGGTGGGGCCGCAGGGGATGTGGCCAAAATATTTTTTCACTTTTTCCAGGGCTTCTTCGGCCCGGATGGCGCCCGCGATCACCAGGCAGGCGTTGGCCGCGCCGTAAAAGTTCTTAAACCACTCGTGTACGTCCTCCACGGATGCCCCTTCCAGGTCTTCCACAGATCCGATCACCGTCCAGGAATAAGGATGTCCTTTGGGGAACATGGCCTCGGTAAACAGATCGTCTTCGCGGGCGTAAGGCTGATTTTCGCCCTGCTTTTTTTCATTGATCACCACTCCTCTTTGTTCGTCGAGTTTGGCTTGGTCGATGGCCCCGGTGAGGTGGCCCATGCGGTCCGACTCCAGCCAGAGTACCTGGTCCAGGGCGCCGATGGGGACGTTCTGGAAATAATTGGTCCGGTCGTTGTTGGTGGTCCCGTTGAAGTCGGTGGCCCCGATGGCCTCGAGGGCCTGGAAATAATCGGTATTGAAATTTTCGCTCCCGTTGAACATGAGGTGTTCAAACAAATGGGCGAATCCGCTTTTGCCGGGCTTTTCGTTTTTGGATCCCACGTGGTACCAGACGTTCACCGCGGCGATGGGGGCTTTAAAATCTTCATGTACGATCAGCCTCAGTCCGTTGGACAGGACGTACCGTTTATAGGGAATATCGATGTCTGAGGCTTTAAATACAAGTCGGGGAAGGGCTGTTTGAGTAGTCATACCTGCAAAAAAAATGCAAAAAAACCGGATTTATGGGAATTATTCCCGCTTAAGTTCACTTCCGGATTGCGAATCTCTCATTCAAACCGGCTCAGGCCTTTCAGGGCCCCCTTCCTGACTTTATTCTTAAACCAGGGCGTCCAGCCCAATAAAAGGCCTTTCAGACCAAAGGCTTGACGGGCCCAGGCATAAAAATCAAATGTGTCTTTTTGGGTGGTCACTTTGCCGTTTTCAAAGAGGAACCGGGAATTTATGAGGTTGACCACTTTCCTCCCAGTTGCGGAAAAAGTATAGTGTGCCGTCCATTTCGCTTTTCCCTCCTGTTCATCCGCTTCCAGCACCTGGAAGTCGATGATTAAGTCTTTGCCCCGGCTGCACAGCATGCGCCACATCTTCATGACCTCGCCGGGAGGAAGATTTGAAAATACCGGATCGTAAAAGGTGGCTTTCTCATGATAGATCTGATTCATGGAATCGGCGTCTTTCAAGGCGAAGGCTTTGTAGAAAGCTTCCAGCCTCAGGTGGTTCGGATGTTTGTTAGTTAGCAAGTAGGCAAGTTAGCAAGTTGGTGGAAAAGGTAGTACAGAAAACGTGCAGATGTTCTTGCTGACTAGCTAACTAGCTAACTGACTAACTGATTAACTGAATCCCTATCTTTGCACCAATGTCCCGCTTCCTCCATAAAATTAAAGCAATATTCGGTCATCGCTGTCCCCGTTGTGAGAAGGGGAAGATGTTTACGGAAGGCCTGTTCAATTTTTCAAAATTTCTTGAGATGCCGGAGAAATGCCCGGTATGCGGCCTGCATTTTACCCCCGAGCCCGGGTTTTACATGGGATCCATGTTTGTGTCCTACGCAGTCTTTTCCTGGGGTATGCTGGCCCTGGTGGCCGTGTTTTACCTGGTCTTTCATATCGGAATCAACTTTTCCATCTTCCTGGCTGTACTTGGTGGCCTGATCAGCTTTACCTGGGTGATCCGGTTTGCCCGGGTGGTGGCTCTGCATATGGTCCGGAGTTTTGATCCGAATACTAAGGCTAAGGTTGAGGCTGAGGTGGAGGCGGAGGTAGAGGCTAAAGGTTGAGGCTGAGGTTGAGGCTGAGGTGGAGGTAGAGGCTAAAGGTTGAGGCTGAGGTTGAGGTTGAGGTTGAGGGCCGTCCTGTAATAATGAGTCATTTCGCCTTGAACCTGGCTTGATTGATCACAGAGCGAGAACCATAAAGGATTTTTATCAATGTCAAACTTTTGACTCCCCTTTAGGGGGTGGGGGCGGAGATAAATGCAAGTCCAAAACTTTACCCGATAATTCCTTTTCGACTGTCTAGCCCCCTGACCCCCACGGGGGGACCAAAGCCTTTGGTAGTCCTGTAAAAGGCGAATCAATTCGCCCTGCATTCCTCCTTGATTTACCACAGAGCAGCTACTGAATTTTCCGTTTCGCTCACTTCGCCCTTTACCCTTCGCCTTTCGCCCTTTACCCTTCGCCCTTATTTCACCTTGACAAAAACCCTCCTTTGCTCCGGATCAAACGTTCTGGGCCGCACGCTATCCGCTTCCGCCCAGGTTTCCGCCGGTTCAAAATCGAGCTGGATGCTGTCCGGGGATAAAGGCTGCACAATCCCGGCCAGGATTTTCCCTTTCAGGATCCCGCTGCTGAAATTATAGAGATCGAGGCGGTTGGGGGTGGCGCTTTGATCCAGCCGGTACCGGACCAGGAAGGTATCAGACAGGGTGGGTTCATGGAAGATCCATTGGAGGCTGCTGTCCCCGTCAAAGATCATGATCTGGTTGCCGTCATCGCCGGACCACCTGTGGTCGAGGTAATGTTTGGGCGCGGGACGGCAGGAGAATACGAGCAGCAGGAAGGATATTCCGGTGATCCCGGGGAAAACGGAGTTCATTTTTTGACGGGATGAAATTACAAAAGGCAGGTACAAGGACCGAAAAATTATTATAAAATAAAATTTCTCCTGACGTTATAGGTACCGCATTTCCACCGGTGTTGGCAAGCGCACCGGCCGGAGTCGTCCCGGCAAATGGCAGGAAGGCCTGTGGCGGAAATTCTGTAGAACCTAGGGGATTAAGCATAATTCCCGATAACTTTAGCAAAGAATCAAAAACCCAAACTTTATGAATAATTTTTTCAGAGGACTGATTGCGTCCTACGGCGCTTATAAACTGGGAGGCGGCTGTATCGGAACAATTGTGGTTTTTATCATTATTTGGGTGGCGCTGGGATATTGCAACTGATGCGGATTCGGTGGTATAATGAATAACCGAAAAAGAGATCACTCCCCCCCCGTATATCCATTTAAAAACCGGTTCAATCCTTTCTGCTTTAACAGCCACACAAGGTCCTGCAATGCAATAGGGATTAAATTATTAAAAACAGGTTTTGACCGTGCCATAAACGGTTCATCTCATACAAAGTGGATAATTATAAGTTACAGATTAGTTTGACTCATGCACTTTAAAGTCTTGGTTGCTGAAGGGTTGATGGTCGGGAATCTTTACCATATTAAAATCAAATTCCACTTCCCTATGGCATTGGTTGCAGGTGTTGGTGAGCAGGGTGTAACAGCTTTTGAACAAGGCTGGGTTTTTCAATTGA
>Ga0116142_10002564_pt1 | contig 19414 bp, 16 predicted proteins | sample AD_UKC033_MetaG_FD_89785 | JGI IMG/M metagenome (GOLD analysis project Ga0116142, IMG submission 89785) | Active sludge microbial communities of municipal wastewater-treating anaerobic digesters from USA - AD_UKC033_MetaG | ecosystem: Engineered > Bioreactor > Anaerobic > Digestate | place: USA... | reverse complement strand
TGTTCTCCTTTTTTAAGGGTTGATATAATCTCTAGCAGAGAAGATATTGGATCTAGCCTTTTCTCGTCTTTTGCTTCTGGATTTTCTTCAAAAAAATCATTATATGTTTTAAGAGGATAAACATCTTCTTTTAAAGGCATAAAATCACAACCCCACATATCCCAATCTTTATTAGGAATGTCCTGGGGAATGTTTTGAGTATAATCAGGAACTTCAACTATCTCCACATCAGGATACTGAGCATAAATTGCTGATTCAACCATTTTCCTAGCTCCCTCGGGAACTCTGATATAAAAATGAGGTTCTCCATTAATCCCAGCTATTTCAAAAGATAGACTAACCAATGTTTTTCCTTCAAAAAAAGTCGCTCTCCAATCCTTGGGTGGGTCGTAAATAGGCCAAATATTATTAAAAACATTTTCCATTGCTTTTAAGGGCTTGGTTATATGTTGGGGAATTTTAACCTCAAGAAGAACTCTTTTAAAGCTCATATTCCATTTAGTTTCTATATAAAGGACAAAAATAAATCTTAAGGGTTTGTATAAAATAAAAGGCAGGATAATCCAGCCAAATTGCAATAAGAGGTTAAAAGAAAGAGACAATCCGTCTCCAAGTACGTCTAAAACTTGAATTGTTTGAAAAAAAGCTTGTTCAGACATTAAAATATTTTTAAGCTTCTCGTATTTTATATTTTCCTTCTTGATTTCTTTCAAAAACTTTTTTATCTTGAAGGCCTAGAAAAATAGTTGATTCTTTAACCATTCTTTGCTTTAAAACTTCTGAAGTAATTTCTTCTTTTGATAAAGGAGAAGAAGAACATTTTAGAACATTAACAATAACATCTTTAACTCTTCCCGGATTAAACCCCCAATCTTTTAAAGCATATAATCCCCTACCCACTAAAACAAAATTGTTGCTTCTTATTAATTCATTGTGAACTGTTTGAGGGTGAAGATTAAAAGAGCGACTATCTCTTTTCTCTAAATCTTTATTCAAAGAAAAAATCAAATCAGTTATTTCTCTAAAATGAAGTGGCTTTTTCTTTTGATTCAAAACTAAAATAATTTTATCTTTTACTGTTTTTGGATTAATCTCGGAAAAAGTAACTAATCCTATTTTCTTATCATCAACAGACCTTGATATGTGTTTTGAAATTTCTAAATAAGAAAATAGAGCTTCTTTGCTAATCTTTTCTTTCTTAGAAAATTCTTTGAAAACATTTTCAACGCTTTCAGGTTCTCTTTTGTCTTTAAAACTTTCTATAAATTGAGAAACAACTTTCTTGGCATTGTTTGCTTGCTTTGAATCATTGTACCAAAAAGCATAAAAATCATTATCAGATTTTTCTCTTTTGAAATCATCTATTAAATTTAAAACAAAAAATGTTTGGTTTTTTGAGGAAAACAAATTTAATTCTGAAAGCAAGCTTTCTTCCTTTCTAACCCCTCCGTATTGCTTTAATTTCTTTTCAAAAATAGCTTCTATTTTTTCGAAGTCTTTTTTAAATTCAGGAGATCCTATTATTTTCTTAACCCTTTTCATTCCATCTCTTTCAATTTGTCTTACCCTTTCCCTTGTTATATTATAGCTTTTTCCTATTGCTTCAAGGGTTTCGCTATCCTTTTTATCTAAGCCAAACCTGCGGGTTAATACCTTTTTTGTCCTGTCTGGAATTTCTTTTAATATTTTTGGGATAATATCCCCATAATTTGTTTCCATATTATTAAATACTTATAACATGTTATTTGTTTTTTGTCAAATGCTTGCCTTCCCTGTATTTAAGCCAATAAACCAATAGCGGACTGGCTAAAAACACGGAAGAGAATATTCCCACAAAAACACCGATTCCAGCGGTTAAGGTAAAGTATTTTAGAGATTCCTCATTAGCAAAAAAGTAATAAAGCGCGCTTAATGTAAACAATACTGTAAGAGAAGTATTAACACAACGAGTCAAGGTTTCATTCAAACTTTTATTAACTATATCTTCGTATTTCATTCCTCTGTTTTTGATTAAATTCTCTCTAATTCTGTCAAATACAACCACTGTATTATTAATACAGTAGCCAACAACAGTTAAAAGAGCTGTGATAACAGGAATGGTTAATTGAGCCCCAGAAACATGACCTAAATAAGCTAAAACCCCTAAAGGAATAATAATATCGTGGAAAAGCATTAATGTTGAAGAAAAACCGTATTGAAAAGAAGTAACAGGTTTTGACACGTTCTTAAATGCAAAAGCAATATACAAAAGCATTGCCAAAAGAGAAACAATTACAACAATTATTGTTTTTTGCTTTAATTCCTTTCCAATCAATGGACTTATTGTTTCAATACCAGCTGAAGAATGATCAAACTCTCCTGTTTTTTCTAACTCAGTAATAACATTATTATATGTTTCGCTAGAAATGTCTTTTTGAGAAATTTTTATGATAACACCTAATTCTCCTGTTGGTTGAACCTCAACACTGCCAAGATCTTTAACTTGACCCAAAGCTTCCTTAATTTTAGAATTATCTGGTCTTTCTGTTTTATATTCTACGCTTAGAGAACTTCCCCCCTCAAAGTCTATACCCAACTTCAAACCATAGTAAAAAATACTAAATAAACTTGCTACTATTAGTAGTATTCCGATTGTGAAATATATTTTTGAATATTTTAAGAAATCCATATTATGACCAAATAAATTTTATCTTGCTTAGCTTTCCTCTTGCAAAAATCTGAAGGAAAATATTGGTAACAACAACAGCTGAAAACATACTTACAAAAATACCTAAAATTAATGCAAAAGCAAATGCTTTAATAAAGCTTGTTCCTAAGAAATAAAGAACAAATGCAACAATTAAGGTGGTAAAATTACCGTCTCTAATAGATGGCCAAGCTCTTCTTAGACCTTCTTCAATACTTGTTAAAACACTCTTTCCCTCCTTCAGTTCTTCTCTCATTCTGGAAAATATTAAAATATTAGCATCCACTGCCATACCAACAGACAAGATAAGACCACCTATGCCTGCTAAAGTTAAAGTAACGGGCACCATCTTCATTAAAGAAAGTAACATGATAATATATAGCCCCAAAGCCAATGATGCTAGAATACCAGGCAAGCGATAAAATATTATTAAGAAAATAATTATAGCTATAGCTCCTACCATTCCAGCCCTAATAGCATTTTCTAGAGAAACTGCTCCTAATGTTGGTCCTATTTTTTTCTGGGCAATTGGTTCTCCTAATGGAACAGGAAGGGCTCCTTCATTTAGTCTTTGAACTAATGTCTTAGCTTCTTGAACATCCATGTTCCCAGAAATCATTGCCTGACCCCCGCTTATCTTTTCATTTACCCTTGGAGCATATAAATCATTAGCATCAATTTTCCCATCTCCAGTTGTATCAATTATTGATAAACCATCTAAATATATGGCCAATGTTTTTCCAGTATTTCTTTCCGTTATTTGTTCGAATATTTTTGATCCCTCGTCATTAAACTGCAATTCAACTATTGGAGCGTAAGTAATTTGATCGTAAGCAAGAGTTGCTTTTTTCAAATATCCTCCATTTAATTCTGTTTTCTGATAATATGCTTGATTTCCTAAATAAACTAAAATCCAGTTGTCTATTTTCTGTATTTCGGCAAATATTTCTTCTTGGGTCTTGTCCTTGTTGTTATTATAGACATCAGATACTTTTTGCCTAACCTCATCTACCTTGACTCTTTCTTCTTCTGGCAATTCTTCCCAGAATTCAAGCAAAGGAGTTTCTCCAATCCATTGTATGGCATTTTCAATGCTTTCTACTCCTGGTAATTCAACAGCCACTCTGTCTTGACCATAAACTTGAACTATAGATTCAGTAACTCCAAAAGTATTAATTCTTCTTTCAAGAAGATCTCTTACCCCTTCCATAACTTGCTCCTTTTCTTCTTCAGGAACAGTGCTTAAATCAGCCTGATATTCTAGATGAACTCCTCCTTTTAAATCTAGACCTAGCTTAAAGCCGTTATCTGGTATTTGAGGAATAGACCAATTATATTTTTGGTTTGCTTGGTTGATAAGATTATTAGGATATTGAGGAAAACAATAACAAGCAGAAACAACTGCCAAAAGTAGTATTAAAAGAAAAGATATGTTGATCTGCTTTTTTGTCATATTGTTGAAATATAAACCAAAATTTAAATTTAGTCAAATGATTTTTTATTATTTTTCAACAGGCCACTATTCTTTATAATTTATTAAAATAATTTTCTTTTATCAAACCAAAAAACACAGTGTTAAATTAACCTTTTTTAAAAAAATTTACCTAGGGATTAAAGATTACTTTTTTAAGGCCTTCTTGACTTATATAATACATACTTCCATTTCCTATAGAAACAGGAGTAGAAGAGAAATACCCTATTCCCCCTACTGAAAAAATTATATCGTTTACGGGATTATCGTCTGATATTTCTTTTGAATTATAGCCTTTAATTTCTGCTCCTTGATTAAAATAAACATTATTTCTATTATCTGAAACAATAAATGATCCAGAATAAACCGACGAACCGTTAGAGGCCCAATGTTTGTTCCATTTTTCTTCTCCAGTTAGAACATCAAAACAATGCAAGTAAAGATGATACCAGCCATAATCTCCAGAAGCTAAGCTTTGAGTAAAAAGATCTTCCCCGCTAGATCCAGATAATAAATGCGTCGTTCCTTCTTTGCTCCAAAGAAAATCACCATTAATATTATCTTTATTAATTGCGTATAATATACTATAACTTTTGTTAGAACTATCATATTTTCCATCCCTAAAATTGAAAATGATTATTCCATTCGAAGTTATTGTTAACTCTAAGTTATTAACCCTTCCTATTTTGTCTTTTTCTCCTTGGTATTCTTCTTCATATATAGTTTCTATTACCCTTTCTCCCATTTTTGCCATACCATTAAATTTAAACAATTTATCCTCTCCAAAAAAATAAACATTACCATTGTTGTCAGGAACAATATTTGATAAAGATTCATAATGCTTTTCAAATTCATAAGAATTAACTTGTGCTGAATCGCCCTTATCTTCAATAACATTTAAAATAGCATTACCTGAATTTTTAAAAATATATATTTTTTCGTTTGAATCAAAAACCATCTCTTCCCTATAGCACTCACCTAAATCTTCCTGCCATTTCAATTTTCCAGAAGGGCTCAATGCTGTTAATTTCTGATCACAGAAAAGATAAAGAGTTCCGTTAGAAGATAAAAACATTTTCTCTGAAGCAAAACAAGCATATTCCCATTTTTTTTCACCTTGTTTATTAAAAACAGAAACACCTCTAATCCCATCTATTTTCCCCGAGATATATATGTTTTCATTTTGGTCGATAATCGGCAAAGAAAACTCATTGTTATTATTGGAAGAGTCTTTACTTTTCATAAACAAAACTGTTTCTATGGTATTTTCATTTGTCGGACCAGGCAAAAAGCTTTTATTCCTTAAACCAAAATCAAAATAATAGAACGGCTTAATGTGTTCTGCTTTTAGAATAGAAGTATTCACAATATTTGATATTTCTGAATAATTTAATTCCTTATCTTTTGCTTTAATCGTGAAATAATAAGTAGAATCATAGTAAAGATCTTGAATTAAAACAGATGCTTTTCCTTCTTCCTTTATAATACGTGTTTCTACATAATCGCTAATTGGCAATAAATTATTTGAGTCTATTTCTTTATTCAAAGAATAGTATATCTCATAATCTAAATCTTCTTTGCTTGTATCTGGATCAAGTGGGGAAGTCCATGATAAAATAACTGAATTTTTTTCATTTCCCTGAGCAACAGAAAGATCGTTCACTGATCCTGGTGGATAAGTAGGATTAATTTTGATACTTGGTTCTTGACCTTCAATATCATTAATATTATTATTGCTATCTACATATTTTCCAGAATAATATTTTCTTCCTAACGTTTTTTCTTGACTAATAAAGAAAGCCCCACCCTCTCTTACTTCTGGTTCCTTATCACTATCTCTCCAAGCAACAGCATCTACTTTTAGGGATTGAGCATATGCAATTTTCTCTTCTTTATTTTTTTCTTCTTCTCCATCATAAATAGGATTATTTGAAAATAAAGACAATGAACCAGAAGAATTACTTAATTTTTGAGAAGAATATTCTCCTACTTTAAAGTCTCCCCCACTATTACCATATATATCAATTAGAATATATGAGTTTGGAGTAATTATTAAATTTTCTGGAAATTGCCAATTATAGCTTGGATCGTCCCAAGAATGATTTGCCACGCCCTCGTCATTAAAAGTACTGGCAAAGTATGAAAGATAATAACAATTGTTTTCGTCTGAACATAAATTAATTTCGCTTTCTGTTTGGTTAAATATTTCCACATACTCATTGCTATCTTCTTTGCCTAAACTTATTTCTGTTATTAAAAGAGCCTGAGGCGTAATTAATTCTTCTTCATTATTGTTCTGCTCTTCTTGCTCTTCTTCTTCGACATTGCTTTCTTCCATCTTTTGACTATTTTCTTTTTTAGGAGTTCCCCACAATCCACTAATTCCATCATAATTGCTTGAAGAATAAGTATGCCATCCTTGAGAATCTCTTTCCATTGTTTTCTTTAAATCACTATCCCCTCCCAACCATGCACTGTCAGCAATTGACTGATCAATTAGCTGACAATTCTGATTAAATAATCTTAGTGATTCATTTGCATCAGACAAAGCACCAGAATATATTTTATTCCCCCCAACATTAGGAACACTTGTATCGTCTGTTCTTTCAAGTAAATAAAAATCATTGGCTGGAATAATATCTGAAGAGTCAAAAATAATCTTAATCTGATTATCCTTATCTAATAGTTGCCATCCGTTCATATTAATTTCTTCTTGCGAAATGTTTTTGAGCTCTATCCATTCATCGCTAGAGCTTACTTCTGTTCCCATCCAAGCAATTTCATTAATAATAACTGGGGATAATAATGGTTCGTTCAAATTGCTTTGAGAACAATAGCTTATGCTTATACCTCCGCCACCACCAGTATTGCTAATAGTATTATTTATTGTATTTGAATTTGTCTTTTCTTCTTTAACTTCTACATTAGCTGCTTCTCCTATGCTATTCTCCTGTTTTGGAGTGCCAAATATATTCATATATCCAGAACCATTGTATTCGTGCCACGTTAAATCTTTGCCTCTTTCCATAGTCAATCTTTGCTTTGAATTGCCGGCGGGCCAGCTAGGACTAGCCTCTACAAAATCTTCTAACTCACAGTTCTGATTAAATAAATAAAGAGATTCATCGGAATTAGAAATCGTTCCTGCATAAATTTGATCTGCTTTTACAAAAGGAACAGAATTGTCATCTGTTCTTTCTAAAAGAACAAAACCTTGAGGGGGAATAGATAAATCTTTCTCAATCAAAACACTGATTTGCTTATCTTTATCATAAAGACTCCAATTCTTAAGATTAATTTCTGAAGAAGAGATATTCTTTAATTCTATCCACTCATCATTAGAACTATTCAAACTACCCATCCAAGCAATTTCATTAATAAGCACTGCGTTTCTTTTTGGATTATAATTATTCAAAGAACACTGAGGCATTGACTCTTCAATAATCTCTTCTTTTTTCTGTGGTTGTTCTTGTTCTTTGGGTTGTTCTATTAATTTTTCATTAATAACTGTTTCAATATTCTTGATTTCTGGCTCTTTCTTAATTTCTTCTTTTTTTTCATAATTATTAATTCCATTAATCATTTCTTCTGCTTCTTTCTTTGCATCTTCATTCGGAGTATTGGATTCTTCAAGATTAATATACTCTATTATGTTCCCTACTGAGAATAAACCTGTTATAGAATCAATCATTCCGTTAACTGATCTTTTTATTGGATTAATAATATATTTGTCATACCAAGGAATAGATTTAAAACCAAAATCAGGAACATTATTTGGGAAATATACTTTTATTTCTGGTTCACTTTCCCATTGATAATACCAAGAAAAATTCTTATTAGTTATCACACCCTTAAATTCAACAACAAAAGGAGGGATTTTTTCTTCTGACTTTAAATCATTCACAACTCCCATGGCTAATCCATAAGAAGTACTTGTTTGAGGAGGACTTAATTCATAGGGAGAATATATTCTAGTTACAAGATTGCCCTTTGTGTCGTCAATCGGAATATATGCCATAATGTACTGAAAATTAGTATCAACCTTTTCCTTTCCTGTATCATATTTTACTTTTGTTGCTCCAAAAGCAGTTTTGACTTCTCTTTTGAATAACTCTTTTTTAATATAATCGACAGATATTTTTACTGATCCTTTTTCTATCTTCTCCATAGCTAATTTCATTGAATTATCAGAATTCATTACTTGAATAATTTCTCCCAAGGCTTTCCCAACCTTAATTGATGTTTCAATGGGAAGGTCTTGAAAGATATAATTCCATACATCGTAATTGATTGCCTGCCTAAGAAAAGAAAGGGTTGTAGCTTCTCTAGGATCAGAATATGCATTAGATTTAACAATATTCCAATAGTTAAATATTTTTTTGGAAAATTGGGTTAATATGTTTTTAGCTTGAAATTCAGAAAAAGTTTGAGGATTTTCTTCTTTTGAAAATCCAAATAAATTAAATTCGGCTAAAGCCACTGACGGTATAACTAAAAAACCAATTAGCTCTACCGCTAACATGGCACCGAAGAATAAATTTTTAAAATTCATTTTACTTTATAGAAATTGAATTAATAAAGGAATTAAATGTTTCCGAACAATTCTCTTTATCTTGACTAGTTAAATATGTATCAAAATTATAGACTTTATTTTTATCAAAAGGTATTTGAATTGAAATAATTTCTCCTAGATTATTATCTAGAATAAGTGTACTTTTTACTGCTTTTTTACCATTAATTTCAATTCTTTCATATTTATCTTTTTCTGTACTTTGTCCCTCTGCGAAACCTTCTGTATGTGCCAAATTGTATACAAGATTATAATCAAAACCATTCATAGAGTTTTTTGAAAAGTTAAAATCTATCCAGCATCCTTTATTTAACAATGGCAACCTCTCCTCTTCTCCCATAAAGGGCTCGTAATCAAAAGTTCTCATTGATACATTAGCCCAATTAGTATTAACAAATTCCCAACCCTGAGGCAGTACGAAACTAAGACCGATTTCTTGGTTTTCTATAATGGTTTTATTATCCATCTTTCTTTCAATAAAATCGTTGATTGTTATAAAATTAAGGTTTTCTTCTTTCTCTTTATTAAATTCAAATATTTTGTAAATTATGAATACAGATATTAAAATTAATAACAATATCGATAAAGCTATTTTTACCTTTTTATTCATAGAAAATTTCATTATTTTATTATAACTTCTAATAAAATTAGAACCTGGGAATAAAGAACTCGAATGTACAAATAAAAGAACGTTCGATGCTATTATAAAAAATCCGATCTAATCGTTTTTCTAAAAAAAATAAACAAAAAAATAATGTACTAATCTTATTATAACTCTTACAGTAATATTTTCAAGATATTTAATATTGTTTCAAAGCGATTACTCTTATTTCATGAAATCTGCTTAAAATCAATTCTTAAAAACAGAATAATTTTCTACAGTAAAATAATATTGATCAATAAATATTTTTTTAGAAGGATTGATTGAATTTAATTCATAGAAAACAAGAATCGCTTCTTTATATTCTTTTTCGTCAACACTACGATAAGAAAGAGGTGGAAGGTTGTTTGACAATAATATGGCATCAGCAATTAGACGGCTCGTCCTTTTGTTGCCATCATCAAATGGTTGAATATAGCTTACTCCCAGTAACGCCATCAAAGCTTTTGAATAAGGGTCTGACAATTTAGAAATCATCATGCCGAGAGACTCGATAGCTTCCCCTATTTGATAAACATTATCTAATGGCTTGTAAATAGATCCTGTTACACCCACTATCTTTTTTCTTAAACCATAATTGATATTTAAATTTTTAGTTAATATTTTATGCAAGTCTTCTATGTTTTTTCTTGTGATATTCTCGAATTCTTCTGAATTTTTGTAAATAAAATTGAAGGCTTCCTTATGGTTTAAAACCATTTGAGTTTCTTCTTTTGTTTTTCCAATAGCTACCTGATTGTCTAAAAGCAATTTTTCTGTATCAAGAAGAGTATAGGTATTGCCTTCAATCTTTGATGATTTCCAGGACAATTCAATAATAAATCTCTCTAATTCTTTTTTCTGCAAAGCAGGTGGAAAATCTTTTAATTTTGATTTATATCTTGTTGTTGCATTGTTTAGTTTTTTTAATTCATCTTCTGTAAATATTTCTCTGGGAAAAGAAGAAAATAATTCAAAATTATATTGCTTTAAACCATATCTTTTGTCTGGATCAATAGAACAATATTCGTGAGCATCTACCTCAAAAAAAACTCTTCCTTTTATGTCAACGTCATAACTTGTAGATCTTCCAGAACCATTAACAACCAAAATATCTTTTTTAACAAGTTCGGATAAAATTCTTTTGACGGTAATAAGTGATATATCTTCTTTAATCCTTAATAATTCCTCATAAATATCCGAAGACTGCACATTTTTATGTTTTAAAATTATAGATATTATTTTCTGTTGTTTTTGATTTAAAATCATTTTCGTATCATTTATACAGCATAATCGTATCATATTGATACGATTGTTGCAACAATTATCTAATAACAATTAATTAAATCACTAGTTTTCCTTGTAATATTAAGTAGATAATAAGCCTAAGAAGAACACTCAAGAGCTCTTCTCTACTCATTTGATTTAAAGGCTTGTTTATCTGAAAAGGAAGATTTGAGTCTTGATTTTGAGGATTATTATTGGTTTGAGTATAAGTATTAGCAGTAATAGTGTAAAAAGAATTAGAAGAAGATCCTAAATAAATAGGAATAACAACGATTGATGATTTTTCCTTGCCCATTCCAGGGATATTAATTGTTCCCCTTTTATCAGCATCTAAAATTAATTCTTTTAATTCATAATTACCGGAAAAGTCTTTGATGATATAGAAAACTCTGAAATTATTCTGTTTCTTACCATCAAATTCAATCTTTAAATCACTCCTTGCTCCACTAAATTTTTGCCAATGAGAAGACCACGGAGATAAGGTCTGACTAACAGATAAGGAACTTTCTCCAGATAAAGGCAATAAATTGTTAAAAGGAATGAGTTGTAAATTACTTAAATTAGGATCTCTAAAACAATATTTTTGAGACAAGGTGCAATCATTTAGATAAACAGCAATAGACCAGTCTGTAAAAATGTCTTTGAATGATTTTTGCTTGCCTAATTTTGTTAAAGCATAATCAATGCTTTCTATTCCTGATTTATTTGTTTTTAATGATTCTGACAGAACCTCTATTCCGTAATTTTCAACTAAATAATGGGAAAAAATAGTTATGATTCCGTAATCGTAAAAATCATTATCCCATTGAGTTAATGAATCAGTTGGTCTATCTAAAAAATCTTCAATTCTTTGATCTAGATAGCTGTCTTCCTTATTATTATATCCTAAATAATTTATTAAATACTCTGCTCTTGCTTCAGATAACCAGGTATCTTCACTAATATTATATATCCTTTCTTTTTGATTGAATTCAACTAAATGAACAAACTCGTGGGCAACAAATTCATTTAAAAGTTTGCTTTTAACGCTGTCTGTGCTTAAATAAATCATTTCTCTTTGATTAGAAAGAGGCGCTATCATTTTCTCATACTCATCGATACTTCTAAAATATCCCCTGGCATTCTCTTTCATTGGGTGAAACAATATTGTTATCTTGCTATCCTTATCTACTCCTGGAATCCATTCTGATCCATAAAGAGATGTTGTTTTAGGATAAATAACTGAATCAAACTCGTTACCCAAATTAGTTAAAGTTTTATCTATATCTTCTTTTTCCTGAGAGCTTAAACTATTCCAAAAAGAATCTTCAAAATAGAAATAAAGTTTAGTTGATATTTTTCTTAAACTGGCTGAATATCTGATTTGACCATTAACAGAATATTCTGATTCAACATTAAAATCTACTCTTTGATTTAAAGAATCAGCCCTAACTGAAAATAAAGGGAATAAACAAAAGAAAAATATTAATAAGAATTTAATTTGTTTTCTCATTTTCGTCCCTCCATTTTATCACATAATTAAAAAAAGGCAAATTATTTATAAATTGCCTCTTTTACCATCTCCATTGTTTTTCCTGCTTCTTTCCTTGTCTTCTCTATTCCTTCTTCTAATATCTTTTCTACTAGCATTGGATGAGATTCATATTCTTTTCTCTTCTCTCTGATTGGTTCTAGAAATTCATTTATTACCTCACCTAATCTTTTCTTTAATAATACATCCCCTATTTTCCCTTTTTTATACTCTTTTTTAAATTCACTCACCTCCTCCTTATCTTTGCTAAAAGCATCGAAATATTCAAACAAAACATTTCCTTCAATATGCCCTGGATCATCAGCATGAATTCTTGTTGGATCAGTAAATACTTTCATTACTTTTTTTGCAACATCTTCTTTACTGTCTTTAAGATAAATTGCATTATTCCTGCTCTTACTCATTTTCTGTCCATCTAGTCCCGATAATCTTGGAACTTCGCCTAACAATGCTTCTGGTAACTCAAATAAATCAGTTTTAAATACATTATTAAACTTTTTAGCAATTTCCCTTGTTTGCTCTAAATGAGGAAGCTGATCTTCTCCTACTGGAACAATGTTTGCTCTTAAAGCAAGAATATCTGCTGCTTGAGAGACAGGGTATCCTAAAAATCCATAACTCATTTCCGATTCCTTTATCTTAGCAGCTTTTAATTCTTCTTTAATGGTTGGATTCCTATTCAGTCTTGCAATAGATACAAGAAAAGAAAAATACATTGTTAATTGAGCTATTTCTGGTATTTCAGATTGAATAAAAATACTGCTTTTCTTTGGGTCAATCCCAACAGACAAATAATCCATTGTTATTTCTCTAATATTCTTTGATATCTGGATATTATCATTAAGATGGTCTGTAAATACTTGATAGTCAGCAATAATGAAAAAGCAGTCATATTCATCTTGGAATCTTACTCTGTTTCTTAAAGACCCTACATAGTGCCCTAGATGCAAGCTTCCAGTGGGTCTATCTCCTGTTAAAATTCTTTTCTTTGTCATGTGTTTTATTATATTAAACTTCGCTAATAACGTCAAAGCCTTTAAAGCTTCCCGTTATTGCTAATCCTATTATTTTGTTTTCACAAATTCCTTTTTTCCTTATTTTTCTAGCTGTTTCATTAAATGTTGCTCCAGAACCAACAGCATCATCAATCAAAAGAATGTTTGAAAAAATAGTATTTTCCTCTACGGAAATTGTTTTTTGGGCATTCTCTATTCTGTCTTCTATTTTATTTAAAGTTTTTTGAGGAACAACGATATCTGTTTTTATTTTTGATATCTCAATAACTCTAATTTTAAGTTTTAATTGTTTTTGAATTTCTCTCATTAATTGAACTTCTCTTTTAACAGTAGGAGGGATAAATCCTACTCCATCAATATTAAATTCTTTTATTATTTTTTCTATCTTTGGCTTAATTTCTAAAACCAATTCCTTAATCAATCTTTTGTCTTGGCTATTTTTTGCATAAAGAAGAACTTGCCCCAACTTGGTTTTACCAAATCTTTCAATGCTATAAAAATCAAGATAAAATACTTTATCTAAAAAAACTTCTTTGAAAGAATTATTGAATTTTTCTGTTCCATCAATAAATTCATTGATCTTATATTTTTCATATTTTTTCAAAGTATCAATATATTCTTTAGCTGTTTTTTCTATTGGTAAGTTATTCTTTTCACACCAATATACAAACCCCTCAATTCCCCTTTTCTCTTCTCCTGATGATGTTATTATCAAATAATTATCTTCTATTTTTTCGATATATTCTTTAGGAATAGAAAAAGATTGTCTTGGCTCTTGCTCTTCTTTTATAGAATAAAAAACTTTTGGAGATTTCCCTCTTTTTTCGATGATTTTTGCTTCCACAAGTTTATTTAAATGATGTCTAAAAAGAGCTTGGCGGGTTATTCCAATTTCATCAACTATCTCTTTTGCTGTTACTTGCCCCCTATCTTTAATAAAATTAATAATTTTTTGTTTTGTATCCATGTTGATACCATTATATATGGTTTACAGTTTACTGTCAACTGTAAACTGTCAATACCCTCTCTAACGCACAATATGTTAACCATATACAATAATATACGATGATATACGATAAATCATGCCTTATTTCTTCACCTTCACCTTATCAATAACAATCTTATACACTCCATCTAAAAAGTCCCCTCCTGCATAACCGATTATAAACGCTAAGCCAGGAGATATGTAATTAACTCCTTGGATAACAAGCAAAGAATTATCAATAGCAGCAGCAACAAGGATTCCTATTACTCCTGACAAAAACATCATTACAAAAAAATAAGGGAGATTAAAAGGAACACTTTTGTAACTATATTGATGCTTAAGATAACCAATTAATCCCCTAACAAATCCTCCTCCAAAACCTCCAATTAATAATGACGTATACATATAATTGTTTTAATTATTTACTTAGTTCCCCGACTCTTTGAGCAAATTCTTGGCTGGATATTTTTCCGTTTATTAACAATCTATTTATCCCAGCATAATAATTAGATTCAACTTGAACATTAGTTAAGGCTACTTTGTAGATTCTAATCTGATCAATTTCTCCTAAGAAATAACCTTCTTCCCAAATATATCCTATTCTTAAATTTGTATCAGCGGGGATATAAAGAACTGATCCTTGTATACCCTCTTCTAGTCTGTCAGTCATAGTTCCATTCTTATAAACCTTAGCAAAACCCTGACTAGAAGAAAAAGTTCCTGTCATGTGAAACCATTCATCTAAACTGTACATTACTTTAAGCCAAAAGAGCCAATCCGAATCATCTGACTTTCTTCCTGCAAAGCAAACGTTTCTATTAGGATTTCTCTCACTATCAACATAAAACATCCAAGAAGTTAATCCCTTCATAATCGGACAAGCATGAACTCCTAATCTATTGCCTGTTATTTTAATCCAAGCTTCAACAGTAAACTCACTATATAAATCAAGAGAAGAATCGCTTCCACAATTAATCCAATCATCTTCTCCGTCAAAGGTCAAACATTCTTTTTCAATACATTCAGAACGATTTTTCCAAGGATCAGCTGGAAAGTTATTCATTGTTCCATTATTAAGATACCAAGAATCGTTAGAGTCTCCATTAAAATTGTATTGAGTAACCAAATCAACCAGCAATGAATTCTTTAAAGAATTAGAGAATGCTGTTGCTCTGCTATTTTTAAAAAGCCCGCCTACTGAATCTAGATGGATGATAATAAAAGAAGAAAGAAAGCCAAGAACAACAACTATTGCTAAAATTTCTATTAATGTGAATGATTTATTCATTGTTTGTTATTCTTTGATTATACTCTTTTTTCTTTATTTTCTCAACAAGTAAAAGTCTAATAGCAAATAAATCAATAGTTGAATTTATGACAACAATAACAACCAGTATTTCAATTAAAATAAAAGGTTTATTCATTATTTGCTAAATTAGATTTAAATTTTATTAGTCTTTGATTAAATTCATTTAAACCAATTTGATTGTTTTTGAATAATCTATTTAATCCTGAATAATAATTTTCTTTAATAACAGAAGAAGAAATTCCCTGATTATATATTTTAATATCATCTATTAAACCATTTAAAATGGTATTAACATTACCGTAACCAGCTATTGAAAACCTGCTACCCGTCTCTCCGTTAATATCAACAGTAAAAACAGGAGAGCCATCTGTTTTTCCGTTAAGATAAAACACTGCTTTTCTTTCTAGTCTGAAATAAGAGACTGCTAAGTAATACCATTTATTTGAAGAAAGTGCTGTATTAGAATAAACACCATAATCAGATCCTCCACTTCTGATGTAAAAATATTGTTTGTTATTAGATCCTATGAAAAAAATCCAGGGTTGCCACTTTGCTATAATAGTGTGAAGCTTTCCCAAAGATCCTAATTTAACCCAAGACTCTAAGGTTATTGATTCTCCAGAAGAAATATCCAAGCTAACTCCCCCTGTACCACAAGAAACATAATCAGTGCTTCCATTAAGGGCTAGGCATTTTCCACTAGCACAATCATTTTCTCCTTTAACTTTTGGTAATCCATATATAGTAATTCCTGTATTATTTCCTCCCCAAGTATCTTGGATATCACTGCTTGTTGCATCTTGATCAATACTTGTTGGACCTTCAAAATTCCACTCTCCTTTTAAATTAATTAATAAAGAATTTCTTAGAGAGTTAGAAAATGCTTTTGATTTAGTAATATTAGCACTATTAGTAATCGAATTTGTACCAACAAGAATAAAAGAAGAAATGGTTCCAATTACAACGATTACTATTAATATTTCAATCAATGTAAACGATTTATTCATTGCTTTACTAAATTATATTTTAACTCTGCAATTCTTTCGAGATATTCCACTTGAGTTATCGTTTTGTTTTTGTATAATTCATTCAATCCAATAAAATAATTCTGCTCAATTCGAGAGATTAATAATTCTTTATTGTATATAGAAAGTTCGTCTATTAAACCAGAAAAGGGAAGAGTGCTTATACTTATTCTCATGGCCTCGTTTGGAAAGGCTCCATCTCCCGTATAGCTTTTAATTGTTTTTATATCAACATTTACAAAAGATTTTATTTGTGTACCAGTAAAAACAACAACAAGATTTTGCCAAACATCTTCATCTAATGAATAACAGTCAAGAATAGACACGCTTCCCAATCCAACCGCACCATCATTGCTCCTAAGATAAAATCTTGGAGTTGACGTTGTTGCTATAATATTTCTATTGGTTGTTTTGTCTGTAACATAAACCCAAACAGAAATAGTAAAAGGACTACCTGTGGTTAAATAATTAGATGGATTAAATGTTGTCAAAATATAATCATCTGTTCCGTCAAAGTGTAAACACTGTCCTGAAACGCATTCTGACTCCGGTCTCCAATTGGCCGTTGTGTTAGATCCTATGGGTCCACTCCAGGCTCCATTATTTGTTCCCCATGAATCATTAGCATTACCATTAAGCTTCCACTCTGAAACTAAATTATTTAACAATGAATTTCTTAAAGAATTGGAAAATGCTTTTGATTTAGTAATGTTAGCGCTATTGGTAATTGAACTCATTCCAACCAAAACAAAGGCAGAGAGAACTCCAATCACAACGATTACTATTAATATTTCGATTAAGGTAAATGATTTATTCATTGTTTGATAAATTAAATTTTAATTCTGATATTCTTTCATTAAATTCTTCTGAAGTAATATTTTGATTTTTTAATAATTTATTTAAACCTAAATAATAATTCTGTCTTATTCTAGACGTTGGTATAACCCTATTATAAAACCTAATTTCATCTATTTTAAAATCTACACCAGCCCACCCACTGAAACAAAGAGGAACAGCAGTGGTGGCATCTCTAGAATATAATTTACTTACGCTACTATTGCTTACTGGATTTAGTCCTACACTGTTAACATATAACTTGTTTGTTCCCGTTGTTCCAACTAAAGAAGCTGTTGTGACAAAATAATACCATTTATTAGTTTGAATAGTAGTTGTTACGCTAAGATTACCAGATACGTTAGAAATATTAGTATATGCAACCCACGATCTAACTAAATTTGCTGTATCTCCCGTGTTCCTATAAATAAAAATGAACCAAGCGTTGTCTCCACTACTATAAGATTTTAGAATTCCTCCGGTAGGTACGCCAGTAAGATTTCTAAAATATCCCCAACCCTCAATTGTATATGCTGAATTATTAATAATCTGATTATAAATAGACGCTGGATTGGTCAAAGAAACATAATCTGTTGAATTAATAATGTCTAAGCAATTTCCGCTAATGCAATTATTGCCACTTCTTACTATTGGTGTTCCGTTCACATTTAAAGCATTACTATTTCCAAAGGTGTCTATTATAGACGCTGTATCAGCCGTTTCTCCGTCAGTTTTAGAATTATCTAATTTCCACTCTGAAACTAAATTTATCAACAAAGAATTCCTTAATGAATCAGAGAATGCTTTAGATTTAGTAATATTGGCAGAGGTGGTAATTGAACTCATTCCAACCAAAACAAAAGCAGAAAGAGTTCCAATCACAACAATTACTATTAATATTTCTATTAGGGTAAAAGATTTATTCATTGTTTGATAAATTAGATTTTAATTCTCCTATTCTTTTATGATATTCTATTTTGGTTAATTCTTTATTTTCATATAAATTATTAAATCCTGAAAAATAATTTTCTCTAATTTTCTGACTAGAAACCAAAGAATCATAAACTCTGAAGTCGTCTATCTGTCCGTTAAAAAACCATATTTTATGATCATCTGAATCATTATTAACGGCACCAATAATAAAAGCTATATTATAACCAGCACTTGTACGCCTTGCTTGAGTAGATGATGAAATAAAACTTCCATTTTTATATAATTTAATTGTAACATTAGAGGAGCTGGATATAGAATCAAAAGAAACTGTAAAATAATTCCACTTAAGCCGATCTACTGGACAATTAAAAGTAACCCTATAAGGAGAATTTAAAATATCATAACTTATCTGTATTTCTGTAGAAGAAATTACATGAAATTCAGAATAACCACCAGCGCTCTGCCACATGTTACCAGAACCAAAAATTATTCCGGAAACACTTCTTGGATTCATCCAAAAAGAATATGTCCTATTATTATTTCTGCTCGGTCTTAAAATGTCTCCATAATCAACATAATCATCGGTTCCGTCAAAATCTAAACATTGGTTAGATACGCAATCAGAAGAAGACTTATAATTAACTGATAAATTAGAACCGCCTCCAGCACCATACCATGTACCAGTATTTGTCCCCCAGGAATCGTTTGTATTCTCGTCTAATTTCCAATTTGAAATCCTAGACATTAACAAAGCATTATCTAATGAATTAACAAAGGCTTGACTTTTAGCAACATTAGCTTTGTTTGATATTGAGCTTACTCCAACCAGAATAAAAGCAGAAATAATTCCCACCACTACAATTACAACCAATATTTCAATTAGTGTAAAAGATTTATTCATTGTTTACTAAATTATATTTTAGTTGCGTTAATTTTTGACCATATTCTATTTTATCCAACTCTCCATTCTTATACAAACTATTTAATCCTAGGAAGTAATTTTCTTTAATCTGAAAAGATATTATTGCAGTACTATATAAATAAAGATTATCGATTTGACCATTCCAAAAAGAACTATCTATGTTTCTTGCACCAATAAGCATATTATAGTTGCTATTTCCAAGGGT
>Ga0116142_10002563_pt1 | contig 19414 bp, 17 predicted proteins | sample AD_UKC033_MetaG_FD_89785 | JGI IMG/M metagenome (GOLD analysis project Ga0116142, IMG submission 89785) | Active sludge microbial communities of municipal wastewater-treating anaerobic digesters from USA - AD_UKC033_MetaG | ecosystem: Engineered > Bioreactor > Anaerobic > Digestate | place: USA... | reverse complement strand
ATTTTTCTTGGTGTCCCGGCTTATCTGTACTGGAAAAAGAAACAAAAGAACTGATCAGCCTGCCTTTTCGAGTTATTTATTTCTTAATTTGTCCGTCATCAACCACTATCTTTCCTTGCTTGATAACTGTCCGGACTGGATTTCTTCCCAGTTCATAAGCCAGGTGAATATAAGAGGGAAGATCGCATAAGATCAAGTCTAGAGATTTACCAGGCTCAATTGAGCCAACTTCATCCTGCCGGTCAATGGCGTAAGCAGCATTGACCGTACAGGCATTCAGGGCTTCTTCGATGGTCATTTTTAAGGTAAAAACGCCCAGTTGCAGCACAAAAAGCATGGATAGCAAATTGGAACTGCCAGGATTGAAATCGCTGGCCAGGGCGACAATTGCCCCCCGGTCGATCAGTTCTCTGGCCGGGGCTTTCTGGTCAGACATAAGGAAAAAGGAAACTCCGGGGAGAAGAACTGCCGCTGTCCGGCTGCCGGCCAGTTTTTCGATACCAGCTGGAGTGATGTTGATCAGGTGCTCAACTGACCTGGCCCCGAGTTCTACTCCCAGTTCAGTTCCACCAATGGGCACAAATTCATCAGCATGAATTTTAAGTTTATAACCAAGTCTCAGCGCTTCAACAGCCAGTTCTCTGGTTTCTTCCAGATTGAAAACAGTCGGCTCGCAGAAAATATCGAAAAACTCGGCCAGATTAGCCTGTTTGACTTCAGGCATGATCTCTTCTTTTAAGAGTTTAATATAAGAATCGTGATCAGACTTAAATTCAGGCGGTATTTCGTGAGCTCCCATGAAAGTCGGCACAATAGAGACTGGTTGACGCCTGGCCAGATTTTGCAGCACCAGAAGCTGCTTGAGCTCGTCCTGACGGTTGAGGCCGTAGCCGCTTTTGGCCTCAATCGTCGTCGTCCCGTTAAGTAGCATTATTTCCAGCCTTTTCAGGCAGATTCCTTCCAGATCTTCGGCTGAAATGGCTCTGGTGGCCTTAACCGTCGTCTGAATACCCAGTCCCATCTCTGCCAGCTGCTGGTAAGTATAGCCGGCAATTCTCAGGGAAAACTCTCTGGCTCGGTCACCAGCAAAAGGCAGGTGAGTATGACAATCAACGAAGCCGGGCAGACCGACCAGGCCGGACGCATCAATGACTCGGGCTTCCTCACTTAAGGATACTCTGGCCCGGAACTCATTTTCCTGACCGACAAAGACAATCCGTCCCCTGGAGCCAGCTACCCAGGCCTTTTCTATGGGGCCCACCTCCTGTCTGGCTTTTTTGATCCTGTGTTTCTCTCCGGCACAGGTAACTAACTGTGAGATATTGGCGACGACAGTATCAGCGTAAATCATCGGGTGTTTTCCTCATAGCTTGTTGTCTCAGTTTTCTCATAAAAGCCGGAGTATTCATTTCATTCCAGTCGGGTTCAGACTGACCAGCTTCGAAAAATACCTCCTGATTACCTTTTGGTTCAAAAACATAAGGAGGAGTAGAAGAGTTAACCGGCACGGCTGGCTGGACCCTGGTTTGTCTGGTTCTTATTTCTTCAGTTGTTGGACGTCTATTTTCTCGATGATCGAAGCCGGTGGCGATAACCGTGATCTTGATAGCTTCTTTCATGTCTTCGTCCAGGACAGTGCCAAAAATAATGTTGGCTTCTGGATCGGCCAGACTGGTAATGAGCTGGGAGGCTTTGGAAACTTCATGCAGGGTCATATCCTTTCCGCCGGTGACATTGATCAGCACACCTCTGGCTCCTTCAATAGAGGTATCCACCAGCAGAGGACTGCTGATGGCCTTCTGGGCTGCTTCCACTGCTCTGTTTTCTCCTGAGGCCAGACCGGTGCCCATAAAAGCCATGCCCATGCCCTTCATGATCGATTTGACATCAGCAAAATCAAGGTTTATCAAACCCGGTCTGGTTATTAAATCAGAGATGCCCTGGGTAGCCTGGCGCAAAACATCGTCGGCCAGCCGGAATGATTCGGAAATAGAGGTGTTTAGATTGACCGTTTCCAGAAGTCTTTCATTGGGGATAGCAATAACCGTGTCCACAACTTGCTTCAGTTCCTGCAAGCCCTCTTCTGCCTGGCGGAACCGTACCCGGCCCTCAAAATTAAAGGGCATGGTGACAATGGCAATGACCAGAATATCCATCCCGGTAGCGAGGTTAGCGATAACCGGGGTGGCCCCGGTGCCTGTCCCGCCGCCCAGACCGGTGGTCAGGAATACCATGTCAGCCCCTTCCATAACCTCCGCCAGGCGGTCAGTATCCTCTTCTGCCGCCTGCCGGCCAACCTTTGGATCGCCGCCTGAGCCCAGTCCTTTCGTTAGCTTGTTGCCGATCTGAATCTTAACCGGTGATAGGTTGGTTGACAGAGCCTGCTTATCAGTATTAACGACAATGAAATCGACTCCTTCAATTCCTGCCTCAATCATGCGGTTGACGGCGTTGCAGCCGCCACCGCCAATACCGATAACCTTGATCTTAGCTCCAAATGACTCTTCAGCTAAACGGAACTTTATTTTGCTGCCAGCTTCGTCTCTCATCTTCTCCTCCTTTTTATTCATTGAACCAATCTTTAATTTTTGTCCAGAAGCCTTTCTTTTTATCTCTGGAAAAACCACGCTCTTGAATCTGGTTATAACCGTACAGAATCAGCCCTACAGCCGTAGCATAATCGGGCGTGCTGACCCGGTCGATCAGCCCGCCAATATAACTGGGATCTCCTCGTCTGACCGGCAAATCAAAAATTTCTTCGGCCACTTCTTCCAGACCATCCAGCAGAGCTGTTCCTCCAGTTAAGACCAGACCGGAGTTCAGGGATTTTTCGTAACCCATCCTCTTGATGTCGCCATCTACCAGCCTGAAAATTTCTTCAGCTCTTGGCTGGATTATATCAGCTAGAATCTGCCTGGAAAGAAGCCGCGATTTTTTGCTTTTGCCCACAGTTGGAACTTCAATCGTCTCCTGCTCTTCTGTTATCGGTAAAGCTACACAACCATATTTCTTTTTAATTTTTTCAGCCTCAGGAATAGGGGTTCTAAGTCCAACCGCAATATCATTGGTAAAATTATCTCCGCCGAGAGGAATGGTGGATGTATACCAGAGCGAACCGCGCTCAAAAATTGCCACTTCCGTTGTTCCAGCTCCCAGGTCAATCAGGCCAACGCCCAGTTCCCGTTCATCCTGAGTCAGAGTGGAATAGCTGGTGGCTATCTGATTCAGCACGATTTCATGAATGCCAATATTGGATCTTTCCAGACAGTTTTTCAGGTTTTGGAGTGAGGTTATGGCTGAGGTTACAATGTGAACATTGACTTCCAGCTTGATACCGCTCATGCCGAGTGGATCCTTAATGCCATCCTGTTCATCCACAATAAATTCTTGCGGAATGATATGAATGATCTCGCGGTCAGGGGGAATGGACAGAGCCCGCGCCTGGTCAATAACCCGTTTTATATCTTCTCTTGTAATCTCCCTGTTTTTGCCAGAGACAGCTACCACCCCCCGGCTATTGAAGCTTTTAATGTGAGCGCCCGATATGCCGACATAGGCCGAATCTATTTCGACTCCGGCCATCAGTTCCGCTTCCTCCTGGGCTTTTTTGATGGCTGAGATAGTCTGGTCCAGATTGACCACCACTCCCTTGCGAATACCTTTGGACTCGGCCACCCCGATACCTATAATCTCAACCTTTTGTTCTTCGGTAACTTCACCAATAATTGCTACGGTTTTTTTGGTGCCGATATCCAGTCCTACCAGATAATTGTTCCTGGCCATTTAACTTGCCTCCTTTTCCCGGGCAGAAGCTTTTTCTGCCTGCAAAGTCAGTGGTTTGATATAAACACGGTCATTCAGTCTGAGGTCAATATATTCAACCGGGCCAAATTGTTCCGCCCAGGCACTCTGACTGGAAAGATAATAATTCAGGCTTTCGGCCAGGTTGGAATCACCGGTCATTATTTTGACGGGATCTCCGGCCAGTTGAATTTCCAGAGATGACCGGCCCAGAAGCTTAATTGTTCTTATTCTCGCTCTTAAAGCTGGCTGCAGGCGGTCCAGAGCCTGGCAGGTCAGGGTAACTTTTTCTTTATAGTTCTGTTGCCAGCTGCCGCTATCCTCAAGAATAGGCCAGGAGTCGTCAGGCAATTCAGAGTAAGAAGCAATAATTTCTCCTTCCTCATCTACTAACTGATAATTTCCTCGATAGACATATAATCTGGGAATACGAGGAGTGGCCTCAACTTTGAGACCGGAAGGAAGGATTTTTTCCAGTCGGACATCTTTGACACCTGGCAGGCGAATGAGTCTCGATCTCAAATAATTCAAATCGCAGGCGATGATATTGCCCAGATGATATTGACTCAGGTATTGCTCTATTTTTTGTTTGACCTGTGGGCTGGTCGAAACAACTTCCACTGTTTTTATTTCCAGCTCGTCGCAGGAAATCACATAATAGTAAACCCTGGCCAGGCCAGCAAAAAAGGCAGCTATCAGCCCAAAAATCAACAGTAGATGCTTGACGGAAAGGACTTTCCTGGCGCCTCTAATTCTGGTGGCAGTATTTTTCTCAGAGCGATGGAAGGACTGCTTCTCGGCTGGGAAATCTGTAAATAATGGTTTGGTCAAGGGATATCTATTTTCAACTGCCATTTGTTTTCTCCTTTTCCAGGATTTTTATAACTTCCGGTATGATCCGGTTAATATGGCCTGCACCCAGAACAAGCAGCATATCGCCAGACCGAAGCTTATCAGCCAGTAAAGCTGGCAGCCGATCAAGCTCTGGTTCAAACCGGACATTGGTCTGGCCTGCCCGCTGAATTGCCTCGAAAAGACTCTGGCCGCTAACTCCCGGGATCGGCTTTTCGCCAGCTGGATAAATTTCAGTCAAAAAGAGCAGATCGGCCTGACGGAAGGCGGTCGCAAATTCGCTCTGGAGCCTGGCCAGGCGAGAGAAGCGATGAGGCTGAAAAGCCACTACCAGCCGTCGCTTCCAGCCTGTTCTGGCCGCCTGCAGGGTGGCTTTGATTTCGGTCGGATGATGGGCATAATCTTCGATGATCATGATATCATTGACGACTTTTTTTAATTCAAAGCGGCGGCCGGTGCCGGTATAATCTTCCAGAGCCTGCAGGATGGCTCGCATCTCGATGTCCAGGTCCAGGCCAACGGCCGTGGCCGCCAGGGCATTTAAAATATTGTGGGGGCCCGGAACGTTAAGTTTCAGCCGCCCAGCTTTTTTACTGTGGACATAAAGAGTTGAATAACTGGAGAAACCATCAAATTCAAAATCACGGGCTTGAATATCAGCTTCAGGCGAAAAACCATAGGTGATAATTTTCCTTTCTATTTGAGGCATGATGCTCTGCAAATTGGGATCATCCAGGCAGAGAATGACCGGACAGTAAAAAGGCACTTTATTGGCAAAATAGACAAAGGTTTTTTTAATTTCATTGAGCGTTCCATATTGATCGAGATGTTCCTCATCAATGTTGGTCAAAACAGCAATAAATGGCGATAAATAAAGAAAAGACCGGTCACTTTCATCAGCCTCAGCTACTATGAAATCGCCCTCACCGAGCTTGGCATTGGAACCAATAGTGTTTAACCGTCCGCCAACAATAATGGTCGGATCGTAACCGCCAGCTTCCAGTACCTGAGCAGTCATCGAAGTGGTCGTAGTTTTTCCATGAGCTCCGGCTACGGCAATTCCATATTTCATCCGCATCAACTCGGCCAGCATTTCTGCCCTGGGAATAACCGGAATCTTTAAAGCCTTAGCCCTAACAACTTCGACGTTATCTTCCTTGACAGCTGAGGAAATAACCACAACATCAGCCTCTTTTAGATTGTCAGCAGAATGCCCGATAAAAATCTGTGCTCCTAAATTTCGTAATCTGCTGGTTGCCTCATTTTCTTGAAGATCTGAACCTGAAACCTTATAGCCCAGATTGAGCAAAACTTCGGCAATGCCGCACATGCCAGTTCCACCAATGCCGACCATGTGAATCCGGTTGAGTTTTCTGTAGCCTCTTTTTACCACTATCGTCTCCTTCCTTCAGCTTTAATCATGTCGAGAGCCAGTCTGGCCAACCGGTCGGCACTATCTGTCCTTCTTAGCTTCTGGAGATTATCTCCCATTCGAATCAAAGCCTCGTGGTTATTCAGATAAAATTTCAGCCGGCCCAGGAGGATTTCAGGTTTGAAATCCTTTTCTAAGATGACTTCGGCTCCTCCGGCTCGTTCCAGTTCTCTGGCATTCCATTCCTGATGATTATCAGCTGCGGCGGCAAAAGGAATTAGAATGGCTGGTCTGGTCGCTGCGATCAGCTCGGCACAGGTAGTGGCACCAGCCCGGCACAGAACCAGGTCGGCTGCTGCCAGGTATTCAGCCATAGGCGAAAAATAGGGGCTGACTGTGATCTGTTCAAATCCAGCCTGCTCGTAGGCTTCTTTTACCCGCTTGAAATCTCTTTCTCCTGTTTGATGATAAATGATAAGAGAATTTTTTAACTCCCTGAGGAGAGGCAAGCTTTCTATGATTCTATCGTTTAAAAAATTTGAGCCCTGGCTGCCACCAAAAACGAGCAGGGTCAAAATCGGCCCGGGCTGCTTGCGCTGAATTTGGTAGAACTCCGGTCTTACCGGATTGCCCAGCAGGAGGCCTTTACCCCTGAAATAGGGAAGTGAGGAAGGAAAAGAAACGACCGCTCGATCGGCAAAGTGGCTGAGCAAGCGGTTGGTAAAGCCGGGGAGGGCATTCTGTTCGAGAATCAGAGTAGGCTTTCTCAGAAAAGAAGCCAGCAGGACGACCGGACCGGAACTGAATCCACCCACCCCGATAACCAGGGCAGGCTGATAGGTTAAAATAATAATCAGTGACTTAGCCAGAGCCAGCGGCAACAGGGCCAACCCCTTAAGCTTTTTCCAGCCTTTGCCCTTCAATCCTTCTACGGGCAGGGTTAGATATGTCAGGGATTGCTCACTCATTATTCTTTTCTCAACTGCTCTCTGGCTTCCGATATAAATGAATTCTATTTCTGGCTCCAGTTCTTTTAGCTTCTGGCCAAGGACCACAGCTGGGTAGAGATGTCCGCCTGTTCCTCCTCCACAGATGATTACCCTTTTCTTACTCATAGCAGTGGTTTAGCCTCCACCCTTCTCTGGGAAATATTTAGCAGCAGGCCGACGGCCAGAAGGTTGCAAAGCAAAGATGAACGCCCATAAGAAATAAAGGGGAGTGGGATACCGGTCACCGGTCCCAGTCCAAGGACGACACTGATATTCAAAAGAGCCTGGATAGCCAGACTGATGGTCAGGCCATAAGCGATTAACTGATAATTTTGACGCGAAGCACGATCAGCTATCTTTAAGCCGCGGGCTAAAAAAACGAGAAAGAGTATGATAACAGCCAGGCTGCCAGCCAGGCCAGTTTCTTCACCAATGATAGCAAAAATAAAGTCAGTATGAGCGCAGGGCAGAAAATAGAGTTTCTGGGTGGAGGCTCCAAGACTAACTCCCAGCAGGCCACCTGACCCGATCGCTAACTGAGACTGTCTGACCTGAAAAGCCTTGCCCAGCGTGTCCTTTTCGGGCTCTAAAAAACCATGAATCCGATTAAGGCGATAGTCGGCTGAAAAAAGAAACATAGTAAAGATAATACAGATCAAAAGCCCGGGAACTATAAAATATTTTAATTTCACGCCACCAAGGTAAAGAGTAATAGCCGAGATCAGACAGACCAGGGCAGCTGTGCTGTAATCAGGTTCGAGCAAAATGAGCAGGACAAAAGCCAGGATGACCGCGGCTGGGATCAGGAGCGTTTTCCAGTGGTTAATCGTCTGGGCCCTGTCTGTGCAGTAATTGGCCAGAAAGACGATCAAAATGACTTTGGCCAGCTCTGAAGGCTGAAAGCGAAGGCCAAAAAATTGAAGCCAGCGATGGGCTCCGGCTACCGGAGGCATGGCCAGACACAGCAACAGCAGCACAAAAGTGAAAGCAGTCGCCAGATAAACCAGGCGTTTCCAGGTAAAGAACGGCTGCCGGATAGAAGCAATGATAATCATCATGATCAGACCAGCAATAGCAGCCACAATTTGCTGGGTTAGAAAATAGAAGCTCTGCTGGTATTTCTCCGCGGCCAGAATGACCGATGAACTGAAAACCATAATGATGCCAATAAGTACAAGAGCCAGAGTCGTGGCGAGAAGTGTTTTGTCGAAAGAATACCGCCTGAAAACTTCCATTATCTTTTCTCCTGGATTTTTCTCGCCAGGCGATTAACTTCTTTTTTAAACAACCGACCACGTTCTTCAAAATTCTTAAACATGTCCCAGGAGGTACAGGCAGGCGCCAGAAGAACTACATCTCCCGGGCTGGCCAAAAGGTAAGCCTTTTCGACCAATTCTCTAAAGCTCCTGGCTTCCTCCAGCGGACAAACCCCCTCGATGGCCTGTCTGATTTTCTCTCTGGCCTCGCCTATTAACAGTACTTGTTTGACTTTCCCTTTTAATGCGCGACGGAGGGGAGAAAAGTCTCCCCCCTTGTCGCGCCCCCCGAGGATAAGAATAATCGGCTGGTCAAAACTCTCGATAGCTTTAATGGTGGCATCAACAGTGGTCGCTTTGGAATCATTGACAAATAGCACACCCCTGATTTTTCTGACTTCTTCCAGGCGGTGTTCCAGTCCTGTGAAATTGCGGATGGCCTGCCTGATGGAGGTCAGGCTGGCTCCAGCCAGACGGGCGGCCAGACTGGCGGCCATGACATTTTCCTGGTTGTGATCCCCTCTTAACCTGATATCATTGACATCTATGACCGGAATTTCTTCCCCCAGTTTAAAAATAATCTTCGAGCCCTGGAGGTAGCAACCCCGGGGTACTGAATGCTTTCGACTGAAAGCATAGAGTTCTTGTTTTTTTTCTTGTCTCCAGGCCCACAGGTGTGGATCATCACGATTTATGATTACCTGATCGTCAGGATGACAATGATCAAGGAGTTTCTTCTTAGCCTGGAGATAAGCTTCAAAGGTCTGGTGCCAATCAAGGTGATTGGGTGATAAGTTGAGGAAAACAGCGATATCAGTCCTGAACTTTTCGGTGAATTCCAGTTGAAAACTGGATAATTCGGTTACTACCAGATGACCGGGTTTAACCTTATTGATAAATGAAATAAGCGGATGGCCGATGTTACCGGTCAGGTGAACCCTGAAACCGGACTTTTTAAGCATTAAATATATAAGAGTGGTGGTGGTTGATTTGCCGTTGGTACCAGTAATGCCGATTAGTTTTCCGCGGAGATAAGGAAAGGCCAGCTCAATTTCTGAAATGACCTTTATGCCCTTTTCTCTGGCAGCCAGTACTTCGGGTAAGGGAGGCACGCCTGGACTTAAGACGACCAGATCGGCCTCTAATAGAGTTTCCAGACGATTGGCCCCCGTATCAAAATTAATGCCTTTGGCCCTGTAAATTTCTACCCGCTCCAGTTCTGATTCCGGCTTTTTATCTGAAACAGTAATATTCGCTCCCTGGCTGAGGAGAAAATCACAGACAGCCTGCCCAGTTCGACCGAAGCCAACTACCACTACTTTTTTATCTTTTAATTCCATTTTTTACCTCAGCTTCAAGGTGGTCAAACTGAACAGGGCAAAAATAATTCCCATTATCCAGAAACGGATAACAACCTTTTCTTCCGGCCAGCCAATCAGTTCGAAATGATGATGCAGAGGGGCCATCCGGAAGATCCGTTTTCCTCCGGACAGCTTGAAATAAGTCACCTGCAGGAGAACCGATAAAGCTTCCAGGATAAAAACCCCGGCTACAAAAAGGAGCAGAAACTCCTGTTTAATCAAGATGGCCAGCAGACCAAGAGTTCCGCCTAAAGACAGGGCGCCAACATCACCCATAAAAATTTCGGCCGGGTGGCAGTTAAACCAGAGAAAGCCCAGACAGGCTCCCGACAGAGCACCGGCGAAAACTGTTAGTTCAGCTGCCAGGGGTACCCTTATTATGTTTAGATATTCTGACCAGATGGCGTGGCCGGCGACATAAGTCAGGGCGGTCAGGGCGGCGGCTGAGATCAGGGTTAAACCTATGGCCAGACCATCCAATCCATCGGCCAGATTAACAGCATTGGATGAGCCGACTAAAATAAATAGAATCCAGGGCAGATAAAGCCAGCCTAAATAAAGAGCCCATTCTTTAATAAAGGGAAAAGTTAAGCGCAGATCGAATTTGCCCTCAAAGCCGATAAGGACAAGAGTAAGGGCAATTAAGCCAGAGACAGCGATTTGAAGGATTAATTTCTGCCCGGTGTTAAGTCCAAGAGAGCGATGACTGCGAAACTTAATGAAATCATCTATAAAGCCAATCAGGCCAAAAAGCATCAGGCCGGCCAGACCCAGCCAGACATATATGTTGCTGAGATTCCCCCAGAGCAGAGTGGAGACGACTGTCGCTCCAATGATAATTACTCCGCCCATTGAGGAGTCCCTTTTTTGGAGAGGTGAGTGGATGGGCCTTCTTCTCTTATTTCCTGACTAACCTGATGCTTTCTAAGCAGCTTGATAAAAATTGGCATGAAGATAAAGACAAAAAGGAGGGCAGTCATTCCACTCAGAGCTGTTCTGAACGTGATGTAGCGGAAAACATTAAAGAAGAAAATATATTTTCTGAGTGGAACAAGCAGCCAGTAAAGCACTTCAGATCTCCATCTCTTGTTTTAGATTTTCAACGATGGTTTCAAGACTCAGGCCTCTTGAACCTTTGACCAGAACGAGATCAGAAGGTTCCAGAAAAGACTTAAGCCAGTCCGCTGCCTCTTCTGGTCGATCAAAAGACTCAATTCTGGCTGAATCCAGCCCATGATGGACAGCCCCCTCGGCTATAAGTTTGGCTCTGGAGCCAACGGTAACCAGATAGTTCCAACCGTAGGCAGGAAGAAGAGCACCCACTTCCAGATGAAATTGATTCTCGGCAGGCCCCAGTTCAAGCATATCGCCCAGGACAGCAATTTTCCTACCAGCTGGCAACCGGCCCAGGCTTTTCAGTACCTCTTCCAGGGCGACAGGATTGGAATTGTAGGAATCGTCATAGATGGTGGCTCCACTTTTCAATTTAATTAGCTGGCCACGGTGAGTGAGGTCAGGCAGCCGATGAAGAGAGGGAAGAATCTCAGCCAGTTTGAGACCAAAATAATAGGCAACGCCACAGGCGGCCAGAACATTGGTTATAAGCCCTTCGTTAAAGATAGGCAGTTCAACCCTGGCTTTTTCCCGTCCGTAAATGAGGCTAAAACTCAGCCCGGTCCAGCCGTGATATTCAATGTCTTCAGCTCCTATTAAATATCTGTCGCTTTTACCAAAATAGATTATTCTATCCGGAGCGAAATCAGCTGCGATCTGTCTGATCAGTGGATCGTCGCCATTAAGGACGGCGGTTGCTCCTGGCTTAGCCCCGGTCAGAATTTCCTTTTTAGCCAGAGCAATTTCCTCCAGGCTCTGGAAAAACTCAAGATGAACCGGAGCAATCCTGGTGATAACCGCTACTTCCGGAGGGGCGATTTCCACCAGTCTCTTAATTTCACCAGGATGATTCATACCCATTTCCAGGACTGCTACCTGGTGAGAATCTGTCAGGGAGAGAATGGAAATAGGTAATCCGATTTGATTATTGTAATTGCCCATAGACTTAAGCACGGCAAAACGTTCAGAAAGCAGACCTGCAGTCAATTCCTTGGTAGAAGTCTTGCCTATACTTCCAGTTATTCCAACAACTCGGAGCTGGCTCTCGGCCAGCACCCTGGCTGCCAGCTGCTGGAGGGCATGAAGGGTATCATCCACTTGAATTAAGCCAAAATCTGGTGGCAAATCTTTTACTTTCCTGGAGACACAGGCGGCTACAGCTCCCTTTTTTTGGGCCTCAGCGATATAATCGTGGCCATCTCTAATTCCCTTTAGAGCAAAAAACAAAGAGCCCGGCCTGGCCTGCCTGGAATCAAAAGTATAGGCTACTATTGTGGTTTCTGGCTCACCCTGGATTATCTTTCCGCCGGTGAGCTCGGCCAGACGGGCAAGAGATAGAGAGGCCATCCTAGTTTCTCTCCTCGAGTTTTTTTATCATTTCCCGAGCTGTCTCATAGTCGCTAAAAGGAATAGTTTGGTCTTTAAAGATTTGATAGGTCTCATGGCCTTTTCCGGCTATCACCACGAAATCGCCAGGAGCGGCCATGGCCAGGGCTTTTTGAATTGCTGACCGCCGGTCACTAATCGACTCGTAATTTTTGCTTCCGACCTTTAGAAAACCCTGCTCGATATCCTTAATAATTTTTTCCGGGTCTTCGGAGCGGGGATTATCGGAGGTAATGATGGTCCAGTCAGCCAGATGAGCCGCTACTTCTCCCATCCGTGGACGTTTGCTGCGATCCCGATCTCCACCGCAGCCAAAAATTAAGATGATTCTGGCCGGGTTTAGACTCCTTACGGCCAGCAGCAAATTTTCCAGGGCATTATCAGTATGGGCATAATCCACCACAACGGACAGGCCAAGCGAATTAGGTACAAATTCCAGTCGACCTGGTATGGATTCTAACTGGCTTATTCCTTTGACAATAGCCTGCGGGCTGATTGCCAGGACGAGGGCAGCCGAAATAGCCGCCAGAAAATTATATAAATTATGACGTCCAATCAGTTTTGTTTTGAAATTAAGCCGTCCACCCGGATAAGAGACCTGAGCTTTCATTTCCCGGCCCACGATCTCAAAGCTTTCCACCCGGACCAGAGCTTCAGGTCTGAAACCGAAGGTAATGGTTCTCATCGGCAGCTCAGAAATCAGCTTTTGGCCCCAGATATCATCAATGTTAACAATCGAGGCCTGCCGCTTGTGATTCAAAAAGAAGAGCTTTTTTTTTGCCTCAAAATAATTTTCCATTGTCTGGTGATAATCGAGATGTTCGCCGCTGAGATTAGTAAAAATGGCCAGGTCGAAACCTATCCCCAGGACCCTCTTTAACTCGAGGGAATGGGAAGAGACCTCCAGCACACAATGGGTCACACCAGAATCAACCATTTGCCTTAATACCTTTTGAATATCAGGCGCTTCAGGAGTTGTTCTGGGAGCCGGGAAACGCTCGTTATTCCAGCGATAATCAACCGTCCCGATGACTCCAGGATTCAGTCCGGCAGCCTGGAGAATGGCTTCGAGGATATAGCTGACTGTCGTCTTGCCTTTGGTGCCAGTAATCCCGATAGTCTTTAGCCTAAGTGCTGGATGACCATAAAAGCTGGCTGAGATTAACGCCAGAGCTTCCCTGGCATCCGGCACTTGAATCCAGGTCAGGTCTAATTCTTCTGGCTTCTGACGCTCTGAGATAATGGCCGTTGCCCCTTTTTGTTTAGCTTCAGGAATAAAATCATGGCCATCTGCTTTAAGACCTCTGATGGCCACGAAGATATTTCCCGGTTCAACCAGGCTGGAAGCATAGGCTATGCCTGATATGTCCAGGTCAGGCTGGCCCCAGAATTTGACCACCTGAATTTCAGGCAGAAGTTCTTTAAGTGTCATTTCAGTCGGTAACTCCTGTTTCGTTTGTCTGCCTGGCCAGAATCATATTTTCGGGCACTTTTTGTGGCAGCTCACGGTAATAAAGCAAAGTTTTACGGGCTATTTCTCTGAAAACTGGAGCCGCCACCTGGCCACCATACTGTTCTATTCCCTTAGGTTCATCAATGACGACAATCATCGAAATCAGGGGATGATCGACCGGAACGAAACCAACAAATGAAGCCACATGCTTGGAAGGAGAATAAGCTCTGAGGGCTGGATCAAATTTCTGAGCGGTACCGGTCTTGCCAGCCAGCTCATAACCTTCCAGCCTGGCCTGGCTACCGGTGCCTTTTTCCACGGCTGGCTCGAAAACCAGGTCCACCAGCTCGCGGGCAGTCTTTCCTGAAATTACCGGTTGCCCGGACTCATCAGGCTTTAAACTGGCTGCTGAGATGTCTTTTTCTGAATAGAAACTGTTCAGGCCAACTTTAGGTCTGACCAGATATCCACCGGTCGCATAGACATTCATTGCCCTGAGTATCTGCAGTGGAGTAGCGGCCAGTTCGTAACCGATAGCTACTCGCAGAGACGATTTTCTCCATTTCTCTAGAGGGTGGATAATGCCCGCTTCCTCACCAGGAAGATCGATACCGGTTTTCTCACCAAATTTAAAAGCTCTGAACATGTGGTAGAGATTTTGTTCGCCTATAATCTCAGCTATTTGAATTGATCCGACATTGGAAGAATGAATGAACACATCGGGGAAGCTCAAAATTCCGAGCCGGACATGATCTCTAACAATTGTCCCTCCAAAGGTAATTGAACCGGTGCGGCAATCATAATAAGTATTATAGCTGATGCCAGCCAGCTCCCGGGCGGCAGCCGCTGTGACCACCTTGGCTGTCGAGCCCGGCTCATAGGTATATTGAATAGCTCGGTTGACCATGGCTTCCGGAGGCGGAGGGAAATTGTTCGGATCGTAGTCGGGGTAGTTGGCCATAGCCAGAATTTCGCCACTCGCTGGAGACATGATAATGACTGTTCCCCAGTTGGCTCTGAATTTTTCTATAGCCTGCCTCAGTTCTTTCTCAGCCAGATATTGGAGATTGGAATCAATAGTCAGATATATATCCTGCCCGGGCTGGGTCTCTTTAATGGTCTCGATGTAGTATTCCTTCCGCCGGGCATCTCTCATAATGAGCTGCTGACCTTCCTGGCCTCTTAAGGCAGAATCATAGTAATATTCGACGCCTGCTAATCCGGCTTCATCTATATTGACACCACCCAGAACATGGCTGGCCAGCCGACCCTGGGGATAAAAGCGCTTGTTCTCATTCAGCAGATAAATGCCGCTTAGCTTAAGTTCTTTGATTTTTTCAGCTTGTTCTAGAGGGATTTTCCTCTTTACCCAGGTGAACCTTTTTCTTTTTTCTATCGAATTTATCAGATGATCAATCTCTGCTTCAGATAGGTTTAAAACTGGTTTCAGTCTATAAATGGATTGCAGCTGGTCTTTTAAATCTTCGCCTTTGGTCGGTGAAAAAAAAATGGAGACGGCAGGCAAGCTCCTGGCCAGAATCCGTCCCTGGCGATCAAAGATTGTACCTCTGGTTGGCCAGGTAGTGATTAAGTCCTGGTTCTGTTCAATAACTTCCTGCTTTAATTTTTTGTGATTTAAAACCTGAAGATCAATCAATCTAAAACTGATGATCAGAAACCAGACGAGCAGAAAAATAAAGATCAACCTGGTTTTCTTCCGGTTCTGGCCGGAAAGGACTGGACTCCGGTCAACAACGATCTTCATTTTTCTATCTGACCCTCAAAAATAATCTGCTCTGGTTTAATTTCCTGCAGGTTCAATTCATTTTTCGCCAGGCGGTCGATCCGGTCGGGAGACAGCAGCGCCTCTTTTTTGGCTTCCAGTAGTTTGATTTCTTCCTGGCGCTTTTCTAACTGGTTTTCCAGATCATGGATTTTATAGCCAAGCCTGATTGATTCACTCTGATACCAGATATAAAAGGTTATATTACCCAGGAAAAGGATGGCCAGGCCAGCTACCAGCACGAGGTGTTTCCATGAATATTTTTTTCTGACCATGGTCAGATCCTTTCCACCGCCCGCAATTTGGCTGAATGGCTGCGCGGATTGGCTTCAATTTCTTCGGGGCCTGGCCTCATCGGCTTTTTTGTCAGAATTTTTACGACCGGCTGACCTGTTTCTGACGAGGATAGATGCTGCCAGGCAGTCTTGACCAGTCTGTCTTCCAGGGAATGGAAGGAAATGACTACCAACCTGGTTCCCGGCTGGCATTTCCTGGCGAGTTCTTCTAGAAAACTGTCCAGACCTTCCAGCTCTTGATTAACCTCAATTCTCAGCGCCTGAAATACTCTGGCGGCCGGATGGAGGCGGTTTTTCTGAGGAACCCAGTGATAGGTCTCTTCCACCAGTTTCCTCAAATCAGTGGTTGTCTTTAAAAGACCGAATTTTCTCAAGCTGACAATTTTCCTGGCCAGAAGTTTCGATTGATGAAGTTCCCCATATTTCTTAAATAGTTCAGCCAGACGATCTTCTGGATAAGTCATTAAAATTTTCTCAGCTGTAACTTTTTGTCTGGTGTCCATTCTCATATCGAGTGGCCCTTCCAGATTAAAGCTGAAGCCCCGGGCTGGATCAGCCAGTTGATAGGAAGATAGCCCCAGGTCAAAGAGAACCCCTTTGACTTCATTCCAGGAAATGAGGTCATCGAGCTCCAGCAGCTGACGAAAATCGGCCTGAAAGAGACTTACTCGCTCAGCGTAATCCTTGAGCTGGCCAGCTGCTGCTCGGAGAGAGGCTTCATCACGGTCAAAGCCGATTATCCGAGCTGAGGGGTTTCTCCTTAAAATTTCCAGGCTGTGGCCACCCAGCCCAAAAGTACCATCGAGATAAACTCCTGGCCTTGAAGCCTGAAGAAAAAACAGAGTCTCTTCAAGCAGAACTGGCGTATGCCCATAGCCTTTCATTCAGTCTTTCCTCGAGGGACAAGACGGGCAATACTTTCAAAATCCTCATCAGTCAGCGGTTTTTCCTCAATGACTGAATTAAGAACATCTTTATTCCATATTTCTAAATGATTATTCAGGCCGATAACTTCTACTTCTGTATTCAGCCTGGCTTTTTCTCTGAGCGTCTGGTTGATTAAAACCCTTCCTTTAGCATCAATCTGATGGTGACTGCCTTTCAGATTTACCCTCAATAAAAATTTTCTGACATCGGGCCTTAGGTGAAGGGCACCCTCACTGGCCACACTGGTCATTTCTTCCCAGACTGACAGAGGATAAATCTGGATAGCTTCATCGGTTAGAGAGGTGATAAAAACATCCTGGCCATATGTTTTTTCCATGATATCCCGAAACTTCTCTGGAATCTTCAGTCTTCCACTGGGGTCGAGTCTGGCCGAGTAGCTTCCGATCAACTGGTTGGCGGCAATTTCTTTTCCCATTTTGTCCCGTTTTATCCCGTTTTGTCTTAAATATAGAAAAGAAAAATATAAAAGTCAAGAAAAAAGCCATCTCGGGAAATAAAATATTTTGGAAGGTTGAAAAGGATTGAGTAGGCCCTATCGATCTGGCCTAGAAGTCGTATAGTCCTCGAGCAGTTCTTTCGCCCGTTCAAAGTCCTTTTTTAGGACCAGGACCAGGGTCTCACCCAGTCCATCCAGAGTAAAAGGGTAAATCGAATGGACAATTTGTCCTTTAAGCAAACACATCAGACCATTACTTCCAAGAAAGCTCTTTATAACTTCAGCTTCGGCCAGGCTCCAGACCCGGGTTAATTCTACCAGATCTTCTTCCTTCAGCTCATCGATTTCATTGTTGGCTTCGAGCGATATTAATTCCGATTCCTCTATTTCAGAAACACCACTGGAAATTTGCTGCCGGCTGTCCAGCCAGGAAAAATAATCTTTAAGAATCTCACTGTGGTCGAAGGCCAGTGGGAAAGTGATCTCCTCACGGCTGAAGACTCCAGCCTGGTCGGCATCATCACCAGCCTGAGGGACCCCAACCGCCGTCGCTATGAAGACGGTTGAAATCGTGTGGAATCTCGGGTCGCGACCCGGGTCGGAATAAGTGTGAAATTGCTCAACCAGAGTGACTTCCAGAGAAGTCTCTTCCCGGGCCTCACGGATAGCAGCCTGTTCAAGTGTCTCCCCGTATTCTACGAAGCCCCCGGGCAGAGCCCAGCCTGGGGGCGGGTTTTTTCTCTCGATTAGAACCACCCCTCTCCGCCCGTCTGGCAGCTTGGTTTCTATAATCAAATCTACCGTTGGTAGCGGATGTTTCCTTTCAGTCATCTGTTCGGTCAGCCTTCAGAGCTAAAATACAGACTGAACCGCTAAAAGTCAATCAGAGATTACAAATCTTTTTTCAAGCTGTTGGAGCTTTTCCACCACTCCGCCGTATTCAAGTTCTGAATAAGGGAGCATTGAGGCTCCGCAAAATCCCTGCCGCCTTATTTCGGTTGCTTTCCTCGCAACGTCCAGCCTGACTGCGTCCCAATAGGGATGGTCAAAAACATCAGCTGGCTCGGTCAGCTTACCTTCTTTCATCGAGAAAGCTGCCCCGGTAACTACCGGCGGACCGTCAAAATAAGAAATAGTAGTGTTGAGCCGGCAGGGCATCAACGGTCCGATATGACTGCCTCGCATAAATCCAGCTACGTAATGTCCAATATTAAAGGGGGCCAGGATCTCACCAGTAGCAGGAAACTCACCCTGCGTCCTGACCAGGGCTACCGGGTCATCTTTCCCGGTATATTTTCCGGCGATGTTATGAAGACGTTGGGTGGATATGGCTACTGCTTGATGGCCAGTTGCCCGCGAATAAATGCTTTCAATTACATACTTCTCGGCATCTCTGAGCAAAGTGGCCAGATCATACAGGTCTTCAGGGACATTGAGTTCGATGGTTTTATTCTTCTCAACATAACCAACGTCCATTACCTTAAATTTGAATCCCTGGCTCATCCTGGAACTGAGAATCAGCCCCGAGCAATACATAGGGTCAGCAAAGGCCAGATAAAAAGGAAGATTATAAGCACCGGGGTCAGTCTTATCAGCGGCAAAGAAGATAAAAGCCTCATTTTCTCTTTCTTCGATCTCTAATTCAGCCACAGCTGGCCCCATTCCCTTGACATTTCCGGAAAAAGCATCCTTAAGGAGATCCTGTCCGGCGCCATAGAGGCCGCTCTTTTTAGCGATTTCTGTTCCAGCCAGAAAAGCTTCCCAGGCCAGGCGGTGAATATCAGGATGATTGGCGCCCTTGGTATGAGTGCACAAAATGGCGATGTCATCTCCTGTTGAACTTAAGTAATAATCAATAAGCAGATTTCTCGCCTGCGAATCCACATAACTCCTGACTGCTTCCATCACTTTCTGGCTGGGTTTGATATGCCCTCCAATACTTCCAATATCAGCTTTTAAAACACTGATAGTGATTTTCATAAAAACCTCCTAGGAATTTTTCTGACAAGAAAAATTTTAAATGTTCAGTAGAGGAAAAGTCAACTTGAAAATTTTATTTATTCCGGCCTGATAGACACGAAGGAGGGGCCAGTCAGTTGTGGCCGAACTTTTTAAGACTTAAAAAGAAGGATAAGGTGGTCGGCTAAGGGGTAAACAGAATCAGTGGAAAAAACATTAGCTGTTGGAGATTGACGACCTGCTGATTGAATTCATCCCTGTATTTTTCTTTTAAAGGTTCGGCCGGTTGAAATTTCCAGCTGAGTGGATTGACATACCGGCCATGGTAAATAAGGCGGTAATCAAGGTGAGGTCCCGTGGATTCACCGCTCGACCCGACATAACCGATGACCTGTCCGCCCTTAACTCT
>Ga0116142_10002561_pt1 | contig 19423 bp, 16 predicted proteins | sample AD_UKC033_MetaG_FD_89785 | JGI IMG/M metagenome (GOLD analysis project Ga0116142, IMG submission 89785) | Active sludge microbial communities of municipal wastewater-treating anaerobic digesters from USA - AD_UKC033_MetaG | ecosystem: Engineered > Bioreactor > Anaerobic > Digestate | place: USA... | reverse complement strand
TCTTACAAAATTTTTATCGAAGACGCCCAGAAGTTGGAGTTTCGTGTCCGCAGGATTGGCCAATGGCCCCAGAAGATTGAAGATGGTGCGGAAGCCCAGTTCTTTGCGCAGGGCGGCCAGCGGTTTCAATGAGGTGTGATGGTGCGGGGCCATCAGAAAGCAAAAGCCGATGTCTTTCAGGGCTTGTGCGCATTGTTCGGGGGTGAGGTCGAGGTTGATGCCGAGATGCTCCAGAACATCGGCAGCGCCTGATTTTGAGGAGGCGGCGCGGTTGCCGTGTTTGGCGACGGGAATGCCGCAGGCTGCGACAACGAAAGAAACTGCAGTCGAGATATTCAAAGAGTTGGAATGGTCGCCGCCTGTGCCGCAGCAATCTATGACACCGTCGGGAGCGGAGATGGCGGCGGCGCGCTTGCGCAGAATTTTGGCGGCGCCGGTGATTTCCTCCACGGTTTCTCCGCGTTGCGAGATGCCCATCAGGAATGCGCCGATTTGGGCAGGTGTTGCGTGGCCATCCAGAACAGAGTCGATGAAATGCGTCATCTCTTTTTCTGAGAGAGTGTTACCGCTGCGGATGGTTTGAAGGAGCTTTTGAATTGTCATGATGTGATCGTGAAAAAATTGCGTAGCAGGTCGAGCCCGTGCTGGGTGGCGATGCTTTCGGGGTGGAACTGTACTCCGTGGATTGGTTTTGTTTTATGCTGAAGCCCCATGATGAGGTTGTCTTCGGTGTGCGCGGTGATTTCAAGGCAGTCAGGCAAACTTTCTTTTTCAACTATCAGGGAATGGTAGCGTGTGACGGTGAAAGGGGAGGGAATTTCACTAAAAATGCCTTTGCCTTCATGATAAACGGGAGAGAGCTTGCCATGCATCGGTTCCGGCGCGCGAATGACTTTACCGCCAAAGGCCTGACCAATGGATTGATGACCAAGGCAAACTCCTAATAATGGAATATTTTTTTCGGCAGCTGCTTTGATCAGGCTTAGACATATCCCTGCATGCTCAGGGTCGGAAGGGCCGGGGGAAATAATAATCTGTCCCGGCTTGTTGGAGAGAATTTCTTCAACCGTTTTCTGGTCGTTGCGAATGACGGCGCAAGATTTTCCCAAATCTCCAACATACTGGACGAGGTTGTATGTAAAACTGTCGTAGTTATCAATAAGTGTTATCATAATCCATCTTTACCATGCTCAATATATTTTCGCTATATCAGAGGAAAAAATTTTGTGTCATTATTATATGATCTTCTGCGTTCCTGAATTGTTTGAAAATTGAGTTTCCAGGTAAAAGCCGGAGGAATTATGCACTTTAAATTTTTTTCGCGTTCCGATCTTTCCATCAACCAGCGCGTTGCCATTATGAGAAAGCTTGGGATGACGGTTTTTGCCGTTTTAACAGGCATCCTTATTTTATTATCTGCTTATGTGTATCATTCGGTCAGATCAAGCGAGCAGGCGACGGCAGACATGCGCCTATTGTCACGCACGAAGGTCGTTTTGTTGGATATTACGCTCAATGCTATGGATTCCATCGTTGATAAGGATGAGGGACGCGTGAGCGCGGATCGTAAAGCTGCAATGGTTGAGGGGTTTGCCGAGTTGAAAAACGATAAATTGCCGCAGATTGAGCGTATTGCTGCATCGCTCGAAATGATGGATGTTTTTCCCGAATTCAAGAAGGACTTATCCATTTTTGAAAAAGGTGTTGCTGTTGATCTCGTTCGCGTCATTGAAACGCGCGGGGGCGAGTATGAGTTTGCTGCGCTTGACGACAGCATTGATGGTGCATCTGAGCGGTTGCTGAATACAGTTGTTGCTCTGTACGACCGGATGAGCGAAGTACAAGGACGCGTATATAGTCGTATGATCGTCAGTGTTTGGGCTTTGTTGGGGACGTCCGTGTTTGTCTTTGTTTTCTCATTGTTCGGGGTTACTGTTATGAGCCGAATCGTGCAGAATTCTATTGTTGCTCCTTTTGCGAATGTTGCCGATAGAATGTCTTCGGTCATGATGAAATCGGCTCAAGGCTTGAGTGGCAATGCGAAGAAGCTTGATGCGCTGTCCGAAAGTGTTTTTCAGGAGACGCAGTTGGGCCACAAGAAGGCGCAAGATGTTTCCTTGCATATCCAGAGTGTTTCGGGAGCAACCGAGGAGTTGGTCGCTTCGATTGAGGAAATCCGCCGCCAAGCCAATTTGTCTACGGAGGTTTCTTCTCTGGCCGTTTCCGAGTCGGATAATATGTCCGAGACAATTTCCAAATTAAACGAATCATCTCTGGGGATTAGCGAAATTACAGAACTGATTAACCAGATTGCCGAAAACACCAACCTGTTGGCACTCAACGCGACCATTGAGGCTGCCCGTGCAGGTGAAGCAGGTAAAGGATTTGCAGTTGTGGCGACCGAGGTTAAAAATCTGGCTGTCAAAACCGCAGAGGCAACCGAGGGAATCAATGAGCGTGTTAAAACCATGCAGGAGATGGCAACGTCGGCTGTGGCCGCCATCGAGAATATCCGCACCACCATCCGCGATATCAGTTCGGCGAGCAGTTCGGTAACGACGGCGGTCGATCAGCAATCCATGGCAACGCGTGATATTTCCAATATCCTTCGGGATGTCATGAAGAGGATTGACGTCACGGTCGAGATGATTTCCAAGGTTGATAAGGCCGTCGAAGAAACACGCAGCGTATCCAACGAAGTTGTTGGTTCTACAGCAGGCATGATCGAGGTCGTCAAAAAGTCGGACGAAGATGTACATCATCTTCTGTATGGTGGTAAAAAAGCGCCCTAATTTTTCCTGCTGGAGATGATGGCGTCATCCGCTGCGCGCAGGATGGCTTTTGATTTGTTGACCGTTTCCTGAAATTCGTTTTCCGGTATGCTGTCGGCGACAACGCCGCCACCAGCTTGAACATAAAGTTTTCCGTCTTTTACCACGCAGGTTCTTAGCGCAATGCAGCTGTCGATGTTGCCGTTGGCGGCCAGATAGCCTACGCCGCCGCCGTAGAATTTGCGTTTGGTCGGTTCCAATGCGTCGATGATTTCCATGGCGCGGATTTTCGGGGCGCCGCTCACCGTGCCAGCTGGAGTTCCGGACATCAGGGCGTCGAGTGAGTCGAGGTCGTCGCGCAAGTCTCCTTCGACGTTCGAGACGATGTGCATGACGTGCGAATAAAACTCGACAAAAAACTGTTCGGTGACTTTGACGCTGCCGATTTTGGATACTTTGCCCACGTCGTTGCGTCCCAGGTCCAGAAGCATCAGATGTTCGGCCAGCTCTTTCGGGTCGGAGAGAAGGGCTGCCTTGAGTTTTTGATCTTCCTCGGCGTTGGCGCCGCGTGGAAGGGTTCCGGCAATCGGGCGGATCGTGACTTTGCCGTCGCGTACACGGACCAGAATTTCAGGACTGGAGCCGATCAGCGAGAAATCCGGATATTTGATATAGAACAAAAACGGCGACGGGTTTAGGCGGCGCAACGAGCGGTATAGGTCGAAGGCCGGCAAATCGAAATCGGTCGTAAAGCGTTGTGATGGAACAAACTGGAATATGTCACCGGCGCGGATATACTCCTTGCCTTTTTCGATCATGGAAAAATAGTCCTGTTTGCTCATGTTCGAAGCGGGTTCCGGAAGGGTCGGGAATTTCGATTGTTGGCTGGAGATCAGAATGGGCGTTCTGATTTTCTCCTTAACCTGTTCCAGACGTGCGCGGGCTTCGGATAAGGCTTTTTCGGCAGGGGTGTCCGAGTTTGCCGCATGTGTGTAGATTGGGGTGACGATGCAAATTTTGTGTTTGACGTTATCGAAGATCACCAGAATGCGCGGTCTGACAAAAATGGAATCCGGAATGTCCAGTGGATCCGGATTGGTGTCGGGGATGCGTTCCGCGACGCGGATAATGTCGTAGCCTATGTAGCCAAACAAGCCCGATGTCGCCATGGGTGGCAAGGTTTCATCAGAAACGTCGATGCGGGATTGGTTCAGGAGGTTGCGCAAATCGTCGAGCGGGTTGCTCTGATGTGTGCGATAATCCTTACAGGTCCAGACGATGTCGGGGTCGTAACCGATGATGGTGTAACGACCAAGTTGTTCGCCGCCTTCGACGGATTCCAGAAGGAAAGAGTAATCTTCCTTTTCGGCCAGCTTCAGGAAAACCGAGACAGGCGTATCAAGGTCTGACACAATCCAGTCATGCAGGAGTTGCGTTTTTCCTGCCTTGTAGTTTTCAAGAAAGCTGTGTTCCATGATCTATTCTTTGTCCGGGGAAGAGCCGTAAACGCGTTTCAGCAGATTGTGGTTGATTTCGACCGGATATTTTTTCTGTATATGGTCGACAAGGATCATCATGTTGGCGTTCATTGTGTCCGCTTGCAAGTTGTTGGCAACTTCTTTCGAAGGCTGGGCTTCAGACATTTTGACTGAAGTGACTTCTCCGATCAGAATGGCGTCGGCGCTGGTCGGGATCGACAGGATGAACTTGCCCTGTGGAGCGTCCATGAAACGTCCGGCAACACGAGGATCCTTGAATGTTTCCGGAAGGTCTTTGTTGCTTTCTTGATTACGGGACAAGGTCAGGGTGTGAACTTTCTTGCCCGTTTTATCAAGTTGGGTTTTGCCTTCGTTCAATTCTTCGGTCATTTTCTGCGCAAGAATGAGGTTTTTCCGTCCCTGATTTTCTTCTTTCCAGCGTTTGGCAATTTGATCCTTGACGTCGTCAAAGGCTTTGGGGGCCGAAAGTGTGATTTTCTCGACTTTGATGCTGTAGAGCTGGTGGTCGGTCAGATCGGAAAGTGTGGTGGCTTCGTTTTCCACGGCGGTGAAAGCTTTTTGTATGATCGACTTTTGCTGGTCTTCACTCAATTCCATGCCGGTGTCCAGTTTGGTTTCGGATGCCGAAATGGAGGAGAACGGAAGGATCTGGATTTTATAGTCACCTTTCAGCGCTTCGAAATCTTCTCCCCCGGCAAGACGATCTTCGATCTCGGAGGTGAGTTCGTAAACCTGATTTCCTGATTTGTCTTCGATCAGATGCTGTTTGATCTCGTCTTTCAGTTCGGCCAACGGCGGAATGTGTTCCGGTTTGACTTTGACCAGTTTGATGATGTGATAGCCGAGGGCGGATTTGATCGGGCCGATATACTCGCCTTCTTTGGACGAGAATACGGGCGTGGTCATTTCCGGTGTCAGGTCACTTTTGGCAAAGTCATTTTTACCGGCATATGATTTTTTGTCTCCGGTTGCGGATTTTACAGCGTCTTCCAGAGATTTTCCTTTTTCTGCAGCGGCTTTGACTTTGTTTGCATCGCTTTCGGATTTGAGGATGGCCTGTTCCAGCGTTCTTTTTTCAGGAAGCTGGTAGGTGTCTTTATTTTCGTCGTAGTAGGCGGCGATTTCAATGTCGCTCACCTTGATGTTTTTCATGACCGAAGCGGTGTCGAGAATGGCGATTTTGAAATCGCGCTTTTCCGGCATCATGTATTGGCGTTCAACGGTTTTGTAATAGTCCCCCAGCGTTTGAGCGTCAGGGTCTTTGTCCAGTTTGATGTCGCTGTTTGACAGTTCGATGTAGCGGATGGTTTTGGCGATGTCTTTATAGGCGGCGATATCCGAAGACATGGCCGAGGGGATATAGCTGGCCGAGCCGATTGAGGTTTTCAGCATATTCGATTGAATTTCGCTGCGGATCAGCTGAACAAGGGTTTTTTCGCTCATCCCCTGCATTTGAAGGAATTGGGCGAGGGCCTGTTTTTTGTCCGTCCCTTGGGCGACCAATGGCGCGATAAGCTGCTGGATCTGGTCGGCGACATATTTGTCTTCGACAGAGATGCCGTAATCAATGGCAGACAAGTCGAGAATGCGGCCGAGGACTTCGTTCTGGAGAATATTGTCGATCAGGCCCATGTCATAGGCTTGTTTGGTATCCAGTCTCTGGTTTCGCAGGATGCGGTTAACGGTTGTGTTGAATTCCGCAATCTTGATTGGCGTGCCATTGACGACCGCGACATCGGTTTTAGTGATTCCACCGCCGCGGAACATGCCGTTCCAGTCGGTCAGGACCAGACTGAGGCCCCCCAGTACCAGCAGAGCCAGAAAAAGAGCCGAAAAGAAACCGTTACGCATAGACCGTAGAAACATGAGACTGTCCTGATTTTTAATATTTTATGTTTTAAACCGCCCGACTATAAACATCCCGACTGGACAGGACAAGCCTTGTTGGGTATCTAAGGTGCTATTAACAAGGAACAGATCAAAATGAAAAAACTGATTGTCGGTAATTGGAAAATGAACGGATCGACCGAGATGGCTTCTCAACTGGTTTCGGGAATTGCCGCCGGGAAAATTGATAATGCCGATGTTTGCGTTTGCCCTCCTTATGTGTTTCTGTGCGGGATTGCCGCTGCCGCAAAACAGGCCGGAATTGCCATCGGGGCGCAGGATTGTGCCTATTACCCTAAAAGCGGAGCTTATACGGGGGATATTTCCGCCTCAATGGTTAAGGATATCGGCTGCCGCTATGTCATTCTCGGCCATTCCGAGCGTCGCCAGTACCATGCAGAAAGCAATGAGGTAGTTAAAAACAAGGCGTTGCGCGTTCATGAAGAGGGGTTGATTGCTGTTATCTGTGTAGGAGAGACCGATGCAGAGCGTGAGGCAGGAGAACATATTTCGGTTGTCATAATGCAGCTTATGGAGTCGATTCCGGAAACGGCGAGTGGCGCCAATCTGGTTATCGCTTACGAGCCGGTCTGGGCCATCGGAACAGGCAAAACCGCGACCGAAGAAGATGTCGCGGAAATGCATGGGATTATTCGCCGTTTTGTGAATGAAAAACTGGACAATCCGGAACAGGTGCGTATTTTGTACGGCGGTTCTGTGAAACCCGAGAATGCCGCTTCGTTGTTGGCGGTTCCCCATGTAGACGGGGCTCTGGTCGGCGGGGCTAGCCTGAAGGCCGATCAATTTCTTGCAATTATTGCCGGAGCGGCCTAAAAGGGTCGAAATTAAATTATAAGAACTTAGAGAGTTTTCCTGATGGAACATGTCGTTCTGGTCATTCACTTAATATTGACGCTCGCATTGATCGTCCTGATTTTGCTCCAACGCTCCGAAGGTGGCGGCTTGGGTATGGGGACAGGCGGCGGTTTGGGCAGCTTCGCCTCGGCCCAATCGACGGCCAATGCGTTGACCAAGGCCACGACCTTTGTTGCCATCGGTTTTTTTACGACCAGCATTATTCTTGCGATTTTGGCTTCGCATAGCGGATCGTCCCAAAGCATTCTGGACACTGTGGCCGATACTCCGGCTGTACAGACTGCTCCTTCCGTTCCCGTCGAGGGCGCTGAAGATGCGGCCAAGACGCCTGAAACACCTTCCGAACCTCCAACTGTTCCGATAGCTAAGTAAATATGACCAAATATGTTTTCATTACCGGCGGCGTGGTTTCCTCTTTAGGAAAAGGCCTCGCCTCCGCAGCGTTGGGCGCGTTGTTGCAAGCGCGCGGCTATTCTGTCCGTCTGTGCAAGATGGACCCGTACCTCAATATTGATCCGGGGACGATGTCGCCGACCCAGCATGGCGAAGTCTATGTCACCGATGACGGGGCAGAAACCGATCTCGACCTTGGTCACTATGAACGCTTTACGGGGCGTCCGGCATCGCAGACCGACAACATCACCACGGGCCGCATTTATATGAATGTTCTTCAGCGCGAACGCCGTGGGGAATATCTGGGGGCGACCATTCAGGTCATTCCGCATATCACCGACGAGATCAAAAGCTTTATCCGCGAGAAAGACGGCAGCGCGGATTTTATTCTTGTGGAAACCGGCGGGACTGTTGGCGATATCGAGGCCCACCCGTATCTCGAGGCGATCCGGCAGTTCAGTAATGAAGTCGGGCCGGAGAGAGCCCTTTTTATCCATGCGACGTGGTTGCCTTATATTCCTGCGGCGGGTGAACTGAAAACCAAGCCGACGCAGCACTCGGTCAAAGAGTTGATGGCGGCAGGTATTCGGCCAAACATTCTTTTGTGTCGTGCGGACCGCCCGATTGATGTGGGCGAGCGCAAGAAAATCAGTTTGTTCTGTAATATTCCGTATGAGAGGGTTATTCCGGCACTTGACGTGTCTTCGATTTACGAAGTGCCGCTCACTTACCACGCCGAAGGTTTGGATGATGAAGTGCTGCGTTGCTTTGGTTTGTCCGTGGATAAGGCTCCGGAATTGTCGCAGTGGCATGATATTATCGACCGCGTCAAAAATCCGGAGAGCGAAGTCAAGGTGGCGATTGTCGGGAAATATACCGAGCTGTCGGATAGTTACAAATCGCTCAATGAAGCTTTGGTTCATGGCGGAATTGCCAACCGCGTCAAAGTCAAACTCAAATTTGTCGAGTCGGAGATTTTCGAACAGGACGGCACGATTCACGAACTCGAAGATGTTCATGCGATTCTGGTTCCGGGCGGATTTGGTGTGCGCGGGACGGAAGGCAAGATCAAGGCCGTGCAGTTTGCGCGTGAACATAAAATTCCGTATTTCGGGATTTGTTTCGGGATGCAGATGGCAGTGATTGAGTCTTGCCGCAATCAATTGGGATTGACCAAAGCGTCTTCGACCGAGTTCGGTGCGACGGATGAGCCTGTTGTGGGTCTTATGACCGAATGGGTCAAGGGGAATGAAACCGTTGCTCGTACTCAGGCGGGCGATCTGGGTGGGACGATGCGTCTTGGCGCTTATCCTGCGGTTCTTAAAAAGGGATCGCACGTGGCCGATATTTACGGGTCTAACTCGATTATGGAGCGTCACCGTCACCGTTATGAAGTCAACACAAGTTATATTCCACGTCTTGAGGCAAAAGGTCTGGTGTTTTCAGGGATGTCGCCGGATGGCGAGTTGCCGGAAATTGTCGAGATTCCCGATCATCCGTGGTTTGTTGGAGTCCAGTTTCATCCTGAACTGAAATCCAAGCCGTTTGACCCGCACCCGTTGTTTGTTTCTTTTATCAAGGCTGCGGTCGATAAGAGCCGGTTGGTATAAAAATTTGTAGTGGAGGTTGGTGTGACTAAGGAAATGATAGAAAGAAAATCTTTGGGCGAGAATGTTGGGGTTTGCTCTTTGATGACGGCGTTTGCGTTTCTTGCTTTGGTTGATCACTATAAGCCGCAGATTGAGGAAGGCTATAACGAGGCAAAGAGTTTTGTATCGCATGTATTGTCGGCGCCGATATACAACCCTCATTCCAAGTAGGAGTTTTAAAGGTGTCTTATGCTCAGAAAATTGCGGCTTATTTGCCTCTTGTTCTGGCGGACGCCACGATTCCCGAATTGCCCCATCATTATCGCGGCAAAGTACGGGACAATTACGATATGCCTGATGGCACGCGGGTGATTATCACTTCTGACCGGATTTCGGCGTTTGACCGTATTTTGACCACCATTCCGCTCAAGGGGCAGGTTTTGACCCAGACGGCGCGGTTCTGGTTCGAGCAAACGGGAGATATTTGCCCGAACCATGTTGTGTCGTACCCTGACCCCAATGTCGTTGTGGGCAAGCTTCTTAAAATCATGCCGGTTGAAATTGTCGTGCGTGATTATATGTGCGGCACGACGGGCACGTCGATCTGGCCGATGTATAAGGCGGGCAAGCGTGAAATGTACGGGATTACGTTCCCCGAAGGATTGCGCGAGAACCAGAAATTGCCGGAAACCATTATTACTCCGACCAGTAAAGCATTTGATGCGGGGCATGACGAGCCTTTGTCGGCCAAAGAAGTTGTCGAGCAGGGTCTGTTGACGCAAGAGCAATGGGATATTGTTTCGGGTTATGCGCTAAAATTGTTTGCCCGAGGGCGCGAGATGGCGGCGGCACGGGGGCTTATTCTAGTTGATACCAAATATGAGTTCGGGTTTGACGAGGCAGGCAATATTATTCTGGCCGATGAAATTCACACGCCGGACAGTAGCCGATACTGGTTTGCCGCGACGTACGCGCAACGGTTCGAGGCAGGGCAGCGGCCCGAGAGCTTTGACAAAGATTTCGTGCGGACATGGGTCAATGGCCAGTGCGATCCGTACAAGGACGATATTCCCTCCATTCCCGACGAAGTGCGGGTGAAAGCTGCGGAAGTCTATATTTCCGCGTTCGAGCAAATCACGGGGCAAAAATTCGAATTTCCCGACCCATCTGTTCCGACGCTGGAGCGTATCCGCAATGCCTTGTTACCCCTTGCTAAATCGGCTGTTTCGCGCTAAATAAGGCGCATGAAAACAGTCAAAATCCAGTCGATTGAAGTCGCTAACAACAGGCCGTTTGTCTTGTTTGGCGGGATTAATGTTCTTGAAAATCTCGATATTACGCTCCGTGCGGTCGAGGTTTATAAAAAGATTACCGACAAGCTCGGCGTTCCTTACGTCTTTAAGGCCAGTTTTGATAAGGCCAACCGCTCTTCGGTGAACAGTTATCGCGGGGCCGGACTGGAAGAGGGGATGAATATCTTCCGCAAGGTCAAGGAAGAGTTCGATAATGTTCCGATCATCACCGATGTTCATGAAATTCATCAATGCCAGCCTGTGGCTGATGTTGTTGATGTGATCCAGTTGCCTGCGTTCCTCGCGCGGCAAACCGATCTGGTTGAGGCAATGGCCAAGACGGGCGCGGTTATCAATGTCAAGAAGCCTCAATTTATGTCGCCCTATCAGGTGGGGAACATCATTGATAAATTTGCCGAATGCGGGAATGAGAAAGTTATTTTGTGCGAACGCGGGCATTGTTTCGGTTACGATAACCTTGTCGTTGATCCGATGGCGTTTGGCGTGATGAAGGAAATGTCGAGCGGTGCGCCCATTATTTGCGACACGGTTCATGCGTCGCAGATGAGATTGCCGGGAAGCGAGGCATCGGGCGGTCGCCGTGCGCTGGTTCCCGATTTGACCCGTGCGGTTCTGGCCATAGGGATTGCGGGGGTTTTTATCGAGGCCTATGACGATCCCGATAAAGCCAAATGCGACGGGCCGTCGGCGTTGCCCTATGCCAAGTTAGAGGAATTTATAGTTCAAGCCAAAGCGATTGACGATTTAGTCAAGTCAATGGATTTGGTTCAGGTTGCATAAGTTATTGTATAGGAGAAAAAAACATGACTGCGATTATTGATATTTTTGCCCGCCAGATTTTGGACAGCCGCGGAAACCCGACGGTGGAAGTCGATGTGATTTTAGAGAGTGGCGCGACGGGCCGTGCGGCTGTGCCTTCGGGTGCTTCGACCGGTGCGCATGAAGCGGTCGAGCTTCGTGATGACGACAAAAAAGTGTATGGCGGCAAAGGTGTCCAGAAAGCCGTTGATTTCGTGAATGGCGAGATTGCCGAAGAAATTTGTGGTCTGGATGCCGAAGCACAAGGCATTATTGATGCCGCGATGATTGAACTCGACGGAACCGAAAACAAAGCGCGCCTCGGTGCGAATGCGATCCTCGGTGTATCTTTGGCTTGCGCCCGCGCGATGGCTGAAGAATGCGATATGCCGGTTTACCGTTATGTCGGTGGTGTTCATGCGCATTTGCTGCCTGTGCCGCTGATGAACATTATCAATGGTGGGAAGCATGCCGACAACCCTGTTGATTTCCAAGAGTTTATGATTATGCCGGTATCTGCTCCAACAATGGCTGAAGCCATTCGTTACGGTGCGGAAGTTTTTCATGCTCTTAAAAAGAATTTGTCTGCTGCCGGAATGAATACCAATGTCGGGGATGAGGGCGGGTTTGCACCTGCTGTCAAATCGGCTGAAGAAGCTCTGGATTTCATTATGAAGTCGATTGAAAGCGCAGGATACAAGCCAGGCGAAGACATCATGATTGCGCTCGACGTGGCATCGACTGAATTCTTCAAGGACGGTAAATATCATCTGGAAGGGGAAGGGCGTACCCTCACCACCGCGCAGATGATCGATTACTATGAATCGCTTTGCAACAAGTACCCGATTGTGTCGATTGAAGACGGTCTGGCCGAAGATGATTGGGACGGCTGGGTTGCTTTGACAGCACGTCTGGGTGATCGCATCCAGTTGGTCGGTGACGATTTGTTCGTGACCAATCCGAAACGTTTGGCCCGTGGTATTGAAGTCAAAGCAGGCAATGCCATTCTGGTGAAAGTCAACCAGATCGGCACACTCACCGAAACTTTGGAAGCCATTCAAATGGCGCAGAAAGCCGGAATGGGCGTAATCCTTTCTCACCGTTCGGGTGAAACAGAAGATTCGACCATTGCGGATCTGGCTGTGGCGACCAATGCCGGACAAATCAAAACCGGCTCTCTGTCCCGTTCCGACCGGATTGCCAAATACAATCAGTTGATCCGTATTGAGGAAGGGCTCGGGCCGATGGCTGATTATGCCGGAACGTCGATCTTGCGTTCTATGCCTCAGAAGTCGGCAGCCAAGAAAAACGCCGCCTAACCATATAAGGCTTTATCATGAAATCTTTGCGGGCAGCGTTAAATTGGCAAACGCTGCTCGCAGTGTTTTTTATCCTGCTTCCGACGTTACTCGGGTTTTATCATGGCGATCGTGGTCGTTTGATCGCGATGGTGTCTGCGGCGAGTGACCCGAATTTTTCGAAAACCGTTTTATTTATGTTCGATCAAAACTGGTACAGGTCGCGGGCGCTGGTTCTCAATCGTCCTTATCCTGATCGTTCTTCGTTGCCTTCTTATCTGAGGAAGGGTGAGGTTCCTATTTATTGGGGCGGGCCGGTCGAGGATCGTGACAGTGTTTTTATTCTCGGCATTCAAGATGGCAAATTGACGAAGGTTATATCTTTTGATGAGGCCGTCAAAATACAGCCGGATATTTTGGCGCAAGTTGCAAAACGCCCCGACTGTTACCGCGTTTTTGTCGGTTATGCCGGATGGGGGTTGGCGCAATTCCAGTTGGAAAAAGAGCTCCAGATCTGGCGCGTTACCGATTTTGCGCCGTTTGTTTTTGATCCGGCTCTTTCTTTTGAGGAGATATGGCAAAAGGCGCTCTCCCTCTCGAGTGACAAGAAGAAGCCCAAAATCAGGGATAGGCAGAAAACGTAAAAAGATGAAATGGTTAGGTTTACTTCCTGACTGAATCGGTTCAGTATGAGCTTAACAGGTTCCTGTTATTTCAAATCTTTAGCCCTTTTTGTAAATCACTTGACGACGATGAGTCGTTTGTGATTCTCTAGTTATATGAAGCAGTTGCTTGAGCATAAATATCTGGTGCGCAAGAATCTCGTGACCATTATCGGTCTGGGGCTGTGTTTCTATTTTTCGTATCATCTGGCTCTGGGGCAACGGAGTTATGTCCGCTTTATAACCTTGCAACAGAATATCCATCAACTGGAGGAGCAGAGCGAGCAGTTGAAGCAGGAGCGCGAAGCTCTGGAAACCCGCGTGGCTATGCTCCGGCCAACTTCCCTCAACAAGGATATGCTGGAAGAGCGCGTGCGGGTGGTTCTGGGCTACCGCCAGAAGGACGAGAAGGATATCCTTATTTCGCGGTAGTCTTTTTTTGGAAATTTCTTTTTATTTCAATATGTTGCGCCGCACAAGAAGTGCGACAAATTGTGCTTTTTTCTTGGCTGAAATGCAAAAATCGTGTAGCTCTTCACAGTCAAAATGAAAGGGCGAATGACGTGTCATCAAAACCTCCTAAAGACAGTCAAAAGGGCAACATGAAAAAGTCGAATTTGAAAACTGTGTCGAGTGAACCTCTTTCCAACAAGGCACAGATGCCTTCTGCAGAAGAACTTCAGAAATTTTATCGTGAGATGCTGTTGATCCGCCGCTTTGAAGAAAAAGCGGGTCAGTTGTATGGCATGGGTCTGATTGGCGGGTTTTGCCATTTGTATATCGGACAAGAAGCGGTTGTGACGGGTATTCAATCGGTCATGAAGGATCAGGATACTTCAATTACCGCGTATCGCAACCATGGGCATTTGCTGGTGTCGGGGATATCGCCTAACGAAGTGATGGCAGAGCTCACGGGGCGTGCGGCGGGTTGCTCGAAAGGCAAGGGCGGGTCGATGCACATGTTCTCGATCGAGAACGGGTTCTTCGGAGGTCACGGAATTGTCGGTGCGCAAGTTGCTATCGGTGCGGGTTTGGGGTTCTCTCACAAATACAAAAAAGACGGCGGCGTTTGTGTGGCCTATATGGGCGATGGTGCGGCCAACCAAGGGCAGGTGGCCGAGAGCTATAACATGGCAGCGCTTTGGAAGTTGCCGGTTCTGTTCGTGATCGAAAATAACCAGTACAGCATGGGAACTTCGGTTCCGCGCCATGCCGCCGGTGAGTTCTATCGCCGCGGCGAAGGGTTTGGCATCAAGGGCGAGCGCGTGGACGGGATGGATATTCTGGCCGTGCGTGAAGCCGCAAGCCGTGCGTTTGACGATATTCGCGCCGGGAACGGGCCGTATATTCTGGAAGTTGTCACATATCGTTACCGCGGGCATTCGATGTCCGATCCGCAGAAATATCGTTCGAAGGACGAGGTCGAGGAATACAAGACCAACCGCGATCCGATTGAAGGCGTCAAGGCGTTGTTGGCAAAAGAATATAGCGTCAGCGAAGATGATCTGAAACCTATCGACAAAGAGATCAAGGAGATTGTCAGAGAAGCTGCCGAGTTTGCACAAAACGCGCCGCTGCCTGATGACTCAGAGCTTTGGACGGATGTCTTGGTTCCGGTTGAAGAATAATTTTTAGAGGAAATAGTAGAATGTCAGTTCAAGTTTTAATGCCTGCTTTGTCGCCCACGATGACCGAAGGGAATTTGGCCCGTTGGCTTAAGAAAGAAGGCGATGTTGTCAAGGCCGGTGATGTGATCGCCGAAATTGAAACCGATAAGGCGACGATGGAAGTCGAGGCGGTAGATGAAGGCGTTCTGGGCAAGATTTTGATTTCTGAAGGAGCTCAGGGAGTTGCCGTGAATACACCGATTGCGGTTCTTCTTGAAGATGGCGAGAGCGAGGTGTCTTCTTCTGCGGCGTCTCCGGCTCCGGCTTGCGATATTCCGTGCGTGCCAAATGCGGGTCCGGTGGCAAATTCGACGACGGCAACTTCCGTTGTCGATCAGCCGACGGGCAAAGCGATTGCCAATCGTGATGTTCTTTATGCTCAGGGTGCTGTGATCGAACCGCCGCCGTTTGACGAAGCGCCGTTTATGGAGAAAACCGAAGCGATACAAGTGCGTGAAGCGTTGCGTGCGGGTATGAGTGAGGAAATGCGCCGCGACTCGACTGTTTTCCTGCTTGGTGAAGAAGTTGCCGAATATAACGGGGCTTATAAAGTGTCCCAAGGAATGCTCGATGAATTCGGGCCGGAGCGTGTGATTGACTCGCCGATTACCGAACATGCTTTTACCGGTCTTGGGATCGGGGCGGCCATGAATGGTCTTCGTCCGATTATCGAGTTTATGTCGATGGATTTTGCGATGCAGGCGATGGACCAGATTATCAACTCTGCGGCCAAGACGCTTTATATGGCGGGTGGCAAGCTCGGTTGTCCGATTGTGTTCCGCGGCCAGAACGGTGCGCCGGGTAAAGTCGGGGCGCAGCATTCCGGATGTTATGCGTCGTGGTATGCGCATGTGCCGGGGATGAAAGTTGTTGCGCCGTGGTCGGGGGCAGATGCCAAAGGGTTGATGAAGGCCGCGATCCGCGACCCAAACCCTGTCATGATCCTCGAACATGAATTGATGTACGGGCAGATTTTTGAAACACCTGTATCTGAAGACTATGTCATTCCTATCGGTCGCGCCAAGATCGAACGTGCGGGAACGGATGTGACGCTTGTTTCGTTTTCGATTATGGTTGGGAAATGTCTGGAAGCCGCCGAAAAACTGGCCGAGCAGGGGATTAGTGCTGAGGTGATTAACCTTCGCACTATTCGTCCGATTGACCGCTTCACGATTATTGAAAGCGTCAAGAAAACCAATCGCATTGTGTCAGTCGAGGAAGGTTGGCCGTTCGCGGGTATTGGGGCCGAGATTGCCGCGATGGTCAACGAACACGCGTTCGATTATCTAGATGCGCCCGTTATCCGCGTCTGCGCGGCGGATGTTCCGACGCCGTATGCGACCAATCTTGAAAAATTGTCGGTTCCGCAAGTTGACGAGATTGTTCATGCTGCCAAAAAAGTTTGTTACAAGTGATTTGATCCGGAGAGAGTTATGCCCGTAAATATTTTGATGCCTGCGTTGTCGCCGACGATGACCGAAGGAACCCTTGCCAAATGGCTTAAAAAAGAAGGGGACGAGGTCAAGGCGGGCGATGTGATTGCCGAAATTGAAACCGATAAGGCGACGATGGAAGTCGAAGCGGTAGATGAAGGCAAGCTGGGCAAGATTTTGATTAATGCCGGAACGTCGAATGTTGCGGTCAATACGCCGATTGCCGTTTTGCTGGAAGATGGTGAAGACGCCAGTGCCATTAAAACCGGACCTGCAGCCAATGCCAATCCTGCTCCGGCGGCTCCATCTGCTGTATCTGCTGCGCCTCAAGTTTCTTCTCCCGCTGCCCCGGCTCATCAGGCTGCGGGTGATCGTGTTTTTGCCACGCCTTTGGCACGGCGCATTGCGGCTGATAAAAATGTCGATTTGAAATCGGTTCAAGGGTCGGGCCCGCATGGTCGTATTGTGAAGGCCGATGTCGAGAGTGCCAAAGTCGGTACGGCTGCGCCCGCGCCTAAGGCTGCGTCTTCCGCTCCTGCGTCTTCGGGGCCGAATGCCAAGCAGTTGGCTGATATGCTCGGTATGGAATACATGGAAATTCCGAACAACAATATCAAGAAGGTGACGGCACGCCGTTTGCTGGAATCCAAAGTTACCGTTCCTCATTTCTATCTGACGGTGGATTGCGTTCTCGATAATTTGCTCAAGGCTCGTGCCGAGATTAATGCTGTTGCGGACGGGGCTTACAAGCTTTCGGTCAACGACTTTATCATCAAGGCCAATGCAATGGCGCTTAAAGCTTATCCTCCTGCCAATACGTCATGGACGGATGAGGCTGTGCTTCAATACAAGCACGCCGATATTTCGGTTGCCGTGGCTACCCCCAACGGGTTGATTACGCCGATCATTAAAAAGGCTGAAACCAAAACGCTGCGCGAAATTTCGGACGAGATGAAAGATCTGGCCAAGCGTGCGAAGGACGGAAAACTCAAGCCTGAAGAATTTCAGGGCGGGACGTTCTCGATCTCGAACCTTGGTATGTTTGGCGTCAAGGATTTCCAGGCCATCGTCAATCCTCCGCAAAGCTGCATTATGGCAGTCGGTGCGGGTGAAGAACGCGCTGTTGTTGAAAAAGGGCAAGTTGTTGTCCGTACCGTGATGTCGGTGACGCTTTCGACCGATCACCGCTCGGTTGATGGTGCGGTCGGGGCCGAATATCTGCAACACTTCAAACGCTTCATCGAAAATCCGGTGTTGATGCTGGCATAGGATATGTACGCGAACCCTGCAGAATGGAAACATTTCTCTTCCGGCTCTCATAAGGCCGAAGGACGGCTGTTGCATTCTCCCAAGCCGAGCGGAGATCTGATTATTTATGCTCCGGGGTATTCTGGAATCGGAGCCAAACTCTTTGAAGACCGGTTTTCCGATCTCTTGCTTGAGGAAGAGTACAGCCAGATTATTTTGCGTCATAACGGAACGTTGTTGAATGCCAAGGATAGTGATTCCTTGCTGAACCGCGAGAAGTTCCCGAAGGCCGTACCTTTCCATGACGGGGATTATATCGGCGGTGCACCTTCGAGACTTGCCGAGCGTTTTATTGCTCCCAAAACGGTTATCGAGGCTATCGGGGCCAATTATACCAATATTACACTGGTCGGCCATTCTTTGGGGGTCGTCGCGGTTTTGCATTCTTTGGCTTTGTTGAAAGAAGAATGCAATCCTCTGTTCGAGCGGGTTCGGGCGTGTGTTTGCATGGCGCCAGCCGTCGGGGTTTTGAAAGAGCATGATGACGATATCATGGATACGTTGTGGAATGACGCTTTCCTGAAATTCTCTTCGGAGGAGGGGATTATCGCCATGGGCAGTCCGGAAGATATGAAGGCGGATTTGTTGGCTGTCTATCAAAACCTGCCCGAGCGTGTGGCCAATAATCTGCAGGCGATCAGCAAAATTTTTGTTCATGTCGAGCGTGACGAATTTCTGCGGTATGAGGATATTGATGAATTCGTCAAAGCCTGTGGCCAGAATTGCCGTTTTATAACGGACCGTTTTGATCGCCATGATCCGCGGCTCCCTTACGCTGCGCATGATATGCCGAATTACCCTAAACAATCTATGTTGGATGTCATTGAAGGGCGTCTGGACCCGATTGATACGATTACGCATTCCGACGGATTTATTGAATAAGCTTTTTAAAAAGAGGAAAAAATGTCTGAGCAGAATTTTGATGTGATTGTTATTGGCGGCGGACCGGGCGGTTATGTGGCGGCTATTCGGGCCGCACAACTGGGGCTGAAAACGGCAGTGGTTGAAGCCAATCATCTGGGCGGGATTTGCCTGAACTGGGGGTGTATTCCGACCAAGGCTTTGCTGCGTTCGGCAGAGGTTTATCACCTGATGAACCATGCAGCGGATTACGGGTTGAAAGCCGAGAAAATTTCTTTTGATCTTAAAAAAATTGTCGAGCGTTCGCGCGGTGTGTCGAAACAGCTTTCGGCTGGCGTGGCGCATTTGCTCAAGAAGAACAAAGTGATGGTGTTTGATGCCTATGGCCGTTTGGCCGGCAAAGGCAAGGTCGAAATCGAGACCAAGGACAAGAAAAAAGAAGTTTTGTCGGGGAAACATATTATTCTGGCGACCGGTGCACGGGCGCGTGTCCTGCCGGGGCTGGAGCCTGATGGAAAACTCGTCTGGACATACCGTGAGGCGATGGTGGCGGACGTAATGCCGAAATCTTTGCTGGTGGTCGGGTCGGGGGCCATCGGGATCGAGTTTGCTTCGTTCTACCATACGCTTGGTGCGGAGGTGACGGTTGTTGAAGTGATGGACCGTATTCTTCCGGTTGAAGATGAAGAGATTTCAGGCCTTGCCCGCAAGTCCTTTGAAAAGCAGGGCATGAAAATTTTGACAGGGGCCAAAGTCGTCAAGCTTGAAAAAGGCAAAGATAATGTGACGTGCCAAGTCGAGGTTGGTGGCAAGACTGAAAAAATCACTGTGGACCGTGTGATTTCCGCAGTCGGCATTGTTGCGAATATTGAAGATATTGGTTTGGATAAAACAAAGGTCAAAACTGACAAGGGCCGTATTGTCACTGGGCCATATTCCGAGACTGACGAAGCAGGCGTTTATGCGATCGGTGATGTGGCGGGGGCTCCGTGGCTTGCTCACAAGGCTTCGCATGAAGGCATTATCTGTGTCGAGAAGTTTGCCGGACAGAAAGATGTTCATCCGCTC